>Ga0105045_10001218_pt1 | contig 20813 bp, 15 predicted proteins | sample MAT02_FD_78089 | JGI IMG/M metagenome (GOLD analysis project Ga0105045, IMG submission 78089) | Freshwater microbial communities from Lake Fryxell liftoff mats and glacier meltwater in Antarctica - MAT-02 (megahit assembly) | ecosystem: Environmental > Aquatic > Freshwater > Ice > Liftoff... | reverse complement strand
CGGCGTGTGCAATCTGAAATCAGACCCCCGCCAGCTCCCGTTCGATCACCCGCTCCACGTCGCTCTGCGGAACGAGCGCGATCTTCAGCACATCTTCGAGGGTCTGCACCGGATAGAAGGTCAGGGTCTGACGCACCTCCTCCGGCACGTCCTCGAGGTCGGCCTCATTCGCCTTCGGAATGATGACGTGCTTGATGCCGGCGCGGTGTGCACCGAGCACCTTCTCCTTGATACCGCCGATGGGCAGGACACGACCGCGCAGCGTGATCTCGCCGGTCATCGACACATCGCGGCGCACGGGACGTCCGCTCATCTCGCTGACCAGCGCCGTCGCGATCGCGATGCCCGCACTCGGCCCATCTTTCGGAATGGCGCCGGCCGGCACGTGAATGTGCGCCTCGACAGACCCGAGCCTGTTCGCCGGAATTCCCAGCGAGGCGGCGTTGTTCGTGGCGTAGGTGAATGCGGCGCGCGCACTCTCCTTCATCACGTCGCCGAGCTGACCCGTCAAAATCAGTGACACGGGCCCGCTCACGCCGAGTCCATCGGAGATCGTTTCCACTGCCGTCTCCGCGACACCCGCACGCGGTACCGACTTCGTACCGGGCCGGCGCACCGACGCCTCGACGAACATGATGTCGCCGCCCATCGGCGTGTAGTACATGCCGTTCGCGATACCGACCGCATCCGTCTCCGAGATCTTCTCGGGATGCACGCGCGGCCGACCCAGCAGCTCACGAACATCCGAGGTGTCGAGAACCTTCGGCACCGTCGCGGCCTGCTCGCCACCGGCGGCGAGCTTGCGCGCGACCTTGCGCGCCACGGCGCCGATCTGCCGCTCCAGCTGCCGCACACCGGCTTCGCGCGTGTACTGGCTCACGACCGTCATCACCGCGTCAGGTGTCAGCGTCACACCGGCCCTCTTGAGCCCCGACTCGTCGAACTGGCGCGGCACGAGATACTGCGTGGCAATCGCGGCCTTTTCCTTCTCGGTGTAGCCACTGAACTCCACGACTTCCATGCGATCGAGCAGCGGGCCGGGAATGTTCTGGATGAAGTTCGACGTCGCGATGAACAACACCTCGCTGAGGTCGAACGGCACGCCGAGATAGTGATCGGTGAAGCTGTTATTCTGCGCGGGATCGAGCACCTCGAGCAGGGCACTCGCGGGATCGCCCTGGAAGCCGGTGCCCAGCTTGTCCACTTCGTCCAGCAGGAAGACCGGATTCTTCGTGCCAGCGGACTTCATGCCGTTGATGATGCGGCCGGGCATTGCGCCGACGTAGGTGCGACGATGCCCGCGGATGTCCGCCTCATCGCGCACCCCGCCCAGCGCGATCCGCACATACTCGCGTCCCAGCGCACGGGCGATGGACTTCGCGATCGACGTCTTGCCGACGCCCGGCGGACCGTTGAACAGCAGGATCGGGCCACGCGCCATGGCGCGCGCCTTCGCTTCGCGTCCGTCGGTGATCGGCGTGTCGAGCGCCGGCGCCGCTTCGTCGTCACCCACGACCTTCGACGCGGCGAGTTCGCCAGTCTCGTGCAACTCGGCCTCCAGCTGCCGTGCACGCAGCTGACGGACGGCCAGGAACTCGAGCACGCGATCCTTCACGTCGCCCAGGCCGTAGTGATCCTCTTCCAGCACCGTCTCGGCACGCGGAAGATCAAGCTGGTCGTCGCTGCGCGTGGTCCACGGCAGCTCGGCAATGGATTCCAGGTAGGTACGGATGACCTGCGCTTCCATGCTCTCGCGACCGGCGCGCTCCAGCCGTGCAAGCTCGCGGTTGACTTCCTTTTGCGCATCGTCGGGCAGCTCGAGCTTCGAGAGCTTCTCGCGAAGCGCCTCGACTTCCTTGCTGGAGTCGTCGTCACCCAGCTCCTTCTGGATCGCCTTGAGCTGCTCGCGGAGGAACATCTCGCGCTGCCGGTCGCCCAGTTCCTCCTGCACCTGATTCTTGATGTCTTCCTGCGCGGAGAGCATGCCGATCTGCCGCTGCACATGCACCAGCACACGACGGATGCGCTCCTCGACGCTGAGCGTCTCCAGCAGCGCCTGCTTCTGCGGCACATCCACGTCCAGATAGCCCGCCACGAGGTCCGCGAAGCGACCCGCGTCCGTCACGCTGTCGAGCACCTGGTGCACGACCTCTTCCGGCAGCCCGCGCTTCTCGCCCAGCTCCATGGCGCGCTCACGGGTTTCGCGATGCAGCGCCTCGAAGGCGGGATCCTTCTCGTCGATGGGCTCCATGTCGGCAGTCGGCACGACGACGGCCGAGAGGAAGCCTTCGGTCTTGGTCCACTGGAGCGCGGTGGCGCGGGTCTCGCCCTGAAGCAGCAGCTGCACTCCGCCCAGACCACGCTGGATCTGTCCGATCCTCGCGATGACGCCGGTGGTGTAGAGGTTGTCGCCCGAGGACTCATCGGAATTGTCGCGCTGGGCGACGGCAAAGACGAGGCGGTCGGACTTGAGCGCCATCTCGATGGCGCGCAAGGTGCCGGGCCGACCCGCGGCGATGGGCGCCGTGAGACCGGGGAATATCACCTGACCGCGCAGGGGCAGGACGGGAAGCGTCTGACGTTCAGCCATGGGACAGCGACTCCTGATGGGCGGAGGGCCTGGCAATGCGCGCTCCTACACGATACGGACATGACTGGCGGAGAGCACCGGACCAGCACCCTTGCCAGGGCCCCGGTCCGCGGAAAGCCAGTCGCGTCACCTGTCTTCCCCATCCGCAAGCATCGGGCGAGATCGCGGATGCCAACTCGGCACGACCGTGCAAACTTTTCCGGCCGCTCTGGCGTACGGGATGCCATCGGGTCAGCACCGGCGGCCTGGCGACGTACTACGGGCGGCGTCAGGTGACCGTGTCGCCACGCACCGAAACTTCACCGAGCCCAACGATGGCCTCCTGCGGGTGGTCCAAAGATGCTACACTACGTCGATTGCAATTCCGTTCCCCTTGGCCGGTCCCACGTGCCTGATCCGGTAGATGCCACCGCCGACACCGAACTGCTGACTCGTGTCGAGCGCGCGCTCGCGCCTCAGTACGAGGTGACGGGAGAACTCGGGCGCGGCGGCATGGGCATCGTCTATCGTGCGCGTGACACGCGACTGAAGCGCACCGTGGCGGTGAAGCTGCTGCCGCCGGAGCTGGCGTACCGCACCGAGATCAAGTCGCGATTCCTGCGCGAAGCGGAAATGGCCGCCCAGCTCTCGCACCCGAACATCGTGCCGATCTACTCGGTCGATGAAAAGGACGGGCTGGTCTACTTCATCATGGCCTGCGTGGATGGCGACAACCTCGCGGCGCAGATGGCGACGCGTGGCCCGCTGCCGATCGCGGACGTGCGCCGCATCATGCGCGAAATCTCCGGCGCACTGGCCTTCGCGCATGCGCGCAACTTCATCCATCGCGACATCAAGCCTGACAACATCCTGATCGACAAGGATGACGGCCGCGCGATCGTGACGGACTTCGGTATCGCGCGCGCGGTGCAGGATGGCGCCGAGACACGACTGACGGCGACCGGGATTGCCATTGGCACGCCTGCCTACATGAGCCCGGAACAGTGTGCGGGCGATCGCGAGATCGACGGTCGCGCCGACCTCTACGCGCTGGGCACGCTCGGCTATCAGATGCTGGCCGGACGTCTGCCTTTCGACGCTACCAGCACGCCGGCCCTGCTGGTCAAGCAGCTGTCGGAGAAGCCGCTGCCGATCATCGAGCGCCGACCGGACACGCCGCCGGATCTCGCCGGCATCATCATGCGCCTGCTGGAGAAGGAACCGTCGGCACGGTTCGCGACAGCCGACGAGCTGTCCGCCGCCCTCGACGGACGCATCTCGTCGGGGTACAAGGCGTCACCGCGTCAACCGGCGCCGCTGATGGGCCAGTCGCAGCAGCCATCATGGGTCTTCAGCGGATCCGGACAGCAGACCGGCGCCTCGCGACCACCGGCATCGTACGCCGCTGCGACATCGGATGAAATGGCGCGCTGGTACACACCGCAGGTGGTCAAGTTCAGGAAGGGCCTCGCGCCGTTCCTCACCTTCGCCGGCGTGTCGGTCGCCTTCAAGCTGTTCGGCGGCCCCGATTTCACGTTCGTGCCGGCCTTCTGGTCGATTGGCGTCGCCATGGGCTACGCGAAGCTGTGGCAGGCGGGCTTCGACTGGCGCGATGTGTTCAAGCAGCCACGCGAGACGCTCCTGGCGGATGTCGTCTCCGAAAAGGTGGAGGACATCACGGCGCTCTGGGATCCCAACAAGCGCAATACGGTACGCGAACGTGCGCGGCTCCGGCGCCAGTCGGGCAGCGGCGGATCGCTGTTCAGCGCGACGGATCGCATGATGTCCGAAGGCGGCGGCTCCCTGCCGCCCGGTGTCACGCCTGGCTCGCCCGTGGCGGAGCAGATGCGCTACGGCTCATGGTATGATGCGGTGCGCGACGGCGTCGGCGATCGTGCCGAGATCCAGCGCATGTTCGACACGCTGCCCAAGAGCGAGCGGCACATTGCGAGCGGCATCGTCGCCAATGCGGAGGAACTGCTGGCCGCCGTGCGCGCAGAAGCGGCGCAGCTCGCCGACCTGGATCGCAATCCGGCGCCACTGCCTGACCTCGCGCGCTTCGACACGGAGATCCGGATGCTGGAATTGCAGGCGAACCCCATGGAAGCGGGAAGTGAGGAGCGCGTACGCCGTCTGGCTCGGCTCCGTCGCGATCGTCGTCAGGCGGAGAGCGAGTCGCAACGCCGCCAGAAGTCGAGCGACCGGCTGGAACGTGCGCGCGCGGCACTGCGCGCGATCCGCTACGAGTTGGTGAGGCTGCGCACCGGAACGTCGCCTGCGGGCTCCGCCGCCGGCGTGACGCAGCTGGCGGAGCGTGCGCAGGAACTGGCCCGGGATGTCGACGCCGTGATCGCCGCAGTCGGCGGCGGCGCATCACGCACGTCGTCACGCTCGCGCTGAGCGCGAAACCGGTCGCACCATGACTGCGGCGACGATATCCAGCGGCGATCCGCTTCGCGACCGACTCGCCGCGGCGCTCGCTCCGGCGTACACGGTCGAGGGCGAGCTGGGACGCGGGGGGATGAGTGTGGTCTACCGTGCCCGCGACGTGCGCCTGCGCCGCGATGTCGCGATCAAGCTGCTGCCGCCGGAACTCGCGTTCGTCGCCAACGTTCGCGAGCGCTTCATGCGCGAGGCGCAGACGGCGGCACAGCTCGCGCACCCGAACATCGTCCCGATCTACGGCGTCGAGGAGAAGGACACGCTGGTCTGGATCGTGATGGCGCTCATCGACGGCGAGACGCTCGGCGATCGTCTCGCGCGTGAAGGCACGCTGTCGGCGCCGGAGACGGAACGCATCCTCGGCAGCGTCGCTGGCGCGCTCACCCACGCACACGCGCATGGCGTGATCCACCGCGACATCAAGCCGGACAACATCCTGCTGGAGCGAAATTCGCTCCGCGTGCTGGTGACGGACTTCGGCATCGCACGCGCTGCAGAAGGTGACGGACGTCTGACGCTGACCGGCGTGGCGGTGGGTACACCGACCTACATGAGCCCCGAGCAGGCAATGGGCGACGGTGAGATCGATGGTCGCTCGGATCTGTACTCGCTGGGCATCGTGGGCTACCAGATGCTGGCGGGCGCACCGCCGTTCAGTGCCAGCAGCGCGCCGGCGCTGATGCTGAAGCACGTCAGCGAGGTACCACCGGCGCTGGCGACGAAGGCTCCCGCCGCACCGCGCGCACTGATCGCGGCGATCGAGCACGCGCTGGCCAAGAAGCCTGCCGACCGCTGGCCTTCGGTACAGCAGTTCGCCGAAGCACTGCACGGCCGGAGCCCCGACCCCATACCGATCCCGCCCGCCATCGGCATGCGGGCAATCCCCATGTCCGCGCGTCACCCGGATGCGTCGCAGCCGGTTACCCCGCCATCAGCGCCACCGGTGTGGGAGCAGCGGCGACCGCTCTCCATGCCGCCGCGCCCGCCGGTGCCGCTTGCCGGCGCGAATGCGGTGCCGGCCTGGGTTTACGGCGCCAACCTGCATGGGCAGAACCTGGAGCAGGCGGCCGCGCAGTATCGCAGGCAGTTCACGCGGACGCTCACGACGCTCGGCTTTCTCGGTCTCGTCAACGCGGTCACGTCCCCGCACTTCGCCTGGGTGATCTTCCCAGCGATCAGCATGCTGGTGGGGCTCAACGCCAAGTGGCGTCCGCTCGGTGATGCAGGGCTTTCGTTCATGGACGTCATGCGGGATCGCGGCGCGGTTCGCAATGCCGGTGTGGAGGGGACAGTGCCCGCGCGGCTCTTCAGCAACAGTCTTGCCGGTCGTGCGCGCCGCTTCACGCGCAGCATCAAGCTCGCGGCGGGTGCGCTGAGCGTTGCGACTGTCTCGCTGACAATCGGCGCGACATTGCATGTCGAGGCGTTGATCGGAGCCTTCGTCGCGGGCGGTGTGATGAGCGTCGGCGCGTTGATCGGTGCGGCACGAGCGGCGCGTCCGCTGCGTCGGCTTGGCTTCGGCTACCGTGCCCTGTACGACGGCAGCTGGCGCGACAGCGAAGCGGCCCATGCGCCAGGCACGGCGTTCCGGCTGCGTGAGGAAGAGGTATCGCAGCTGGTCCCGCCCGACGTCGTGATGAGCGTGCACGGCGAACGTCTTCGACTGGCTGTCGACGACCGCACCGCCATTCGCCAGCAGATGATGCGCCTGGGTGGCGGTGACCAGTCGATCCTGCCGGATGTGATTCCGACCGTCGATGCGCTCGTGGCACGTGTGGTCGAGCTCTCGACGGCACTCCACCAGCTGGATCGTGACATGGGCGCGGCAAGCGACGGCTCGCTCGATGCGCGCATCGCGGAAATGCGGCGCCGCAGCGTGCAGGATTCCGATCGGACGCTGGCACTGCTCGTTCGCCAGCGCAGCTCGCTCACGGAACTCGAGGACCGTCGTTCCATGTTGCGCTCACAGCTCGACGGCGCAACGATCACGCTGCAGAACCTCCGCCTCGACGTATTGCGACTGGGATCCCTGGGTCTCGAGTCACCCGCAGGCCACGCCGTCGGTCACGCCACGGAGCAGGCGCGCGCACTCTCCCGCGACCTCGCCTACCTGCTGGAAGGGGCACGCGAAGCGGATCGCGTCTGATCGCGCCGCGTCGTACGGGATTCGGTGGATCGCGGCACCGGAGCCGCCAGCCTCCGGCCTGACGTGACGTTTGCTGTTTCGACGGCGCTAGTTCTCAATCAGCGCCGTAATGATCTCTGCCAGCCGCTCGGGCGATTCCTCCGGGAGGAAATGCCGCGACGCGTCGAGCACCTCGAGCGTGGATCCGTGGATGGCCTGCTGCAGGCGCTTCGCCGATGACAGGGGCAGGAACGGGTCGTGTGTGCCGTGGATGATGGCCGTCGGCGCGGGCACGGCGCCAAGCCGAAGCCCCGCCTCCATCGTCTCGCGAGAGTCGAGCGCCTCGAGATGGGCGACGAGCAGGTCGCGCCCGGCGGGTGAGGCGAAGGGGCGGATGTAGCGATCGATGGAGCGCGTGGCGAGATCCTGGTCCACGAAGCCGCGCGCGAGATCTGTCTTCAGCACGCCGAGAAGCCATGTGGCTGGAAGATGTCGCGTCAATGGCAGCGTCGCGCGGGCCATCTTGATTTCGCGCGAGGGCCATTCGTCGAAGCTGACGCTGCTGATGAGGCAGAGGTGCGAGACACGATGCGGCGCCTTTATCGCGACAATTTGTGCGATGCCGCCGCCGAGGTCGTGTCCGATGAGGCAGGCGCGGTTGATACCGAGCAGGTCGAGGAGGACCAGGAGGCGATCGGCGTGAGCCTTGAGGTCCAGCGGCAGGTCGCCTGGTGGATCACTGCGTCCGTAGCCGAGCAGATCGAGCACGACGACGCGACGGCCGTCGGGCAGGAGCGGCACGAGGTCCTGCCAGAGGTGCGACGAGGTCGGGAAGCCATGGATCAGGACCAGCGGTTCGCCTCCGCCGCGCGTCCCGGCGGCGTAGTAATAGAGGCGCGCTCCGCCGACGTCGAGAAACTCGCCGCGCATTACGAGCGCGTCCGGAGTGGTCTGGTCAGAATGCGACTGCTCCGGAACATGATGGTGAGGTGAACCGCCCGATGCCTCCGACCTGCTCGGTCGCAGATGTCAGGGGCGCCGATCTCGTGCGAGCATACCCATACTGATCGTAAGGGTACGCGGTTCCAGTGCAGGCGCCAGTGACGCTTTAATTGCATCAAATACAGTCTTCTGCGTGAATTGGGTCGTTTTCCGCAAGATTCGGTACTGTTTTGCCCGGATTTTGTGCCGAGCCAATGCCGCAGCGTTGATCTCGTGCTAGCTTGGAGGTTGTTGTGGCGTAACGTGTTCCGTCCGCATCCCTCCTGTGACTGATCTTCCACATTCTGAAACCGGCCTTGCCGCCGAGCCGCTGACGCCTGTTCTCGAGGCTCCGATGGCTCCGCCGCCGCCGCCGCCGAAGCCGGTGCTTCCCGACATGCCCGTTTCGACGGTCAAGGTTCCGGTGCGTTGGCTGATGCGTGAATCCACGGCTGCGGTACAATACCGCACCGTCGTCGACCTGGCGAAGTTGAGGCCTGCCATCGAGGCACAGCCGATCGCGCTGGTGCAGGAGTCGGCGATTCATTGCGCCGTCACGATGCATCTCGATGGCACGTGGGGTGGCCGGCTGTTTCCTCTTGCGGGTGCGGCTCCGCAGTCGGCGACCTTCTCTGCATTCCGCCACTTGCTGGAGTGTGGCTGGGATCGTGATTCGCCTCCGCTTGCGGTGTCGCGCCGCTTTCTGTTTCGGTTGCTCGCGATGGACGAGGATCCGTCCATGTTGTACGAGCTGGGCGAGTCGGCCGGCACGAACAAGGAGTTGGCCAAGCGTCTCCGTGCGCACATCCGTATCGAGGCGGCGGCGCTGTTGGCGCAGGCGGGGTACGAGCGGGATCCCCGTGTTCGTGGCGCGGCCATCCGCGCGACGCAGCGCGTGATGGACTATCTCCGTTCGCCGCTCGCGGCGAAGCCGTGGATTCGCGTGGGGAACAAGCAGGTGTTGGCAGCCGAGGCTGCGCCGCCGACGATGAGCTTTCTGCGGATGGCGGCGTTCATGCCAGAGCTCCGCACGGAGTATCACATGGGCATGGAGTTGCTTGGCCGTCACCTGATGCAGCCGGAGCCGCGTCAGGAGCCGGTGCAGCAGATAGAGGGCATGCTGGTGCCGGTTCCGAACGCCATCCTTGGTGACCGGTTGCCGCACCGCAATGCCCTCGAGGCTGACGTTCCGGCTGCGTTGCACTGGCTGGAGATCATGGTTCGCCTTGGTGTGTTCCGCCGTCACGAGCCGTGGATCCGCATGTTCGAGCTCTTCGTGGAGAGTGCAGACCGGTATGGCGTCTGGCATCCGATGAAGGGCGATGCGATGCCGGCGACGACGGCAGCGGACCTGATCGGCTGGTTCCCGCTGGAGGATCAGTCGGCGGAGGGAGAGCGTCGCTACACTGACGTGACGCTGCGGGTCTCGCTGATCGCCAAGCTGATCGGGCGTGACCTGAATCAGGTGTAGTTCGGATATGCTCCGCGTGCCGCGGGCTGTCCGCGCGGTGCCGCTGTCGGCCGAGTCGATGTATCCGGCGGGCGAGTCGCATGCGACCGCCCGTTGGGTGACTCTGCCTGATGGTGAGCGGGTGCGGATCGTCGAGAGTGGCGATCGTGACGCGCCACCGCTGGTCTTTCTGCACGGCTGGGGCTGTTCGGCTTACGCGTGGCGTCATTTCACCGGGCCTGCGGCGGCGGCGGGTTGGCGGACGATCTCCATCGACATGCGTGGTCATGGGCTGTCGGATCGCCCGGCGGATGCCGACAAGTATTGCCGCGCCGCCATGGTCGATCATCTGGCGTTGACGCTCGATGCGCTGGGAGTCGTATCGGCGCCGATCGTTGCGCACTCCATGGGTGGTTCGGTCGCGGTGTCGCTGGCGATGCGCATGCCGGAACGCGTGCCACGTCTCGCGCTGTTCGGGCCGGTCGGGTTTGGTATCGTGAACCGTGCCGCCTGGTCGCAGCTGCTGCCGCCGTCGCTGACCGGTGCCTTGTTGCCGAGTCGGATTCCGCGATGGGCGGTCCGGTTCGCGTTGAAGCACTCGCGTGGCGAGAAGGGATTGTCCGACGAGCGCGAGGTGGACGAATACTGGGCGCCGACGCAGTTCCCCGAGTTCCTGAACGCCATGCGGCTGCTGTTGCACGGCTTCAGCTGGGATCCGTGGACTCCAACGGCGCTGGCGGCGCTGACGCAGCCGTTGATGCTGGTGTTTGGCGACCGGGACCCAGTCGTGAAGCCACAGTCGGTGGCGCCGACGCTGATGCGCTGCCTTCCTGGCGCGCTGCTGCATGTGGCGCATGGGGCAGGGCATGTGGTGCCGGAGGAGCGTCCTGAGTGGGCGCTGGGGTTGTTGCTTCCGTTTCTTGGTACGCCTGGCAGCTGACTGCTGCGCGTGGCCCGTGGGGGCAGACTGGTTGCGACGCCCCGTCGGGTGGGCCGGGTTCGCGTGCCGGGTTCGCGGGCCGGGTTCATCGGCGGGTATCACTCGTCGTTCGCCCAGAGTACTTTACAGATCGAACGGCCGCTCGCGCCTGGGCGGAATGTTCACCGGCTCGGCGCGTCCCTCTGGCGTGCGACTTCGCCGGCGTCCCACGCGACGAGCACTCCGTGCACCCGCCGTGATCGCCCAGACGGTCCGCGACGCTCTTCGTTTCGGCCGAGTGCGGTTGCGGCGACGGCATCGGACTCCGGGACCGTTGCAGACCGCTCCACAGGTCGGCGCAAGCCGAACAGGCGACCTGGGTGCAACACATACCGAGACCAGTGAATTCACGAACGCGACGCCCTCGCACGGGCGGCCGTCCCCGCCCTGCCGGCGACGGACCGACGACCGTCAGCGAGGCCGAGCACAACCTTGCGCCGGAAGTGATCGAGGAGACGCCCGAGTCCATTGCGGCGCAGATCGCGGCTGATGAAGCGCGTGTCACGTTCGCGCAGCTCGACCTGGATCCGCGCCTGCTGCGTTCCGTGATCGAGGCGGGGTACGAGTATCCGACGCCGATTCAGCGCGAGGCGATTCCGCTGGCGCTGCGCGGGTCCGACATCATCGGTCTGGCGCAAACCGGAACCGGCAAGACGGCGGCGTTCACGTTGCCGTTGATCAGTCGCCTGCTGGACGGTCCGAAGCGAACGCGTGCGCTGGTATTGACGCCGACGCGCGAGCTGGCGTTGCAGGTCGAGGAGAGTGTGCGCAAGTATGCGCGTGGCACCGGCATCGAGGTGGCGCCGATCTTCGGTGGTGTGCCGTACGAGCCGCAGGAAACGGCGTTGCGTCGGGGTGTCGACATCGTCGTGGCGACGCCTGGCCGTCTGCTCGATCATCTCGAGAAGCAGAACATGGTGCCGGACGATCTCGAAGTGTTGGTGCTGGACGAGGCGGATCGCATGCTGGACATGGGTTTCGCGCCGCAGATCAACCGTGTCGTCGAGCAGATTCCTGCGTATCGTCAGACGTTGCTCTTCAGCGCGACGATGCCGCCTGAGGTCGAGGCCTTGGCGCGCAAGTATCTGCGTCGTCCGATCGTGGTGCAGGTCGGTCGTCGGAGCAGTGCTGCGGTGACGGTCGCACACGCGGTGTATCCCGTGCCGGCCGAGAAGAAGGTGGATCTGCTCGTGCATCTGTTGCGTCGTCCCGAGATGGATTCCGTGCTCGTTTTCACGCGCACGAAGCATGGTGCGGACAAGGTCGTGCGCAATCTCGAGAAGAACGACATTGCTTCCACGGCGATGCATGCCGACAAGACGCAGGCCCAGCGCATCAAGGCGCTCGAAGGCTTCCGGGACGGGACGATTCGCGTGCTGGTCGCGACGGACATTGCGCAGCGCGGCTTGGACATCAACGGCATTTCGCATGTGATCAACTATGATGTGCCGCAGCAGGCTGAGGATTATGTGCATCGCATTGGTCGAACCGGTCGTGCGGCGGCATCGGGTGATGCCGTGACGTTCATGGCGCCCGACGAGATTGCGATGGTGCGGACGATCGAGCGTGTGATCGGGCAGCAGATTCCGCGTGTGTCGGTGCCGGGGTACGATTTCGGTACTGGTTGATTCGTGGTGACCGGTGTCGGGTGCTGGGTCATCAGCGCCCGATGCCGCCCGCCCGCCGGTTGACGCGGTGCAGACGACGCGGGGCAGATGACGCGGGGCGACTCGCGACGTGCGGCAGAGCCATTGCGTAGCTCCCGGATCATGCGCGGCGGATCCGACCCAGTCGCGACACCGCCAGCGCCGTCGAGGCCGAGCCGCGTGTCAGCGTGATCGTGGCCGTGGCGGCGCCCCAGCCGATGCCGGTGGGGCCGAACGCGATCGAGTCGCGGGTCGTGTGCATGCGGACGCCATATTCGTCCAGGTGGAGGACGCGGATCGTGTCGGCGCCGGAGAACACGCTGACCGTGTTCGCGATGGAATCGATGCGCACTGCCGTGCGCCGAGATGCCGTGAGTGCGACCGTGCGCGCATCGGCCAGCGCGCGGCCCGTGTCGATGGCTGCCATGCGGACGGTGATCCTGTCGCGCATTCCGATCAGTGCGGGGATGCTGATGCCCGCGAGGATGCCGGTGACCGCGAGGATGATCAGCAGTTCCAGCATGGTGTAGCCTGTGCGCATGGTGCGGCTCCGGTGGTGGACGGAGCGATGATGCCATCGGTGCGCTGGTCCCGCGACGCGAAAACGCGCAGGCATCATTGAATTGATGCGTGCGCGCTTCCGTCTTCACTGTCGTGATACTCGTCAGGCCAGTCCGGCATCTGGCGACGGTGCGCACCGCTGATGTCAGTCTGCGAGCAGCGCCGCCACCGCGCGCATCGTCGTGACGACATGGGTTGCGCCCGCCGTCTGCATGTCGTCCGCGTCGACCATCGCCGTGTAGCCGATCACGCGCATGCCAGCCGCCAGTGCGGCCTCGATGCCAAGCAGCGAATCCTCCACCACCATGCATTCTGCCGGTGCCATGCCGAGCCGCTCCGCCGCCAGCAGGAAGACGTCGGGCGCCGGCTTGCCGTGCGCGACGTCGGCGGCGCTGGTGATGCGACCGGCGAGGCGCGGCAGCAGACCCGTGATGCCGAGTGTCATCTGTATCTTCTCGTGCGATCCGCTGCTCGCGACGGCGTATGGTGTGCCGGCGTGATCCAGTGCGTCGAGCAGGGCCTCCACACCATCCACCGTGCGTAGTTCGCGCGCGAACACCTGACCAGCGCGCACGTCGAGCTTCTCCAGGAAATCAGCTGGTGCGGGACGGCCGAGCTGCTGCTCGATGATCTGCAGGCAGCTCGCCATGCTGCGACCCATGAAGGTGCGCGTGGTCTCCTGAAACGAGTACGACAGCCCGAGTTCCTGCAACATGCCGGTGAACACGACGTTCATGAGCCGTTCGCTGTCCACCAGCACGCCATCACAGTCAAAAATCACGGCCCCGGGTCGCACGGTCACTTCATCGTGCCCATCGGGGTCACACCATGCAACAGTGCGTCGAGCGCGAGTGCGCTGAGCGCTTTCACACCGGTCGGCATCGCGGCCTCGTCCACGTCGTACATCGGCGAGTGGTTGGCGGGTACGCCGAACGGGTCGCGGTCGACTGGTGTCACGCCGAGGAAGAAGAACAGCCCCGGCACGCGCTCCAGGAAGCGCGAGAAGTCCTCGGCCGGCATCGACAAGGCGCTCTCGAGCACCTTGCCGTCACCGAGGGTGTTGCGCAGCACGCCGCTGGCGCGTGTGAACCAGCGCGGATCGTTGGAGGTCGTCGCGTAGCCCTCCAGTATCGTCACGGTCGCGGTCGCGCCGCCGGCCTTGGCGTACTGCGTGGCGATGGCCGTGATCTGCTCACGCACCGTCTGGCGCGCCTTCGGGTTGAAGGTGCGGAAGGTGCCGAACATCACGGCGCTGTCCGGGATGATGTTCTCGCGCACGCCGCCGATGAAGCCGCCGACCGTGACGACTGCCGGGCCGGCGGTGAGGTCGATGTTGCGGCTGACGATGGTTTGCAGGCCGGTGACGATCTGCGCGCCGATGACGATCGGATCCACGCTGCGCCAGGGCTGGGCCCCGTGCGCCTGCTTGCCGTGAATGACGACACGCCAGTTGTCGCCGCTGGCCATCATTCCACCGCTGCGCGTGGACACCGTCCCGGTCGGACCGGGCCACGTGTGCAGGCCGTACACGGCCTCGACCCGTGGATTGTCGAGCGCACCCGCGTCGATCATCGCCTTGGCACCACCATTCGGCGCACCCTCCTCGGCGGCCTGAAAGAGGAACGTCACGGTGCCGGGCAGCGTGGCCTTCATGCCAGCAAGCACCTCGGCGACGCCCATCAGGATCGCGGTGTGTGCGTCATGACCGCAGGCATGCATCACGCCGACCGTCTGGCCGTTGTACTGCGTGACGACCTTCGAGGCGAACGGAAGGCCGGTCTGTTCGCTGACCGGCAGCGCGTCCATGTCGGCGCGGAGTGCAACGGATGGTCCCGGCCTGCCGCCACGCAGCACGCCCACGACGCTGAACATGCCGCCGACGTTCGTGCGGACCTCCATGCCCAGTGCCCTGAGATGGGCAGCCACGACGCCTGCCGTGCGCTCCTCGGCAAAGCTCAGTTCGGGATGTTCGTGCAGGTCGCGACGCCATGCCACGACCTTGGGCGAGACACGCGTGACGCGGGCATCGAGGTCGCGCATGAGCGCCTGCGGAAGAGGGGGCGTGGCGGGGGCCTGTGCCGGGAGCGTCGCAGCAAGCAGGGTGAGGCAGGCAAGAGAGAGGCGTCGCATGGGACGAATTCTATCAGATGCGTGGGAACGTGGGCTGGGCCGGTTACTTTTCTTGGCTGACTTCCTACCTAAACACCACCGTCATGCGCATGGCCCTTTCCACCGGTGGCGGCGACGCCCCGGGCCTGAACGCCGTCATTCGCGCTGCCGTGTTGTCCTCACTGGATCGCGGGTGGGAAGTGCTTGGAATCAAGCGCGGCTACTACGGGCTGCTGGGCGAGGACGACGTCGTCCCGATGACACGTGAGATGGTCGCCGGCATCGGCCATCTCGGGGGCACGATCCTGCGGACGACGAATCGCGGCAATCCTTTCTCGTATCCGATTCCGAACGGCGACGGCACCTATCGCGAGATCGATCGTTCCGACGAAGTCGTGGCAAACGCGCGTGCATTGGGCATCGACGCGATCATCACCATTGGTGGTGACGGTTCGCTGGCGATTGCGCAGCGCCTGGTTGAAAAGGGCATGAAGATGGTCGCGGTGCCGAAGACCATCGACAACGACGTCAGTGGCACGATCACGACGTTCGGGTTCGACACTGCCGTGACGACGGCCATCGAAGCGATCGACAAGCTGCATACCACGGCGGAGAGCCACGATCGCGTGATGGTGCTGGAAGTGATGGGTCGCGATGCCGGCTTCATCGCGCTCCATTCCGGCGTGTCGGCGAGTGCGGACGTGGTGCTGATTCCCGAGATTCCGTTCGACCTCGACAAGGTCGTGAAGAAGATCCGCTCGCGTGACCTGGCTGGTCGCCGTTTCTCGATCGTGGTCGTGGCCGAGGGAGCGGTGCCGATTGGTGGCGAGGAGTCGATCCTCGGCCCTTCGATGCCCGGTCAGGCAAGGCGCGTCGGCGGTCTCGCCGGTCCGCTCGCCCGCACGCTGCAGGAGAAGACAGGCAAGGAAGCGCGATCGATGGTGCTGGGTCACCTGCAGCGCGGTGGCCAGCCGACTGGGTACGATCGCCTGCTGGCCACGCGCTTCGGTGGCGAGGCCGTTCGCGCGGTGGCCGAGGGCAAGTGGGGCCACATGGTCGCGCTGCACTCGCCGAACATCGTGACGATTCCGATCGTCGAGGCGTTGCGCGAGGTGAAGCGAGTGGATCCGATGCATGACATCGTGCTGACCGCGCGTGCGACCGGAATTTCCTTCGGCGACTGACGCAGGCAGTCCGGAATCTTGGTCGTGCCGACCTGGCGTCAGCGTGCGTCGGCACCGCTGTCCACTGCGTGGGACGGGCGGCGCCGGAGCGTGGGGAGCGCGTTCTGTCACAAGTGCATGAGAGACTGTCGGTTACGGAATTGCTCGCCTGTGGCACCGCGCATGCACTCCCGGGGTACGAGTAGCACGTGAGGAGTGGGGCATCACCCGGCAGATGGAGCGAGTGCAGTGATCAGTGCGAGGCGCTGGGGAATACTCGGGGCAGTGATGGCGGGCAGTGCCGCCGTGGGAGCGGCTCAGTCTCGTTCGTCGCAGCCCGAGATTCCGCCGGCCTACGTGCCGCCGGCCGGCATGTGCCGCGTCTGGCTGCGCGACGTGCCACCCATGCAGCAGCCCGCGCCCACCGACTGCCGCAGCGCGCTTCGCGGCAAGCCGGTTGAATCCACGGTGATCTATGGGCCCGAGCCGAAACGCCGCAGCATCACGCCGAATGACTGGACCCGTCGCGCCAGCGTGAGGTCGGTGCCGGACGATGATCGGTCGCGTGCGGCATTCCGCAGCGGAGATGACGGCTGCAGTGATGTGAACCGCGACGGCATCTGCGACGACCTTCAGGCGAACGACTCCTGCAGCGACCCACGCGACACACGATGCGATGACTCGGCGCCAGCACTTCCCGCGATGCGCGCGGCGGTGCAGTGGACCGAGGGGCAGCGGCCGGCGGAGATGCAGGTGTGGTTCGGCTCGCTGAACGTGGCGGCGCGGTTCGCGATGCCGGGCCGTGGTGGCGCGCCGGAGCGTGTGCAATGGTTCGATACCGATGGACGCCTGGTGCAGGTCTGGCTGGACCGGAACGGCGATGGTCGCGCGGACCGCATCGAGATGTACGGGCGCGATGGCGTGCGCATCAAGGTGATCGGGCAGTGAAGCTGCGAGAGCACCGTGGGTATGCCCATGCCGTAGAAGTACGGACGTGGTCATCGCTTGACAGTCCGTCCGGCTGTGGTAAGTATCGATCACAACTGAAACCCGTGGTCTTTTGCCGCCTCTTGCCGCCACGCTAAACAACGAGCTAAAACGCGAATGCCCGGCGGCTTCAGTGCGCCGGGCTTTGTCGTATGTGGACGGCATTCTTATGACTGCGAGTGTTGTGATGTCCCGCCTCCCGATTGCCATCTATCACGAACACCCCGACTGGTTCCGCCCGCTCTTCACGGAACTGGAGCGACGCGGCATTCCGTTCGAGCGACTCGATGCCGCCGCGCACCTGTTCGATCCGTCGGAGACCGAGGCGCCGTGGTCGCTGGTATTCAACCGCGCCAGTCCATCGGCGTACCTGCGCGGGCACGCTCAGGCGACGTTCCATACGCTGCATTGGCTTCGTCACCTGGACACGCTCGGTGTGCCTGTGATCAACGGTGCCGATGCGTATGCGTACGAACTGTCCAAGGCCACGCAGCTGGACCTGCTGCGGCAGCTCGGTCTGCCCTTCCCGAAGGCACGCGTGATCAACCACGCATCGCGCGCGGTGGACGCGACGAGGGGCTTCCGTTTCCCCGTGCTGGTGAAGGCGAACATCGGCGGGAGCGGTGCGGGCATCGTGCGGTACGACAGCGCCGAGGCGCTCGCCGATGCCGTGGCTGCCGGCACTGTCGATCTCGGTGTGGACAGCACTGCACTGGTGCAGGAGTCCGCACCGCTGCGCGACGGGCACATCACACGCGTCGAGACGCTGGGCGGGCACTACCTGTATGCGATCAACGTGTACCCGCCGCAGGATTCGTTCGACCTGTGCCCGGCTGACGCATGTCAGACCACGACTGGTGTGGAGCTGGTGCGCGGGGCGTGTGCGATCGATGCACCGAAGACGGGCATGCGCGTGGAAGGTGCGCAGCCACCGGCGGAAATCATTGCACAGGTGGAGCGGATCTCGCGCGCCGCGAGCATCGATGTCGGGGGCATCGAGTATCTCGTCGACGATCGTGACGGCAGGCATTATTTCTACGACATCAACGCGCTGTCGAATTTCGTGGCCGATGCGCCGAACGTGATCGGTTTCGATCCGTTCGTGCGGTTGGTGGATTACATCGAGTCGCGTCTGGCTGGTGCGCCGGCGCTGGTGTCGTGATGCGATACGGCTATTGGCTTCCGGTGTTCGGCGGCTGGCTGCGCAACGTGCCGGATGAGGGCATGGCAGCCACCTGGCCATACGTGCAGCGGCTGGCGCGACGCAGTGAGGAGATCGGGTTCGACCTGACGCTGGTCGCCGAGCTGTTCCTGAACGACATCAAGGGTGTGGCGGCACCGGCACTGGATGCGTGGTCGACGGCGGCGGCACTGGCGGCCGTGACGACGCGGCTCGAACTGATGGTGGCGGTCCGGCCCACGTTCCATCACCCGGCGACACTCGCGAAGCAGGCGGCGAACATCGATCACATCAGCAACGGTCGGCTGTCGCTGAACGTGGTGTCGTCGTGGTGGAAGGACGAGGCGCGCCGCTACGGTGGCACGTTCGACGCGCACGACGACCGCTACGCGCGCACTCGCGAATGGCTCGACATCGTGAAAGGTGCGTGGACGGAACCGTCGGTCACGTACACGGGCACGTTCTACCAGGTGGACGAGCTGATCGTGCAGCCGAAGCCGGTATCGAGCTGGTCACGCCCGTATCCGACGCTTTATGCCGGCGGCGAATCCGAGGCCGGCAAGTCGTTGATCGCATCACAGTGCGATGCGTACGTGATGCATGGCGATCCGGTGGAGCGTGTGGCGCCGAAGATCGCCGACATGCGCGCCCGTCGTGCGCGCGCTGGCGGCAGAGCGCTGGAGTTCGGCATGGCGGCCTATGCCAACGTGCGCGACACCGAGGCCGAGGCGCAGCGCGAGGTGGAGCGAATCACGAACGTGCAGCCGGGGTCACCCGGCTACCGCAACTACCAGGACTGGATCGGCAACACGCAGCTGGAGCAGCAGGTCTCGCTGCACGACTACTCGGTGTCCAATCGCGGGTTGCGCGCTGGTCTGGTGGGCACGCCGGAGCAGGTCGCTGAACGTATCCGTGCGTTCGAGGCGGCGGGTGTCGGGTTGCTTCTTCTCCAGTGCTCCCCGCAATTGGAGGAGATGGAGCGGTTTGCGGAGCAGGTGATGCCGCTGGTGGGCAGCCGGATGACGACGAGCGCGTAGGCGCGGCCGGCACGTCCGGGTGGACCGTGTCATGGTGCTGCGGTCGGCGTGCCTGCACTGTGACTCGCAGGGTGGATTCTCAGTTCGGCAGCGTCACGTAACGACGGCGCGCCGCCGTGCCCGAGGATAGAATTGCTCATGGCCCAGACCGCTGCGCTCAGCGCATCACATCGGCTCCGCTCGATCGTCGGCGGATCCATCGGCAACCTGGTCGAGTGGTACGACTGGTACGCCTACTCCGCCTTCTCGCTGTACTTCGCGAAGGCGTTCTTTCCGCCGGCCGATCAGACGGTGCAGCTGCTGAATGCCGCCGCCGTCTTTGCGGTCGGCTTTCTCATGCGCCCGCTCGGCGGGTGGCTGATGGGACGCTACGCCGATCGGCATGGTCGTCGCACGGCGTTGACCGCGTCGGTGCTGCTGATGTGCGCTGGTTCGCTGCTGATCGCGATCACGCCGTCGTACGCCAGCATCGGCATCGCCGCGCCAGTCCTGCTGGTGCTCGCGAGGATGCTGCAGGGCGTGAGCGTTGGTGGCGAGTACGGCGCCAGCGCCACATACCTGAGTGAGATGGCGGGGCACCAGCACCGCGGGTTCTGGTCCAGCTTTCAGTACGTGACGCTGATCATGGGGCAGCTGCTCGCGCTGGGTGTGCTGCTCGTGCTGCAGCGCACGATGAGCACGGCGGCGCTCGAGGCGTGGGGGTGGCGCATCCCGTTCGTGATCGGTGCGGTGTGCGCACTGGTCGCGGTGCGGCTGCGGCGCGGCATGGTGGAGACGGCGGCATTCACGAGGACGGCGGAGTCCCGCGGCGCCACTCGTCCGTCGGCGCTGGCGGGGCTGCTGGCACATCCACGTGCGGTGGCGACGGTGTTCGGACTGACGGCCGGCGGGACGGTGGCGTTCTACACCTTCACGACCTACGCGCAGAAGTTCCTCGTGAACACGGCAGGCTTCACCAAGGCGGATGCCACGCTCGTCTCGGCGGCGTCGCTGGCGATCTTCATGTGTGTGCAGCCCGTGGTGGGCGCGATCTCCGACCGTGTCGGCCGCCGGCCCGTGCTGATGACCTTCGGCGTGCTTGGCACACTCGGCACGCTGCCGCTGCTGACGGCGCTGTCGACCGCCTCGACATTCGGGTCCGCCCTGCTGCTGCTCACGATCGCGCTGCTGGGGGTGAGCGGCTACACCGCGATCAACGCCGTCGTGAAGGCGGAGCTGTTCCCGGCGAATGTGCGTGCACTGGGCGTGGCGTTTCCGTATGCGATCGCGGTTTCGATCTTCGGCGGGACCGCGGAGTACCTCGCGCTCTGGTTCAAGAACATGGGGCACGAGGCGTGGTTCTACTGGTACGTGACGGCGTGCATCGCGGTGAGCCTGGCGGTGTATGTGACGATGCCGGAGACGCGGCATTCCGAGACGATGCGGGACTGACGTCGTGGCCCGGCGGGTGACGCAACAGTGTGCGTGCCATCCAGCATGACGGTCGGTACGCGTCCGCGTCGTGGAGCCCCGGATGGCGGATTCGTCGGGGTTTCTGGAGTTCTAGGAACAGTGGACGGGGAGCTACATCTTCGAGAACGAGTG
>Ga0105045_10001217_pt1 | contig 20820 bp, 19 predicted proteins | sample MAT02_FD_78089 | JGI IMG/M metagenome (GOLD analysis project Ga0105045, IMG submission 78089) | Freshwater microbial communities from Lake Fryxell liftoff mats and glacier meltwater in Antarctica - MAT-02 (megahit assembly) | ecosystem: Environmental > Aquatic > Freshwater > Ice > Liftoff... | reverse complement strand
GTTGAGTGCTTTGTAAAAGCCACGGCAATCATGGGCAATCAGTTTTTCTTCTGTTAAGGAAAGTGGATTTACCGACACATCTGTCAACTCCAGTTCTGGTAAAACGGCTGGCATTGCTATCGATTCTGTTTCTTCGTCTGGAGTAACAGCAGCAACCTTTGACTGCTTCTTTTTATCCGCCTTAAACCAAACAAATAAACCGGCAAGCAATAGCAGGGCAAGTGGAATCACGATCAACCAGCGGTTCGTAAAAATGGTATCTGAAAACGCTTCCTGCCCTGTTTTAACTTTCATGCCATCTATCACCAGTTGCCTTTTGCCATTTCCTTTTGCAACTTCAACGGCAAATGGTTTTGTCTTTACTATTTTGTATTTACCCTCTTTTACATCAAAAAAACTGAAGGCAATTTCTGGTATAGTGTAAGTACCCGCCTTATTCACCGTAAAAGGGTATTCAAAAACTTTGATGCCACTCACCGGTACGGTCATTTGATCCAACTGTTCCTTTGCCTTCGAATCGTACGCTTCTACTCCTACAGGCCAGGCTATATCCGGAGCTATAATCATCGACATATTACCTGCACCTGAAATGGAGATTTTTAATTTGCCGGCATCATCCGTTGTGAAATTATTTTTTTCAAGTCCACCATCAATCTTGAAGTTTCCAACAGCACCTTTAAATAACACTGTTTGATCTTTTTCCGGCAAAGGCTTTACCATAATTGTTATTGGCTTGCTTTGCAAGGTTACCTTTTCATCCTGTAATCCTTCTGCAGGTATGGTGGTTTGGGTAAAATCCCTCAGCATATTATCCAGCACATCCCGCTCCCGGTTTACATACGCTTCTTTTATAAAATGAATATCATTCTCCACTTCCGCACTTTCCAACTCCACCTCGCCTGCCTGTAAGGGATATAACTGCGATTTACGCAACGTGTAAACATTGTACTCTTTTCCATTCAACTTTTCAATGGTGTAATAGGTGTTGCCGGGTGCCAACAGATCGACTACCGAGAAGCCATTGAAAGAAGGATTTTTAATGATGCTACTTTCTGATTTTAAGCGGGTGTATAATTTATAGACTACAACAATCGGCTCACCCACAAAACAGGACTTTTTATCAACATCCACTTTGATGAAAATGTTTTTATTGATTTTTTCTTGCAGATTTTCGCCTTTTTTTAGAATATAGTCTTTATAGACAGAATGAATGGTGGGTTCATAAAAACCAGACAGTCCGCCCTGGGAAGCATTGCTACCTTGATTATTACCAACGGAATTATCAACAACCAAAGTAACCCGGTTGCTGCGAAAGCTTTTTCCATCTGCTGTTGCAACTGCGGGATCAATCTTAAATTTTCCGGTTGTTCGTGGTTTTAAAATATAGGTGATCCCAATATATTGCCTCGTTACACCATTGTTGCTTTCCATCCCGCTTTCCTGGTTGGGGCCACTTAATACAATAAAATCTTTTAAAGAAGGTGGAACAATCTGTTCTACCTGCCCTGCATTCTCAATCATCAGCCTCAGTTCTGCATTGTCATTTTTACCAATGATACCTGGCGAAATGGTAGCTGTAAAACGGGCTTGCGCCAATACGGTGTACTGGCCGATAACCACAAATCCAAGAAGAAATAATATTTTTTTTGAATGCCGTACCATAATGAAGATTACAAAAATAAACTATCGGCCTGCAGCAGCATTTAAAATGCTGTTAATGGTTATAAAAAGTATGAGAACCTGGTTAGCTTGTATTGCTGCTTTATTAATTATTTGATGTCAGTTTGAACAACAAACAACAATACAATATTCAGCAATTTAACCATGTAGCTTCTAAGGCAAATCTCCCAATAACGGTCGCATTACGATATCTTCAACAACTGCCTGTGGCGAAAGTTTACTGGCAGCCAATATCATTTTTGCAACATCAGTTGCTTCCATGATGCGCCTGGATGAGTTATCAAAATCGCCCCAGGAATCTGTTAAAACTGCACCGGGGTAAACGCCCATTACTTTAATATGATGTGGCTTTAACTCTTCCCGAAGATTTTTCGTTAAACCCATCATTGCAAATTTGGTGATGCTGTAACTGCCACCGTTTCTATACGCATTCAACGAAGCAATGGAACAAATATTTATAACCAGCCCGTGCCCGGCTGTAATCATTGGAGGTACCAGTTTTCGGGTAAGATGATAGGCACTGTACAAATTGGTGTTCATCATTTTTTCCAACAGACCATCTTCTTCATTGTAAATGCTGCCCGGCGAAAACGTACCCGCATTGTTTATCAAAATATCAACCTTGCCTGATTGCGTGTTACTTAAACTATCCAATACCCATTGTCCAAAATCCTGCACCTGCTGTTTAACCGCCATATCAATTGCTTTGGCATGGATGCTACTTCCCGGATACCTGGTTTGCATTTCCGCAACGGTATTGTACAGATTCACTTCATTTCTTGCACATATAAAAAGGGTGGCACCTTCGGCGGCAAAAGCAGTCGCAATAGCTTTACCTATTCCTTTGGAGGCTCCTGTAATTATCACATTCATATTCAAAAATTAAATTATTTAGTGAGTTGATTAAATAGGAGTAACAATAAATATCACAATAGGTTAACCTTTTTGCTTTGGCATTTATGTAATATCAAGTCCTATTTTTGCGTTTACATTATTCAATAACAATAGTTGAAATAACTTATGAAGTATAAGCATCTCTTTTTTGATTTAGATCATACCCTTTGGGATTTTGACGCCAATGCAAAAATAACGCTTACAGAAATTTATGCTTTCTTTAATTTGCATGCTCTGGGTGTTACTCCGTTCAAAGAATTCTATAAGCACTATTTACACCACAATCAAATATTATGGGATCGCTACCACAAAGGTTTTATTTCCGGCGAAGAGTTAAAATGGAAACGCATGTGGCGCACCTTGCTCGAATTTAAAATTGGCGATGAAAAACTGGCCAGGGAAATGAGCGAAAAATTTCTGGATCTGTTGCCAACACGTAAACAGCTCTTTCCGCATACCATCGAAATTTTGGACTATTTAACCAATAAAAATTATCAGCTCCACATGATCACCAACGGTTTTGAAAAAATACAATGGAGCAAAATAAATAATAGTGGTCTGGGCAGGTATTTCACGCATGTAATTACGTCTGAAACAAGTAACAGCCTGAAACCAAAGAAAGAGATTTTTGATTTTGCCATGCAAAAAGCTGGTGCTTCGCTGGGTGAAAGCATTATGTTGGGTGATAACCTGGATGCAGACATCCTGGGTGCTATGAATATAGGAATGGATTCAGTCTTCGTAAACCATATTAACACCACAACCGGCTTAAAACCAACCTACATTATTAAGCATTTGAAAGAGCTGGAAAATATTTTTTGATTTGGAATGGCTGGTTTTACCCTCCGTTCAGCTATGGAAACATAAAATCGGCATTCAGGTTGAAAACAACAGCTTTTAAACCAAAAAACCCTCCTCAAAATGAGAAGGGTTTTTTACTAATAAGCTAAATTAAATTTTCGCTGTTTTACTTTTGTCTTTGCAGCATGACTTTTCGGCAGTTTCAGTTTTAGTGCTACAGGTTTTTCCCTTTGCACATTTTTTTTTCTTTTTTCCGTTATCTGCAAACGTCACGCCTGTAACCAGTAAAGCAGCGGTCGCTAATAAAAATACTTTTTTCATAATATCAATTTAATTTAGTGTAGTAATACAACGTGAATGTAAGTGCTAAATTGTAATTGGCAAAGCCAATACTGTTAATTTTTGAAGAAGATTATTTTTTTTCAGCAGCATAAACAAAAGCCATTCCCTCAATACGTGCATAAAAAAATCTTAGCTCAAGCCAATAATAACCCGGTCTCAGGCATTATAGTATGGCTAAAACGGTAACGCCACCCTGTACTACTTCGTTTAATTGCACATTTATTTTAGTACCTACTGGTAATAAAAGGTCTACCCGGCTACCAAATTTTATAAAGCCCATCTCTGTATTTTGGCTCACCTGCTGTCCTACCTGCAAATAATTTACAATTCGTCTGGCAAGGGCACCAGCAATTTGTTTTACCAATATCTCTGTATTACCATTTTTTATCACCACAGAATGGTGCTCATTTTCAGTAGATGATTTCGGATGCCATGCCACCAGGTATTTGCCCTTATGGTATTGAATGTACACCACTTCGCCACTGAGCGGGTTTCTGTTTACATGTACATTGGCTGGACTCATAAAAACTGATACCTGTAAACGTTTATCATGAAAATATTCCGTATCTGTTACTTCTTCTATTACTACTACTTTTCCATCTGCAGGTGCTATGATTGCACCTTTTTTAAAAGTGAGCTGCCGGTTTGGAATGCGGAAAAATGAAATCAGGAACAGCAGCATTCCCAGCGTTGCAAAAAAGAAGATCCAACCCAAAACAGGAAGCGATGCACTAAAGAAATAAAAAAAAATCAAATTAAGAGCACCAAATATCAACGTACCAATTGCGATGCTCTTATAACCTTCCCGATGTATTGTCATACGTAAAATTTGAACGGCAAATATAAGATACCTGCCAATGGTGTAAGCCAAATGGTTATAGAAATAATTTTATGTAGAGCCAAACAAAGGGAGTTGCGATCAACAAAGAATCAAAACGATCTAAAAAGCCACCATGTCCGGGCATGATAGAACCACTGTCTTTTACATCGGCCGTCCGCTTTATTTTACTTTCCAGCAAATCACCCAGGGTGCCGAAAACAGCACAGATAGCTGCTATTATAAAATAAGTTTGCTTTTGCGCAAAAGGGGTAAAGTAACGCTCAGCCAATAACGGGAAAAGAAAACCAGTAAGCAACACACTTAGGACGGCGCCACCAGTGGTGCCTTCCCAGGTTTTTTTAGGGGATATTTTAGAGAAAGGCGTTTTGCCAATAAAGGAACCCACCAGGTAAGCCATGGTGTCATTGATCCAGATGCTAAAAATGATCGCTAGTGGAATGGTGACGCCAAATTGCTGCCCAAGGCTGGTTACGTCAAATTGCGACCAGATAACTCTTAAATCCAGCAGCATCATGATTGGCAATGTTATGTAAGCCACGCCAAACAATGTATATTTTAAATACGCTTCCCCGTAAATTCTCTTTAACAGTTTGATGAACTCGTACCAGCAACCAAAATGTATAAGAAAAAACAAAATGAGGAAACTCCATTGGTTCCAAAGTAATCCACCCATCATTATTACCACAAAGATCAAAGCCGTTGTAGCACGGGTTTTTAAAGTCTCTACGTTGATAGGCATTTCGGTTGGGGGGGTGTTTTTTATAGAGGTGGGGCATTATTTTCAAAAGGGTTATTGCTGTATTCAGCGCCGGGTATTGGCAACTCTTCGCCCGGATGGTCGATATCGCTTTTACTTACTTTTTCAAATAATATAAATAACCCATAAACGGCCGCAATACTTGCCAAACCTATCCAAATTGGGAAATTATCTTCCATTTTAGATGGGTCCATTTTTTCGCCGGGTTTTGTTGTAATGTACATCATGGTGATTGCGAAACCATTATTAAAAAAGTGCCCCAGAATGCTTAACCAGAGATTACCGGTTCGGTAAAACATCCAACCCAGCACAAAACCCAGTGCAAAACGGCTTAGAAAACCAAGATAAGAGCCATGAATGGCACTAAAAATAATAGCGGTAATTACGACCCCAAGTACTGGCATTTTAAACCAACGGGACAATAAGTTTTGAATGGCCCCACGGAAAAGAATCTCTTCAAACATTGCGGGTAAAAAGGCAATCATAATCACTGAAATTAAATAATCTCCAAAATCGTTCATTCTGGCTATCACTGCCACTTGCCTGTTGTAAGCATCTTCAGCTTCCTTAAATTTTAGCAGGGTGGCTTTTGACCAGGGTAACATTTCTGTCAGATCCTGCAGTACGCTTACCATGGGAAGTGCCGCAAGCATAATTAAAATAACCAATACACCAGACCGCCAATTGAATTTTGGTTGAAGTCCTAAATGAACAAATGGATTTTTATGGCATACGAGCGCATATAAAACGGGCGGTAAAAAAAAGAGGAACAACGTGGTGATCAGTTGCATCCATCTTAATGCGGTGGCATTTTCCGGCTTTAAAAGATTGTCCATCAACTGGGCTGTTGATCCACCTTTCAAATCGCCCAGATTGATTTTTCCGAGTAAAGGAATGAAACTTGCCACGCCTCCAATTATCAAACCTACGCCGGTAAAAGCCGTTAAAATCCCAAGCTGTCCCCAATAATTAAACCGTTTAGTTGCTAAATACGCCATAGTGTATGCTTATAAGTGCGTAAATTTACAGCCAAAAAAGTTTATAAAGGTTTAGGATTTTAGGTTTGTCGTTTTCTGTTTTTAAAATTTCTTCATAATAACTACGGATAACAGATTAAATAATTTGGATTATTGACTATCTGATTTGTATTGAATGCAATCGGATTATTTAGACACTAAAACGATCCGAGCAACCATCAACCGTAAACAATAAACGATCAACACATTTATGCCTTCAATTGGTAACATACAACTTCCTGAATTCCCTTTATTACTGGCTCCCATGGAGGATGTAAGCGACCCGCCGTTTAGGGCCGTTTGCAAAGACAAGGGTGCCGACCTGATGTACACCGAATTCATCAGTAGCGAAGGTTTAATCAGGGATGCCATCAAAAGCCGCCAAAAACTGGACATTTTCGATTATGAAAAACCGGTGGGTGTGCAAATTTTTGGTGGTGATGAAGAAAGCCTGGCATTGGCAGCTAAAATTGTAGACGTTACCAATCCAGATCTGCTGGATATTAATTTTGGCTGCCCGGTGAAAAAGGTGGCAATGAAAGGCGCCGGGGCTGGCGTATTAAAGGACATTGATCTGATGGTTCGGTTAACTGCCGCTGTAGTTAAATCAACTACATTACCCGTTACAGTTAAAACCCGGCTTGGGTGGGACGACATGACCCGTAATATTGAAGAAGTTGCGGAACGTCTGCAGGATGTTGGTATTAAGGCATTGGCCATTCACGGCCGCACCCGTTCACAAATGTATAAAGGCGAGGCGGATTGGACGTTGATTGGTAAGGTTAAAAATAATTCCCGCATTACCATCCCAATTTTTGGCAATGGCGATATTGATAGTCCGCAAAAAGCAGTTGAATATAAAAACCGGTATGGCGTAGACGGCATTATGATAGGAAGAGCGGCCATTGGTTATCCATGGATATTTGATGAGATCAAGCATTATATGGAAACCGGTGAAATTTTGCCCTCGCCATCTATTGAAGACCGGGTGGAAGTTTGCAAAAAGCATTTGCATAAATCGTTTGATTGGAAAGGACCGATGGTGGGCATTTTTGAAATGCGTCGTCACTATGCTAATTATTTAAAAGGATTACCAGGTATAAAAGATTACCGCTACCAGTTGGTTACTTTAAAAACAGTAGAAGAGATTGATGCGGTATTGGATGAAATTATTGTAAAGTATGCCGGTTATCAGTTTGAAAAAACGCCGATAGAATTAATTAATTATCATGAAAAATGCCCTTTGTAAAAAGGGCATTTTTGCGGTTGGTGCCGCAATCACTCGTTGTACAGGTGGTCGGTATCGCAGGTCAAACCGCAGTAATTATCTCTGCGGTCGGTACCGCAGGTAAGACCGCAGTAGCCGCTAATAAAGCGGTCTGAGCTGCGGTGCCGACCGCTAGAGGTTATAAATTCTGTTAATTACCTCCTTATATTTCTCCATGATCACTTTACGTTTCAGCTTTAGTGTAGGGGTCATTTCACCACTGTCAATCGTCCATTCATTGGGCACCAGTTCAAAACGCTTTACCTGTTCTACCGGGTTGAAATACATGTTAAAACTATCCATTAAATCCCTGTACAAAGCCAGCACTTTCGGATGATTGATGGCATCTTCATTGGTAGTAAAAGGAATATCCTTGTGACGCATCCATTCCTTTAGGTTTGGAATAGAAGGCACAATCAATGCGCCCACAAATTTTTGATCAGCGCCTACCACCATCATTTGCTCAATAAACGGTGATTCTTTCATCCGGTTTTCAATCGGCTGTGGAGCTACGTATTTACCACCACTGGTTTTAAAAAGTTCCTTTTTACGATCGGTAATTTTCAGGTAAACCCCATCCTCAAATACACCGATATCACCCGTATGCAACCATCCATCAATGATGGTTTCAGCCGTAAGATCGGGCCGGTTGTAATAGCCCATCATAATGCTGGGACCTTTTACACATATTTCGCCATCCGCCTCCAGCTTTACTTCCTGCCCCTGCAAAACCGGACCAACAGTACCAAACTTCGTTCCGCCCTCGTATTGGCAATTCACACTAATTACAGGACTGTTCTCTGTTGGTCCATACCCTTCGTATATCGGAATTTTTGCTGCCGTAAATATTCGTAATAATCTAACCTGGCAGGCAGCACCTCCCGTAATGATATACCGGATATTGTTTCCCAGCGCCTCCCGCCATTTACTAAATATTATTTTATTAGCGATCGCCAATTTAAGATTGTACACAGGCCCCTGGTTTCGGTTATTGTCATATTTATCGCCCAAAGCCACCGCCCAGTCAAATAATTTTCGTTTAGTACCTGTTAATTCGGCACCCTTGGCCATTATTTTTTCATACACTTTTTCAAGTAACCTTGGCACCGTACAAAAAATATCAGGTTGCACTTCCTTCAGATCATCTGCAATGGTTTCCAAACTTTCCGCATAATAAATAGATATACCGCTATCCATATAAATGTAGGAGGCCATTCTTTCAAAAATATGGTTGAGTGGCAAAAAGCTCAATGCTTTTGCTTTTACATTTCGAGCGAACGGAAAACTCTTAACTGAGTTTAGTACATTGGATACAATATTGCGATGGCTAAGCATTACGCCTTTTGGAGTGCCGGTTGTGCCAGATGTATAAATAATAGTGGCACAATGGATAGCCTTAATATTCGATTTTATTCTGGCCAGCTTTACGTAATCTTCTTCAGTTGGCAAAGCCAGTATCGTTTTCCAACAAGTTGCAGAGGATGATTCATCAAAACTGTAAATATCTTTTAATGAAGGTATTCTGCTGCGAATGTTATTTACTTTTTCTAAAATATCCTGGCCGCTTAAAAAAACAAGTTTAACGGCGGCATCATTGAAAATAAATTCCAGCTCATTGATATTGGTAGTTGGATAAATTGGGCAAAGTGTAACCCCTATTTGCTGGCAAGCCATATCCAGCATTAGCCATTCGGGTCTGTTTTTGCTGATGAGGGCAATTTTATCCTGATTTTCCACCGTCATGTCATTACCGCTAAAACCTAAGTTGAGTAATCCTGCACTTAAATTGTCAATAATGGAATGCACTTCTGCGGTACTGTACTTGCGCCAACTACCATCTTCTTTACCAACTAAAAGATCAGCCTTTGGGAAATTATCCAGTTGATTCTGCAGGAAATCAAATATTCTTGAGTCTTCGTTCATATACAATCGTTGGAGGTTGATTAAAAAATTAGGTTTCTTCAAATTTTCAAATAGCAATTTTATAAGAGGAATAATCTCTTAAATATAAATTCAAGAAATGCAAACAACAATTCAAGTTAATAAAACTACAATTAAAAATACGCATCAGATCAATACTATCAGTCTTTTATAAAGGAAAAAATAGCTGGTTCCGGCTTTAAATTTCTTAAACACAACTAAAATAGGCTTGAAGTTTTCAAACAAACCGCGTAATTTATCCAATTCATCAAAATAAACGAGGTAGATGTACAAAATACTTTGAAGGTCAACAAATAATCTAAGATTGCGTAATCAATGGTTGCACTGTAGCAATATCACAAAACATCTCACACATACAAACAAAAAAACCATTCCGGTTTCTCGGAATGGCCCTAGCTTAAAAATTAAAACTATTTTTTTGCTGCTGCTATCTTGAATTTTAAATTAACTTCCTTGCGAATCAGCCAATCAGCCGGGTTGTTTGGCCCTTTGTAATTCAATCCCCATTCTGTTCGATCAATATTAAAGTCTGCTTCAGCAGAAATTGAGTCAGCGCTAATGGCAACGATAGCTGGGAACGTAACATTCTTTGTGCTGTCTCTCAAAGTAAGGTTTCCCTTTATCGTATGGGTTGCATTTTTCAAAACCACATTTTTCATGGAAGTGCTATCGTAAACAAAAGGTTCTACGCCAGTTATTTCAAAGTTTGCAGTAGGATATTTGGCTACATCAAAAAAATCAGGACTACTTAAATGTCCTTCCAGTTTTGCCTTGTTTTCTGCATCTGCTACAAGGTCAACTGCATTGATAGAAGTAATATCAATTTTAAAACTACCACCGGTTAACACGCCATCTTTCGCAGCAAGGCTACCTTGCGTAAGTTTAAACGTTCCGTTGTGGGCACCGTTTACTTTGGTTGCCGCCCAATTGATGGTTGAATTGGTGCTATCGATTGTGTACGTAACACCTTCAGCCAATGCTGCAGCTTCTTTTTCACCTGTTGCTGCTTTTTCTGCATCAGGCGCATTGTTGCACGCTGCCAACAATGTTACAACTGCGATCGGCAATAAGATTTTTTTCATGATTTCTAATTTTAAAACAAAGATAAGGGAATTGGCTGTTCAATGTTTAGACATCGAATATTTAGATTTTTTAAGCATTTTGCTAAATCGTCACAATCAGATTTCTGCCGCAGGCTATTACTAAAAAATTAAAAACCAGTGAGGAGAAAATTACCGGTTGTTCTGGCCGGCAACTGCTTTATAAATCCTGCTTCTTTGGAATTTGCTGAATTCGTTGTAATCTGTAGCATGAGTAGTGATCCAGTTTTGATAAGCTGCCAGATTTTGTACCGTTCCAAACAACCATTGATTGTAGGCATCAAACATACCTTCCTGCAGAAGCTGGCGCTGGTATTCAAACAAACGGCTGGGGTATTTATCGCCATAATTATTGAACCAGTCTAAAATAAAACGGGTTCTGATCATGGTAAGCGATTCGGGCTGAATGCCGCCTGAGGCAACCAGGCTTTGTTTTCGCATGGTACGTAAAAAAGCATCTGTAAAATTTACTGCATCTTTTGGTTCTTTGTTGATATCATTATCGAGAAAAATCTTTTTATAACTCTCCAGCAATATCGACTTGATCTCTGGGGTAGCCTTATTTTGCGGCTCCATATTTACAAAGATCTCTCCGTATAAAATGCTCCAAACTTTATCAGTGGTAAGATAATAATACTTACTGGCGTTGTAATAATTTTTTGAATAATTAGGATCTACGTCAATCCCTTTTTCCCATTGCTTAATTGCTTCATAATTTTTTTGCGCCCATTGTAACTCGCCCAAATCATTGTAAAGTGCGCCACTTTCAGGGATTTTTTTCAAGCCCTTCCGGTAAATTTTCTCAGACTCCTTTGGCTGGTCAAGGTATTTGTAAATATTTCCAGCTATCTGGAAACACTGGTCATCAGCATCTTCCCTGTCGAGCAGGGGTTTTATCTGGCTTAATGCCCTGTTAAAATCCTTTTGAAAATAATAGGTGAGCGCAAGATCTTTTGTTATGTCAATATTATTTGGCTCAAGGGAAGCTGCTCGGGTTAATACAAGTGTTGCATTGGTAAAATCGCCCTGCTGCATAAAGGAACGGGCAGTTTCCTGCAATTCTTTGGCTGTTTGGCCATTTGAAAACTGTACGGTAAGCAACAGTATTGAAAGAAAAATAACTTTATTGATAATTTTCATTGCTATAAAAGTAATAAGAAAATTTAAAGTAACCACATCCTGGGGTGTATTTCAAATGTGATAGCTATCGGAAGTTGCGGAACCAGGTGGTTGGTGAGGACAACAACCACTGCCTGAGGACACCAACCACGGTCTGAGTACCCCAACTACGGACCGGAATTAACCTCATCCGTCCCCATGCTACAGCTTTGCCCAATCTACGGCTAACCAGTTTAATCAATCAGATGAGTCAACAATCCATCCCTCAATTTCGGTTCAAACCAGGTACTTTTTGGAGGCATTACATTGCCACTATCAGCTATGTCAAATAATTGCTGAATGCTAACTGGGTGCAGGCTTATAGCTACTGCCATTTCACCACTATCCACTCTTTTTGACAGCTCACCAATCCCCCTGACTCCTCCTACAAAATCTATGCGCTGGTCAGTACGCTGGTCTTTGATGCCGAGAATAGGAGCTAACAGATTATTTTGCAAAATTGTAACATCTAAAATACCAATCGGGTCATTGGTGTAAGTGCCTTCCTTCGCTATAAGGGTGTACCACTGCTTGTCTACGTAAAGTCCAAACTCATGCAGACTAGCAGGAGAAAAAGCCTTTTCAGCTTTTGTAACCGTAAACGCATTTTTCACTTTGTCTAAAAATGCACTTGTGGTCAGTCCGTTCAGATCTTTTACTACCCGGTTGTAATCCATGATATGCAACTGGTTGGATGGAAACAAAGTGGTAAGAAAAATATTGGCTCCTTCAGTTGCCTTTTCCCCCAACGCCTTCCGGACTTTAGCAGCGGAAGCTGCACGGTGATGCCCGTCGGCGATGTAAGTAAAAGGAACGGTTGTTTTAAACAATTCCGTAATGGCATTGATGGTATCTGTATCATTTACAATCCAGATACTATGTTGAATCCCATCGTCCGCCAGCAGATCATACACCGGATTTTTCTCTTTTTTCCATTTTTCGATCATTGCATCAATCGAATCTACATTACGATAAGCTAAAAATACATTCCCGGTCTGGGCCCCGGTGGTAGTAATATGATTGATTCTGTCTTTTTCCTTTTCGGGCCTGGTAAATTCATGTTTTTTAATCAGATCATTTTCATAATCATCCACACTACTGCCGCAAACCAACCCTGTCTGGCTTCTGCCGTTCATCACCAATTGGTAGATGTAATAGCAGGCTTTGCTTTCACGAAACAAAATATTCCGGCTAATGAATGCATCCAGATTTTTTTTAGCAGTATCATAAACATGCTGCGAATGAATATCTATATCTTCCGGCAAGTCAATTTCACTCTTGGTAATATGCAAAAAACTACTGGGGTTTCCCTGAGCTTCTATTTTTGCTTCCTTACTATTCAATACATCGTAAGGACGGGAGGCTACCTGTTTGGCATGTTGTGCTTCCGGACGCAGGGCTTTAAAAGGGTGAATGCTGATCATTATCAAAAATTATTAGCTTATCAAAATTTTGTTTGATTATTTAGGGCTGTAATTGGGCAAAATCCTTCATTGCCTGCACCAATACTTCCACGCTGTTGATGGGTAATGCATTGTATAAAGATGCACGGAAACCACCTACCAGCCGGTGCCCCTTAATTCCAACGATATTTCTTTCTTTGGTAAATGCAAGGAAAGACACCTCCAAAGAAGGATCATTCATCACAAAACATACATTCATTTTGCTCCGGTCTTCGTTTACAACAGTACCTCTGAACAAAGGACTTTCGTCGATTGTTTTGTACAACAAAGCGGCCTTTGCATCATTTAATTTTTCAACTGCTGCAACACCACCGATGCTCTTTAACCAGCGCAAGGTTAGCATACAAACAAATACTGCAAAAACCGGAGGCGTGTTCAACATGCTGCCTTCGTTGATATGATTGCGGTAGTCCATTATGGTAGGGATCGGGCGCTTGATTTTACCCAGTAAATCCTTTTTAACGACTAATAAATTTACACCTGCCGGACCCATATTTTTTTGAGCCCCTGCATAAATCAGGTCGAATGCATTAAAGTCAATGACCCTGCTAAAAACGTCGCTGCTCATATCACCCACCAATGGAGTGCTGGTGTTAGGAATCTTCTGCCATTGACTTCCGTAAATGGTATTGTTGGTAGTAATATGGAAATAGGCCGCATCATTGGGAACTGCAAAATCCTTTGGAATAGCCGTATAATTGCTCTCCTTTCCAGAACAAACCACTTCTACTTTACCATACAGTTTTGCCTCTTTAATGGCTTTTATCCCCCAAACACCTGTATCTGCATAGGCGGCTGTTTCTTTATCGTCCAGCAAATTCATGGGCACCTGCATAAATTGGGTAGATGCCCCACCATGCAAAAACAATACTTCATGTTTGTCATCCAATTGCATCAGTTCCTTTACCAATGCCCTTGCTTCATCCATCACAGCCTGAAAGGTGGAAGTACGATGGCCAATTTCTAAAATGGATAAACCCGTATTATTATAGTTGAGTACTGCCTGTGCCGCCTGCTGAAAAACTTCCTGCGGCAAAATAGAAGGACCTGCGTTAAAATTATGTATCACTGATTACTTTAATTAATAGTTAAGGCTTATTTTTTCGAATGCAAAAATACCCAATTGATAGTTAATCTTTTTATGAAATATTTAAAACATTTACCATACTGTAGGATATTTTATAAAGAGATTTATTTTTTTATTGTATAAATAAAAAAGTACGGTGCATTTTAAATCCGATAGCTATCGGATGTCGCTTCCAATTTCAGTCGGTGAGGACATCGACCTGAGCCGGGTTTGGTTGGTGTCCTCACCAACCAATTGGAGCTTCGACAATTAAAATACACCTAAAAAGTAGTCCCATAAATTAAAAAGTATAAAAGCCTCTGTAGTGTTTTGAACCGAACTACTCCTCTTCCTTTCCGATCATTTTACCACCATTTTTCCAGCTTTCATTCAATGCCTCCAATTCCCTGGCGTCCGATTCGTTAAAATGTTGTTTTGCCAATGCCCGCAAATCCGGTTGCCCGGCATTCACCCAGGCAGTGAACCAAAAGGAAGCCGTACTGGCAATAGAGAGGCGCATTCTTCTTTCCACCATTCCATTCAGTTTTTTACTGTAAGCAATGGTAAAGGCAGAAGAATATTGTCGGATTAAAACACCATTGCGATTTTCAAAACTGTATTTCTGATCTGTGGGGAATGATTTGGTCAATTCTTTTTCAATGGTTAAAACAGAGTCGGCAGCTTTGGCACTTTCCAATACCCTGGCCCAAATATATTCTTCTGGGTTTTCGATATATCGTGCCTTGCCGATAAAGAAGTCGTAGTCCTTTTCTGCCAATAATTCGGGTACCCGGCTTTCCCAAAATCCATGTATCCCTTTTTGGTTACTGTATTGCCCATTGTGATTGCTATTGGCGTGTAGTGGCACATGTGAGTCGCCAATATAATGCCCAATCTCTGCACTCAACTTCATGATCTTGCTAAAGTTTTTTTCCTTAAAAGCTGCTGTAAGCCGGGAAAGCATGGTTTGAATGTGCCAGGGTACAATACCAAACAGATTTAAAGAATCTTCCCCATATTTAGCCACTGCATCTTTCCATTTTCGGGGTAAAGCAGGATAAGGGTATTCGCCATAATGATCAATATCAATGTAATGCCGGGGAGCTTCCGCCACCACTGCATAGCGCCGTTTATCCGGATCCACTGCATGTTCTGAGATAAAACCAATATTTGGCTTGTACAAAACCATCATCTCCGGCGGCAATAAAAAAACAGCATAGTAATTTATTTTCTGGTGTGCATAAAACCCCCAGCAGTAGCAATTGGATGCAAAAAAACAACAGGCAATAAGCAGGAGGCTACGCTTCATGTTTTAAATCTTATTTAAAAAGAGATTTAATTTTAAGGTTTACGTCTTTTAAAGAAAGTTTACATCTTTTTAGAAAGATGTAAACTTTAACACCTCAGGGGCCAGGGGCAAAATGAGTGCTATCAACCACAGCCGTAACGCCGCCGCTTACAGCAAACTTCATAGTTTGCGCAGCACTGATATTGGTAATCGGTTTTACCCGTTCTTTAGGGATGATGTACACATTGCCTGCCACCGAATAAGCCATAGGAACATACACGGCTACATAATCTTTAAAACCAAATTCCTCCATATTATCCTGGGTGATAAAGCCCACCCGCCATACATCATTGTCATCTACATTTGCCAGCACATTTTGCGTAAACTTCTTTTTTTCACCAGCAAATGCTTCAAAAAAGTCTTTCAGCGTAGAATAAATAAATTTGATACCCGGTGTTTTTTCTAATAGCCGGTCAAATGCATCCACCGCTTTGCCAAATATAAAATTGGAGGAAACATATCCAACCGACACCACCAAAAGAATCACTACAATAAAACCCAAACCAGTAATGTGCCTTTCATTTCCCTGGGTATCTGTCATGAGATTCGGAATCAGACCAAATAAAAAGTTGGGCAAAATACCGTCGATAAAATTGAATAAAGCCATAATGGCCCAAAAGGTAATGGTGATGGGCGCCAGGATTAATAAACCCTGTAAAAAAAATTCAATTAATTTTTTGTATATCGATCTCTTTTTCATATTCAATTATTTATTTGTCAAAGATAAATATTTGGCCTTCGATGAAACGATATGAAATAATTGTTACGAATGGCAAAATAGATACGTGGAAACTTTGGTTACATGTATAGTTTCCGTAGTTTTGCAAACTATTATGGCAGATATAGGAACAGGCATCAGAATAAAAGAAAAGGCACACGTCCTTTTTATGCAATACGGGCTGCGGAGCGTAAGTATGGATGACATTGCCGGCAACCTGGGAATGAGTAAGAAAACAATTTATCAGTATTACGCCGATAAGGACGAACTGATTGAGGCCGTCATCAGCGATGAGTTGCTGCGGAGCCAGCAAATTTGCGAGCAGGACCAGCAATGTTCAGACAATGCCATCCACGAAATATTTTTAGCATTGGAAATGGTGGTGGATATGATGAAAAGCATGAATCCCTCCCTCATTTATGATATGCAAAAATACCATCCTAAGGCTTTCCAAAAATTTCAGCAGCACAAAAACGATTATCTCTATAACGTAATCCGGATTAATATGGAACGAGGTATCCGTGAAGGGCTTTACCGGGAAGACATCAATTTAGATATCCTTTCGAGATTCCGGGTAGAAAGCATCATGCTGCCCTTTAACCCCGATTTTCATACCCAGGTAAAATATAGCCTGGCAAAGCTGGAGGAAGAACTGATCATTCATTTTTTGTTTGGCGTGGCCTCACAAAAAGGATACAAACTCATTATAAAATATCAACAAGAGCGACTAAAATTAAGCAATGATGAAAAAAAACAGAACTAGTAAAACAATACTGCTGGGTGCAATTTTCTTGCTGACCAATGGTGTTGTAGTGGCACAGACCAGGAATGAATTTTCTGCAAAGCAAGCGGTGGATTATGGTTTAAAAAATGCGGTACAGGTAAAAAATGCCCTGATTGACATTAAGATACAGCAACAAACCAACCGGGAAATAACCGCTGCGGCGTTTCCTCAAATAAATGGCAGTGTTAACACCACCCACTATTTCAATATCGCTGTACAAACATTACCCAACTTCATTTCTCCCTCGGTGTACCAGGTATTGCAAGACCAGACTGTAAAAGATGGAAATGGCAATCCCATTACCCAACCGGTCAATGGCTTTGGAAATATCAATGCACAATTTGGCGTACCCTGGATAGCCAGCGGCGGGATAGATTTTTCGCAACTATTATTTGACGGGCAGGTGTTTGTAGGGCTGCAGGCAAGAAGTGCTGCGATGGACCTTGCTACCAAAGGCGCAGAAGTTACCGCCGAACAAATAAAAGCAAACATCTATAAAATATATTATCAACTGGTAGTAGGCAACAGCCAGTTGGCTAGCTTGCAGGCCAATATAGACCGGTTTGAAAAACTGCTGCAGGATACCAAAGAAATTTATAAAAACGGGTTTGCAGAAAAACTGGACATTGATAAAATAGTGGTGCAGTTGAACAATCTCAAAACAGAAAAGCAAAAGGTAATTCAACAACTCGAAGCGGGTAATGCAGGATTGAAATTTTTAATTAATATGCCGCAAAAAGAGGAGCTGGTGTTAACCGATAGCCTTACAGAGGATGAATTAAAATCCAACATTTTGGATGAATCTTATAACTACAATGACCGTAAAGAAATTCAGTTGCTAACCCTGGCCAGTAAACTAAACGGTTACAATATTAAACGGTACAATCTTAGCAGAATACCTACTGTTGCTGCATTTGGCTCCTATTCCAAGAATGCCCAACGCACTTCATTTAATTTTTTTAACAAAGGCGATTGGTTTACTACCTCATTTATAGGATTGAGAATTTCAGTCCCCATTTTTGATGGCTTTGCCAGAAGAGCGAAGATAGAAAGCGCCCAATTAACGTTTCAAAAATCAAAGAACAGTCTTGAACAATCGAAGCAATCAATGGACAATGATGTAATACAGGCCAGAAGCAGGTTTAAGAGTGCCTTGCTGACGGCAGATGTTCAAAAACAAAATATTCAACTGGCAGAAGATGTGTTTAATACTACCCGCAAAAAATATGACCAGGGACTGGGAAGCAACCAGGAAATATATACGGCGCAAACCGAATTGAAAGTAGCGCAGAATAATTATTTCAGTGCTTTGTATGATGCCATCACTGCAAAAGTGGACTACCTAAAAGCAGTAGGAAAACTTTAAAAAATTACCAAATAACAACAATCAATAACAAAAGAAAATATAAAAACGATGAAACAATATTTAATAGCGAGTGCTGCGGCTTTGGTGTTCTTATCCTCCTGCGGTGATAGTAAAAAGGAAGGCAATGCGGCCCTGAATGATAAAAAAGCAGCACTGGAAAAGCTAAAGGGAGAGAATACTAAAATTGATGAAAAGATTGCTGCACTGGAAACAGAAATCAGCAAGCTGGATACCAGCGCCGCTGCTGCTCAAAAAACAAAACTCGTTTCTGTTCAAACAATTGCCCTTGCAGATTTCTCACATTACATCGAACTACAAGCACATATTGATGCAGAAAATGTAAGCTATGTTACACCACGTGGCGGTCCGGGCCAGGTAAAAGCCATTTATGTAAAGCAGGGTGACCAGGTAAAAAAGGGACAATTATTACTGAAGCTGGATGATGCCGTAATTCAGCAAAATCTAATTGCAGCCCGGCAAGGATTGGAGAGCATAAAAACACAACTGGCTTTTGCAAAAAATATTTATCAACGCCAGAAAAATTTATGGGACCAGGGCATTGGTACAGAGGTGCAATTAATAACAGCAAAAAACAATGTAGCTACCCTCGAGAACCAGTTAACTGCTACTCAGGAAAATATAAAAACTGTGCAGGAGCAGACTAATTTATCAAACGTGTATAGCAATGTAAGCGGCGTTGCCGATATAGTTACCGTTAAGTTAGGAGAGGCATTTGGGTCCCTCGGTTCCGGGGTTATTAAAATAGTAAACAACAGTGCATTAAAAGTAGTCAGCAATATTCCTGAGAATTATTTGGGAACTGTAAGCAAAGGAAGCCAGGTGATTGTAGCGTTGCCGGATGTAAATAAAACATTCAATACCTCACTCAGCTTTGTGGGTGCATCGATCGACCTTATCAACAGAGGCTTTGTAATTGAAGCAAAACTTCCCTACGATCCGGCATTAAAACCAAACCAGATAGCCCTAATGAAAATTAAAGATTATTCAGCACCCAACAGTATTGCCATCCCGCTGAACACTTTACAAAATGATGACAAGGGAAAATTTGTAATGGTAGCCAGTACCGAAAATGGTAAGCAGGTAGCACGTAAAAGAATTTTAAATATCGGTCAACTAACCGAGAATCTCGTTGAAGTAAAAACGGGGTTAAAGGCAGGCGATGTGCTGATTACAGAAGGGTTTGCAAGTTTATATGAAGGGCAGTTATTAAAAATTCAGTAAACTGATATTTCATCAATATTTTGTAAAAACAGTACTATCTCCGCAACAGCTTTTCCAATTGCGGGTGACCATAATACACAATCTTCTCAACATCCCTTTTGGGACAGTTGGCGCAAAAAAATAATTGTATGAGTGCAATCGATCAAATAAAAGAAAAGTTTAAAGAATTTAAACCAACCTCCTGGAGCATCTCCAATAAAACTACTATTTACCTGGTGATGTTATTTGTTTCGCTGGCAGGGATTTACCAATTTGTAACCTTGCCAAAGGAGCAGTTTCCGGATATTGTTATTCCGACCATTTATGTGCAAACCATTTATACGGGCAACTCTCCAAAGGATATTGAAAACCTGGTTACCAGGCCTATTGAAAAGCAGATAAAAGGCATTACCGGTGCCAAAATAAAAAAATTCACCAGTACTTCACAACAGGATTTCTCTGCAATAATGGTGGAATTTGATACCGAAGTAAAAACGGATATCGCACTTCAAAAAGTAAAGGATGCCGTTGATAAAGCAAAGCAGGACCTGCCCACTGATTTAACGCAGGAGCCAACTTCATTGGCGGTAAACCTGAGTGATATGCCCATCATGTATGTAAACCTAAGTGGAGATTATGACCAGGTGAAACTGAAAAAATTTGCAGATGAGCTAAAAGATAAACTGGAAGATTTGCCACAGATCAACCGCATTGATATTGTAGGTGCTCCGGAAAGAGAGTTCCAGATCAATGTCGACAATTTTCGCATGCAAAGCGCAGGCGTAACTTTTGATGATATCGCCAATGCAGTATCAAGAGAAAACATGGACATCTCCGGCGGTTTGCTGGATGTGGGTTCTATGAAGCGTAACCTTCAGTTGAAAGGACAATTTAAGACGGCTTATGATATTGAAAAAGTGCTGGTACGCAATACAGGCGGCGCTCCTATTTATCTAAAAGACATTGCGGTAATAAAAGACACCACCAAGAATGCAGAAAGTTTTGCCCGGCTGGATGGTAAAAATGTAGTAACCCTCAACATCATTAAAAGAAGTGG
>Ga0105045_10001216_pt1 | contig 20829 bp, 16 predicted proteins | sample MAT02_FD_78089 | JGI IMG/M metagenome (GOLD analysis project Ga0105045, IMG submission 78089) | Freshwater microbial communities from Lake Fryxell liftoff mats and glacier meltwater in Antarctica - MAT-02 (megahit assembly) | ecosystem: Environmental > Aquatic > Freshwater > Ice > Liftoff... | reverse complement strand
CGGTTCGCCGACCGTGCGGCGACGCCGCTCGCGGCGCTGCTGGCGTTCCAGCTCGGATGTGACGCCCCCGATTTCGATCGCGGCGCCTTCACCTTCCCCGGATCCAACGACGCGCCGAATGGGTTCGCGACCGCACAGGCGGTCGCGCCGGCAGCGGGTGCCGGGGTGCTCGCCGAGTCCGGGCCGATCGATCCTGGTGTGACACCGCTGAACTGCGATTCGCCCACGACGTCGACCACCACCACCGTCGCGCCGACCACCGTCGCTCCGACCACCGTCGCTCCGACCACCGTCGCGCCGACCACCGTCGCTCCGACGAGCACCGTGCCGACCGGCGCGGCGGCGGTTCCGGTCAGCGCTGCCCCGCAGGTCGCCGGGCGCAGCCAGTCCGCCACACCTGCGCCGGCTTCCGGCTCGGCCTCGGCGAGCAGTTCAGGAACCGCCAACCTGGCCCGCACAGGTGCACCGATGGCGCCGCTCGCAACGCTGGGCGGTCTCGCTGTCGTGGCGGGTCTGATCCTGATCGCGGGCAGCAGGCGGCGGAACGAGGCCTGAGGTGCCCTCGCGCCCGTCGCCGATCGTGGCGATGCTCCTCGGCCTCGCCGCCATCGCGCTGGTGGTGGTCCCCGGCGCCGGGGCATCTGCATCGGCCACGGGGTCAGCAGACGCGTCGGTCCCGGCGTCGCGCTCCGCTGATGCGGCCACGGCCACGGCCACCCCGGCCATGGCCACTTTGCCCACTGCGTTGCGCTCGGCTGCGGGGGGGTGCGGTCCCGCGCCCCAGGGTCAGGTCGCCGTGGTGGTCGTCGTCGACCGGGGGAGCGGAACGCCGGCCGCTCGCTGCGCGATCGTTCCGGAACGCTCGACCGGACTGGACGCGATGCGTGCCGCCGGGCTGTCGGTGCGACTCGACGGCGGGTTCGTCTGCGCCATCGACGGCCTGCCGGCCACGGGGTGCGGCAACCGTGCTGATGCAGGGACCGCCTACTGGCGGTACTGGCACGCCTTGGGGGGAACGTGGACGTACTCCCAGGTCGGCGCCGGCGGCTACCGCCTGCCGACCCGTTGCGCGGTGGAGGGATGGGTGTGGTCCGACGCTGTCACGGCCGACACCCCGCCACGGGTCGCTGCGCCACGACCGATCTGTGACGCACCGCCGCCACCGATCGTGCCGCCGGCTGCTCAGCCACCAACCGGTCGACCTCCGGTGACGATCATCCCGCCTGCGCCGCCGGCCGCCGGGGGCGCAGGCGCGCCCTCACCGCCGACGACCCGAGTGCCTTCGGCGGGATCTCCCTCCGGCGTCCCGGGTGGCACGCCCACACCAGGAGCGGACGGTGGGAGTGCCCAGCGGGGCAGCACTGCTCCCCCTGACGTGGCGGCTGCATCCACCGTGCCTCCGGATCAGCCTGCGACCTCGGTCCCAGATGGCGACGACCGCTCGGACGACATCGGCTCGGAGCGGTCGAACGACAGCGCCCCTGAGCGAGCCGATGACCGAGCGGAACCCGGCGGCGAGCTCGCCTCGGCCCCGGTCACCGGCGAGGGGCCGGCATCGCCGCCATGGGGTGCCCTCGTCGGGATCGTGCTCATCGCTGTCCTCGGGGGTGCTGCTGTGATGCGGTCCCGAGCGCGCTCACGAAACCCTGCGGTCTAGCCGACTCTCGGCGGCCACTCATCGAGCCTCGACAGGACTGCCCTGCTCGAGCAGCGTGCTCGCGAGTACGCGACGTTCCTGGATCTGCTCCCATGTCCAGTGTCCCGTTCCATTTCCGGTGCTCGGTCGCCGGTCCCAGTCCCGGTCCCGGTCCCGGTCCCTGGACATCTGGGAAGGAAGGTCGAAGCCCGTACTGATGTGCGTACTTCACCCGAAATGCTTGATCGAACGCTTGTTCGTAACTACAGTCCTGTCCTCGTCCGACGTTCAGTGTCACAGCCCGTCGGTACGGTCCACCCACGGTTCGCAAGCCACCACGCAGGTGGGGGCGAAGGGCCGTCACCCGTTTCCCCCACAGGAGCGCCGGCCCACCGGCTCACCCCGACGAAGGACGAACAGACATGGCAGTGGAACGTGAGAAGGCCCTCGAGATGGCCCTCGGTCAGATCGAGAAGCAGTACGGCAAGGGCTCGGTCATGAAGATGGGCGAGAAGACCTCGATGGACGTCGAGTCCATCCCCACCGGAGCGCTGTCGCTCGACATAGCGCTCGGCATCGGCGGGCTGCCTCGCGGCCGGGTGGTGGAGATCTTCGGCCCCGAGTCCTCGGGCAAGTCGACCCTGGCCATGCACGTGGTGGCCGAGGCCCAGCGCAACGGCGGCATCTGTGCCTACGTCGACGCCGAGCACGCTATGGATCCCACCTATGCGGCCCGCATCGGGGTCGATGTCGACGAGCTGCTCATCTCCCAGCCCGATACGGGCGAGCAGGCGCTCGAGATCACCGACATGCTGGTCCGCTCCGGCGCACTCGACGTCGTCGTGATTGACTCGGTCGCCGCGCTGACGCCTCGTGCCGAGATCGAGGGCGAGATGGGCGACACCCACGTCGGCCTGCAGGCCCGCCTCATGTCCCAGGCGCTGCGCAAGCTCACCGCCAACCTCAACAAGACCAACACCATCTGCATCTTCATCAACCAGTTGCGTGAGAAGATCGGCGTGATGTTCGGCTCGCCCGAGACCACCCCCGGTGGTCGGGCGCTCAAGTTCTACTCGTCGGTCCGTCTCGACATCCGCCGCATCGAGGCGATCAAGGACGGCGTCGAGATCGTCGGCAACCGCACCCGTGTGAAGGTCGTCAAGAACAAGATGGCCTCGCCGTTCAAGCAGGCCGAGTTCGACATCATGTACGGCCATGGCATCAGTCGTGAGGGGACCGCCCTGGACCTGGCGGTCGACTACAACATCGTCAAGAAATCCGGTGCCTGGTACACCTACGAGGGTGAGCAGATGGGACAGGGCAGGGAGAACGCCAAGTCCTTCCTGGTCGAGAACCCCGAGATCATGGTCGACGTCTCCGATCGGATCCTCGCCGAGGTCGGTATCGGACAGCACGACGAGGACGTACCGATCGACCTGGATCTGGTCACCGACCCCGACGATCAGCCGATCTCGATCGACTGATCGGTCGGGCAGCCGGCGCCGCAATGCCGGCCGCCCACGACTCGCACGACCCGAACCGGTGACTGGGGCCGGTTCGGGTCGCCGCGACACTCGCCCGTAGACTGCTTCCGATGGCCGGCACGTACGTGGTGCGCACCTTCGGGTGTCAGATGAACGAGCACGACTCCGAGCGGATCGCCGGCCTGCTCGAGGCCGACGGAATGACCGCGGGCGCCGACGTGGACTCCGCCGACGTGGTCGTGCTCAACACCTGCTGCATCCGCGAGAACGCCGACAACAAGCTCTACGGCACGCTCGGTCATCTCAAGAGCCTCAAGGATCGACGTCCAGAGCTCGAGATCGTCGTTGCGGGCTGTCTGGCCCAGAAGGACCGCGACACGATCGCTGAGCGGGCACCGCACGTCGACGTGGTCATGGGCACCCACAACGTGCACCGGGCGGTCGAACTGCTCCACGAGCGACGTCGGTCCGACTCGGCGGTGGTCGAGATCCTCGAGGAGACCGTTGCCGAGGACCACGATCTGTTCCCCTCGGCGCTGCCCGTGGTGCGCCGGGCCGGGTACGCCGGCTGGGTCACGATCCAGATGGGCTGCGACAACAGCTGTGCGTTCTGCATCGTCCCCGCAGTGCGCGGCCCCGAGATCAGCCGCCCGTTCGGCGACATCGTCGCCGAGGTCGAACGAGCGGCGCTCGACGGTGTCTCCGAGGTCACGCTGCTCGGACAGAACGTCAACTCCTACGGGCGTGACCTGACGTTGCGCGCACGAGATGGTGGGCCGGAGACTGACGGGGTGCGTGCCGATCCGAGCTTCGTGCTCGGTCCTGTTGCGGCCGAGGGCGATCGGGTCAGGATCCGCCCGTTGTTCGCCGACCTGTTGCGGGCGGTCGGTTCGGTGCCCGGCATCCGCCGTGTGCGCTACACCAGCCCCCACCCCAAGGATCTCCGGCCCGAGACCATCGCTGCCATGGCCGAGGTGGAGTCGGTGTGTGAGCACCTGCACCTGCCACTGCAGTCCGGCAGCGACTCGATCCTCGCCGCGATGCATCGCGGGTACACCGCCGAGCGTTACCTGGAACGTCTCGACGCCGCCCGGCGTGCAATCCCCGGCCTGGCGGTCACCACCGACATCATCGTCGGGTTCCCCGGCGAGACCGAGGCCGACGCCGAGGCCACGCTCGAAGTCGCAGCCGAAGCCCGCTTCGACGGCGCCTTCACCTTCGTGTACTCGCCGCGACCGGGCACCGAAGCCGCCGAATTGAGCGATTCGTTCATACCGAGAGAGGTCTCCGCTGCTCGCATGGAGCGCCTGCGGGCCGTGGTCGAGCGCTCCTCCAGACTCGCCAACCTGTCGAGGGTCGGCTCCCTCGAGGAGGTGCTCGTGATCGGACCGAGTCGCAAGGATCCCAGCCGCCTCAGCGGGCGTACCCGCCAGAATCGTCTGGTGCACTTCGACCCGGTCGGCCCGGTACGTGCCGGCAGCTACGTCGGCGTCGAGGTCACCGATGCCACCACCACCCACCTGCGCGGACACATGACCGAGTTGCTCGCTGCGCCCACCCACCGTGTGCGCATCCCGGTCGCTGCGGAGTGATCCCGTCCCCGGCGACATGAACGGGTCCCTACGACTCGACGAGCTGATCGCCCGCTGCGGACTCGATGCGAGCCGAGCCGGAGCGGAACCTGCCACCTCGGTCGAGTACCGGGTCCGGCCCGAACGGACCGTGGAGCTCCTGGCAGACACACTCGCTCGACTCCACGAGATCGAACTGACCGACGACGAGTGTGCCGGTGCGATCAGCGCGCCGATGTTGGCCGAGGCGATCGGCGCAGCGCACCGTTCGGGCCGACTCGCCGGGCAGGAGCGATCACCGTCCTATGCCCACGTCAGCGACGACCGCCTCGTCGAGATCCTCCGCAGCGGCGCGACGTCTTCCGATGAGCGTTCGGGCACCCCGGTGCTGACCCACGGCTCGCCCACGCTCGCCAACCTGCGCTGCTCCAGCGGTAGTGCGGTCGGCCTGGTCACATGGTCCGACGCGGCGGTTGCCGAGCGGTACCGGGATCTCGCGATTGCCGCGCGCAGCGTCGCGGTCGACCTGGCGCCGATCCTGGTGCCGGTGTTCTTCGAGCGCTACGGGGCAACCTCGCCCGATGCTGTGCTGTTGGACTGGTACTCCCTGGCCGCCGAGCTTTGGCCCGGCGCCGACCCTGGCGGATGAGCCCGGCGCGTCGTTCCACGGGTCGCCACCTGGTGCTGGTCGGTCCGACCGCCTCGGGCAAGTCGGGGGTCGCCATGGCGATCGCTGCCCGGCGTCGGTCAGCGGGGGAGCAGATCGAGATCATCTCGATGGACTCGATGGCGGTCTACCGGGGCATGGACATCGGCACCACGACACCATCGGCAGCGGATCGGGCTCTGGTCCCGCACCACCTGATCGACGTCGTGGACCCGGAGCACGATTTCAGCGTTGCGGAGTTCGTCGTGGCGGTCGACGGTGCCCTCGATGACATCGATTCCCGTGACGGGCAGGCGATCCTGGTGGGAGGAACGGGGCTCTACGTCCGGGCGGTGGTCGACGCCCTGGACCTGCCCGGCCGGTATCCCGAGGCCCGCGACAGGATCGAGGCGGTATCCGACACCGCATCGCTCCATGAGCGTCTCGGCCGGCTCGATCCGGTCGCAGCCAGCCGGATCGAGGCGGACAACCGGCGCCGGATCGTGCGCGCCCTGGAGGTGACCGAGGGGTCCGGCCGTCGGTTCTCCGACCACGGGCCGGGTCTCGAGGACTATCCACCGACGCCGTTCGTGCTGGCAGGGCTCGCCGTCGATCGTGAGGTGCTGGCAGGGCGCATCGCCGCCCGGGTCGACGAGCAACTGCGCGACGGGTTCCTCGACGAGGTCCGAGCGCTGGCGGAACGGCCAAGTGGCATGTCGCGCACTGCAGGTCAGGCGCTCGGCTACAGCGAACTGGCCGAGCACCTGCGGGGCGACTGCACCCTGGACGACGCCGTGGAACGGATCGTCACCCGTACCCGGCAGTTCGCGGTGCGTCAGATCCGCTGGTTCCGACGCGATCCGCGCATCACGTGGTTCGACCACGGCATCGACCCGCTCGCGTCGGTCGACGACATCGACGAGCTCTGGCGGAGCGGCGGGATCGACCGGCTGTGACAGAGATGTGCCAGCTCGTCGGAGCACGGGTGGAGGGCGACGAATCCGCTCCGGCGGTGTCCGGTCGCGCCGCTACGGTGGAGTGCACGGGCGCCGCCGCGGCGTCGGTACTGATGGAGATCACGTGTTGCACCTGACCAAGCATCACGGCCTGGGCAACGACTTCCTCGTGGCCCTGGCCGACGACAACCCCGACCTGACGCCCGACCCGGAGCTGGCGCGTGCACTGTGCGATCGCCGCACCGGCATCGGAGCGGACGGGTTGCTGCACGGATTGGTTGCCTCCGAACCCGACCACGACGCGTGCATGGTGTTGTTGAACTCCGACGGCTCCGAGGCGGAGATCTCGGGCAACGGCATCCGCTGTCTGGCCCAGGCGCTGCTGCGTGCCGAAGGACAGGGCGAGGGCACCCTGCAGGTCGAGACGGCCGGCGGGGTGCGCACGCTGCGGACGGTGCGCGGCGACGTGGACGCCGAGCTGTGGTTGCAGGTCGACATGGGCCCGGCCCGACCCGGGCCACCCATCGGCGCTGTGGCGTTGGAGGTCGAGGCGCTGCAGCGGGCCACGGTCGACATCGGCAACCCCCACCTGGTGCTGCTCGTGCGCGACCCGGACCGGGTCGACCTGTCCGGGCTCGGCCCGCGACTCGAAGCCGACCATCCCGGGGGCATCAACGTGCACCTCGTGACGATCGAACGCCGGGACCGCCTGCGTCTGAGGGTGTGGGAACGCGGTGCGGGGATCACCATGGCGTGCGGGTCCGGCGCGGTGGCGGCGGTGGCGGCGGCACACGGATGGGGGCTGGTCGACGATCGGGTCACCGTCGCCATGCCGGGCGGTGAGACGATGGTCGAGCGCACCGAGCACACCATGTTGCTCACCGGCCCCGCGGTGTTCGTCGCCGAGGTGAGGGTTCCGTGACATCAGAGCACCCCGAGACCAGTGATCAGACCGAGCCCGGCGACCGGTCCGAGCCCGACGACCGGTCCGAGCCCACCGACCGGTCTGAGCCCAGCGACCGGTCTGAGCCCAGCGACCGGTCTGAGCCCGGCGACGAGTCCGAGCCGACCTCGCAGGAGACCCACCGGGGAGGTTTCGGCGAGTTCGGCGGCGAATCCTCGGCGTTCATCGAGCGCACCTTCCGAGAGCGCATCATCGTGGTGGGCGTCAGCTTTCCTCCCCACGACGAAGAGTTCGTGGAGGCATCACTCGACGAGTTGGACCTGTTGGTCGACACCGCTGGCGCCGATGTCGTCGCCCGCGTGGTGCAGCGTCGTTCGGCACCCGACCCGGCGACCTACATCGGGTCGGGCAAGGTCGAGGAGATCCGTACGCTCGCCGAGGCCACCGACTGCGACACCGTGGTCTTCGACGACGAGCTGAGCCCGGCCCAGCAGTACAACCTCGAGAAGCTGCTCGGGCGGACCGCCATCGATCGCACCGCGGTCATCCTCGACATCTTCGCCCAGAACGCCCACAGCCAGGAGGGCAAGGCGCAGGTCCAGCTGGCGATGTACCGGTATCGGCTGCCGCGGTTGCGTGGCAAGGGGCGCAGCCTGTCCCAGCAGACCGGTGGCATCGGCACCCGAGGCGGACCGGGAGAGACCCAGCTCGAGATCGACCGTCGCCGCATCCAGCGCCAGATCCACAAGCTCGAAGCGGAGCTGCGCGAGATCTCGCACCACCGTGACACCCAGCGCAAGGCCCGTCGGCGGTCACGCATGCGCCACGTGGTGATCATCGGCTACACCAACGCCGGCAAATCGTCCCTGCTCAACCGCCTGACCCAGGCGGGGGTCCTGGTCGAGGACCGCCTGTTCGCGACCCTCGATGCGACCACCCGACGCCTCAAACTGCCCGGAGGCGAATCGGTGCTGGTCACCGACACGGTCGGGTTCGTGCGGAAGCTGCCCCACCAACTGGTCCAGGCGTTCGCCTCGACCCTGGACGTGGTCAACGACGGCGACCTGCTCGTGCACATCGTCGACGGCGCCGCAGCCGACCCCGAGGGCAACATCTATGCGGTTCGCCAGGTCATCTCGGAGATCGGCGGCGAGGAGGTGCCCGAGTTGCTGGTGTTCAACAAGGCCGACCGTTCGCCGCAGGCCGAGCAGCTCGCCGATCGGAACCCGGGTTCGGTGGCGATCTCGGCCGCGTCCGGGCAGGGCATCGACGAGCTGCTGTTACGCGTCGGCGACCGATTGCGGGCGCTGGTGGCGCCGGTGGAGCTGTTCGTGCCCTACGCCCGTGGTGACGTCCTCGCCGGACTGCACCGGGGCGGCGACGTGCTGACCGAGACTCCGGGCGACACCGGCGTGCGCCTCACCGTCCGGCTCGAGGCCGCCGAACTCGCGCGCTACGAGGACTTCATCGTCGACGCCGCCGCCGCTGGTGCAGCGACGTGACCGGCACGGACGTGACCGGCACGGACGTGACCGGCACGGACGTGACCGGCAGCGGCGCGACCAGTGCCGACACGACCGCTGGCGAGACGGCGCGGGGTGAGGGCGGGCACCGGGGCTTCGTCCCGCCCCCGTATCCCTATGACAGGTTGGCGCCCCTGCTCGCACTGGCTGAACGACATGACGGCGGGATCGTGGATCTCTCGATCGGCACGCCATGCGACCCGCCACCGCCGGCGGTGCTCGACGCGCTGGCCGCGTCGCACACCGAGCGGTCCTACCCGCCGTCGGTGGGCACCCCCGCGTTCCGGGCGGCGGTCAGCGACTGGTTCGATCGGCGGTTCTCGGTCGACATCGAGCCCTCCGACATCGCCGCGTGCATCGGCTCCAAGGAGCTGGTCGCCGGACTACCGCACTGGCTGCGCCTGCGTGACCCGTCGCGCGACACGGTGCTGTACCCCGAGGTCAGCTACCCCTCCTACGCCATGGGCGCCCAGCTGGCGGGCTGTCGTGCGGTGCCGGTTCCGGTCGACGAGCAGTGGCGCCTGGACCTTGACGGGGTCGACCCTTCCGACGCGGCGCGCGCCCTGGTGCTCTGGTCGAACACCCCGGCGAACCCGACGGGTGGCCTGGACGATCTGGAAGCAGTTGCGGAGTGGGGCCGGCGTCACTCGGTGCCGGTCTTCTCCGACGAGTGCTACGCGGAGTTCACCTGGCAGGGCGACGTAGGTCCCGCCGGCGTGCCGGGCGCGACGATCCTCTCCTCGGGCCCGCAGGGGGTCGTGGCGGTCCACTCGCTGTCGAAACGCTCCAACCTGGCCGGTCTGCGGGTGGGGTTCTACGCGGGCGACCACGAGCTGGTGCACTACCTGAGCGAGGTCCGAAAGCACGCCGGGTTCATGGTCCCCGGACCTGCCCAGGCCGCCGGGGTCGCGGCGCTGGCCGACCAAGGTCACGTCGAGCAGCAGCGCGTCCGCTACTTGCGCCGCCTGGAGCGCATGGCCGAGGTGCTGACCGAGTTCGGCCTGCAGGTGACCCTTCCCGGTGGCGGCTTCTACCTGTGGGTGCCTGCGCCCGGCGGTGATGCCTGGGCCCTCGCCGAACGCCTCGCCAGCGAACTCGGTGTGATCGTCAGCCCGGGCGAGTTCTACGGCGACGCGCACCCCGGCCATGTCCGTGTTGCCGTGGTGCAACCCGACGACCTGATCGATCTGGTCGTCGAACGGGCGCGCTGAGCTGCACAGCCGAACGCACAGATCGGCCGAGGTCCGCCGTTCCCTGCGGCGTCGCCGACATACTGGACTTCGGCCGCCCGCTCGGGGCGACGTCGATCCACGGAGGACCATGCCATGGCAAACAGAACCAAGGCACCGAAGGGTGCACTGATCACCGGGATCGTGCTGCTGCTGTTGGGCCTGGGCGGTTGCGGTGCTGCAGCATTCGGCGTGGCGTCGCTGGCCGGTTTGGCCGACGACATCACGGACACGATCAACTACGGCGAGTCGACACGATTCACCTCGGCGAGCAACGCCGGTGCGCTCGTCCTGTTGTCCAGTGACGCGACCTGCGCCGGGGTCGATGGTTCCGGACAGGACCTCACGTTCGGGAACCCCGGGGGGACCTTCACCGTCAATGCGAACGGAGAGAGCTTCACCTCGGCGCTCACCTTCGACACCGTCGAGGGCGAGACCTACGAGCTGTCATGTGACGACGCGCTCGAGACGCAGGCTGGCACCTATACGGTCCTGAAGCTTCCCTCGGTGTTCGGCGGGGTGCTCGGAGCAGTCATGATCGGTGCCGGCGGGGTCGGCGGCGCGCTGTTCCTGGTCCTCGGCCTGATCTTCGTGATCGTCGGACTCGTGAAGCGCTCCAAGTGGAAGAAGCAGAACTCCTCCGGCGGGCCTGGCGCCCCGATGGCACCCGGCGGATACGGAGCGCCCCCGCCCCCGGTCGGGTACGCACCGCCGCCCCCCTCGGGCGCACCACCCATGCCGGGTGGCTATGGCGCACCGACCCCGCCTCCGCCGCCCGGTATGGCGCCGCCTCCGCCGCCGCAATCGAGCTGAACGGCTGGCGCTCGGCGGCACGCTGTGCCGGGAGCGCCAGTGCGGCTCGACCCCCTGCATCGTCGGTGCAGCCGGGCTCCGTGTAGAACAACGACGTGCCCGTCGACCTGTTGCAACTCACTGCGGACCTCGTCGCGATGCCCTCGGAGAGTTTTGCCGAGGGACCGATCACGGATTGGATCGAGGCCGATCTGCGGACCCTCGACCATCTCGAGGTCACGCGGATCGGCGACAACGTCGTGGCACGCACCACGCTCGGTCGCCCGACCCGGGTCGTGCTGGCCGGCCATACGGACACCGTGCCCGCCAACGGCAACGCCGAGCCCCGGGTCGACGGCGACGTACTGTGGGGCCTCGGCTCGGCCGACATGAAGTCCGGCCTGGCCGTGATGTGGACGCTCGCTCGACATCACACCGAACCGGCGGTGGACGTCACCTACGTGTTCTACGCACGCGAAGAGGTCGCTTCGGTCCACAGCGGGCTCGCCGAGCTGTTCGAACAGCGTCCCGACCTGCTCGTCGGTGACGTCGCGATCCTGGGCGAACCGACCGACGGCGAGATCGAAGCCGGCTGCCAGGGCACGATCCGGATGCGGATCGAGCTGCTCGGCGCCCGCGCCCACATCGCACGGGCGTGGAAGGGCCGCAACGCGATCCACCGACTCGGTGCCATGTTGAGCGCCGTTGCGGCGGTCGAGTCACGCCGGCCCGAACTGCTCGGGTGCCAGTTCCACGAGGCCCTCCAGGTCGTGCGTGTCGAGGGCGGTGTTGCCGGGAACGTCGTGCCCGACCGTGTCGAGCTCGACGTCGCGCACCGTTTCGCGCCCGATCGCACACCCGAGCAAGCAGAGGCCTACCTCCGTGGTGTCATCGAGCCGTTCCTGGAGCCGGGCGACACCGCAGAGGTGGTCGACATGTCGCCCGCCGCCTACCCGGCGGTGGAACACCCGTGCATCGTCGCGTTGCGCGACCGGTTCGGTCTCGGTGTGCGGGCGAAGCTCGGTTGGACCGACGTTGCACGCTTCGCCGAGCGCGGCGTGCCCGCGGTCAACCTCGGCCCGGGCGATTCGTCGCTCGCGCACACCGCCGAGGAACGGGTGGAGCGTGCCAGTATCGATCGGGCATTCGGCGCGCTCGACGACCTGTTGCGCACCGGGCCCTGACGGTCGCGCCGTTCCGGGCGGGGCCCTACGCTGCGTGAGCTGTCGCCGGCCGTCGGCGACCACCACCACGTGGAGCTTCGTCGTGCCCGATCTGCGTCCCACCAACCGCGAGCAGTTCGTCGAGCTGGCCCAGTCACTGCGTACCCGGGAGGGCTACGTGGAGCCGGTGGCGTTCGGCATCGGGATGGCCACCCGTGCGCTCGCCGGCGACTCGGTGCTCGACTCGTGGTACCCGGTGGTCAATCTCGGTGAGAACCTGGGCGCCGCTGCGATCGTGGCCGACGTCGTGGGTCACCCGGGTGGCTCTGCGACCTACGAGCTCACCCCCGAGGTTCTCGCCGAGGTGATGCACCGCTGTGCCCCGATGATCGACGACGGCGGCGACCATCCGAACCTGCGTGTCCTGTCGGACCTGGCGTGGGCAACCCCCGCCGAGGCGCAGTTGCCGGTGCTCCGACAGCCCGTGATCACCTTCGTCGGCAGCCTCGACGACGCGCCGGTGGACGCCCACGACGTGTACCTGAGGTTGCACCTGCTGTCCCATCGGCTCGTCGCACCCCACGGATTGAACCTGGACGGGCAGTTCGGGCTGTTGTCGAACGTCGTGTGGACCACGCTCGGCCCATGTGACGTGGCGTCGTTCGAGGCCGCACGGTCACGCCTGCGCGCCGCGGGCACGGCGATCGGGGTGACCAGTGTCGACAAGTTTCCCCGGATGCTGGACTACGTCGTACCGAGCGGCGTGCGCATCGCGGACGGCGAGCGTGTCCGACTCGGTGCGCATCTGGCGGAGGGGACGACGGTGATGCACGAGGGATTCGTGAACTTCAACGCCGGCACACTCGGCAGCGCCATGGTCGAGGGTCGGATCTCGGCCGGGGTCGTGCTCGGCGCGTCGACCGACCTGGGCGGTGGTGCGTCGATCATGGGCACGCTGTCGGGCGGCGGCAAGGAGGTGATCTCCGTGGGGGAGCAGTGCCTCATCGGCGCCAACGCCGGCCTCGGCATCTCGCTCGGCGATCGCTGCATCATCGAGGCCGGGCTCTACGTCACCGCCGGCACGGTCGTGACCCTGCCCGACGGATCGACGGCCAAGGCCCGGGAACTGAGCGGCTCAGCGGATCTGTTGTTCCGACGCAACTCCACCACCGGCACCGTCGAGGTGCTCCCACGCTCGGGCGCCTGGGCAGAAGGGCTCAACGCCGCGTTGCACGCGAACTGACCGTCCTGACACGACGTGACCTGGCCAGCGCGGCACGCCAGCCGCGCTGGGCCGACCGAACTGAACTGGTGGGAGCTCAGAGCTTGCGCATGACGGTGACGACCTTGCCGTACAACTCCACGTCGGCAGCATCGAACACCATGGGCTCCATCGTCGGGTTCGACGGTTCGAGCACGACCGAGGAGCCCTTGCGTCGGTAGGTCTTGACCGTGGCCTCCTCGCCGGGGATCCCGGCGATGACGATGTCGCCGTTGGAGAACGTCCGCTCGACCCGGGCGACGATGAAGTCCCCGTCGAGGATGCCGGCGTCGATCATCGAGTCGCCGCGGACCCGCAGCATGAACAGCTCGCCGTCGCCGGTGAAGTCCGCTGGCAGCGGCACGAGTTCCTCGACCTGCTCCTGGGCCAGCACGCCGACACCAGCAGCGACGTCGCCGACGAGCGGGACGTGACGCGTGGGGCGCCGCTCGGCGGTGGTGCCGCTCGCCGTGTCGGCGGTGACCTCCATGGCACGGGGCTTGGTCGGATCACGACGCAGATAGCCCAGCCGCTGGAGCGTGTGCAGGTGGGAGTGCACCGTCGACGGCGAGGCCAGCCCGACCGCCTCGCCGATCTCGCGTACCGACGGCGGATAGCCGCGGTCCCCGACGGTGCGCTCGATGTAGCGGAGGATCTCCTGCTGGCGTTCGGTGAGCTGCTGAGCGGACATGTCGGCCTCCGGAAACGTTCGAACAGGTGTTTGGGACGGTAGCAGTTCACCGTCGCTCGGTGGTGGAACATCCGTTCGATCCGGTGCTTGACATCGAACGGATGTTCGGGCACATTGGATGATCGAACAGTCGTTCGAGTGGCAGCTGGGAACCCTCGCTCCACTGTCACACCTCTCCGGGAGACTCCTCCACATGGCAGCAGTCATCGACCTCCACACCGGCCAGGCACTCGCCGACGGGTCCGGCCTTCCCCCTCGCTCCGGCGCGCCGAGCGGCCCACGCCTGCGGGTCATCGAAGGCGGCCGGTCCGCAGTGTCCCGTCAGCTTCGTCTGGTCTACCTGGTGCGCCGCTCCGTCGTGCTCCTCGCGCTGGTGCTCGTGGTGCTGGCGCTCGTGCAGATGGTCGGCACCGGGTTCGGCTCCCTCGGTGAGACTTCGGCCCCGCCGGTCGCCGTGGTGTCTGGCACCCATCTGGTGCAACCCGGCGACACTCTCTGGGCGATCGCCGAGGGCATCGCCCCACAGGCAGACCCGCGCGATGTCGTGGATCGCATCGCCGAGCTGAATCGCGGGGGCCCGGCGCTGTCGGCCGCCGGGAACCTGATCTCCGGCGAGTCGCTGCGGCTGCCGGTCGGGTCCTGAACGCCGGCGCCACATGTGTGACCTCGGGGCGGTGCGGGTAGCGTCATTTTCATGCGTTGCCCTACATGTGGAGCACTCGAGGACCGGGTGGTGGACTCGCGTGCGGCCGACGATGGCACGTCGATCCGTCGACGGCGGCAGTGCGAGGCGTGTTCGGTCCGCTTCACCACGTTCGAGCGGATGGAAGAGGTCGCTCCGGTCGTGGTCAAACGCGACGGTCGGCGTGCTGCGTTCGACAGGTCCAAGATCGAGTCCGGGGTCCGGTCCGCATGTAAGGGCCGTCCGGTCGATGAGCGGTCGGTCACCCAGCTCTCGGCGTGGGTCGAGGACCAGCTCCCCACCCACGGAGGTGAAGTGTCTGCGGCCACCATCGGCGAACTGGTCCTCGACGGGCTCCGCAAGCTCGATCCTGTGGCGGCGCTACGTTTCGCCAGCGTCTACAAGTCCTTCCAGGGGCCACAGGACTTCGAGGCGGAGATCCAGCTGCTCGGTGGCTCCGGGGGCGAACCCGCCACGCCGACGCCGAACTGACCCGTGCGAAGCTGGTCCACCCGGAGCTGATCCATCTGGAGCTGATCCATCTGGAACAATCCATCCGCCAGCAACCAGAGGGCTTGCACCTGTTGTGTCCCGCCCGTTTGCGCGGCTGGGTTCAACCCCGGCGGTCGCGACGGTAGGTGGCGAACAGGGCGCCGTCCTCCTCCCACAGCCGGTGCAGCAGCATCGGCCGCAGAGTTGCCGTGGCAGCGCCGAGCAGTCCCACCGCGTCACCGCCGACCATCCACGGCGAGGTGGTGCAGGCGAGTTCGTCGAGCACGTCGAGTGCATGCAGCTGGCCGAGCAGGTTCGGTCCGCCCTCGCACATCAACAGTTCGACGCCGTCCTCACGCAACATCCGCAGGGCTGTTCGCAGATCGACCGTGTCGTCACCAGCTGCGCGCAACCGGACTCCGGCCGGAACCCCGTCGGTGTCCGAACGGTCCGGGTGCAACACCCAGGGTTCACTGCCGGGTCCGTCGAGCAGCGGGAGATCGTCGGGCAGGTCGAGCGACGCCGAGACGAGCACCAGGCGGGGGTGGTCGGCCAGGTGCTGCGAACGTCGCCGGTCCAGCAGCTCGGTGTCGCTGAACGGGCGGCGATATCGCTCGGTGCGCGCCGTGCCCGCAGCGACCAGCACGACGTCGCTCGCTCCGCGCAGGCGGTGGAACAGGCGTTTGTCGCCCGGGGTGCCCAGGCCGCCGGATCGGCCGTCGACGGCGTACGCCCCGTCGACGCTCATCACCATGTTGGCCATCACCCAGGGTCGATCGGGCGGTGCGGGGCGGTCGCTGCGGTCATCGAGCACCCCCAGGTCGGGTGCGTCGATCGGTCGGGGCAGCAGTTGGCGCATCGTCGGGACCTTAGTGAGCACGATCCACCGTCGGGCAGGCGGCCGATCGTGCCACCCGGATCCACAGCGTGTCCACAGCCCTGTGGGAAACAACACGCGAAATCCACATGGTTGCCCTCTTTTGTTCCACAGGGGCGAGTCCATAGGGTGGCTCCTGCGGGTCGTGGCGCGGGCGACCGGAATGGTGGCCGATGCGGCCCCGCCTCGGCGGAACCACATCTCCTGGGGGTCGGATCCCCGGGACCTCTCCGGAGGGACCAGAGATCCGACTGGCCTGTGCCCGGTCGCCCGTGCCCGCCCATTCGTCTGCCGACGCCCAGCCCCCGCCCCGCCGACACGGCAGCGAAAGGACACCCATGAGCCCCGCCCCGGAGCAGCTGCACGGTCGAGTGACGCGCCGTTTCACCTCGGCGGACGCCTCGCCCTACGACGGCATCGAGTGGCAGCGCCGTGATGCGCGCCTGATCGACCATCGAGACGGCTCGGTCGCCTTCGAGCAGCTCGACGTGGAGTTCCCCGCAGACTGGTCGCTCACGGCGTCCAACATCGTCACCCAGAAGTACTTCCGCGGCAGCCCGACGACCGGCGCCCGCGAGTCCTCGCTGCGCCAGGTCATCGACCGCGTCGTCGGCGCGATCGCCGACTGGGGGGTCGACGGGGGGTATTTCGCGGATCCCGAGGAAGCATTCGCGTTCGCCGACGAGCTGCGTCACCTCCTGGTGCACCAGTACGTCTCGTTCAATTCGCCGGTGTGGTTCAACATCGGCGTGCCCGACGTCGCCCAGCAGGCATCGGCATGCTTCATACTCGACGTCGAGGACGATCTGCGCTCGATCCTCAACTGGTACACCGAGGAGGGGATCATCTTCAAGGGCGGCTCGGGCGCCGGGGTCAACCTGTCCAAGATCCGTTCGTCGAAGGAAGAACTGAGCGCCGGTGGCACGCCCTCGGGCCCGGTCAGCTTCATGCGCGGTGCGGATGCCTCTGCGGGCGCCATCAAGAGCGGGGGCACCACCCGCCGGGCCGCCAAGATGGTGATCCTGGACGCGGATCACCCCGACATCTCGGAGTTCATCTGGTGCAAGGCGCTCGAGGAACGCAAGGCCAGGGTGCTGCGCGACGCCGGGTTCGACATGGACCTCGACGGTGCGGATTCCGCGTCGGTGCAGTTCCAGAACGCCAACAACTCGGTGCGGCTGAGCGACGAGTTCATGGCCGCAGCGCTCGAGGACCGCGACTGGGCACTGACCGCCCGCACCGACGGGCGAGAGCTCGAGCGGGTGCCCGCCCGTCAGCTGCTGCGCGAGATCGCCGAGGCCTCCTGGGAGTGCGCCGACCCCGGCGTGCAGTTCGACACCACGATCAACCGCTGGAACACCACGCCGAGCGCGGGCCGGATCGAAGCGAGCAATCCCTGTTCCGAGCACCTTCGCCTGAAGAACAGCGCCTGCAACCTCGCGTCGCTGAACCTGTTGAAGCTCCTCGACGACCAAGGGTCGTTCGACGTCGAGGCCTTCGAGCACTCGGTGCAGGTCGTGGCCACCGCACAGGACATCCTCGTCGGAGCGTCGGACTACCCGACCGACAAGATCGCCGATATGACCGCGAAGAGTCGCGACATCGGTCTGGGCTACACCAACCTGGGTGCCTGCCTGATGGCGCTCGGGTTCCCCTACGACTCGGACCCGGGAAGGGCCTGGGCCGCGGCCGTCACCGGCATCCTCACCGGCTCCGCCGCGGGCCGCTCGACACTCCTCGCTGAGCGGCTCGGCGCCGCCCCGTTGTTCGAGGCGGACCGCGACGCATGGGCCGGCGTGTACGACCTGCACCTCGACGCTGCACGTTCGGTCGGCGAGGTGGTAGGCCAGCCGGAGCTCAACGAGCGCCTCGTCGCGCTGTGGCAGCACGCCGCGCAGGAGGTGCGTCGTGTCGGCGCACGCAACGCCGAGCTGACCGTTGCGGCGCCCACCGGCACGATCAGCTTCATGATGGGCGCCGACACCACCGGCATCGAGCCGGACCTGGGCCTGGTGAAGTTCAAGAAGCTCGTCGGGGGCGGCACGCTGGAGATCGTCAACCAGACGGTGCCGCGGGCACTGACCCGCCTGGGCTACGACGACGAACAGGTCAGCGACATCGTCGACCACATCGCCGAGCACCACAGTGCGATCGGGGCGCCGCATCTCGATCCCGACCACGTGGCGGTCTTCGCCTGCGCCATCGGCGACAACGTCATCTCCTACGGCGGACACCTGCGGATGATGGCGGCCATACAGCCCTTCTTCTCGGGCGCCATGTCCAAGACGGTCAACGTGCCTGAGTCGACCACGGTCGACGAGATCGAACAGCTCCTCGTCGATGCTTGGCGCACCGGCATCAAGTGCGTGGCGCTGTACCGAGACAACTGCAAGGTGGCCCAACCGCTCAGCAGCGGTACCGCCGCCAGCAACGCAACCAAGCCCGGCTCCGCAAACGTGGGTCCTGCATCGAGCGAGGCCGGAGCAGTGGGCGCGGCGGTCAATCCTGTCGAGCCGGCCCGGGTGGTGGCGGGGCTCGTCGAGCAGGCCACGCGCCCCACCCGCGAGCGCATGCCGAGGTCCCGCAGCTCCCGCACCTTCGAGTTCCGCGTCGCCGACTGCAAGGGGTTCGTCACGGTGGGGGAATACCCCGACGGACGCCCGGGCGAGCTGTTCATCAGGGTCTCGAAGCAGGGCTCGACCCTGGCGGGGATCATGGACGCGTTCGCCATCTCGGTCAGCCACGGCCTGCAGTACGGCGTGCCGTTGCGGGCCTTCGTGCACGCCTTCGTCGGCATGCGCTTCGAACCCGCCGGGATCACCGACGACCCCGAGGTGCGCATCGCCAACAGCCTCATCGACTACCTGTTCCGGCGCCTGGCGCTCGAGTACATGGCCTACGACGAGCGGCTCGACCTGGGAATCCTCGGCACCTCCGAGCGACTCCAGCCGACGCTGCCGGGGGTCGAGGAACACGTGACCCCCACCGGACAGGGACTCGACCTCGCCCCCAGCTCCTCGCCGGCGTCAGCAGCAGGGCTGCAGCGGGGGAGACCGGCGCCCGTGGTGCCGGCACGGCTCGTTGTTCCCGCACCCGGGGAGCCGCCGCTCGGTCTCGCTGCGGAAGCGCCGATGTGCATGCAGTGCGGCATCCAGATGATCCGGGCGGGGTCGTGTTACGTGTGCGGCGAGTGCGGCACGACCAGCGGCTGCAGCTGACGCCAGGCCCCGGCCGGCCGAACGGCCCGGGTCCCGAACGGCCAGCCCCTGGGGGCCGGCCGACTCCGGGTTCCTCAGGCGTCACACGAGGTGCTGACCGCGACCTGCACGGCGGCGTCGAACAGGCTCCACCCGACGGGCGTGATGCGGGCGGCGACATCGCCTTCGAAGGGCAGCGCCAGACGACACCCTGCGGCGTCGGTCGTGCCGCTCATCCGGGCGCCGGGCAGGTAACCCCACACCCCGGACCGGCCGCCCACGGTGGCCACGGTGAAGCCGTTCACCGAGGGGGTTCCGAACCCGGCCGCGGTGGCCACCGAGAAGATGTCCTGCGTGCCGTTGAGTCCCGCTGCGAGTGGGTTCGACGGATCGGTGATCACCGCGGCCGTCGTGGTGGCGGTTCCCTGGGCGGAGCCGCCCGCCGACATGCGGAGGTCATCGGTCAACCACGCCTTGGCGACCACGATCGCTGTCGTGGTGGTGTTCAACCGGGTTCCGATCGCCGAAGCGGCGACACGGCCGGAGATGACGACCGCATCCAGGTCGGCGACCGATGCGGGGTCCACGGTGTTGTCGTCGAGCACCGTGACCTGCGCTCCGGAGGCAACGATGCGGTCCGCCAGCGCCTGGTCGCTGCCCAGCGCTGTTGGTGAGGGCACGACCAGCCCGACCTGGCGGATCGGAGTGCCGGCACTCCACGCCACGTTCGCCACCGCACCGAAGCCGCTGTCGTAGTACTCGACTCGGACCGAGTGCGCGCCGGGGGTGAGGGTCACGGTACCTGTGTAGGTGGTGGGGCCCTGGTCCACCCATGCATCGATCACCGCAACATCGTCGACGAAGACGCGGACGCCGTCATCGGCAGTGGCGGTGAAGGTGTACGGGGCGGCCATCGGGACGTTCAGCGTGGTGGTCCAGCGGGTCGAGAAGTTGTCCGCCGGGACGCCTGGAACGGCGGGTGCGTCCACGCCCCAGTCATAGGAGATCGACCCGTCGCAGGTCTCCGCGACGGGAGCGCCCTCGAGGTTCCGGTTGTCGTACCACTGCGCCGAGAACTCGCCGGGGGCACAGACCGGCCCGGCGGGCGGAGGTCCGGAGAAGGCGACCCGTGCCTCGGCTCCACCTCCGTTCTCGTAGTACTCCACCACCACGGTGTGTGACCCGGCCCCGAGGTCGACCGTGGCTGCGAGGTTCGTGGGGCCCTGGTCACGCCATTCGTTCAGGATCTGCTGTCCGTCGACGGAGATCCGTACGCCGTCGTCGGCCCGAGCGGTGAAGGTGTAGCGCCCTGCGCTGGTGGCCTCGATGGTGCGCGTCCAGCGGACCGAGAACTGATCGGGCCCGACGAACGCGTCCTGCGGTGCGCCGTTGCCCCAGTTGTAGTCGATGGTTCCTTCACACCGGGTGGTCTCGGCGATGCCGGACAGGGTGGTGTTGGCGAAGTACTGGGCCGTCCATTCCTGCGCGCCACAGGTCACGTTCGTGCCCGGCGGCGGGGGATCGGTGACGGTGCCCGTAGCCTGGGTGAAGAAGAGGTCGGTGCCCTGGCTCCAGTCGATGCTGTCGTCGACGAGTGTCCGCGAGGAGGCGACGACCGAGCCTCCGGCGACGTAGCTGCGGTACAACTTGGCGTCGTCGCGGGTGGAGTAGAGCCATCCACCGGCGATCTCGATGCCGGTCACGCCGGACCAGTCGGCACCAGAT
>Ga0105045_10001214_pt1 | contig 20850 bp, 18 predicted proteins | sample MAT02_FD_78089 | JGI IMG/M metagenome (GOLD analysis project Ga0105045, IMG submission 78089) | Freshwater microbial communities from Lake Fryxell liftoff mats and glacier meltwater in Antarctica - MAT-02 (megahit assembly) | ecosystem: Environmental > Aquatic > Freshwater > Ice > Liftoff... | reverse complement strand
GTGGCGGCTGATGCGGGCTGGGAAGCCGATGGCGAGAACCTGAAAAACACCAACGCGGGTGGTGTAGTCATCGGCGACGTAAGCAGCACCCCGGCGGGTTACAAATTGTACGTTGCGGGTGGTGTCTTGACCGAGAAAGTAAAGGTAGCCGTGAAAAGTACCGCCGACTGGTCGGACCGGGTGTTTGACCCGTCGTATCGGCTGCGGCGCCTGAATGAGGTGAGCCGGTTCATCGAGAAGAATAAGCACCTGCCGGGGGTGGCGTCGGCGGAGGAAGTGGTGAAGGAGGGCGTTGATTTGGGTCAGATGCAGGCCAAGTTGCTTGAGAAAGTAGAAGAACTAACGCTGTACATGATCGAGATGAAGAAGGAAAACGACACTCTGCGCAAAAAGACGCAGCGGATGGAGAAGCAGATCAAGATCCTCAACGCTAAAGCCCGTCACTAACATGCGTACCTTCATCTTACATATAGGTTGCCTGCTGACGACAACCGTTGCGCTGGCACAGGCACCGCAAACGCTGCGCATTCAGATCAGCTATCAGGGGGCGGGTCAGCATCTGGAGCAGGCCGTCGAGACCATCGAAGCCGTCAACGTAGTTCATGCATCCGCTACGGTCGATTATCAGGCGGGCCGGTCGGTTACGCTGCTGCCGGGTTTTGAGGCCCGGAACGGCAGTACGTTCGCAGCCTTCATCAAGCCGGTCTCCAACGCGCCCAGTTCAATCAGCAGTTCGGAATTTCCGTTGCGGCTCACCGCCTTCCCGAACCCGTTTGAGCGGACCACCACCATTGAGTACGATCTGCCTGCCGATGGCAAGGTAAATCTATGGATCACCGATGCCCAGGGCAAAGTGGTGGGACAGCTGGCCCAGGACGAGGTACAGGCCGCCGGTCGGCATCGTCTGGAGTGGACACCTGAGTCTGTGGGGCCGGGCGTGTATATTCCCATTGTCGAGTCCAATCAGAAACGCGCGGCCAGTCGTTTGGTGAAGAAATAGATCAATGCGATATGATTCTGAGCAAATGCATTCGATTATTTTCTGTCATGCTAACCGGTCCGTCGGTGCGGGAAGAAGTATCGCGTGTACCACATATACATAGAGATGTTTCGTTCCTCAACATGACAAAACCACTTTTTCGGAATGGTCTTCTAACCTGATTTCATTGTGTAATTCATGCAGGACAGAAACCACGGGTATCCGTGGTTTTTATTCTTCCGGGTCGAATTACCGTATCGCCGGGCTACACATGACTCACTAAACGGGTTGCTCCTGTAACTCGGTATTCGGCGTTACTGGCAATAAAGAGTCTGGCCCGGCATTATTATTGTGATCCTGTTTGCAACTGACCTTCCCGCTACATGCCCCGTTCGTTTACCCGTCTGTTTTTTGCCTGTTGCCCCCTTTTTATTCTGATAACCGGCTTTTGGGTAGCCCCGTCTGCGCTGGCACAGCCCCTCCGGCAACCCAACCGCTATACAGCCGAGGTTGGCGGTTACGTTGCCACATCAACAGCTACGCCATTCTGGCTGCGGGCCAATCAATACGGTGTTGTACCTAACCGCGCCCCGGTGCTGACACTGCGGGCGGGGGTCTATAGTGACTACGATACAACCGGCAATGCTCAGCGGTCTCAGCCTGGCGCGAATCGCTGGCGCAACAGCACCTTCAGCGTAGGCTATGGCCTGAACATGGTGGTCAATGCCGCTCCAAATCAGCTTTATTACGAGAAAGCCGTGTTGTTGCCGGAAGCGTACATAAAAGTGCGCCGGGGTATTTTTGAAGCGTATGTAGGTCGTCGGCGCGAAATTTTCGGTCTGGTCGATTCCACGCTTTCGACGGGATCATATGCCTGGTCGGGCAATGCTATGCCGGTGCCGAAGATACAGCTGGCCATCCCGGAGTTTACGCCCATTGGCTTTACAAAAGGGCTGGTGGCTATTCAGGGGACGTATGCCCACGGTGTTTTGGGCGGGGCGTATATTCGCAATACCATGCTGCATCAGAAATCGCTGTATCTCAGGATTGGTCGCGAGACCGCTGCTGTGCGGCTGTACGGTGGCTTTACCCATCAGGTGGTGTGGGGTGGTCGGGCGGCTGCTCCCATCGGCGTTCCCGGCACGATTCCGGCGGGGGGTAAGCCGCCGTCGGGCCTGCTCGACTACTTCTACGTGGTAACGGGCATTAACAAAGGCCGGACCGACACTACCAAATACACGTTTTTCGATCGGACCAACCGCGTGGGTAATCACGTCGGCTCCATCGACGTAGCTGCCGAGTTCGATCTGGTTCGGCATACGCTGTTCATGTACCGGCAGAGTTTGATTGAAGATGGCTCGCTCTATTCGCTCATCAACATTACCGACGGACTTAATGGCATCCGCCTGCGCCGAAACGATCCCGACGCGCTGGTGCGCGATATCCTGTTCGAGGTGCTGAATACTACCAGTCAGGGCGGGGATGCATTTGATATCGATGACCCTAAGAAACGGGGGCGTGATGATTATTTTAATCACCAGCAGTTTCGCGATGGCTGGTCGTACCGCAACCATACCATTGGTACGCCCTTTATTACGCCGGGTCCACTGCCCAACGATGCGTATCCCGTTGGTACGTTCACGTTCAATAACCGCGTTACGGTTATTCATCTGGGGCTGGCTGGGCAGTTACCCTGGCGTGGATCGGCTTTTGGTGGCCCCGTTACGTACCAGGCCAAGCTCTCATATAGCCGCAATCTGGGTACGTACATTACGCCTTACAACTCTGTTCGCCACCAGTTTTCGGGTTTCGCGCAGGTCGTGGCTCCCCTGTCTGTGCTGGACGGGCTGGCGGTTACCGCAGCCCTTGGTCAGGATGCCGGTACGCTGTACACCAACAGCTTCGGGGCGTTTCTGAGCCTGCGCAAAACCTGGACGCGGTAGGATTTCGATTGCGGGAGGGGGTTTTTCGTGCTAATTTGCACCTCCGTTGGGTGTACCGTTCGATAAGGTTGGCCTATTGGTAAAACCCAAACGCCGTAATTTCGCGTACTTATTACAACGAAACGCCCGGCATCGGTAGGGTTTGCGAGGTTCAGCTATGCGACATCGGTATTCAATATTGTTCTTTCCATTGCACGTTTTCGCTGATTTCTTCAGCCTGAACGCAGCATTTGCCGGAGCGTATTGGCTGAAGTTCCAGACGTTTACCGCCATAGATCAACCGCCCTACGCTCAGCTCTGGTGGCTCTTCAATCTGGTCTGGCTGGTGGAGGTCCTGCTCTTTAAGCCGTATATTTTTCCCCGCCAGCTGTTCAAGCTGGACCACTTACTCAAAAAACTGGTTTTACTGACGGCACTTCACATGGCCGTGATTGCCGTGTTCTGGGTGGTGATTAAAGGCTATTATTACTCCCGCGAACACCTGTTCATTTCATATGCACTCTTTGCGGGTATGGCGGCTACGTTTCGGGTGGGTGGACTGGTTTTTTTGCAGCAGTACCGGGCGCGGGGCTATAACAACCGTCGGTATGTGGTGGTGGGATACGGCAAACTGGCTGCTACAATCCGGAGTTTTTATGAAACGCATCCCGAAATGGGCTTTCAGTTTCTGGGCTATTTTGATCAGCCAACGCCTGAGAACCGTAATTTACTGCGGGGCGACTACGATGAACTGACAAACTTTATCCGGGAGCAGCGCATCGACTGCGTGTATTGCTGTATGCCGTACATCGACAATCAGCGGCTGAAAGCCCTCGTCGATGATGCTGAGCAGGTTGATTACCAGGTAAAATTGCTGGTCGATTTTCGCGGCTTCTTAAGCAAGGGGACGTCGGTAGAGTACCACGATTTTTTGCCCGTACTAAACCTGTCATCTCAGATGCTGGCCAGTTTTCAGGTGAACTTCCTGAAGCGGGGCTTCGACATAGCCTTTTCGCTGGGGGTTCTCACTATAGGTATGCCCATATTTACAGTTATCGCGATCATTACCTGGCTAACATCAGTGGGGCCGATTTTCTATACTCAGGAACGCATTGGTCAGGGGGGGAAGCCGTTTCAGATTTACAAGTTCAGGAGCATGTACATCGATGCTGAAAAATCGGGCCCGGTGCTGTCGGGTGGGTTACTGGATGATCGGATTACGCCCTGGGGACGATTCATGCGCCAATCCCGTATTGATGAGATTCCGCAGTTTTATAATGTGCTGATTGGTAATATGTCGGTAGTAGGGCCACGGCCCGAGCGTCAGTTTTTCATTGACCAGATCATTGCCGTCGCGCCCGAGTATCAGGCACTGCTGAATGTAAAGCCCGGTATTACCTCCATTGGGCAGATAAAGTTTGGTTATGCCGCCACCATCGATGAGATGGTACAACGGCTTCGTTACGATCTGATCTACCCCAAACGCCGGTCGTTTCTGTTCGATATGTGGATTATTACGCAAACGTTGCGGGTAATGGCGCAGGGACGGGGTAAGTAATCGATAATTTCTTCGCGTAAACGGCTTTGTCGAAGTGTTCGAGCCGTTTTTTTTATGTCTATGAGATCGTACCGCCTGGGGGTTATTGCCCTGACTGTAATCATGTTATCGGCAACTGTTGCATTGAGTCAGCGTGTCAGCCGGTATGAGGTACGGGTGGGAGCGTTGGGTTCATCAGGGAAACAGACGCCGTTTTGGTTGCGGGCCAATCAGTACGGTACGGTTCCGTTGCGCGGGTCGGTGGTTCAGGCCGAAGCGGGCCTGTTTGGTGATTACCAGCTAACAGATAGTACCGGCTACCGGCCAACACTGGACTGGGGCTACGGAATCAGCGCGGTTATCAATGCCGGAGCCACCGAAACCCGCCCCATCGTACCCGGCTCGACCGGCGCGTTTCTGTTGCCCGAAGCCTACGTAAAAGGGCGGTTCGGTGCGTTTGAAGCCTACATTGGTCGCCGGAAGGAAATCTCCGGACTTATTGACACCCTGCTGACAACGGGAGCCTACGCCTGGTCGGGGAATGCCCTGCCCATTCCCAAACTTCAGGTTAGCCTGCCCAATTACACCGCTGTCCCTTTTACAAAGGGCGTTATTTCGGTGCTGGGTGGCGCGTCTCACGCCTGGCTCGAAAGCAGCGATAAAATTGTGACCGGGTCCTACCTGCACCAGTCATGGCTGTATGGGCGGCTGGGCAAACCGTCGTGGCGTTTCCGGCTGTACGGGGGCTATAATCACCAGGCCATCTGGGGCGGCTACTCAACCATCAGGACACCCAGTGTGCCAGCTGACGGTTATTTCCCCGCATCGCTGAAGTATCTGCCCACTGTTGCACTTGGTATTCGCGGGCCGGCTCTCGACCCCAAATTCCAAACGGCCAATAATTTTGATGGCAACCGCATCGGTAATCACCTCGGCTCCATTGACTTTGCGGCTGACGTCAACATCGGTTCCTGGAATGTGTTTGGCTACCGGCAGTTTCTGTACGAAACAGGTTCGCTCTTCTACCTGACCAGTATCGCGGACGGAATCAATGGCCTGCGGCTTCGCAACGAGCGACAACCGGCAGGGGAAGTGTTCTTTCTAAAGCAACTGACATTCGAGTACATTTTCACGGGCAGTCAGGGGGGCGACGAGTTTGTGCTGGACGATCCCCAGCGCCGTGGCCGCGTGGATTACTTCAACAATAGCCAGTATCAGGATGGCTGGCGGTACTTTGGCCGTACCATTGGTAATCCGCTGCTCACGCCCAACGGCGAGACCGACCCATCCCTGCCACAGCGGGCGGCTGTTGCCAATAACCGCGTCAGTGCCTTTCATCTGGGCGTATTCGGGCAACTGCTGTCCACCATTGATCTAACGGCTAAATTTACCCTGAGCCGGAATGCTGGTACGTATCCGGTACCGTACCTTAGGCTGCCCACGCAGTTTTCGGGTCTGCTCATGGCCGCTATGCCACTCAATGTGCTGGGGGGCGTGGTGCTGAATGGCTCGCTGGCGGTGGATATGGGGGGGCTGCTGCCCAACAGCGTCGGCGCGTACGTGGGCCTGCGCAAAACCGGCGTTTTGGGTCGGAAAACAAAACCGGCTCCAACGCCAGCCATGCGGTTTTGAGCAGGTTGGTCAGGAGCCGCACCGGCGTACCGGACCAACCTACAGTTAAAAACTCTATTAATTTGATGGAATGGTGCCGCCACGCCACCATCAATCGCTAATTTTGCCAAATCAATAAGCAATAGCGTCAGGCGGATGAGGGGAGCGAGTCAGTTTTTGAGTGGAGTTGTATTTAGTATTGTCGTTACGCTGAGTGTTTCGTGCGGGCAGTCATCAACTAAAGTAGCAACGGCGGCCCTGCGCACCTGCGCCGATGAGCAAACGCTGACAGCCGCCGAGCAGCAGGCTATCTGGCAGTCGATTGGTGCCGATGACAAGGCCCGGCAGATTGAGGAGATTTTCCGGCAAAAGGTACGCGCGGGTTTTAACGGCAATGTCCTGGTAGCCCAGAAAGGGGTGGTGCTGTATCAGAAAAGTTTCGGTCTGGAACGTTTCGAACGCAATCAGCGCGACAGTCTGGTGCCGGAATCGAAATTTCAACTGGCGTCGTTGTCCAAAACCTTTACCGCCGTGGCCACGCTGAAGCTGATCGAAACCGGCAAACTATCGCTCGATGACAGCATCCAGCAGTTTTATCCCAGATTTCCGTATCATGGCATTACCATCCGCGAGTTGCTGAGCCACCGCAGCGGCCTGCCCAACTACGCCTACGCGTTTGACGACAGTATGAAGGTGAACTTCTACAGGCGCGAGAAGCCGTACCCCACCAATGCGGTAATTATGCACTGGTTTGCCACCGTAACCCCAACGCCGAAGAAGTACAACGTTCCGGGCCGGGGATTTAGCTACAGAATACCAACTATATGGTGCTGGCATCCATTATCGAGCAGGTGACGAAGCAGCCTTACGAGACGTTTGTGCAAAAAACCATTTTTGAGCCGCTGGGTATGCACCACACCTTTGTGGCCACCACGAAAAACGACGCCATCAATCAGCACCGAACGGCGGGCTACCAGTGGAACCGGCGCATTCCCAAAGATTACTACGACGATGTAGTGGGCGACAAAGGTGTGTATTCGACCACCGGCGATCTGTTTCGCTGGTACCGCGCCCTGAACGGCGACTGTCTGCTGCAACGGAAAACGCTGGCCGAGGCCTTCCTGCCCCGCAGTTTTGAGCGGAAAGGAGCCAAAAACTACGGCTACGGCTTTCGGATGATGCTCGATCAGAAAACGAATACGCCCGAATACATTTACCATTCGGGCTGGTGGAAAGGGTACAATACCATGTTCTGGTTCAGTCCGAAAGACGAGTACGTTATCATTGTGCTGGGCAACCGCTACAACAAGGGCGTGTATCGCGTCAAAGAACTGATCGACGTACTGCACGGCGGAGAAAAAACGGCTGACTCGGCTGTGGACGATGTGGATATATGAGTAGGCATAGCGGGTACGGATGCTTTTTTCCTAAACCTGACCATCCCATTTATGCGGTTTCTCCTGCTTTCGATCTGCCTGACCACCTTGCTGACCTTACCTATCCAGGCCCAGGAAATCATCAATCTTTGGCCCGCCAACGCCATTCCGAATGCCATTCCGGGCGCGACGATTACCGAAAAAACGGAGACGACGGACGGCATCCTGCGGATCAGCAACGTGTCAGTACCCACGCTGACGGCGTATTTGCCCCCGGCTGGTAAAGCCACGGGAGCCGCCGTCATGATTTGCCCCGGTGGGGGCTACTACATTCTGGCGTCGGGCCACGAAGGTGAGGACATTGCCCGTTGGTTCAACGACATGGGCATCACGGCGTTTGTGCTGAAATACCGTTTGCCCGATCCCGCCATCATGACCACCGAACACGAGGTGCCGCTCATGGACGCCATGCAGGGCATAACGCTGATTCGGCAAAACGCTGCGAAGTATAAAATTGACCCCAGTAAAATTGGCGTGATGGGCTTCTCGGCGGGCGGGCATCTGGCTGCTACACTCTCCACGCACTACTTCCGGGGCAGCCGCGCCAGCGAACAGGCCCGCCCCAACTTCTCTATTTTGCTCTACCCGGTCATTACGTTCGGCCATGCCGCCCATACCGGCTCGCGCAACAAACTGCTGGGGAGCCAGAAAACCTCGCCCGAGCTGATTGCGTACTACTCCAATGAGCAACAGGTGACGGAGCAAACGCCCCCCACGTTTCTGGTCCATGCCGAAGACGACAAAGCCGTGCCAGTTGAGAACAGTATCATGTATTACCAGGCCTGCGTGGCTAAAAACGTCCTTGCCGAAATGCACCTCTATCCCAAAGGCGGGCATGGTTTTGGACTGCGCACCCAGAAGTTCGGCTCGCTCAACGAATGGCCCGATGCCTGCAAAGCGTGGCTCAAGAGCCTGGCCATGCTGTAGCCTGGACCTCCCGGTCCGGTAGCCGTAAGGCTTACACAGTAGCGTGTTTTCTTAACCCTACGCAGCCCGAACCGGGAGGTCCGGGCTACGTCATCACGGGCTACAGCCACCAATCACCTTACTTATCGTTCAGAATCAGTGGTGTATTTCCCCGCCCGCCCATGATTACGATCTTGGTATTGGGCGATTTGGCCAGTTCGCGCTGCGTAATGATCTGCTCGTACTGCAGCTGCTTGTCGCTCAGACCCGTTGACAGGATTTTCTGGTAGTCGGCAATACCCTGCGCTTCTACACGCTTCCGGTCGGCTTCCTGCCGTTCTTTGGCCAGCACAAACTGCATTTTCTGCGCTTCCTGCTCGGCGTTGATCTTCGACTCGATGGCTTTCTTGACCGATGCGGGCAGGTCGATGTTACGGATCAGCAACTGCTCCAGCATCAGCCCCCGGTTCTTGAAATCTTTCTCGATGGTCTTGTAAATCCTGGTCTGAAACTCGTCGCGCCGGGTCGAGTACAGGGCTACGGCGTCGTAATACACGGCATTGTCGCGGATACGGGTCCGGGTAATGGGCCGCACGATCTTGTCGATGTAATCCGGACCGATCTCCCTCAGAATCCGGGGGGCATCGGCAGGAATCATCCGGTACAATACGGTGAGGTCAATGACTACCTCCAGGCCATCGGCAGAAAGCACCCGGATGGCATCGTCGCCCTGCTGACTCCCTTCGGAATTGGTGGCCGACATGGTGTAGTTCTGCGTTTTAACGTCGAACTCGGTCACGGTGGCTATCGGATTTACGAAATTCAGGCCAGGATCGATGATGCGATTGCTGACGTCGCCGAAGAGCGAGACAACGCCTACCTGACCCGCGTTGATTTGTCTGATTCCCGAGGACAGCAGCCCGATTACGATCAGCACAAGGCCAATAATTTTGACGGGTCTGGAATAATGCGCGAAGGCCAGCGCGGGTGTGTTGATGGCAAAGCCAATGATGAGGGCGATTACGCCAAGAGTGAGAAGAAACATGAGTAGAGCGCAGACGTTTGGTCCGCAGTTAGCATAGTGGCACGGGAAAATCAGCGGCCAGACGGCCACCCCGCGTTTCAGACTCTGAATTTACGAAAAAAGGCCCCCGGATTAAACCGGGGACCTCACTCAACTGAACGAGTTCAGCGGATCAGTACTACGATTTTGTGCTTTTCTTGACAGCCTTAACAGGTGTAGTAGCGGTTTCGGCTTCTTTCTGAACAACTACTTCGCCTTTCAGATACAATACCGTCTGACCGGCTTCGGCGTTGCTCATTACCGTGATCGATTTGTTAAAGGGACCCATAGCGGCTGCATTGTACGTAGCCGAGAGCGTACCAGTCTTACCCGGCATGATGGGCTCGCGGGTCCAGCTTGGCTTGGTGCATCCGCAGGAAGCCTGCGCATCGTTGATGACAACGGGGTCAGTACCCGAGTTTTTAAACTCAAATAGGTAGGTAACGGGCTTGCCCTGCTCAATCTTACCAAAGTCGTGCGTTTCCCTGGCGAATTTCATGGTCCCCTTCTGGGCGTAGCTGACGGCGATTAACACAAAAAAAGCTACGAAAAGTGAAAATAATTTTTTCATTGGACTAAACGGAGTTATGATTTGGTTGTTATGATACGTTACCTGATTGAAACCTGCTTACTGCAAACACTTTGCCAAAGTTTCTGCGAGTTTCGTCAGGTAAACAAAGAAACGGACGAAATCGTTTTTTTTGAAAGCTGGAAGGTTTTATCTTACTTTAGAAGCTGGGAAACGCTATGCGCAACCACTCGTGATTACTTCATCGACAAATCAAATCTGTTCCTTATTCAACCTGCACAGCCGCCGTGATTATAAACGAACAACTCCATCAGGCCGATACGCTCAGCCGCGAAAAAATCCTGCTCGATTACCGATTAGCCTGCGAAAGCCGACAGGTTAGCTTGCTGGGAAGGCGCGATGTGATGGGCGGACGGGCCAAATTCGGCATCTTCGGCGATGGCAAAGAGCTGGCACAGCTTGCGGCTGCCCGATTCTTTGCGCGGGGCGATTACCGCTCCGGCTACTACCGCGATCAGACGTTTGTGGCCGCGCTGGGGGGCGTGAAATGGACCGAATTCTTTGCCCAGCTCTATGCCGATACCGACGTAATCCGCGACCCAAACACGGCGGGCCGCTCCATGAACGGCCACTTTGCCACCCGCTGGCTCGATGAGCAGGGTTTATGGCAGTCGCAGACCGACGAATACAATTCCGTTTGCGACATTGCGCCCACCGCCGGGCAGGTACCGCGCGCGCTGGGCCTGGCGTATGCCTCCAAACTCTTTCGCCATAATCCCGCCCTGCACGACATGACGGGTTTCTCGCACGGCGGCAACGAAATCGTATTCGGTACCATCGGCGATGCATCGACCTCGCAGGGTATGTTCTGGGAAACGATGAATGCCGCCGGTGTGCTTCAGGTACCGCTGCTGATGTCGGTCTGGGACGATGGCTACGGCATTTCGGTACCCGTAGAATATCAGACCACTAAAGGCAGTATCTCGAAGGCGATGGCCGGTTTTCAGCGCGATACGCCCGACGAGCGCGGGTTCGAGATTTTCACCGTTAAAGGCTGGGATTACACGGCCCTGCTGGAAACGTATCAACAGGCTGCGCAGGTCTGCCGCGATGAGCAGGTGCCGGTGCTGGTACATGTGCAGGAACTGACCCAGCCCCAGGGCCACTCGACGTCCGGCTCGCACGAACGCTACAAATCAAAGGAACGACTGCGCTGGGAAGCCGAACACGACTGCAACCGGGTGTTTCGGCAGTGGATTTTACAGAACGGATACGCTACCGACGACGAACTGGACGCTATTGATGCCGAAGCAAAACAGATGGCCCTACAGGCTCGCACCGAAGCCTGGAACGCCTATCAGCAGTCAATGAAAGGAGACTATGATGAGGCTCTGGATTTGTTGCAACGGGCTGCCCGCAACAGCCCTAAAGCAGGTGAGCTGATGATTATGCGCGAGGAGCTGCGTAAAAATACGACCGCCCTCCGGCGCGATGCTACCTCGGCGGTACGTAAAGCGCTGCGCCTGTTACGCGCCGACGCAACGCCGGCGCGGCAGGGGTTGCAGCAGTGGCTGACCCGCACCAGTGCTGCCAACGACGATCACTACAGCTCGCACCTGTACAGCCAGTCGCCGGAGTCGCCGATGTTGATCGAGGGTATTCCGGCGCAGTATTCCGACGATAGCCCGCTGGTGGACGGCTACGTGCTGATGCAGCGATATTTCGACAGTCTGTTCGACCGCGACGCACGGGCTGTAGCGCTGGGCGAAGATGTGGGGCAGATCGGCGATGTGAACCAGGGGTTTGCAGGGTTGCAGCAGAAATACGGTGAGATACGCATTACCGACACGGGCATCCGCGAAACCACGATTATTGGGCAGGGTATCGGGCTGGCCATGCGCGGGCTGCGGCCCATTGTCGAGATTCAGTATTTCGACTATATCTTCTACGCCCTGGCCACCCTGACTGATGACCTCGCCACGCTTCAATACCGGACCAAAGGCGGGCAGAAAGCCCCGCTGATTGTGCGGACGCGGGGCCACCGGCTCGAAGGCATCTGGCATTCGGGGTCGCCGATGGGAGCCATGCTCGGCAGTCTGCGCGGGATGCATGTGCTGGTGCCGCGCAACATGACCCAGGCCGCCGGGTTCTATAATACGCTCATGGCGGGCGACGACCCGGCCCTGCTGATCGAGTCGTTGAATGGCTACCGGCTTAAAGAAAAGCTACCCGATAACCTCGCTGAGTTCTGTCTGCCACTGGGTGTCCCGGAAATTCTGCGGCCCGGCACCGACGTAACGGTGGTGACCTACGGTAGTATGTGCCGAATTGTACTCGAAGCCGCCACGCAACTGGCTGCCATGCACATTGACGTCGAAGTAATCGACGTACAGACGCTGCTGCCTTTTGACCGCTACGGAGCCATTACCGAATCCATTAAAAAAACGAGCCGGGTGGTATTTGCCGACGAAGACGTACCGGGCGGAGCATCGGCCTATATGCTGCAGCAGGTCATTGAAGGGCAGAACGCGTACCGTTACTTGGATTCTGCCCCGCGTACCTTATCCGCCAAAGCGCACCGCCCGCCCTACGGTTCCGATGGAGATTATTTCTCGAAACCCAGCGCAGACGACGTAATCGAGGCCGTGTACGCCCTAATGAGCGAAGCCGACCCCGCACGGTATCCCTCTTAATTGTGAATGAGCGAATGAGCGAATTAGTGAATACCTCCGGCGTCAGCTCTCAAGCATCAGCAACCATTCACTCATTCACTCATTCGCAATTCACTCATTGACAAAAGATGACTTACTTCCACGATATACACGCCGGGATTCGGACCACGCTGAAAGGGCTGAGCCTGACATGGCGGCACCTGCGGCAGGCTACCCACCGCCGAACGCCGGAGGGCATCGCCAGTGATAACTACTTCGATCAGCAAAACGGACTGGTTACGCTGCAATACCCGCATGAACAACTGCCCGTCCCGGACAATGGCCGCTACCGGCTCCGCAACGAGATCGACGATTGCATTGTGTGCGACAAATGCGCCAAAATCTGCCCCGTTGACTGCATCACCATCGACGCCATCAAAGCCACCGAAGAGGTCGGACGCGCGTCGGACGGGTCGCCGATTCGGTTGTATGCCGCTACGTTCGACATCGACATGGCCAAGTGCTGCTATTGTGGCCTGTGCACGGTAGTTTGCCCGACGGAATGCCTGACGATGGACAAGAAGTTCGATTACAGCGAGTACGAACTGGGCAAACTCACGTATAGCTTTGCCGAACTGACCCCCGCCGAAGCCGACGAAAAACGGACGTTGTACGAGCAGTTCGTTCGCGAAAAAGAAGCCGCCAAAGCTGCCGCAGCGCGGGTGGAAACCCGCAGCCCGGAAGAAGCAACGCCCGCTGTCAAACGCCCGGTCTTCCGCCCCACGGCAAAACCGAAACCGACCCTGCCACCCACCACCGATGGCGAACAAAACCCCGACGTGGTATGATACAGCTAACGTTTTACGGATTTGCCGCGCTGGTGTTGGGTGGTGGGTTAGCTGTGTTGCTGACCAAAAATGTGATGTATGCGGCCTTCTTTCTGCTATTGACCCTGTTGGGCGTAGCGGGTCTGTTTGTGCTGACAAGTGCTGACTTTCTGGCCGTTGCGCAGATTATGGTTTACGTAGGCGGAGTGCTGGTGCTGGTTATTTTCGGCGTCATGCTTACCCATAAACCGGACGTTAAAACCAACGCCGACAGTCAGCAACCTAACCGCGTCCCGTCGCTCAACCGATTGCGTAGTTCGTGGCTAATGACGCTGCTGGTGGCGGGTGGAATATTCGTAACATTGTATTCGCTGCTGGCGCGGTCATCGTTTGTCCTGTTGCAGCAACCCGTTGGGTGGGAGAGTACCGTAACGCGGGTTGGTATGCAACTCATGACCGAGTATCTGGTTCCCTTCGAGATTATTGGTATCCTGCTGTTGGCCGCACTCGTTGGCGCAACGCATCTGGCAGGGCGAAAAACGGCTGATAATCAGTAATGAACCCTTGTTATCAAGAGGAGCGTTACTGCTATGTGCGGAAACTGGTTATTCTTCTACTTTGAGAAAACTCAAAAATTCACTGAATCATGCAGATGATAGAGATTCGGCTTAGAACGACCGAAAATAAAATCAACGCAATCCGACGTTTCGCACGTCTTATCGGAGCCGACTTCAAAATTGAGGAGCCGACTGACGTTTCACTAGGTCAGGTGATTCAGGAAGCGGAGGAAGAGTTTGCGCAGGGTAAAGGCGTTACGCTGTCACTTCAGGAATTACGCGAACTCGCTCGATGAAATCACGCGAGTTTACGTTCACCCGAAAAGCATTTGAACAACTCAGCGAGTGGATTCAGGCCGACAAGAAATTAGCCAAAAAGATCACCGATCTGGTTGAAGAGTGTTCCCGAACTCCTTTCACGGGAACTGGTAAACCGGAGCCATTGAAGGGTAAAGAACTTCGCAATTATTGGTCGCGCCGAATCACAGACGAACACCGCCTTGTGTATAAAGTAGATGATGACACTGTTTATATTGTTTCCTGTAAAGGGCACTACAGCGATAAATAAGCCGGTTCATCCTAAGCTATGATAGACAGTTATTTATTTCTTATTGTTGCGGCTGCACTGTTCAGTATTGGGCTGGCCATTGTGCTGCTGAAACGGCACGTTATCGTGGTGTTGATGGGTATCGAGTTGATGCTCAATGCCGTTAATATCAACTTAGCCGTGTTTAGTCAGTATGACCCCAACCGAATTCAGGGGCAGATGCTGGCGTTGTTTGTGATGGTGGTAGCCGCAGCCGAATCTGCCGTTGCCCTGGCCATTGTGCTTCAGGTATATCGTCACTACAAAACTGTTCAGCTGGACGAACTGAATGAACTTCGATTCTAAAAACTCACGTTTTGAAAGCTCCGATTCTAAAAACTCACGCTTTGAATCAGTCATCGACGGTATCCTGACCGATGGCTATGGCGTTGCCGACGACTTTCTGAGTCCTGCCGACGTAATAGCCCTGGCCCGGCAACTGCGCTACCGTAAACAGGCCGGGCAGTTTCGCGAAGCGGGTACTGGTAATCAGCAGGTTATCCTCATCGAACAGGCTATCCGGGGCGATGAGATTATGTGGCTTAACGAAGCCGGTGCTACTGCCGAAGAAACCGCATTTCTCAGCCGCATCGGCGAGTTTATGCAGTACGTGAATCAGACGTGTTACCTCGGTCTGCGCGATTGTGAGTTTCACTACGCCCTGTACCCGACTGGCACATTCTACAAACGCCACCTCGACCGGTTTCGCACCGATTCGCGCCGGAAACTCTCGGTCATTTGCTACCTTAACCCCGACTGGCAACCCACCGACGGCGGGCAACTGGCCCTCTACCTGCTCAACGCCGACGGTGCCGAACGTACCGAAACCATTTTGCCGCTGGGCGGTCGGCTAGTGTGTTTTGAGAGTGCGCGGCTCGAACACGAGGTCCTGCCCGCCACCCGTGAGCGGCTAAGCCTGACGGGCTGGCTCAAAACGGACTAAACGTATTGGTTTCGCCCGCCCGAATGGGGATATTTGCGCTCCCCAATTAGAATTTGCTTCCGAATGACATCCCCATTTTTGCTTGCCGTGCTGCTGTTGCTGCCCTTTGCCGGGTTTCTGGTGGTATGGGCGTCGGGCAGGCAGGTAGCGGGAAAACTGGCGGTGGGGCTGACGGGATCGGGGCTGTTGCTGTCCATCTGGCTGCTGCTGACCAATCAGTCTCTTACCCTGCAAAGCACCTGGGCCACGCTGTCGGACGTATCGTTTCCGGTTACGTTCCGGCTCGATGGGCTGGCCGCGCTGATGCTGGTGCTGGTGCATTTTGTGGCCCTGCTGGTGCAGATCTATTCGCTGTCATACCTGCACGACGACTCCCGGCTCTCCCGCTATTTCGCGTATCTGCAACTCTTCGTGGGGGCCATGCTTGGTATTCTGCTGGCCGGTAACCTGCTGGTACTATACGTGTTCTGGGAACTGGTTGGGCTGGCGTCATACCTGCTCATTGGCTTTTACGCCGACCGGCCCGCTGCGGGTCAGGCGGCTAAAAAAGCGTTCCTGATGAACCGCGTGGGCGATATGGGGCTTTTGCTCGGCATTTTTCTGACGTACTACTATTTCGATACGCTCGATCTGGTTGAGCTGTCTGGTATTGGGGCGTTTGCGGTGCCGCCAACGGTGGTGGGTTTGTGTCTGTTCATGGGTTGCGTGGGCAAGTCGGCGCAGTTTCCGCTGCTGTCCTGGCTGCCCGACGCTATGGAAGGCCCCACGCCCGTGTCGGCGTTGCTGCATGCGGCCACGATGGTAGCCGCCGGGGTGTTTCTGCTGGCCCGCATTCATCCGCTGCTCTCGCCCAACGCACTAATTGTCATTACGCTCGTTGGTACCATTACAACGCTGTGGGGCGGGTATTCGGCCCTTTTTCAGACTGATATCAAAAAAGTGCTGGCCTTCTCAACGGTTTCGCAACTGGGGCTGATGGTGGCTGCAATGGGAATGGGCAACGTAGGTGGGGCCATGTTCCATCTGCTGACCCACGCGTTTTTTAAAGCTGGTCTGTTTCTGAGCGCCGGGTCAATTATTCACGCTGTGAACGCGCAGGATATGCGTCAGATGGGCGGGCTGCGTCGTATCATGCCGGTTACGTTTGTCAGCTATACCATTTGCGCGGCTGCGTTGTCGGGTGTGCCGCTGCTGTCGGGCTTTTTGTCGAAAGAAGCGATCCTGGGCGGAGCCTTCGGCTGGTCGGCGGTATCGGCAACGGTACCGTTTGCGGGGATGTTGTTATCGGTGATTCCCGTTTTGCTGTTGCTGTCATCCGCGCTGACGGCGGTCTATATGGCCCGGCAGTGGCGACTGATCTTCTTCGGAACGTACCGAAACGAGACAACTCCGTTACCGGCGGTTCATGAACCCAGCTGGTTTATGCGCGGGCCGGTATTGCTGCTGGCGGTGCTGTCGGTGGCATTCTGGTTCTCGCTCAACCCGTTCGATTTCGGCGGTAGCTGGGTATTCTCGTTCCTGCCCGCCCCCGTCGAAACACACATCTTTTGGCTGGCCCCGCTGTCCATAGCGCTGGTACTGGCGGGTGGATTGCTGGGCTTCCGGCTCCGCGAACCCAACCCGGTACGCTGGTTCGTTCAACTTTCGGTGCAGTACGGCTTTCTGGATGTATTCTATCAGAAAATCATCATCAACCCATCGCTCCGGCTCGCAGCCCTGCTCAACCGTGCCGATCAACGCGTAATAGATGGCGCGGTCAATGGTGTGGGCGTATCGGGGGTGGTGCTGGCCCATCTGACAGGCGGCTTCGACCGGTACGTTGTTGACGGTACGGTGAACGGTGCGGCCTGGCTGGCGGGTCGGTTGGGGCAACTCACGCGCCGGATGCAGAACGGGCGGGTACAGTCCTATATTACCGCTGCCGTAGTTGGGCTGCTGGTCTTACTCTGGTGGATATTGTAATGCGGGTGGAAACCCGCTTGTTCATAGCTTTAGGGCCTTGCCCGCTTAATTCATGCTGTCATTCCTCATTTTTTTACCCCTTTTCGCTTCGTTTCTCATTGCGCTGCTGCCCGGACAGTATGCGCGGTCTTTTCGATGGATTGCCCTGGTTGTGACGCTGGCAAACGTGGTACTGGCGGGGCTGGTCTGTACCCGCTTTATTTCGGCAGAGAGCGGCTATCAGTTGCTCGAACAGGCCAACTGGATCACGCTTCCGCTGGGTCGGCTGGGCGTGGCGTCCATTGATTATCTGGTTGGTGTCGATGGCATCAGCCTGCCGCTCGTGTTGCTGTCGGCGGCTATTATGCTGGCGGGGGTCGTGTCATCGTGGCACAATTCTGACCGGAACCGGGCTTATTTCGGGCTGTATTTACTGCTGACGGCTACCATCATGGGCTGTTTTCTGGCTCTTGACTTTTTCCTGTTTTTCCTGTTTTTCGAGTTCATGCTCCTGCCCATGTATTTCCTGATCGGGCTGTGGGGCGGGCCGCGCCGGGAGTATGCGTCCATCAAGTTTTTTCTCTATACACTGTTCGGTTCACTACTGATTTTGCTGGTAATGATTGGCCTGTACCTATCCGTCATTGACCCGGTCAGTACGGCGGTGCTGGCCGGCTTTGCGGCTGACCCGGCATCGGTAACGCCCGACATCATCCGGCTGGTGCAGCAACACGTACAGGCGGGGCAACTCGATCCGGCACAACTGGTGCACACCTTCGATATGCGGTACCTGGCCGATGGCCGCAACTACCTGCCCGACGCGTTCCTGAATCCTGCCGCCGAGCCGATGGTGCTGGGCCTGCCCGCCCGGATGCTGGCGTTCTGGGTCATTTTTATCGGTTTTGCCATAAAGCTGCCCATCGTGCCGCTGCACACGTGGCTGCCCGATGCGCACGTGGAGGCTCCAACGGCCATTTCGGTAGTGCTGGCGGGGGTACTGCTCAAAATTGGCGGCTACGGTTTTCTCAGGATTGTCTGGAATTTCTTTCCCGACGGAGCCGCCCAATACGCGCCCATTTTGGGTGGGCTGGGCGTACTGAGTATTGTCTATGGTGGGCTGAACGCGCTGGCGCAGATGGACCTCAAAAAAATGATTGCCTATTCATCCGTCTCGCATATGGGGTTTGTCCTGCTTGGTATGGCGTCGCTCACTGCTGAGGGCGTTAACGGTGCCGTGTACCAGATGGTGAGCCATGGGCTGTTGAGTGCCATGCTGTTTTTGCTGACGGGCGTTCTCTACGACCGCACCCACGACCGGCGCATCGACTCGTACCGGGGGCTGATGACGCCCATGCCGCAGTTTGCCATCCTGACGGCAATAGCGTTTTTTGGGTCGCTGGGATTACCGGGTTTTTCGGGCTTTGTGGGCGAGTTGTTTACGCTCCTGGGTAGTTTTGAGTCGGGCTGGTTGCCGGGCTGGCTTACGGTGGCGGGTACGCTGGGCATTTTGCTGGCAGCCGCGTATTTCCTGTGGACACTACAACGCATGTTCTTTGGACCGGCGTGGATTCGTCCCACCTGGACCCGGCACGACGCCACCATCGCACTGCCCGACCTGACCCCCCGCGAGAAGTTGCTGCTAATTCCTCTGGCCGTATCGACGCTGGTACTGGGCCTGTTTCCCAACCTGATATTTGATCTGACGGGTGCCACCGTGGGGCAGTGGCTGGAGCGGTTTCAAGTCTGACTATGAACGGGATAGCTATACGTCTTTTGTTTTCCGGAATGACCACCACAAAACATGGACTCTCTCCAGGAAAATCATATAATATTCTGCTACGTAGAGATTTGGCCGAATATTTAGCTAATTAATCTGCCGAATTTGATAGTTTAGTTCGTAATATCGTGGACTGGCAGTTGGGCGTTTAGTAGGAAAAATAAAAATCCTGAGAAACGTTTAACTTTATCTCCAAAAAAACAAAAACAAGCTCGTATGTCATCTCCCCTTACTCGTCGTGACTGGCTCCGCGCCAGTGGATTACTCACCGCCGGACTCACGGCGGGTATGCGTGTGGCCAAAGCTGGTACCGGTTCGCTAATGCCGGTTGGTCAGTCGGTGTTTGTCGATGAATTTGCTCCGCTGACCGCCCCCCCCGAACTAAAGGCTATGCGGGCACGGCTGCTGGCCAACGAGAACCCGCACGGTATTGCCCCCAGCGCGAAAGAAGCCATTGTAAAGTCGATGGAAGTGGGCAACCGCTACGCCTGGAACGAGTTCGATCAGATCAAACGCCTGATTGCTGCCGATGATTTCGTGACGCCTAAACACATCATGATGTCGCCCGGCTCGTCGGATATTCTAATGGCAGCCGCCGACCATTACGCAAAAGGCGCGGGAACCATCCTGACCAGTGTCATGACCTACGACGACCTGCTGGAACGCGCTGAAGGGTTTGGGGCCACCATAAAGGCCCTGCCCATGACGAAGGACTACAAATACGATCTGCCTGCCATCAAAGCCGCCATTACTGCATCGGCGGACCGACCCGACGTGAAACTGGTGTATATCGTAAATCCCAACAATCCCACCGGCACTGTTGTCCCCATTGCTGAATTGGAAGCCCTGGTCCGCGAGGTATCGCCAAAGGTGCCGGTCTTCATCGACGAAGCTTATATTGACTTCTACGAACCCGCTGACCGGCCCAAACTTGGCAAACTCGTTGCCGAAGGGTACAACGTTATTCTGGCCCGGACATTCTCCAAGATTCACGGCTTTGCCGGTCTGCGACTGGGCTACGCCATTGCCCAGCCTGACACGCTGAAACTCCTAAAGTCCTACACCAACGGCGAGTTTGCGGTCAGCATCACCACACTTATGGCTGGTATTGCGTCGTATCAGGATCAGGGCTGGCAAAACTTCTGCCGCGCCGAAAACGCCAAAGCCCGCGAATACACGGCCAAAGCCCTGGCCGGTATGGGCTACGAGGTGATTCCCTCAAACACCAACTTCCTGCTGTTCCCGATTCGGATGAAACCAGCCTCATTTCAGCAAAAGATGATGGCTGATGGTATCGGTATTCAAACCCGCCAGTTCGACGGGCAGCCTTTCTGCCGCGTCAGCATCGGTACGATGGACGAAATGAAAATGTTTATCGACAGCTTCAAGAAGGTTGTGGGTTAACGGAGGAGTGGGAAGAGAGGGATGGTATTGACACCCCCTCTTTCCTTTTCTTCCCTTTCTCCCTTTCCTCCCTCTCTTTTATGACTCGTCGCGATTTTATTAATCAGACGTCGGCCAGTTACGCGGGGTTGCTGGCCTGGGGACTGTTGCAACCAGCTCCGGCCAGCGCACTCAGCCTGCC
>Ga0105045_10001213_pt1 | contig 20850 bp, 22 predicted proteins | sample MAT02_FD_78089 | JGI IMG/M metagenome (GOLD analysis project Ga0105045, IMG submission 78089) | Freshwater microbial communities from Lake Fryxell liftoff mats and glacier meltwater in Antarctica - MAT-02 (megahit assembly) | ecosystem: Environmental > Aquatic > Freshwater > Ice > Liftoff... | reverse complement strand
GCAGCGCGGCGGCCACCGACTCATCGGCCGGCGCCAGCAGCGAGGCGGCGAACAGCGCAGCGTTGGCCGCGCCGGCCACGCCGATGGCGAAGGTCGCCACCGGTATCCCCGCCGGCATCTGCACGATCGACAACAGCGAGTCCATGCCATTGAGGGCACGCGACTGCACCGGCACGCCGAGTACCGGCACCAGGGTCTTGGCGGCCAGCATGCCCGGCAGGTGGGCTGCGCCACCGGCGCCGGCGATGATCGCGCGCAGGCCACGCGCCGCAGCGGTTTCGGCATAAGCGAAGAGCACGTCCGGGGTGCGGTGCGCCGAGACCACCTTCACCTCGTAGGCAACGCCCAGCGCGTCGAGTTTCTGCGCCGCGTGCTGCATCGTCTCCCAATCCGAGCGCGAGCCCATCACGATGCCGACGAGCGGGCCTGACTGGTTGGCGGTCATTGGCCGTCCCCTGTCCCAAAGACGTATTCTAGCCATCTTGATCGCGCCACGAGGGACCCATGGACCGAAAACTGCTCGACATCCTGTGCTGCCCCGCCACCCACCAGGGCCTTGCGCTGCTTGAGCCGCGCGGCCTGGGGTCCGTCAACGCCGCGATCGCCGCCGGCAGCCTGCGGCGCGGCGACGACAGCATCCAGGGCGAGCCGTTGCGCGAGGCCCTGGTCACGCGGGATCGCAGGACCGTCTACCGCATCGAGGACGGGATCCCCGTGCTGCTGGCCGAAGAGGCACTGGCGACCTCGCAGATCGAGGATTTTCCGCCGCGATGAGCCTGCGACCCGTGCCGCCCCCGGCCGAAACCATCGCAGTCGACGTCGCTGCGGCGCTGGCCGAGGACCTTGGCAGCGGCGATGTCACCGCCGCACTGCTGCCGGACGTGTCCGACATCGCCTACCTCCTGTGCAAGGAGCCGGCCGTGATCGCCGGGCGGCCGTGGTTCGATGCCTGCCACCAGGCGCTGGACCCCGAGGTGCAGGTCGAGTGGCGGGTGGCCGAGGGCGACCGGGTCGAAGCCGGCGCCGTGCTGGCCACGCTTGCCGGCCGCGCGCGCGCCCTGGTCAGCGCCGAACGTGCCGGACTCAATTTCCTGCAGACACTCTCGGCCACTGCCACCGCCACCGCAGCCTTCGTGGACGCCGTGCGCGGCACCGAGGCGGTGATCCTGGACACGCGCAAGACCCTGCCCGGCCTGCGCCTGGCGCAGAAGTACGCGGTGCGCTGTGGCGGCGGGCGCAACCACCGCATCGGCCTGTTCGACACGGTCATGCTCAAGGAGAACCATATCCGCGCCTACGGCTCGATCGCAGCGGCAATAGCGGCTGCGCGCACGGCCCAACCAGGCTTGCCGCTGGTGGTGGAGGTCGAGGACCTGGAGCAACTGCAGCAGGTGCTGGATGCTGGCTGCGATCGCGTGTTGATCGATGATTTCGATGCGCCGATGCGGCGCGAGGCGGTGCGGCGCACGCGCGGCCGCGTGGCCCTGGAAGTCTCGGGTGGCGTGGACCTGGCCAACGTGCGCGAGGTGGCCAGCGACGGGGTGGACTTCATCTCGGTCGGCGGGCTGACCAAGCACGTCCGCGCCATCGACATGTCGATGAAGCTCGGCCCGGTACGGCACTGAGCCATGCCCACCATCATCCTGCTGATGATCGCCGGCGCTGCCGTGTTCGCCTGGTGGAACTCGGCCCGGGCCGCGGCGGAGCATGCGGAAAAGCTGGGGCGGCAGGCCTGCGCCAATGCCGAGGTGATCTGGCTGGACCAGAGCGTGCATGCGTCCGGCATCCGGGTGCGGCGCAACGATGATGGCCGCCTGGCGCTGGAGCGCAGCTTCCGCTTCTACTATTCCTACGACGGCTACGATCGCCACACCGGCCGCATGGTGCTGCTGGGCGACCGTTTGTTGAGCTTCATCGGACCGGTGAGGCCCGGCGCTTCGGGCCAGTGAACGCGGTTACTTGACCACGCGCAGATGCGTGCGCCGCGCCGAAGGCGGGGTGGCGTCGGGCGCCGGTGGCGTCGGCGGATCGTCGTTCTGGTTGCCGTCGCCGGCGCCAACGCCGCCCTGGCCTGCACCGATGTCATCGGGCAGCGCCATGCCCTGGCCGGTCTCGCGCGCGTAGATCGCCAGCACCGCCGTGATCGGCACCACCACCGGGTAGCTGACCCCGCCGAAGCGGGCACTGAAGCTGACCGCGTGGTTGTCGATCTGCAGGCGCACCACCGCGCGTTCGGCGATGTTCAACACCACCTTGCCATCCTTGACCGCGCTGGGCGGCACCTGCACGCCGGGCAGGGTCGCATCGACCAGCAGGTGCGGGGTCATGTCGTTCTCGGCGATCCATTCGGCCAACGCCCGCAACAGGTACGGGCGGTGGCTGGTCATGCCTTTGGGTTCGTCGCTCATGGAAACCCTTGCCGACAGGCCGTGGGCGCGGCGCACGACCCGGTCCCGGAGCGTGCGCCAGCCACTGCCCGCACTAGGCCGGTAGCTCGCGCAGCCGCTTTTCCTGGTCGGTCATGCTGCGCACGAAACCGGGATTGCGGAAGATCCGGTTGCCGTAATCCTCGATCGACTTGCCGTCCTTGGGCAGCGGGATGTCCAGCGACGGCAGGCGCCACACGATCGGCGCCATGGCACAGTCGGCCAGGCTCATTTCCGGATTGAGGAAGAATTTGCTGGCCTTGAACAGCGGCACCGCGGCGGTCAGCAGCTCCTTGAGGCGCTTGCGGCCGGCCTCGGCCTGCTGCTTGTTGCCCATCTGGATGGCCTGCACCTGCGGCACCCAGTCGTGCTCGATGCGCAGCATGGCCAGGCGCAGGCGCGCGCGCGACAGGGGATCGACCGGCATGAGGGGCGGATGCGGGTAACGCTCGTCAAGGTATTCACTGACCACGCTGGCCGCGTACAGCACCAGGTCGCGCTCCACCAGGGTCGGCACAGAGTGGTACGGATTCAGGTCGATCAGGTCTTCCGGCGGGTTCTGGGCATCCACCGGCACCAGGTCGTAGGTCACGCCCTTGGCGGCCAGCACCAGCCTCACCCGGTGGCACAGGACGTCATCGATCGAAGAGAACAGTGTCAGGGTATTGCGCATACGCGGACTCGCAGCCATCAGGCCCTCCGGCGACCGGTACCGCCGATCGCATCGACGCCACCAGCGAGCTGCTGGCGGTCGCCACGGTTCAACGCTTGCATCCCGCCCACGGCGCGGGACCAGGCCCGCGCCAGTCTGCCCTGGCCGCGCCTTGGCGCCGGCCTGGCCGGAATGCCCGGATCAGTGGACGTCCTTCCAGTATTCCTGCTTGAGCAGGTACGCCAGGAAGGTCAGCACCACCAGGAACAGGATCACCCACACGCCCAGGCTCTGGCGCTTGAGCGCAGCAGGTTCGCCGACGTATTCGAGGAAGTTGGTGATGTCGCGGGCAGTCTGGTTGAACTGCTCCGCGCTCTGGCGGCCCGGCTGGGTCACCGACAACCCGTGCACGGGGCGCTCGCCCAGTGCGTCGGGCTCGCCCAGCTCGGCATGCTGCAACCCCTGCATCTCCCACAGCGGGTTGGGCATGGAAGCGTTGGGGAACAGGGTGTTGTTCCAGCCCAGCGGCCGCGTCTCGTCCAGGTAGAACGACTTGAGGTAGGTGTAGATCCAGTTGCTGCCGCGCACTCGCGAAACCAGGCTCAGGTCGGGCGGTGCCACCCCGAACCACCTGGCCGAAGCGTCCCGCGGCATCGATATGTGGACCTGCTCGCCGAACGCGGCGCCGGTGAAGTTGAGGTTCTCCATCACCTCCTGCTCGCTCAGGCCCAGGTCCTCGGCGATGCGCGAGTAGCGCATGTACTTGAGCGAATGGCAGCCCGAGCAGTAGTTCATGTACAGCTGGGCCCCGCGCTGCAACGAGGCACGGTCGCTGAGGTCGTTGCCGGCCTGCAGGGTGTCGCCACCCGCCGCTGCGGCGGCCGGCAGCGGCGTGAGCACAGCGAGGCCCAGGACCAGGGCCAGCCCGGCGAGGAATGACTTAGTCATGCGTGGTCACCCGTTCCGGAACCGGCTTGGTCTTGTCGATCTTGGTCCATAGCGGCATGGTGATGAAGAAGGCGAAGTAGAGGAAGGTCAGCACGCGGCCGATGATGGTCTCCACCGGATCGGTGCCGGAGCCGGCGCCGATCTTGCCCAGCCACACGAAGCTGATTGCCAGCACCGCCAGGGCGGCCTTCGAGAACCAGCCACGGTAGCGGTACGAACGGACCTTGGCGCGATCCAGCCAGGGCACCAAGAACAGCACCGCGATGGCCGCGAACATCACGATCACGCCCAGCAGCTTGTCCGGCACCACCCGCAACATCGCGTAGTACGGCGTGTAGTACCAGACCGGCTTGATGAGGGCCGGAGTCACCAGCCGGTTGGCCTCGGTGAAGTTGTCGTGTTCCAGGAACCAGCCGCCCAAAGCGGGGGTGAAGAAGATGATGAACGAGGCGATGATCAGCAGGAAGCCGACGCCCACCAGGTCCTTGACGGTGTAATAGGGGTGGAACGGGATGCCGTCGGCGGGTTTGTCGGGATCCCAGCGGTTGCCCTTGGGACCCTTCTTGATGTCCACGCCGTCCGGGTTGTTGGAACCCACCTCGTGCAATGCGCCCAGGTGCAGCACCACCAGCAACAGCAGCACCAGCGGCAACGCGATCACGTGCAGGGCGAAGAACCGGTTGAGGGTGGCGTCGCCGGGCAGGTAGTCACCCATGATCCATTCGGTCAGGCCATTGCCGATTACCGGGATCGCGCCGAACAGCGAGATGATCACCTTGGCGCCCCAGAACGACATCTGGCCCCAGGGCAGCACGTAGCCCATGAAGGCCTCGGCCATCAGCACCAGGTAGATCAGCACGCCCAGGGTCCACACCAGCTCGCGCGGCTTCTGGTACGAGCCGTACATGAGCCCACGGAACATGTGCAGGTAAACCACCACGAACAACAGCGATGCACCGGTGCTGTGCATGTAGCGGATCAGCCAGCCCCACTCCACGTCGCGCATGATGTATTCGACCGAGGAGAACGCTTCGGCCGCGCTGGGCTTGTAATGCATGGTCAGGAAGATGCCGGTGAAGATCTGGTTGACCAGCACCAGCATCGCCAGCGAGCCCATGTAGTACATGAAGTTGAAGTTCTTGGGCGCGTAGTACTCGGTCATGTGCTTGCGGTACGCAGGCATGAGTCCGGGGGTGCGATAGTTCACCCAATCGCGCACGCCGGCCACCATCGCGGTGAACCTGCCCTCGGGCGCGCCGGTGTTTTCGTTTGTGGCCATGGCTCAGGCTGCTCCGGGGGGATCGAGGCCGACCACCAGGGTCGTATCGTTCTCGTAGTAGTGCGGCGGCACCACCAGGTTGGTGGGTGCCGGCACGCCGGCGAACACGCGGCCGGACATGTCGAAGCGCGATTTGTGGCAGGGGCAGAAGTAACCACCGCGCCAGTCCGGGTCGTAGGGCTCGGGGCGGATCTCCGCGGCCATCTCCGGGGCGCAGCCCAGGTGCGTGCACAGGCCCACCAGCACCGAGATTTCGGGCTTGATCGAGCGCAGCCCGGGGTTGGCGGTCAGCACGTAGGCCGGCTGCTGGTCGGCGTTTTTCGAACCGGGATCGACCAGGCGGTCGTCCAGGGTCGGCAGCGCGTCCAGCACGGCCTGAGACCGCTTCACGATCCAGATCGGCTGGCCGCGCCATTCCAGCACCAGGCGCTGGCCTTCCTGCAGGCCACTGAGGTCCGCAGTCACCGGCGCGCCAGCCAGCTGGGCCACGGCGCTTGGCTTCCAGGACTTGATGAACGGCACCGCCGCAAATCCGGCCCCGATCGCACCGACCACCGCAGTAGTCGCGGTCAGGAACCGGCGTCGGCCCATGTTCACGGGCTCTAGGACCCCATCATTTGCCATCCGGCACTCCGCAATACATTCAGCTAGCTAATGGCTGCCAAGTCCGCGCCAACCCCGGCACGAACCGCATAAAGACCACGAAGTGTAACGGATCGACCAATCCGTCGACAATCTCGACCTGCGCATCCGCGTTGCCACGGGGCCGGTCCGGGCGCACTTGCGGTCCAGGCGCTCAGCGCGTGGCGATGGCGCCGCGGTAACGGTCGGCCAGGACCGCCACCCGCTCCACGTACCGCTGGGTTTCCTGGTACGGCGGCACGCCGCCGTGGCGGTCCACCGCGCCTTCTCCGGCGTTGTAGCCGGCCGCGGCCAGGGTCAGGTTGCCGTTGAACCGCTTCAGCAGCCACGACAGGTACTGCACGCCGCCGCGGATGTTCTGGCTGGGATCGTAGGAGTTGGTCACCCCGAATCGCCGGGCAGTGGGCGGCATCAGCTGCATCAGGCCCTGCGCGCCCGCATGCGAAAGCGCCATCGGGTTGAACGAGGACTCGGCATGGATGATGGCGCGCACCACGGCTTCGTCCACCGAGAATTCGCGCGCCGCGGCGGCGATCTCGTCCTGGTAGGCCGAGGTATTGAGCCGCAGGGTGCCGAAATTGACCCCCGGCTTGGCCCCGCAGGCAAAGCAGGTCTCGATGAAGCTGTAGCTGATGGTGCGCATGCTGGCCACCGCGTCAGAGCCTGCGCCGCGGGGCTTGGCGCTGGAATAGTGGCGCACGCCATCCTTGATGTAGGAATAAACCTGGCCGCTGACCACCCTGCGGGTGCCCCCGGCGGCCTGCGCCGGGGCCTTGGCGCGCGATCCGGCGGCAGGCGGCACCGTGGCTTTCACCCCGACCGTGGTCGGCTGGGTGATGGCCGCGCCCGCCGCTCCTTCGGGGCGCGGGCGGGGTGCGGCAGCGGCAGGGTTGGACTCGGGCCGGAAGCGGCTGACCACTTCGCAGGCGGCGCCGGCTACGCGCTTGCTCACGTAATTGGGCACGCCGTCATCGCCCACGCACTTGTACAGGGTGCCGGCGCTTGCCGGCCACGCAACCGCGGCCAACAGCAGCGCCAGCAGCGGCAAACCCGTTTGCTTGTTGAGCCCCCTCATGTCGGGCAGTGTCCCAAGTTCGGGCTGCGTTGCCAAGTACCTGTCGCACAAAAGGAAATCCGCCTGCGGAATGTGACCGGCGTCGCCTCCTGCCGACACCCGGCGTGGAAGCCCGCCGACTGCTTCCCGGCGTGGATCCAGGTCGTGGCCGTTAGACTGTGGTTTCCACCATCGACCCGCCTGGATCCACCGCCATGCCCGGCACGCCCGCCAACACCCTGCCCTGCCCGCTTCCATCGGAACCTGAGCCGGCCCTCCCGGCACCGGCGCGCGGCAAGTTGTTCATCGAGACCCACGGGTGCCAGATGAACGAGTACGACTCGGCGCGCATGGCCGACGTGCTGGCCGCATCCGACGGACTGGAGCTGACCCGTGACCCGGCCGAGGCCGACGTCATCCTGGTCAACACCTGCTCGATCCGCGAAAGGGCCCAGGAAAAGGTGTTCAGCCGACTCGGCCGCTGGAAGGCGTTGAAGCAGGACGGGCGTCCGGTGCTGATCGGCGTGGGTGGCTGCGTGGCGTCCCAGGAGGGGGCGGCGATCGTGAAGCGGGCGCCGTACGTGGACCTGGTGTTCGGCCCCCAGACTCTGCACCGGCTGCCGGAGCTGATCCGCGCACGCCGGGCTTCGGGCCAGCCGCAGGTGGACATCAGCTTCCCGGAAATCGAGAAATTCGACCGCATGCCGGAGCCGCGTGCCGAGGGTCCCAGTGCGTTCGTCTCGATCATGGAGGGCTGCAGCAAGTACTGCAGCTTCTGCGTGGTGCCTTACACGCGTGGCGAAGAAGTGAGCCGGCCGTTCGAGGACGTGCTGGTGGAAGTGCTGCAGCTGGCCGCCCAGGGGGTGCGCGAGGTCAACCTGCTGGGCCAGAACGTCAATGCCTATCGTGGCCCGCTGGGTGGAGGCGAGTTCGCCGACCTGGCCCTGCTGATCAGGGCGATTGCCGGGATCGACGGCATCGGGCGCATCCGTTTCACCACCTCGCACCCGCTAGAGTTCTCTGACTCGCTGGTGGAGGCCTACCGCGACGTGCCGCAGCTGGCCAACTACCTGCACCTACCGGTACAGGCGGGCAGCGACCGCATCCTGGCCGCGATGAAACGCGGCTACACCACGCTGGAATTCAAGCAGAAGATCCGCAAGCTGCGCGCGGTGCGGCCGGGGATCTCCATTTCCTCCGATTTCATCGTCGGCTTCCCGGGTGAAACCGAGGCCGACTTCGAGCGCACCATGAAGCTGATCGAGGACGTCGGTTTCGACCAGTCGTTTTCCTTCATCTACTCGCGCCGCCCGGGCACGCCGGCGGCCGACCTGGCCGACGATACGCCTGCGGCGGTCAAGCATGCCCGGCTGGAGCGGTTGCAGGCCCACATCAACGCCACCTCGCTGGGGATCTCGCAGGCCATGGTCGGCAGCGTGCAGACGGTGCTGGTGGAAGGCCCCTCGCGCAAGGACCCCAACGAGCTGACCGGCAAGACCGAGAACATGCGCGCGGTCAACTTCGGCGGTGATGCGCGGCTGGTGGGGCGGTTCGTCGACGTGCTGGTCACCGAGGCGAGGAGCAACTCGTTGCGCGGCCGCCTGGTGCATGGACTCGCCGAGCAAGCCGCGCCGCCGGTGCCTGCCTGACCCTGCGGCAACGCGCTCCGCTCCACCGCTGGCTGCGGCAATGGCTGCGCGCTACCCTGCATCCCCTGCCCGGATCGCCGCCTGCGGACCTGCCCCCATCGCCTCCACCGCCCCCAAGTTGTGGGTCTTCGTGCTCGAAGCCCAGCCATTGCCGGAAGCGCCCGAGTTCCAGGAATTCGGCGGCGCCTACGTGCTCTGCTACCAGATGCCAGGCCTGGCCGAGGAGCCGCTGCGCCATGCCAGCGATTTCCTGCGCGAGGCCGGTTGGCAGGTCACCGGGGTGCGCGAGGACCCGGTGCAGCGCGAGCGCGACGAAGCCCCCGAGGCTGAACACTTCGACCAGGCCCTGATCGATGACGAGGCCTACGTATTCCACCAGTGGCGCGTCGAGGACGCTGCCGACCAGACCAGGCACTGAGCACCCATGACCACCGACAACGCACGTGAATTCGCGCTGGATCCCGAAGATGCCGAGCGACTGGCCAACCTGGCCGGTCCATTCGATGCGCACCTGCGCCAGGTGGAGCTGCGCCTGGGCGTGGAGATCGCCAGCCGCGGCAACCTGTTCCGGGTGACCGGGCCAACCGCGGCAGCGGCGGAGAAACTGCTGCGGGCGCTGTACGAGGAGACCGCCGGGGAGACCTTCGACAGCGAATCGATCCACCTGCGGCTCAACGCCGCCAACGTCGACCGCATCGCCGCCGGCGGCTTCCACGCCCAGGACGTGGCGATCAAGGTCAAGCGCGGCACGGTGCGCGGGCGTGGCCCCAACCAGGCCAACTACCTGCATGCGATCGCCAGCCACGACATCAACTTCGGCATCGGCCCGGCCGGCACTGGCAAGACCTTCCTGGCGGTGGCCAGCGCGGTCGAGGCCTTGAACGAGTCGCGCATGCAGCGCCTGGTGCTGGTGCGCCCGGCGGTCGAGGCCGGCGAGAAGCTCGGCTTCCTGCCAGGCGACCTGAGCCAGAAGGTCGACCCGTACCTGCGCCCGCTGTACGACGCGCTTTACGAGATGTTCGGCGTGGAGAAGGTGCTCAAGCTGCTGGAGAAGAACGTGATCGAGGTCGCGCCGCTGGCCTACATGCGCGGACGCACGCTCAATGATGCCTACGTGATCCTGGACGAGGCGCAGAACACCACCATCGAGCAGATGAAGATGTTCCTGACCCGCATCGGCTACGGCAGCACCGCGGTAGTCACCGGCGACCTCAGCCAGGTCGACCTGCCCAAGCACCAGAAATCCGGCCTCAAGGATGCATTGGAAGTGCTGCGCGGGGTCGAAGGCATCAGCTTCACCTTCTTCAACAGCCGCGACGTGGTGCGCCACCCGCTGGTGGCGAAGATCGTGCGCGCCTACGATGAGCGTGACGGCAAGGATCCCGAAGGCGACCAGGCCTGAGTCCACCGATGAGCCTTGCCCGAGCCGCCCACCACACGGGAGACGCCTGCCCATGACCCGGGGTCCGATCCAGCTGGAAGTGTCGGTCAGCTACGCGCTGCCCCGCAAAGGCCTGCCGGCTTCGCCAAGTTTCCGGCGCTGGGTCCACGCCGCGCTGCACGGACGCATCCGCGAGGCCGACCTGGCGGTGCGCCTGGTGGACATCAAGGAAGGTCGCGCGCTCAACCGGCATTACCGCGGCAAGGACTGCGCCACCAACGTGCTGAGCTTTCCCGCCGATATCGCCGACGGGGTGAAGATGCCCAAGGGCATCAAGATGCCGTTGCTGGGCGACCTGGTGATCTGCGCGCCGGTGGTCCTGCGCGAGGCCCGTGAGCAGCGCAAGAAGCCAGTGGACCACTTTGCCCACCTGACCGTGCATGGCGCCTTGCACCTGCTGGGCTGGAACCACGAGGACGATCGCGAGGCCGAGGCGATGGAGTTGCTGGAACGCCAGATACTGGCGGACATGGGGATCGAGGATCCCTACCGGATCGAGGACTGACATGCGCGACCTGCACGCCCGCACACTGACCCTGGCACTGGCACTGGTGCTGGCGCTGACACTGGCCCCCGCCGCGACGGGAGCAGCGCCGGGCCCGCACGCCGCCGCTGTGGCAACCGCCGTGGCGCCGCCGAACCTGCCGGCGCTGATCGAATGCCGCGACACACTGCTGCAGTTCCAGGCGCTGGCACCGGTGCTGGAGGATCCACTGCGCGCGGTGGCGCTGGGCTGGCGCCCGCTGCCGCAGGCCAACCTGTTCATGACCGAATTCGCGCTGCCTGCAGCGATCACCGTGCTCGGCCACCAGAGCCGCCAGATCGCATTTTCCGGCGACACCATCCTGGCCATCCTGGACCTTCCCGACCCCAGGCCGCTTGCCCTCGAACTCAAGTTGGAGGCGGCCATCGATACCCCGACCAAGGTGATGTACGGCAAGGAGCTGCGCAGCACCGAACGGCTGGACCCCGAGACCGGCGAGGCGCTGGTGGAATCGGCGGTGCTGGCGGTGTCGAACGTCGACTCGCACCCCGGCAAGACACTGGTAGGTTGCAGCTACAGCCTGGACCTGGCCGAGGAACCGGAATCGGGGCCCGCTACGCCGACCGAGCCGGTCGACATGATCAAACCCTAGAGCCTGATAGACTGCGGGCGTCGCCCACCCGGGCGCCTGCTCCCCCCAAGAGATGCCAGACGACGACAGTAGCACCGGTTCGGACGGCGACAGGAGCTCCGAAAAACGCCGCACCTGGCTGGAACGCATCAGCTCGGCGCTGTCAGGCGAACCCGCAACCCGCGACGATCTGCTCGCCCTGCTGCGCGATGCCGAAAGCGACGGCGTGATCGCCGCCGACACCCTGCGCATGATGGAAGGCGCGATCTCGGTGGCGGAACTGACCGTAGGCGACGTGATGATCTCGCGTTCGCAGATCGTGTCCTTGCCGGTGGACGGCAAGTTCCTGGAGCTGATGCGCGAGGTGGTCGAATCCGGGCACTCGCGATTCCCGGTGCACGGGGACAACAAGGACGAGGTGCTGGGGATCCTGCTGGCCAAGGACCTGTTGCGCGGCGTGGTCGCCGACCATGGCCCGGGCAACATCCGCGAGCTGCTGCGGCCGGCAGTGCTGATCCCCGAATCTAAGAAGCTCAACCTGCTGCTCAAGGAATTCCGCCTGTCGCGCAACCACATGGCGATCGTGGTGGATGAATACGGCGGCGTGGCCGGGCTGGTCACCATCGAGGACGTGCTGGAGGAAATCGTCGGCGAGATAGACGACGAGCACGACGAGGCCGAGGACGGCTCGGCGCTGATCGCCGCCCAGGCCGACGGACAGTACGTGGTCGACGCGCTGACCCCGATCGACGATTTCAACGAGCGTTTCGGCGCCGATTTCCCCGATGACGAGTACGACACCGTCGGCGGACTGGTCACCGCGGCCATCGGCCACCTGCCGGAGACCGACGAGGAGCTGACCCTGGGCCGCTTCGCCTTCCGCGTGGCCAGGGCCGATGCGCGGCGCGTGCATTCCTTCCACGTCGGTGTGATGCCCGATGCCTGATCTGCGGGTATGCGTGCTGCGCATGGCTGCCCTGCTCGCGCTGCTGTTGCTGGCCAGCGCACCGGTGCTGGCGCAGGTGCGCATCGGCGTGATCACCATGGCCCCTGGCGAGATATTCTTCGAGCGCTTCGGCCACAACGCCATCGTCGTGTCCGATGCCCGCACCGGCCAGGCGACGTCCTACAACTTCGGCTTCTTCGACATGGACGAGCCGGATTTCGCCACCCGTTTCGCGCTGGGCGACATGCAGTACTACCTGGTCGCGCTGCCGCTGGAGGAGGACCTGGCGTACTACCGGCGGGTCGGGCGCGGCGTCGGCCTGCAATGGCTGGACCTGCCCGCGCAACAGGCCAACGCACTGGCCGAAGCGTTGGCGGTGCGTGCGCGCCCCGGGAATGCCCGCTACGCCTACGACTACTTCACCAACAACTGCTCGACCCAGGTGCGCGACATTATCGACGCGGCCATGGGCGGCGCCCTGCGCCCGCAGCTGGATGCGCGCTCGCGCGGCAACACCTTCCGCAGCGAGGCCGTGCGCCTGGCCTCACCGGCGACCTGGATGTGGCTGGGCTTCGACATCGGCCTGGGCCCCTACGCCGACGTGCCGCTGTCGCGCTGGGGTGAAGCCTACGTGCCCATGCGCCTGGCTGACAGCCTGCGCGAGGCGCGCAACACTGCAGGCCAGCCTCTGGTCGTGGAGGAGGTCCAGCTTTTGCCACACCTGGCTGCACCGGAACCGGCCGACGAGCCGCGCAGCTGGGCGCCCTGGCTGCTGGCCGGGTTGCTTGCCGGGGTGCTGATCGCGCTGGCTTCGGTGCGATCGGGTCGGGTGCTGGGCGCCCTGCTGCTGCCGCTGTGGCTGGTCTGTGGCCTGGTCGGCCTGGTGCTGGCATTCCTGTGGGGCTTCACCGAACACCAGGCCGCGTGGGCCAACCGCAACCTGCTGCTGTTCAATCCCCTGTGCCTGCTCCTGGTCCCCGCGTCGATCGCGCTGCTGCGCGGCCGCCCGATCGCACGCTGGCAGTCGCGGCTGGCCCTGGCAGTGCTGGTGGCCGCCGGCGCGGCCTGGTTCCTGCACTGGCTGCCGATGCAGGTGCAGTACAACCACAGCTGGGTGGCGTTGCTGCTGCCAGTCCATGCTGCAGTTGCGCATGTACTGGCGGCGCGTGCCCCTGTGCCCGGCGACGCAGGCGTGGCCCAGTCAGGCTAGCGGGCTTCCACTGGTTTTACGCATACGTATTCGAACCCGCACGCCTTGTCCGCGCGGCCGCGCGAATGCACGCTCCGGCTGGCCCGTCACTGCCTGGATCCACCCATGCCGATTCGCCTGGTGTCGCTCGTCGCGCTTGCAGTGCTGCTGTCCAGCGGCCCGGTCCAGGCCGCACCACCGCAGCCCAGCGTCGAGCATGCTTCGCCGGACGGCACCCTCAAGGTGGTGGTGACCACCGACAACGACGGCCGGCCCAGCTACTCGATCCTGCGCCATGGCAAGCCGGTGATCGCGCCGTCGCGGCTCGGCTTCCTGTTCCTGGATGCGCCCAAGTTCGAACGCAACTTCGTCATCGCCGGCCAGGCGACGCGCAGCTTCGACCAGACCTGGGAACAGCCCTGGGGCGAACGTCGTGAGGTGCGCAACCACTACAACGAGTTGCGGGTGACCCTTTCCGAGAAGACTCCGCCAGCGCGCAGCTACGAGGTGGTGTTCCGCCTCTACGACGACGGCGTGGGCTTCCGGTACGAGTTTCCCGACCAGCCCCAGTTGCGCCAGGTCCGCATCGGCGAGGAGCTCACCGAGTTCGACATTGCCGAACAGGCCACCGCCTGGTGGATTCCGGCGGGAGAATGGAACCGCGAGGAATACCTGTACCACCGCACCCCGCTGCAGCAGGTTGGCGATGCGCAGACGCCCATCACCCTGCGCACCGACAGCGGGCTGCATGTCTCGATCCACGAGGCCGCACTGGTGGACTATTCGGGCATGAACCTGACCCGGGTGGAGCACCGCCGCCTGCGCGCCGACCTCACTCCCGGCATCGGCGATGGCAAGGTGGTGCGCAGCGCGCCGTTCAACACGCCATGGCGCACCGTGCAGGTGTCCGATGACGCCGCCGGCCTGGCGATGTCTTCGCTGATCCTCAACCTCAACGAGCCCAATGCGCTGGGAGACGTCTCGTGGGTACAGCCGATGAAGTACGTCGGCGTGTGGTGGGAGTTGCACCTGGAGCTCAAGTCGTGGGCCTCCGGCCCCAGGCACGGCGCCACCAACGAAAACGTGCGCAGGCACATCGACTTCGCCGCCGAACATGGCTTCGGCGGCGTGCTGGTGGAGGGCTGGAACGTCGGCTGGGATGGCGACTGGTTCGGCAATGGCGAAGACTTCAGCTTCACCCAGCCGTATCCCGATTTCGACATCGAGGCGCTGGCGGCCCATGCACGGGCCAAGGGGGTGACCCTGATCGGCCACCACGAGACCTCCGGCCATGCGGCCCACTACGAAGCGCAGCTGGAGGACGCCTTCGCCCTTTACCAGCGCCTGGGCATCACCGCAGTCAAGACCGGCTACGTTGCCGACGCGGGCCAGGCCAAGGTGCTCGACGACCAGGGCAACCTCAGCTTCGCCTGGCACGAGGGCCAGCACATGGCGCGCCACCACCAGAAAGTAGTGGACTCGGCCGCGCGTCATCGCATCTCGGTCAATCCGCACGAACCGATCAAGGACACCGGGCTGCGCCGCACCTACCCCAACCTGATCACCCGCGAAGGCGCGCGCGGCATGGAATTCAGCGCCTGGGGCCAGCCGGGAAACCCGCCCGAACACGAGGCCAACCTGGTGTTCACACGCCTGTTGGCCGGGCCCATGGACTACACACCCGGCATCTTCGGCATGAAGACGCGCTCCACCGACGGCATCGCCACCACCTGGGCCAAGCAGCTGGCGCTGTACGTGGTGATCTACAGCCCGCTGCAGATGGCCGCGGACCTGCTGGACAACTACGAACAGCATCCCGCGCCGTTCCAGTTCATCAAGGACGTGCCGGTGGACTGGGAAGACACCCGGGTACTGAACGGCGAAGTGGGCGATTTCGTCACCATCGCGCGCAAGGATCGCAACTCCGAAAACTGGTATCTGGGCGCGGTCACCGACGAGGACGGGCGCACCCTCAGCGTGCCGCTGTCGTTCCTTGACAGCGGTCGCAGCTATACCGCGCAGATCTACCGCGATGGCGACAAGGCGCACTGGAGCACCGCGCCCGGGGACATCGTTATCGAGGAGCGCCAGGTCACCAGCGCCGAAACTCTGGGCCTGCGCCTGGCCCCGGGTGGCGGCCAGGCGATCCGATTCGTCGCTCAGTAGCGCACCGAGTCCGCCAATCGCGCTTGGCGGAGCCGCCCTGCACGTGAACAACGCCGTGTTTGCGTATCATTGTGGCGTGAAAGACACGTGCTCCAGCAACCTGTCACGATTCCTACCGGTGCTGCATGCCCTGGGGGCCGAGTGAGCGAATCGCCGTTCCCGCGCACCTCGCCGGTTTCGATGGCCGACGACGGTGACGCCATGGCCTTCTGCTCCACCTGCGCCTTCTCCCAGGCTTGCCTGTCCGAAGGCATGGACAAGCGCGCACTGATGGACCTGCACGTGCTGGTGGAGCACGTGGGGCCGCTGCGCCAGGGCGAGCACGTGTTCCGCGAGGGTGACCCGTTCGAGGCGATTGCCGCAGTGCGTGCAGGCACCGTGAAAACCTACCTTGTAGACCGTGACGGTCGCGAGCAGGTGCTCGGCTTCCACCTGCCGGGCGAGGTGATCGGCCTCAACGCCATCGATGGCGAAACCTATCCCTGCAACGCCGTGGCCCTGGACACGGTGATGCTGTGCCGGTTCTCGTTCCCGAAGATATCGATGCTGGCCGCGCGGCTGCCGGGCCTGCAGCAGCATCTGTTCCGACTGATGAGCCGGGACATCGGCCGCGCCGCCCTGCTGGCCGGCGACTATTCGGCCACCCAGCGCATGGCGGCGTTCCTTGTTGGTTTTTCGCGGCGCCTGGCGGCGCGCGGGTTCTCGGCCGACCGCTTCCAGCTGACGATGGCACGCACCGATATCGCCAACTATCTGCGCCTGGCGCCGGAAACCGTGAGCCGCGTGCTCAAGCGGCTGCAGGACGACCACTTGCTCGCGATCGACAGGCGTGAAGTGAAACTGTTGCAACGCCAAGCGCTGGAAGTGCTGGCCGCTCCCATCCTGCGCTGAGCCATCCTGCGCTGAGCCATGCTGCGCTGAACCTGGTTGCCGGCGTGTCGCCGCAATGCGCAACAGTCCGCAGAGGATTGCCTGCCAGCACCCGACCGATCGGATATCTGTCGTGCCCATGACCTGGATCAAGGCGTTTTCGAAGCCGTGCGGCGAGCATGGAAAGCCCGATACCACAGGACTTCATCATGTTGCTCGACATCAAGGGAATCAGCTCCAACTCGTGTGGCGAGACGATCAGAAAAACCATCCTGGACCTGGATCCGACCGCTCAAGTCACGGTGCAGTCGGATGCAGGCCGCGTGCGGGTGGAGGGTGTCCTGACTGACCAGCAAGCGATCGAAGCGCTGGCCGGCGCCGGCTTCTGCGCCAGCCCCGCAGCGCCGCACAGTGGCGAAGAAGGCAGCGAATGTTGCGGCGGCTGCTCGTAAGGCCCCCAGAAGGAACCAGCGGTCTGTCCAATCACCCTGACGCTTCCAAGTTCGCCTCGCTGCTTGACTCAAATCAAGGACCGCTCGACGCCGGAAGCCTAAGGTCGATGACAGTGACCCACCTAACCACCCAAGGACCATCACCATGAAAGCCAGAGAGCTGGTACTCCTGTTTGCACTGGCCGCTGCGGCGGGGTTCGTACCGCAAGCGGTCCTCGCCCAGGAGGTCTTGCAGCGGGCGACCAATGTCGCTTATATCGCCGACATCGGTTTCAGCATGCGCACCGCGATCCAGGATGGCCAGATGGTGTTCATCGGCACAGAAGGCGGGATCAAGGGCAAGGTGAACCCGGACCTGCGCGTGCCCGAGGGCGCCGTGGTCACGATCACCCTGACCAACTCCGATGGCGCGCTGCACGACATTGCCGTCCCAGACTTCGGCGCCCAGTCCGACCAGATCATTGGCGAGGGTGCCGCCACCACCATCGTGTTCCGCGCCACCAAGGGCGGCACGTTCGAGTACCTCTGCACCATCCCCGGCCACAAGCTGGCCGGCATGGTTGGCAAGCTCATTGTCGGCGACGTCAAGGAAGTGGTCAGCACCGCGATCGACATCGCCAAGGATCCGGCACAGGTCGGCAGCCCGGTCGGTGACCGCGCCCCGCAGCACATCAATTACGACCTGCTGACCACCGAGGTCGAGGGCCAGCTGTCCGACGGCAGCACCTACCGCTACTGGACCTTCGACAATACGGTGCCCGGCCCGCTGCTGCGCATCCGCCAGGGCGACACGGTCACCATCAACCTGAAGAACGACGAGAAGAGCATCAACATCCACTCGGTCGACTTCCACTCGGTCACCGGCCCCGGCGGCGGCGCCGCAGTCACCCAGGTGGCACCAGGCCAGACCAAGAGCTTCACGTTCAAGGCGCTGCACCCGGGCCTTTTCGTGTATCACTGCGCCACGCCGATGATCGCCCACCACATCTCCAACGGCATGTACGGAATGATCCTGGTGGAACCCGAGGGCGGCTTGCCGAAGGTCGACAAGGAGTATTACGTGATGCAGGGAGAGCTCTACACCGCGCAGAAGCACGGCTCCAGCGGGTTGCAGGAGTTCTCGGTCGACAAGCTGCTCGACGAGCACCCCTCGCACCTGATGTTCAACGGCTCGATGAACGCACTCACCAAGACCTTCAACATGAACGCTGTTGTGGGCGACGAGGTGCGCATCTTCTTCGGCGTTGGTGGCCCGAACCTGATTTCGAGCTTCCACCTGATCGGCGAAGTGTTCGACCGGGTCTACGACCTGGCCTCGTTCACGAGCCCTCCGCTCACCGACGTGCAGACCACGCTGGTGCCGCCGGGCGGCGCGACGATGGTGGAGTTCAAGGTCGACTACCCCGGCAAGTACATCCTCGTCGACCACGCGCTGTCGCGTGCGGAGAAAGGCCTGGCCGGCTTCCTGACAGTGACCGGCGAGGCGGATGCCACGATCTTCGAGAGCAAGGAGCCGGTCGATCACAGCTCCGGGCATTGAGCGACACCGGTCCGGAGGTGCGCCTGCGCAGCTCCGGATCCCAATACGGCGGCAGGCCAAGTCCTGCCTCACGATCGGTATTCGACGTCCAGGCCTCGCCTGGACGTTTTGCTGTTGGTGCCTGTCCGTGCCTGACGACCGGAACGGTGCCGCAACTTGTACCGCCGTACAACTTCAGTTCCTGATCCCGGGCCAGGAAATGTGGCTTGCGAATGGTGGGCGGCCCTCCGGGTACGAGTGGCTGCGTCTTCCTGCCGCGAGTCCGTCACTCGTGCCGCAGGATTGAATCCCGCGTTTTTTTGGTTGATCTCCGTTGTTCGCAGCGGCAAACGGCCGCCCCATGATCTGGATCAAGTCGCGAAGCACGGTACAGGTCCAGACTGGTTCCATCGGACAACAAACCCCACTGGAGCTGACCCATGAATCGTGAACTTTCCGCCGCCGGCCTGCTGAGCGCCGTTGCCCTGGCGGGCATCCTGTTTTCCAGCCCGGCGCAAGCCGCAACCTGCAACGCTACGGTAGACAGTACCGATGCAATGCAGTTCACCACCAAGAACCTGGTGGTACCCGCATCTTGCAAACAATTTACCGTCACCCTGAAGCATGTTGGCAAGCTGCCGAAGACAGTGATGGGGCACAACTTCGTGCTGGGCAAGAGTTCCGACGCCGATGGCATCAATGCCGACGGCATGAAGGCCGGCATCGAGCAGAACTACGTAAAGACAGGCGACCCGCGCGTCATTGCCGCCAGCAAGGTTATCGGAGGCGGTGAGTCGACCACTGTCACCATTCCTGTCGCCAAGCTCAGTGCCGGCGAGAAATACACCTACATCTGCTCCTTCCCCGGCCATGCCTCGATCATGAGGGGCACACTCAGCCTGGCCAGATAACCAGCCTTCTGCTCCGGGCCCTCACCCTGGGGAGCGACCAACCCGCCGGCGACCGACGTCTTGGTCCGCCGCCGGATTTTCGTTGCTCAACATCGCATGCGTGAATGGCGCCTGCGACAAGGCCCATGCGATCCGGGACCCTGACCATTGCCCGATCCGGTCTATGCCCTGGGCCGTTTGCAGCATGCGGTTCTCCTGCCTTTTATGAGCGGAAAGCAGCGGAGAAATTGATCCTGGTCAACGCGCTGCGCTCAATCAGTCCGTAGTCTCCCTGCATGCACAAGCATCCATCCTTCGACGCCGATCTGCTGCGCCGCTACGACCGGCCGGGCCCGCGTTATACCTCGTACCCGACCGCGCCGCACTTCACGTCGTCGTTCGGCGAGGCACAGCTGCGTGAGGCGGCTATCGCCAGCAATGGCGATCCGATTCCGCGGCGCCTGTCACTGTACGTGCATGTTCCGTTCTGCATGAGTCCGTGCTTTTACTGCGGCTGCAACCGGATCATCAGCCGCGACCTCGCCCGTGGCGAAAGCTACCTGGCGCGGCTGTACCGCGAGATCGCATTGACAGCGGCGCTGTTCGATCGCGATCGCGAGGTCATCCAGCTGCATTTTGGTGGCGGCACGCCCAACTTCCTCTCCCCGGCGCAGCTGGCCGAGGTGGTGGCTACGCTTCGCGCGCATTTCCACTTCGCCGATGACCGCGAGCGCGACATTTCCATCGAACTGGATCCGCGCTACGTCAGCCCCGGGGACATCGGGGAGCTTGCCGCGATCGGCTTCAACCGCGCCAGCCTGGGTGTCCAGGATTTCGACCCGGTGGTGCAGGCTGCGGTCAACCGAGTGCAGAGCGTCGAGGAGACTCTGGCGATCATCCAGGCGTGCCGCCGGCATCGGCTGCGCTCGGTCAATGTCGATCTGATCTATGGCTTGCCGAAGCAGAATGCCGAGGGTTTCGCACATACCCTGGACACGGTCGTGGCGGCGCGTCCGGACCGGCTTGCGGTGTACAGCTATGCTCACCTGCCGGCGATGTTCAAGGCACAGCGGCAGATCGACGAGAACGACCTGCCCTCGCCCGCCGCGAAGCTTGGGCTGCTGCAGCTGGCAATCGAGAAGTTGACAGCGGCGGGATACGTATACATCGGCATGGATCATTTTGCGCTGCCCGACGACGAGCTCGCCCGTGCGCAGGATCGCGGTGGCCTGCACCGCAATTTCATGGGCTACACCACCCACGCTGATACCGACCTGATCGGTCTTGGCGTCAGCGCGATCAGCCACATCGGTGACAGCTTCAGCCAGAATCCCCGCGATCTTGCCAGCTGGCAGATTCCCCTGGACCAGGGGCGACTGCCGATATTCCGCGGCATGCAGCTGGACGAGGATGATCAGCTGCGTGCCGACGTGATCCAGCGTCTGATGTGCCAGGGCGAGATCCCGATGGCGGCGCTGGAACGACGCTACTTGATCGACTTCCGTGGGTACTTCGCCGAAGCGCTGGAAAACCTGCAGCCGATGGTGGAGGACGGGCTGGTGCGGATCGAGCCGCAGCGGATCGTGGCCACCTCGCGCGGTCGGCTGTTGCT
>Ga0105045_10001212_pt1 | contig 20853 bp, 11 predicted proteins | sample MAT02_FD_78089 | JGI IMG/M metagenome (GOLD analysis project Ga0105045, IMG submission 78089) | Freshwater microbial communities from Lake Fryxell liftoff mats and glacier meltwater in Antarctica - MAT-02 (megahit assembly) | ecosystem: Environmental > Aquatic > Freshwater > Ice > Liftoff... | reverse complement strand
GCTGCAAGATGTACAGTTTTCGGTTTTGTCCAATTCATATTGTAAAATTCTGAAGGTTCTATTTTAAGCATGAGTGCCATAGCATGATGTTTTAAATCTTCTGCAACTTTTTCAGCAGTTCGTGAAAAATTAGCATCACTAGCAGGAATAGGCATGGCTGTTGAAAGTGATTGTAATACATAATCATTAAAATTCAATTTAGCATTTTTTTCACTCGCCAGTATTAAATTAGGATCTATTTCCTTTGTATTGACAATGGTAGTGGCTGCTTTTGTTATCTCTGCCAGTAACATTTTCTTTTGGTGAGACACAATTTCAGCGTCAGTCGCAGCTGGTTTAACAATTTCAATAAATTTTGCGGTTAGTGAATCTGGATTGACAGTATCAATATTTGGTTTTGGCTCAGTGGTTAAAAATGCGATAAGCTCCCTAAACTCGGGGGTACCTTTACCAGCTGTTACTATTTCCTTTAATAAAACCTTTGCATTGTGCAATAACTTAGCTTTATCATGAGGTTCATTGTTTTCATTTATCATGCTTGAAATGCTATTAATTATATCAAGGAGTTTTTCATTGCTAAGTATATTAAATGCTATTTTCTTATAATCCTTGGCGTTGAGTTCCTTTTTTCCTTTTTCTTCCTCTTGCATCCATCCTGAAAGAATTTGCTTTACCAAATTATTATGATTAAATGGCTTGAATTCTCCGATTTGTGTGGGGTTATCAGCAGCTTCTTTTTCTTGGGGCTTAGCTTTTGCGGCATCAACTTTGCCTTTAAAATTAAATTTTAAGTTTTTTTTGATTACTTTTCTAAACCCACTGCATTTTTTGGATCCCGCTTTCTCATCACTCGCAGGTTTCACAGTGTTAGGCGCTGGTGATACCACATTAGAGGCAGGTGCTGCCGCATGGAGGGCTGGTGCTACCAATTTAGCCGCTGCCGCTGCATCACTAGGGCCTGCCGCTACGATGGCTACTGGAAGGGGAGTATTCACCCTTGCTAAAAGTTCTTTTGCTTTTGCTTTGATTTCTAGAAGCTTTGCACTGTTCTTAAGCTCCGTCAATATATTTGCCCACTCTGCAATTGGCTTGTTTTCATCTAGAAAATTAAAGCCTGATATCGCAGAAGTAAGAACAAGCTTTTCTTCAAATTCTAGGGCCTTTTTTTCTAGATGTTTAAGTAACCGCTCTAATTCGCTGATCACTTGTTCTCGTGTAATAGGTCCGCCTTCCATGTAACTACCCTCTTTAAAATACTACCGGGTTGAATCGTTATTTATATCTTATGTCATCTAAATAGTTTTTTAAATTGTCCTATTTAAAAAAACCTCTAAAAAAGCGTCGATCTTCAATTAGGAAGTTTTGACTAAAATCAGCAAAATGCAGCGATCGTGACGCTATAATGGGGAATTTGTTTCTATATTCGGTTAAATTTGCCAATTTTTTTTGAAAAAAGCAGCAAATTTATCAGGAGGCTGGGGCTGTGCAAAATAATAGCCTTGTATCATGTCGCACTTATGCTGTTTGAGGTATTGAAACTGGGCTTTGGTCTCTACCCCTTCCGCAATGACTTTGAGGTGGAGACTATGCCCTAAATCTATAATGCCTCTGGTTAGAGCATGACCTTCTTTGGCATCTTGGATACCCTTAATAAACGATCGGTCGATTTTGAGCTTATCAACCGGAAACTGCATCAAATAGCTTAAAGAAGAATAACCAGTACCAAAATCATCAAGGGCTAGACCTACTCCTAGCGCTTTTAGCCCATTCATGATTTCAATGGCGACAGGCATATCCTGTGCTAAGACACTCTCCGTTAATTCTATTTGAAGCCACTGCGGCGATAATTGAGTTTCTTTTAAGACTTGACGAACCAAGCTCACAAGATCGGTTTGAAATAATTGCCTTGCTGAAACATTGACAGCCACTTGGATAGGAGTGCTCCCTGCTGCTTGCCACTTTTTAGCTTGCACACAAGCAGTACGTAACACCCACTCACCTATGGGTACAATTAAATGGGTTTCTTCTGCTGCTGTCATGAAAAAGAAAGGGGAAATAAAACCTTTTTCAGGATGATTCCAACGGATCAAAGCTTCACATCCTACCATCGATTGATTTCGCAAAAGGATCTGGGGTTGATAATAGAGGGTAAATTCTTCATTCTCTAAAGCTTTATGCAAATCTGTGATCACATTGCGTTTGATCTGCAATTGGTCAATCATTCCACGCTGGAAGAACTCATATTGGTTTCTGGTACGACTGGTTCGATTGACGGCAAGTTGTGCATTTCGTGTTAAAACCTCGCCTGTTCCACCATCGGTCGGATAAAATGAAATACCAACACTGAGACTTGTAAAAATATCACGTTCTAATACAATATAGGGTTCAGTTGTGATTTCAATCAATGCTTGAATATAAGAAGCTGCTTGTGATGCATCGTGGATTACAGGCGTTATCATACCAAATTCATTTTCACTAATACGAGCAATCGTGCCTTCATTCACTGTAAATTTATTCAATCGACTACAAAATGCTAACAAATACCCTTCAGCAGTTTCTTGCCCATAGGTATTCAGAATTTCAAAATAATCGTCAAGGCGAATGATAAAGATAGCAATTTTAATTTTATTGGCCTTAGCGTGGTTGATTTCCATGGTAAGGTTTTGCTGAAAAATGACACGGTTTGGCATTTTGGTTAACGGATCGGTTGTTGTGCGTTGCTCTAGCTCCTTCTCAACCCTTTTACGGGCAGTTATATCCATACCATAAATGCTAACGTAAGCACCGTTAATGGGGACAATATTGAGCGTATAAATAAAGTCAGCACTTTTCATTTCAATTTCTTGGGATTGATCAGACTGAAGAACCTGCCGGATCATCTCTCGCCATTGGCTGGGTAATTTTTCGTTGAGGCCTGCTTCCCAGGCCATCATGACTGCTTGGCTTGAAGGATTAGCATAAAGCAATACACCCATTTTATTCACACGCAATACAGGATTAGGATTGGCACCTGGAAAATCTAATAATTCCTGATATGCGCGTTCTTCTCTGGCAATACTTAAACGTAGCGCTTTACGCAACCGCGCCGCTATATAGAAAAACAGCGCTGTCGTTAACGCCAAGAGTAATGCGACAATTTCCCATATAATCACTAACACTAATGCAGAATCCTGGTTAACCATTAAGCTTTCACATTCTAATTATACAAGATGTCTGTGGTTGATGTGGAAAGAGTGTAAGTGCTATACACTTAAGTTAGCTATTACACGCTTTTTGAGTTTCAGGGGAGAGGATTAATGAATATCAAACAGATAGGAAGCTTATTATTACTAGCTTGGCCAGCAATAGGTTTAAGCGAAATACCGGAAAGAATAGCAAGGTTGGAAAATTATTCAGCAGAAAATGGTTTTAATACCGCCTTACCCCCTCTGACAAAAGCGGCTCAAAAAACAACCGTAACAAAGCACAAAACGGCTGTAAATAAAGAAGTAGGTAAAACCACAGCAAAGCAAATACCTAAAAGATATTCTCTTTTTACCAAGCGCCAAGTTCATAAGAAAAGGACCGCATTTACGAAGAGAAATAGCATTAAAACACAAAAACAAACTGTCAAAACGGTGAAAGCTAAAAAGGCGACAAACCCTACTCAAATTAGCAAAGGTAAACCAAAGGCCAAAGCACAACAATTACAAACCCAAGTGCAGCGAAAACCTATCGATCCTAACATTATTTTAAAGCAATGCGCTTCTTCTTTTAAAGCAGCTAATTTTTCAAAGGCATTACTTGCTTGCCAAAAAGCTGCCGAGCAAAATGACAGCAATGCACAATTTAATCTCGCTAAAATGTATAGTACAGGTCTTGCAAGGTCTGAACCAGATTATGTTAAAGCACTTCAATATGCCAGCTTAGCAGCCAATCAAAATCATGCGCAAGCACAATTTTTATTAGCGCTTTGTTACCAAAATGGTATAGGGGTAACACAAGATAGTGCGGCCGCAATCAATTGGTATCAACAAGCGGTGCTAAATGGTTTAGCGAATGCAGTACAGTTTGATGAAGCTGAAAATGCTAATACAGACACTTTAGCCAATATCTCATGGCCAGGTGCTAACGAATATAAAGCAGCAATGAAAGCCTTGAAAAATGCAAGCTCGCGTAAGGAAGCTGTGGAACAATTAGCAGAAGCAGCGCAAATGGGACATCCACTTGCTGAATATCAATTAGCAAAGGAATATTTGCAAGGTGAAAACATTGCACAAGATGATGCCAAAGCCATTGAGTGGTTTACGAAATCAGCAGAAAAAAATCATCATGCAGCGCAATCCTATCTTGCTTGGATGAACTTATTAGGTTTAGGTGTTAAGCCAAACAATCAAGCCGCTATTAATTGGTTCCTTGATGCAAAACAGATAAGTGCCAACCAAGATATTGATGCTTCATTACAAGAAAAATTAAATCAATTAACGTCACAAACCTTACCTACAGCGCAACCCTCAAACGTGAAACAACGCCAAGCTGAGTTTTCACGAGGGGTGGTATTAATTGAAACAAGTAGCCAAGCACATCCTGAAGCCCTTAGAATGGTCGCCATCGCTGCAGAAAAAGATATGATACCAGCCCAACTGTATCTGGCTACTCTTTATGAAAAAGGTGAAAAAGTACCACAAGATATTCAAAAGAGCACGGATTGGTATTTAAGAGCCGCAACAGCAGGTAATGCTGATGCACAATATGCAATGGGATGGCATTACTATCATGGACAAGGCGTACCCCAAAGTAAAGATCTAGCGCTCAAATGTTTTCATCAAGCAAGCGTTAGCGGTGATATACGTGCTAAAAATGCAGAAAGTTTTTTAATTGTACAGCAAATAGTCCCCAAAGTGACACCTGCCACTCCAACACTTGGTAACAGAATCAAAGAAAAGGTAAATGCGAATGTTCATGGTATTTTCAAAGCAGTTGGCTTGAACCGATTAAGTGGCTATGAAATTTTTGCTAGAAAATCATGAAAAAACTTTCTATTAGCACCCCGCTTATTTACTCACACTCAATGAGTGCAATGAGCGGGCGTAACATCTACTTAAAATGTGAAATGCTGCAACCCAGTGGCTCATTTAAAGATCGCGGCATTGGGGCCTTGTGTCTTGATTATGCAAATAAAAACGCTCCCGGATTTATTTCTTCGTCTGGTGGTAATGCAGGACTTGCGGTAGCTTATGCCAGCCAAGTATTAAAGATCCCTGCCACCGTTATTGTACCCCAAACAACTCCTACTATTATGCTCAAGCGCCTCGAAGCTGAAAATGCCACCGTGATTGTTGAGGGCGAGAATTGGGATGCGGCAGATGCCAGGGCAAGACAGATTGCAGCTCAAAATGGATATGCTTACATTCCACCGTTTGATAGCCCGATTATTTGGCAAGGCTATATGCCCATCATCGAAGAAATCAAACAGCAAATGGTTAAGCCCGATGCCATTGTGGTATCCGTCGGTGGCGGAGGGTTATATTCTGGCCTCGTGCAAGGTTTGCAAGCCTATGGCTGGGAAGATGTGGTGATGATCACCGCTGAGACCGAAGGTGCGGCCTCCCTGGCAACAGCGTTTAAGGAAAATAAGCATGTTCGATTAGCGAACATCAATACTGTTGCAACAACCCTAGGTGCTAAACAAATTTGCCAACAAGCATTTAATTTAATGCAAAAACACCCCACACAACCGCAAACCCTTACCGATAAAGAAGCCGTTAGTGCTTGCCTGCTATTTGCCAATGACCACCGCTTTTTAGTCGAACCCGCCTGTGGCGCAGCCCTTGCAGTTGTTTATGAAAAGCGCAAAGTTCTGCAACCGTTTAAGAATGTGGTTGTGATTTTGTGTGGAGGAAGTGGGGTGAATTTAGCGTTGCTGGAGAAGTGGAAGAAAGAATTTGCGATTACCATGTCCTGACGGATCCTCATAAGTGAAATCCCCCACTCGCATGCACTCGTCGCCCACTTTGAGTAAAAGGGGGCGGCGAACAAATGCGATAGCATTGTGAGGGGGGGATTTATTTTAAAAATGGTTACACAACGGATGAGATAGAAGGGAGTCCTGCGCCCCTTTATGCTTCGCTCAAGCTAAGTATAACATGGCCGGGGCGCTGGAATAGGCGATTGGTTTTTCCTTACCCCACGCTGAAGTTCATTCGCCAAGTGGCAAATTTCACTCACGAGGGGCAATTGCTTAATAAAAGGAAAATCGAAGTTTAAATACTATAAAATTAAGCAATCACCTATCCATCTACAGGAGGTTCAATATGCTTTAAAGGTATGAGGATCTATCAGAATTTGACCCTTATCTATTTAAGCTTCAATTTGATTTTAGGAATAATTTGTCTTGTAAGTAGATTTAAATCAACAACTTCATCTTGACTATCCTTTACAAAATCGCTCTTTCCTTCAGTAGCCTTGATACAATTAATCCTGTAGTTAGTTAAAAGATCATCAAAATAAGCAATTTGAAATTCTCGTAATAAATCATCGTCAGTGCTAAGTGAATTAATAAACTCAGCTCTGTAATCTCTCTCAATTACAGTTAATTGGCTAGGATTATCAAATTCAAAGCCTGTAGTTAAAATTTTATTTGGCGATAAGTTTAACGATTCATCTCTACTTTTAGATAGATCCCTAGTAACCAAATATTGTCTTTTTGTTGTGTGAAAATGTTCAGTCAAAGTATTTATTGCGAATTTTTCTAGTCTCATCCTTGCTGAATTTAATTCACTTGATTGAGATATTGAAGCAGATACTGGGCCTGTGCTAGCTTTCTCAGGTAACAATTTCCGCAATCTTTCAATATTTGCAATCATTTCATCTAGTGTTGCTTTGAGCTGAATTGCCGGTTGTAAGCTATCCGCTTCAGATAGTAGATCAGGCTTTAAAGTATCAGGAATAGGATAGTCTGATAAAAAATCCATGAATTCCAGACGTGTGCATAACTCATATAAAGTATCTAATAAACCTTGTAGCTCGTTTTGACTAAGACCGACTGATTTATTATCTTGGCTATCAATAGATGTTGCTATTAGCATTTCATTAATTTTCTTTATTTTTTCAACTATCATAAATTTATCCCACTGCGCACAGTAAATGTCAGCATGAGATAAATTATCATTTCGTGAACATTGTTGTATCATTGAATCCAGAAAATCTCTTTTATTCGTTTTGCGATATAGTTCAAGTTTATGTTGCAATAATTCATTTGGTAAATTTAATTCACTACAATGCGGCTTCAATTCAGCTAGCACTTCACAAAAAACAGAGTTACTGACAAAGTGAATTTCTTCAACGTAGCAGGCATATTCTTTAGCTGAAAAAAAATCAATGGGTGATTTAATATATTTAAAATGGTAATTTCCCGCCTTTGACAGTTGATACAAAAAATTCAAAAGTGAAGAATCATTGCTTTCAAGTCTAATCGTTCTTGAAATATTGTTCCAATCTGACTCTTCCGCAAGTGCGCCAGAAGGTGATTCCTGAACAAATATATTTCCTTCATTTAAAACTTTTTCCAACAAGGTCGAAAGTTTTGGTGAAAATTTAGAACCTGTGTATATGAGCTGATAGATTTTAGGTTGTAAACTTTCAGATAATTTGTTTGTAAATTCAATAGTCATTAAGCTGCTAACCCTAATAAATTTTTACATATTAGTTAAATATTAAAGCATATAGATCATTAATAAAAGTAACCTGTGCAAATACTCATATATTATATGAACTTTGTCTGTTCTACATAATCTAATTATTAAAGTGTTGGAGAGCAGGTACTGATATGATTGATATAGCTGACGAATTTGCATATGCAAAAAATATTCTAAATAGTCAACTCCAAGCTCATCCAAATCTCACAAGCTTTAAAATTGGAAAACCAGATCACAGGCCTCAACTGGAGCATTCCTTTATTTGCCAAAGAAATGCCAGTGGAGGTTTCGAGCTTTTTAGGATGTCTGCAGATATTTTGGGAAAAGGACAAGAAGGAAAAGTTAAACTCATTGAAAATGAAGCTGGTGATAAATTTGTCGTAAAAATCTCTGCAGCACCTACAGAGGCACAAAAAAATAAGGCTCAAGATGAATTAGATATGATGGACGACGTTGGTTTGTTGTTAGGGCAATTTACACGTCAGCGAGAAACTAAAAGAGATAAGGTTCTTAATAAAGATATAGGTGATAAACAGTACACACTACAGCAATATATTCCAGGTAAAGAATTGGCTAATCTTCTAAAGCCCGGAGAAAAAATTTTATCAGATAAGGATAAATTGAAAATTCTAATAGAAATGCTAGCAAGTGCTGAATTTATTCATGAAAAATCAATTATTCATCGTGATGTTAAACCCGAAAATATAATTATATCATTTGATAAAGATGGCAATGTTCAAGATTGTACATTTATTGATTTCGGTGTTTCAGTTAAAGTCGGTGCAACAGGAGAGGTTATTAAGCCATATTCAGGTTCACCACGTTTTATGGCTCCTGAAATTGGAAGAACTGAATTTTTCAAGGAGTTTGGAGCATATAATCAACTAGCTGCTAAAATTAATGCATTGAAAACGAAAGATCCTAATGATCCGCAAATTGCCCCCTTAACAGAGCAACTTGAACAGCAAAAATCTAAATATATAGCTGTTTTACAGAAACAGTATGCATTTACCAATAAAGTAGACATTTACGCAATCGGTATTTTGGCACGAGATGTACTAAAAATAAATCTAGATGCAATATCATTATCTGAGTTAATAAGCAACGATCCTAAAGATAGACCAACAGCTAAAGAAGCTATGGAAAAAGTTCAAGCACAAATGAATGTATTGATTGCAGAAGAATTAGTAAATACATTTGATGACCGAAAAGAAAAAGCAAAAACATCTAAAGAAACCTCAGAAGTTCAACCTGAAAATCGACCAGACGTATCAGAAGCAAATAAAAACAGGAGACCCGCAATAGTTAAAGCTAGAGATCTGCATCAAGTTGATGGAAAATTAATAGCTGCTGATAATTCGCAAATTGAAAAATTAAAACAGTTTCAGAAACGTGGTTTAAAAGGATTCTTTGAAATCCAGAATAAAGAATTTTTGATTGACGACGTTGGTAAAGCCTATGCAGTCTATCGTCCATTAGGTAAAGGTGGGTTAGGTTCTGTGTACCTAGTTCAAGATCTTGAATCTGAAATGTGGTACGCTGCTAAAACGTCAGGCGATAAAATGGGGCGTCGTGGCGAGTCACCGCAAGTAATATCAGTAATGAGACAAGAAAACCAGATGCTTGCTGAACTTGGTCAACTTGTGGGGGTTATCTCTGCTTTTAAAGGTCAAACGAACGCTAAGGCTGTGCAGCACGCAGTATCGATACAAGAATTTGCCTATGGAGAGGAATATTTTGATGTTGAAAAAGATAATGCATCAATTCCAGGCGATCAAGCCGTACTAATGGCACTGCGGTTATTCGAAGAATTAGCGGATCTTCATAGTAAAAATATTTTGCATTTGGACATAAAACCTGAAAACATGAAATGGGATGCTGAGTTTAATCGCTGTAGAATACTGGATATGGGATGTTCAGTCAAAGTGCCGCCAGGGCAACCTTTACAGCATGAAGCCTTTCATATCATAGGGACAATAAATTACCTACCTCCTGAGATAAAACAAGGGAAAAATAATACTTTTTCTGATAAAGGCGATGTTTTTGCTGCTGGTAAATCAATTAAAGCAATTATTGATAAAGCGACAAATCTTAGTTCAGAAGAGAGAACACAATTAAACCAATTTATAGAGAAGACACAAGCAGCCGATCCTAAAGATAGACCTACTGCCAACGAGGCAAAGGAGATATTATTTAAAGTTGCACAACATATGCATAATGAAAAGAGATTAACGGATCCTAATGTTGCAATACAGACTGCAGCAATTGAATTAAATAATTATATTTCAACAAAAATTAGTAGTGAACCAAATAAAGATGCTGTTCGAAAAGGGCTGATAACTTGGATGAAGTCATCATCTGGCGATTTAAATAAATCAGATAAAATTCAGATTGCAAAAGCTGTTGTAGATCTAATTGAGAAAAAATATGCAAATGATACCCCTAGTAGTCTAAAACAACAGCATGTAATTGAAATGGCAAATGCGATTATGCAAGGTAGACTTGATAATGTTGTTAATCCAGATCCCGCTATAGAAGCAATATTGCAAAAATCCTGCAACGCATTATCGTCATCATTTATCCAACATCTTGAAGTTCAACTTGGTAAAGAAAATGCGCCTAGTGCAAAAACTGAAAGTAGAATGTAGATCAATTAGTGTTGACCCACCTATGCACTTCCGGCTTCTCTAAGCGCTTCGCCGGAGAAGCTGCTCGTCAAGAACTCTGCCCTGAGGGCGTAGCGAACAAACAGCCCACTTTGAGTAAAAGGGGGCGGCGAACAAATGCGATAGCATTGTGAGGGGGGGATTTTATCAACTCCCTGCTAACATCATCTCTTCAATCAAAATTGATCCAGTTTGAATACTTGAGCGTCTATCCACATCATTCCCAACTGCCACAATATTTTTAAACATATTGCGCAAGTTATTGGCAATGGTCACTTCGTGTACAGGATATTGAATTTCACCATTCTCAATATAAAAACCTGCTGCACCTCTGGAATAATCACCAGTGACTAAATTAATGCCCTGCCCCATTAACTCGGTAATGTATAAACCCCGATCCATTTTTCGCAGCAATCCCTTTAAATCATCCTTGCCGGTGTCAATAAATAAGTTATGCACGCCACCCGCATTACCGGTATTTTGCATACCTAGTTTACGTGCAGTGTAAGCGCTTAGAATATAACTATTTACCACTCCATTTTTAACGAAATCTTTATCGGTGGTTTTAACCCCATCACCATCAAATGCCGTACTTCCCCAGCCTGACAATAAGTGAGGTCGTTCATATAGATTTACAAACGAAGGGAAAATTTGCTCACCGAGTGAATCCAGCAAGAAGGTTGTTTTACGAAATAATCGTCCGCCTGAAATCGCATTGATAAAGGTGCTCAAAATGCCAGAAGCAATCGTAGCATCAAAAATAACGGGTAAGCGTTGGGTGGGCAATTTTTTCGCACTTAAACGATCTAAAGATCGTTTTGCTGATTCTTGCCCAATTTTAGTGGCGTCTTCTAATTCTTCTGCTTTACGCGATAACGTATATTGATAGTCTCTCTCCATACCATTTTGATCTTGCGCAATCACAGAACAAGATAAGCTATGGCGACTCGTAGGATAAAATCCTAAAAAACCATGGCTATTACCATACACGTGGTATGCTTGGGCAGTACTGACCGTAGCGCCTTCACTGTTCACAATTTTTCGATCAAACGATAGCGCCGCCTTTTCACATTGTTTAGCTAATTCAATGGCATCTTCAACGGCTAAATCCCAGGGATGATACAGATCAAGTGGTATTAACTCGGTTGCTAAGTCTTTTGACTCGGCAAGCCCCGCAAAGGGATCCGCCTCGGTGAGTTTTGCCAAATTAATAGCCGCCTCTACCGCTGATCGTATCGAATCGTCACTAATGTCGGTGGTACTGGAAGAGCCTTTAGACTGTCCACAATAAACCGTAATACCAATTGCCTTATCCCGATTAAATTCTAAGGTTTCAACATCGGCTTTGCGCACACTCACATTCAAGCCCACAGAGCTCTGTAGGCCTACCTCTGCTTGGGTTGCGCCCAATTCCTTGGCTATGGCCAACATTTTTGTCACTGTTTGCTGATAACGATGTTCATCAACCAATTCTGGCAATTGCACAGGTAATGCTCTACTCATAAAAACCTCTTAATTTTTGGTTCCGCCAACAGTTAAATCATCGATGCGTAAGGTAGGTTGACCAACACCAACAGGGATGCTTTGCCCCTCTTTACCACAAACGCCGATACCTTCATCTAATGCCAGATCATTCCCGACCATTACTATTTTTTGCATCACATCAGGGCCATTGCCAATTAAGGTTGCCCCCTTAACCGGTCGGGTTATTTTGCCATTTTCAATGAGGTAAGCCTCATTGGCAGAAAATACGAATTTACCCGAAGTGATATCCACAGAGCCACCACCAAAATTAACGGCATAGATCCCCTTTTCAACCGAGGCTATAATTTCTTCTGGCAAGTGGGGCCCCGGCAACATAAAGGTGTTGGTCATACGTGGCATCGGGATATGTGAATAGGATTGACGTCGGCCATTACCCGTCGAAGCCACACCCATGAGTTTGGCATTCAATTTATCTTGTAAATACCCTTTCAAAATGCCATTTTCAATAAGTATCGTGCGTTGGGTCGGTGTGCCTTCATCGTCAACCGTTAATGAACCACGTCGCTCTGGTATGGTACCATCATCCACGATCGTACAAAGGGGAGATGCAACCCTTTCACCAATTCGACCACTGAATGTTGAACTGCCTTTACGGTTAAAATCACCTTCTAAACCATGCCCTACCGCTTCGTGTAATAAAACCCCTGGCCAACCTGGGCCTAATACTACCGTCATTGCGCCAGCAGGTGCTTCAATGGCATCTAAATTAATTAAAGCCTGGCGTACCGCGTCTCGTGCGTAACCAAAGGCGCGATCATTTTCGGTAAAATAGTCATAAGTGGTTCTGCCACCGCCGCCGCTAGAAGCGGTTTCTCGTCTCTCTTGGCTTTGCGCTATGACAGTGACATTTAGGCGCACTAAAGGCCTGACATCTGCTTGGAAAGTACCATCACTGCCGACGATTAAAATGGTTTCAAAAACACCACTTAAGCTAACAACCACCTGCGTGATCCTGGGGTCGCATTTTCGTGTATAGCTATCGATTTCACGTAATAAGGTAATTTTGTCAGCCGTTGCCAGCCCCTCTAAAGGACTTTTACAGGTATATAACGGCGTGATCAAGCGTTTACGATCCCAAGCACGCACAGCTTGAGTCTTGCCCGTTTCCGCAATGCACTTAGCTGCGTCTACTGCTTGAATCAGTGCAGGTAAAATGATGTCGTCAGAATAAGCAAAACCAGTTTTCTCCCCACTGATGGCGCGCACACCAACACCATGATCGAGACTGAAGTTGCCTTCCTTAACAATGCCGTCTTCAAGCATAAACGATTCTTGTCTGACACTTTGAAAATACAGATCACCGCTATCAATGCGATGACCTAATAATTGACCTAAAACGCGCTCTAAATCTATTTCAGATAAACCGCTAGGTGCCAGTAACTGCGCACGAGCAAGATCAATCGCATTCATGATTTTACCTCTTCACAAAGATTCGCTAAATTTTTCATTAAAAAGGGTCGGCAATGCGTCAATGAAGGAAATTGTGTTCTTATTTTATTCATTTTTTCAATATCCACTTCAGCGGTAATCAGACCAGGTTGTTCAGATAAGCTCGCCAGCACATCACCCCAAGGGCCTACTATCATTGAATGACCATAGGTGCCATGACCACTCAAGCGCACACCCACTTGATTGGGAGCAACCACATAACAGAGGTTTTCAATCGCTCTGGCTCGTAGTAATACCTCCCAGTGGACTTTGCCTGTGTTAACGGTAAAAGCAGATGGAAGCACAATGATCTGCGCTCCTTTTAACATCATCAGGCGAAATAACTCAGGGAAACGCAAATCATAACAAATCGCAATGCCCATTTTGCCGAAGGGAGTATCAATAACAGTAACGACGTCCCCTGCATTGATGCGCTGTGATTCAAAATAGGATTCGCCATTTTCTACTGTCACATCGAATAAATGGATTTTGTCATAACGTGCAACACATTCACCGCTGTTATTAAAGGTTAAACAGCTCGAAAAGATTTTATGACTGACATCGCTCTTGAGTGGCAACGTGCCAGCAACGATCCAAATATTATTTTTTTTGGCAACCCCTGCTAACGCTTGTTGAATAGGCCCCTTTAAGTAAGGCTCTGCTATTTGCAGCTTTTCATCTGGCGTTAATAAAAGTGATATAAATTCCTCAGGTAAAGCAACCATCTTTGCACCGGCCTCGGCTGCCTTTTCAATTTCTTTACACGCAAAGGCTAAGTTTTGATTTACATCTTTTGTTGAGGCAATTTGGATTGCGGCAATCAATGACATGATGGTTAACCTTTTTTAGGTGCACTAACAATTGGGACTTCTTTCACTATTGGTGTTTGCCAGGAACCGAGGATCTGGTAACGAAAGCGATTGATCTGTTGAATTTTATTGCCAAACATTTTATCGACTACCCAAACAGCAGCACCAATAGCCGGATTACCTGCGGCAATCGCGGCAGCAACGGGTAAGCTTCCCGTCACATCAGGCATAACCACCATCTCGCCACTTAAGCTTTGGCTAAGCAAATCCGCTTGGCCAAACGCTTCAATTTTTGCGGAGGGCCCATTTAAAGTAATTTTATTAGAGCTGACTTTGCCTTTACCAAATTGAAATTTAGCATCAAGCTCATCAAAAGCAAATCCACTTTTGGTAACATCGCCAAAATCTAATTTAAGCCTACGTTTCACATTATCCAGGTTTAAAAGACTTAAAATTCTTCCAAGACCCGGGTTAACGCCTTGAACATAGCCATGACGAAGTGAAAGGGATGCTTGACCACCTAATGTGGCATAATCAATCTTAGCAGGCGTACCCTCCCAGTCTACAGCAAACTCAACGGTACCATTAGCCCCTTTGAGCGTTCCCTCTTTGCCCAGGGCTTGTAAGGCATCTCCAATATTTTTGGTTGTAATAATGCCGTTGGCGGTTACCTTCTTATCCACTAGGTAACTCCATTCACCTTTCAACTCGATAGAGGTGTCTTTTATGTTTGCCTTAACCGCATTAAAATCATAGCCCCTTAAGGAGGGCACTAGTCTTGCCTGCACTTGAGTCAAGGTTTTCTTATCAATATTCAATTCTTTGATTTTAACATCGATAGTTTGCTTCTTCTGCACTTGCTCTTGGTTTTCCCAAAAACTCGATACTTGATTGTTGCTGGTTAACTTTAATTTTTGTAAATCAATTAAAATATCTTTGCTCTCATCTTGCGGCAAAATCAAATGTCCTTTAAGCGCTGGACCATCGAACTGGACATTCCAATGCTTTAAAGTGCCTTCCCAATGCGCTTGTATACCTTCTTTTGTGAAGTCTTCACCCAGAAATTGTAAACTCTCAAGTTTCAATTCGAAGAGGGGCTCTAATGCCAGTTTGTCTGATGAACCACCCATTCCTGCCAATTTTGCAAATGCTTGCCATTTTTCAACATCTAGCTCAGCAAGTTCACCTTCGATAAGTAAAATACCGTCTTCACGAAATTTTGCTAAGCGGTTCTCACCAACATGAATATGCCCACCCAATGGGCGCCACTGTGGCTCAACACGTAACACACTGTATGCAATATTCAGATTGTCGCCGTACTTGAAGGACAGTCTGGTGAGATCGTTAGGATCAAAATGAATTTTGCACTCAGTGGTCTTTGATTCGCTGGCGCGTTTTGTAAAAGGGGGCGGCGCATCAATAGTCAATCCGACTAAGGCAGAATTAACGATTAAATCGACCTGCTTTGCATGCAGGCCAGAGGTTATGAGCAATTCGGCCTGATAATCGGTATCACCACTTATTTTTTTGAATTCCGGCACTTTAGCCCAACTCAATAACCGATCAGCAACGACTTTGCCCGCCGCGGCAATACGCAGTTCAGAGCCATCATTCATTGGCACGGTTGAGATGTGAAATTCTGCTGGTGAATCAAATAGGTAGCCTGCTAATTTATCGGCATTCACGCCATTCTCGGTAAAAGAAACTTCACCTCTCACATGAGGGATATCAATATTCCAATCATGGACTTGCACAGTGCCTTCGGCAATACCGATAACGCCTCTGACTTTGACTTCATCAGGTGAATCAGCGCTGAGTGGTACATCAAGCCCTAATGATAAATCCATAGGTCCATGTAATGTTAATACGCTTAATTGTTTGCCAAGCGTGTCTTTGAGTGGGCTATTTTGAATAACGACCAAACCATTTTCTAAGGTGCTTTTTATTTTGGTGTCGATATGTAAAGCAGGCATTGGGCTCAAAAGATCAGGGATAACAGCTTCCGCTTTGTGGAGTTCTCCGCCTTCAATGAGAGCGTGCTCGGCACTGATATAAAGTGCCCGATTTCGAAAGAGCAATTCGGCGTTTAAATCCATTAACGCAGGCCACCGTTGTGTGTAGTCCAACCCTGAGCCGATAAGTTTCATTGACATTTCGAAAATGCCTTCTTGCTTATCGAAGGGAAAATGGCTTAAGTCCCCACGTAAGACGACTGAGGTTTGCTTCATTTCACCGATGGTAATTGCCTGGTTCAACCACTCGAGTAAATCCAGATCCATGGTTTTAGGGAGTAAGCGCAGCGCTTCAACGGCTTGAATAGAGCCAATATGCCATTGTGTTTCAATGTGTGGCAATTTGGTTAAGCCCTCTGGAAAATGGGCAGTGAAGGTGCCATCGATTGGCGTATTTCCCAATTGGGCCTCTATGTGATCCGCTGTGAGATGCAGCGCCTGACCGTCTTTGGTCCAACGTACTTTTGCATCGACATGAGATAATGGTAGTACTTGACTGAACCATTCTGGGTAATGGATGTTAAATCGAGGGCTCTTAAGTAACAGTGAACCTTTGTTATTAAGATATACAAGTGCACCTGTCATGCCAGCAATGCCACCTTCGGTGGACTTAAAAATACCTACATCGTTAAATATCATTTCAACTTCTGTCGGTTTCATTGCTTCATCTAAGCTTAAATTTAAGTAATCAATTTCACCTTTAGTTTCATAACGGGTTAATTGCTTATTAAATAGTCCAGCAATTTCATTGAATGGCTTTAAGGGTAAGTGACGAGCTTTGAATTGCCAACACGTGGCATCTTGGCAAGGCTCATTATATAAAGTAAATGCAAAATGTTGCGATTCATCTGCAAAACCCTGCTCTGCCGTTATTCGCCAGCTGTTGTTGTGATGCCGAAGATGAAACACACCGCCCAGTTTTTCAAAATCGAGCTGTTTTTTTTCGGGTATCATGATGCTGTAGTTAGCTAATTTCACATTGGTCGTTACTTGCAGATCTTCTTCTTGCCATTTGAGCCACAATTTCACATCTGCATGCCCAGCCATTTTTGTAAACGGTACTTCAAGCGGATATAAATCAAGCATTTTTTCCAAATCATGCCCAACCCAATGTACATAGGCTTTGATAGGTGATTGCCCTAATAAACCTGTAGCGATACTCGCTTCAATGGTGGCACCGGCTTCACCGGGTAAACGTGCCGATGCATGAACTTTAACATGAGCAGCCATTTTGGCATTCACCGTTACATCGTATAGTAAAATGGTTTTATCTTGTCTATTGATTTTCACTTCACTATTCATTATCTGCAGACGATCAACCGGGATATCTTTGCACGGGCTTTTAAGATCAAAATATACATCCGGTAAATCAACGAGCATTATCCGATCATTTTCACGATATTCTACTTTGACATTGGCGCCATCAATCACCAGATCTGCCAATTGCAAACGCCCTAGTATCAAATGTTTCAAACTGAGAACTAATTTTACTTTATCAATATGAATCGACTGGGTAGCTGATAGCGATTGTCTGATTTGCACATCAGATAATGTCATGATGGGATGAAACCCTTCCCATGATATTGCCATTGATTGGGTCGTTGTTGGATAAGGAAGTTTTGATTTTAATAAAGCATTAAAGTCTGCAGAGGAAGGCGTGTAAAGGGGTAACAACACGCGCAGTAGTGTTAGTGCTAATGCTATAACCATGCAAACCCAGCCTAAGAATTTATAAATCTTATAGCTTCTTGTCACATTAACACCACGTCAAACAATTCTTGAGTGTAGAGGCTCTCGACTTGAAAGGTAATGGATTTACCTATTTCTAATTCAAGCTGCGCTACGCTAGATGACTCTTCATCCTGCATGCGATCAACCACCTCTTGAGAGGCTAAAACTAAATAACTTTTAGCATCATAAGCTCTTGCTGCTCGCAATACTTCCCGAAATATTTCGTTACAAATCGTTTCTGTTGTTTTGATGGTGCCCCGGCCTGCACAGACTGAACAAGTTTCGCATAATACATGCTCCAAGCTTTCACGTGTTCTTTTGCGAGTCATTTCAACTAACCCCAATGATGAGACTTCACTGATGTTATTTTTGGTATGATCGCGCGCTAAGGCTTTTTCAAGCGCTCGCAACACTTGGCGTTTATGTTCTTCATCGGTCATATCAATAAAATCGATTATGATAATGCCACCTAGGTTACGAACTCTTAATTGTCTGGCGATGGAAGTTGCTGCTTCCAAATTGGTTTTGAAAATGGTTTCTTCTAAATTACGGCTGCCGACAAATGCCCCTGTATTCACATCAATCGTGGTCATGGCTTCGGTTTGATCGATAATTAAATGGCCACCGGACTTGAGTTGCACTTTACGATGCAATGATTTTTGAATTTCTTCTTCAATGCCATATAAGTCAAATAAGGGACGCTCGCCGGTATAATATTCTACTTTACCTGTCATGGTAGGAACAAAATCATCGATAAATAATTTGGCTCGATCAAAACAAGCCAAGCTGTCAATCCGGACCCTTTCTGTTTGGGTCGTTATGTAATCTCGTAAGGCCCGTAAGAACAAGGGTAAATCTTCATGAATGATCATGCCGCTTTTGGCGGTCTTCATGGTGCGCTGGATAGATTCCCACAATTTCGATAAATAGACTTGATTCGATTTCAATTCTGGTTCAAGCGCCCCCTCAGCGGCGGTGCGCACAATATAGCCACCATCGACGCCTTCAGGGAATATCTGTTCAATGGCGTTTTTTAGGCGTTCGCGCTCAACTTCATCTTCAATACGTTGTGAGACACCAATGTGATTCATCTCTGGCATAAACACCAAATAGCGCGATGGCAGTGAAATACGGGTTGTTAATCTTGCGCCTTTGGTACCGATAGGATCTTTAATCACTTGAACAGCAATTGTTTGACCTTCCCGAAGGAGCTTGGTGATGGATTCTTCTGATGCATTGGCATCGGCGGGTTGTAGATACTCTTCGTTTTCAGAAACCATATCAGAAGCATGCAAAAAAGCAGCTCGTTCAAGCCCCATTTCCACAAAAGCCGCTTGCATACCCGGTAACACCCGTGCAACCGTTCCCATATAAATATTGCCGACTAAACCTCTTCTGTTAGTTCGCTCAAGCAATATTTCTTGCAATACGCCGTTCTCAACGATGGCGACCCGAGTTTCGCGAGGGCTAACATTGATGAGAATTTCTTCAGACACGGCATAGCCTCCCAATTGGTATTTTCGATCATTATACGGGAGAAGTCAGTTTTTAGGGGAATTAAATCTCCCCGCGCTTCGCGCTTCCCCTCTTTACAAAGAGGGGAAATATGGGCAAAAGCGCAATTTTGTAGGAGATTTCCTAGATTCTTCTGGTGGAAACAGCTGGAACCGTCAATATCTGACTCAATACATGCGCAAACATGAAAAACACTGGCCAAATCAAGCAACTGGTGACTGAACCCATCCAGTAAAGTAGCGTTTGGGGATTTTGTCCATCGAGTGCGTGGAACCAGAGATTTAAAATTTGCCCTAAACACAAAAGCCAAAAAACTTTGCCCATTTGCAGCCAGATAGGACGTTGCTGAAATTTGGGACGTAAAAGTGAAGCTAAGTAACTAACGGTTGAAAAAATGAGCGCTTGTTCGCCCAAATGGGTTCCCAATAGTGCATCCAGCAATAACCCCATAAACCAGGCAATGATAGGATTAAATAATTGCGGTTGGCTGAGCTGGCAATAAATAACAAACATCAACAACCACAAAGGTCGATACCATTCTGCAGATTGGATCAATGGCAGCGTGGTTAATACGCCGCATAAGTAGAAACCGACTATGAGAAAAAACCACCATTTGAGCACGCGTCCCATCTATTCTTCCTCACTATCATATTCAGGGCCCGGTTCTTGATCGGGGTTAACTGGTGCCAGCGCAACTGCTTCAGGTTTAGTCTCGTTCTTGGCAACGACTGGGGTGGTCGGCATCGTATAAGGAACTGGTAACGTTGATGTTTTAGGTAAGGTTTCAACTGCTGCAACCGTCTGTGTTGCTGTCTCATCAAGCACGGGAGTGATGGGGGCTTTTAAAGCAACCGCAACGGTGGAATCGCTTGATGGCACATAATCTCGTTTCACAAACAAGACATGCCGCAATTGGCCTAATTTTGCACTGGGACGAACACCTATTAGAGTAAAACGCGTGCTAGGATCGTGCTGAATCGAAGTGATAACGCCCACTGGGAACCCTGCGGGAAATTTGCCGCCCAGCCCTGAGGTCACCAATTTATCGCCTTCTACAAAATCTGCTGTGCGGGGAACATAATTTAATCGCAATTCAGAGCCAAACCCGCTTCCTGTGGCAATGGCTCTTTCGCCACTGCGTACCGATTGCACGGGAACAGCAAAACCTTTGTCGGTGAGCAATAAAACACGTGAGGATTTATCATTCAGTGCCAATACCACGCCCACTAAACCCTGCGTGTCAATGACGGGTTTCCCCATTTCAATGGCATTTTGTTTGCCTTTGTTCAGCACGATTTGTTGGCTGAAGGGATCGGCATCAACGTGAATTAATCTGGCTTCAGAAAAAGAATCTTTTTCTTTACCAACGGTTTGCAATAACTTACGTAATTCCTGATTCTCTGCTTCTAAGGCTTGGAGTTTTTGGACTTGCGCTTGAAGATGGATATGTTCTTGTTGCAAGTTGCCATTT
>Ga0105045_10001211_pt1 | contig 20859 bp, 12 predicted proteins | sample MAT02_FD_78089 | JGI IMG/M metagenome (GOLD analysis project Ga0105045, IMG submission 78089) | Freshwater microbial communities from Lake Fryxell liftoff mats and glacier meltwater in Antarctica - MAT-02 (megahit assembly) | ecosystem: Environmental > Aquatic > Freshwater > Ice > Liftoff... | reverse complement strand
GAGTTGCCTACAGTTGGCGATATGGCAACTTTTCTACTTGTTGCACATACCAATCTGCACTTAGGTCAGCTATCCGCTTGGCGCAGAGCCACCGGCAAGGCTCCTTTGTTTTAGCTCTCAAGTTGGTTTGGTCTATCTCTTCCATCGAAATCGCCGCTAGGGAAGTGACCGGCAGTTATTAGGGTCGTCTAGACCAATTTTTCGATCGCACTTACGATATACCCTTGAACAGGCGTCGTACCAACAGGGTACGACTTGGTTTTCCCTACGATTGGCGAAGGTTGTTTGCGTGGATCGAACTCTAGGTCGAGACGAAGATTTGGTTCAGGTGCTTGGGTACCTGCACGTTTCGTCGGGAAGATCGGACCCGAAAACGCTTTCTGCCATCAACCGGCTTTACGGGTGGGCTCTTGCGAGTGCTGGGGCGAGCTTCCATTTATCCGGACCACCCGTGAGCCATTCTGGGGGTACAGCAAAATCGGCTATTAATGACGAAGGTTTCGCAACTGTCACAAAGACTTCGCTCAGTCCTTATGTGGGAATGCCAGCTTGGGTAACCCTGCAACAGTGGTTCCAAGACCGATTAACACTGCTCGAGCAAGAGCGACCTTTTTTTCGCGAGAATGATCAATCCAAGAGTGTGTTGCGACTCATCTGGTCGTACATCATGCCCAGCTACGTTGATTATCACAGTGATCTTCTATTTCATCAGGAACCTGAGGCACTTTTCAATGGACTATTCCTTGGACGGGTCATGGAAGCAGTTCTTACAGAAGGAGGCCCATGGAATGAAACGGATCGGATTGTCGAGGGTACGATTCGAAGGCTGAATGACTATATCGGATATCGACCGATTGCCGTTCTCGAAGGCAAACGGCAGCAGGCCTATCCTCACGAATGGGCGCGACCGGTACCGCTATATATTGAGAACGTTGGCGTTGCGCACGGACCTTACTTTGACATTATCACTCAAGTGATGAATATTTTGCGAAACACCGACCCGGATATACTTCGAGCCGCTCACTTTTCACCGGAGTTGCTGTCGGAACTAGCACTCGATCCACGAGCTTATGATTTTGACCATCCGGTTAACAAACGACCCAACTACCACTTTGGCCAGTGGGATCCGAATCTGATTGATATCGACGGGAATTATCGACGCTTTGTTATCCAGCAAGTCACGCTGGACGCACTGCTAGCCAGGATAAAAGACGACAGTCATCTACCACCGCAGGAGTTAATCACCGAAGCGGCAGCTGTTTTGACTGGCACAATGCTGATGGCCTCGGGCATTTGTGGTTCATCTCCGAGTACATATTCCTCCAATACGTCTCTATCGGATCTGTTGAATCCGATTGCCGAGTATCGAGACGCTTTCTACTCACAACTCATTCAACGCATGAATGGTGCTCATGCCCAACGCTTAAAGGATGAGGAGTCTCGACGACGTCAGCCTTTTGGTGGGGCGCGGCAGCACCTGAATACTCGTCTGGCACGAATGCGAGCGACTCAGCTCGCCCATGTTCAGCTTGCGAGACTTTTTGCACGAATGGGTAGCCCACTTGCTGCTAAAGAGGAATCAGATGATGTGCAAGTTCCCTCGGCAAGAATCCTTTGTCGGATCGATTGCTTACTAACGATTGGCAACCAACTGCTAAAACGTGGTGAGTTAGATGAAGCAGGTGACATCGCACCTGACATCGACGACTTGATTAAGCGAGGAATCCAGTGCGGAGCCCTAGTTGACCCTTGGAATATACTTGGCTTCGCAGGGAATTTCAGCCGGTTTCACGGGCCTGATTCAGCGGTTCACGACTCTCGAGTCGATGAACTGGTCCACTTGATGGAAACCGTTTTCGGATTCCTATCGCGATTGTGGCGTGAGGCAGCCGCATCAAATAACACCCTCGTCTGCCAACGAGTGCGTATGCAGTTCGAAGGCATGGCAAGTTGGTGGCGCGAATATGCAGCTCACGAAGTCTCGGATCTCCAGGCAACAGACCCGCAAGAGTCGCTTGAGTCTGCGGAGCTCGTTGCAACGGCTCTCCAGTTATGGCATCAGGGCGGAGCCGAATCCGGTGACATCCGGTTTTGGGCCAAGCATGCGGAAATGTTTGCTTCCCCCAAGGCCTACGCGTTGGTCATCGAAGCTCTACTAGAACGCCAAGACTTTGTTGGTGCTATGACTCTGTTGGTTTATTGGCTCAGTCAAGCTAATCGTGTCGGCCTTCAAAGCGGATCCGTTTCGTTCTCGGACCATGCCAGGAGGTGGCTTGAGCAACTCGACAGTTCCGGTACACAAACTAACACATCTCGATGGAGCACAATCGAACGATTCTTTGACTATGTTGAAGCCAACGGTGAAGAATTTTTAAGCCCACCTCGGTTTGCACTGGAAAAACCAAGCGGTGGTTCCAATGGCTATCGCCCTAGAAGATCGCGTGATGAGTCGCTCGCAGGAGGCGACGAATTGACCGATGACTCGGAATCTTCTACATATGGTGCAGCGTATGACGATGTTGTCTATCAAGACAGCACCGATGATGGCAACGACGCTCCCATTTATGAAGAAGAGTCGGACACCCAGGATGAATTGATCGCCGAATCAAGACGCTTAGGTCAACACCTCACCTTCCTCACCGCGTTAGCACAGATGTGGAAGCATGTCGCTTTGCATCCATCAAGCCTTCGCGAATGCACCGACGATTCACAACTGGAGAATCGAGTCGAAGCAATTCGTAACTGGTGCCGACAAGCAACCGTTCACCGTGAAGGCTTGCTCGAGTTAGTCTCTCAGGTTGCCGCTTATCGCGTCCCCCGTGGTGGCTCCGATTCCGATTCGATGAGCCAGTACGACCGAAAACGCGTCGTCAAAGAATCGCTGCTTGAACGAGCTATTTCAACTGCCATCGAAATGAGTGACGCTCGTCGAATGCTGGTCGCAGCCATGCTTAGTCGGCAACAAGGAACGGACATTCCCGCTGATTTGGTTGACGAATTGTCTGACAACGATGCACAAGCCGTACGATTGTTTGCTTACTTGCTCTCCGGTCAGCGAACTGCAATCCAAGAGACTTTCGCACAATACTTAACTGTATTGCGAGATGAGAAGCTTTTGTACGTACCACTCGCTCGGGGCGGTGACCCGATCGAAATCTACCGCGTTCGATTAAGACGTCGCTCGTTAACTCACCTTTTAACATGGTTACCGCGCCAAGGGTTGATTTACGAGTCGATTCAGTTGGTCGATACCGCGCGTCACATGGAACACCACAATCCTGTCGGCGCGGGTGCCGTGACCGAATTCGACGACTTGTTTCAGATTGCTTATGAGTCGATGGTTCGATGCTTGGTTAGAAATGCTTACGCTTGGGAGCAACCCAACGACGCGTTGCACTTGGAAGAGATCGAAGTTTTCCTGGAAGGCAATACTCGAGAGCCTAAAAATCAGAATCTCATGCCTTTGCTGGAGCAGTTGACAGAAGTAATGCTGCACAGCTGGTTAACTCATTCACGCACACTACGTTTGAGTATCTTGGAAACAATTGACAATGCGACTGCCTGGAAAAACCTCGTCAAATTTATTGAAACCTATGGCTCAGGGCTGTTTACGCAGCAATTCCTAAAGCTAGGAAACGTACGCGCCATCCTCCACCAAGGAGTTGGCCATTGGCTTGATCGCGCCCGCGAACAGGGTGACCAAGCAGTTGTTCAACCGATTCTAGACGCCATCGATTCTGGCGAACTAAATCGTGATGAAGCTCAGCGATGGATGTCTGTTGTCTTAGAAGGCGTCATTGATCACTACACCGAGTACCGCGACTATAACAGCACGACGACCCAGTCCGATCGTGGGGAAATGCTGTACATGTTGCTCGACTTCTTGCGACTACGAGTTCGATACGATCGAGTGAGTTGGAACTTGAAGCCCGTGTTTTGGGCTCACGAAGTTCTCGTTCGGGGCGGTTGCCATCAAACTGCTCAGCAGTGGCGACGAGCGCTTGCCGAACGGGTTGGGCGCGAGGCAGACCAATACCTGACGCAACTCAATAAGCTTCAAGAGAAGTATGCCATGAAGATGCCAACCGTCGCCGATCGGCTAGGAGAGCGATTTCTGATACCGATGACGATCGACCGAATGAGAGCACTCGTACGCCCCGCAATGAAACAACTTCGGCTTGAAAATGGAATGTCACATAGTCCTGCATTTGACTTACTGGTTCAAGAAGCTCATTTGATGACTCGCGAACCAACTGGCGTTGGATTGGATGTTCCAGCATGGCTCGTTGCCCTAGAAGAAGAAGTCGATAGGGTCGTGGAGGGACGACAAAACTCCGCCCACCGTCCGCGTCACGCACTCGCAGTCCCAATGACTTCGATTTCGGCCGCAGAGATTGAATCGCAACTGAGTGCGATGGCCAAGCGATACAAAACTCGCTCACTTCCGCCCGACAAGGGATGATCAATAACCTTCAAGGAATTCGCGAATCTCCCAATAGGGATAAACCTTTTGGAAATTTAGCGTATTAGCAAGAGCGCCCAACTCATGGCGTTGATCTGGATTTTGCATTGCTAGGACCGCAGCGATGAGACGTTTTTGATCAGGTGGCAGATAGCACTCCTTGAATCGTTCGATATCGCAGGGCTGATCAGATTCGATGAGCGGAATCATTTTTTTGAGAAACCGATCGCCGCTGGCCATATCGGAAAGAGCAAGTTCAATGTACCCGGACGACTGGTAAGTGCTATCCGGTCCGCTGGACACAATAGCGAGCGTCATTAGGTGGCTCCAGTTTTCACTCGCATGGGCTTGCTGGTAGTCTTCAGTGTCGGCATTTACGGCGACATCGTCTAGGTTGAAGGCGTTTTTTACTCTCTTCTTTTCAATGCGGTCTAAGATAACCTGGAATGCGTCGTCGATTTTTCCATGGCGCACCAATGCCACTATTTTAATGTCTGGAACGTCATCGTCACCTAGTTTAGTGTAGGTCCCTATGTCGTTACAGGCATAGGCAAGTGAGAGGCGCATCGTCTTCATGAGCGTGTTACTCCCTAACTCGTCTAGTTTGAATTGCGTCTCAAAGTGCTTGGATTCCTCAAGTGCATCCAAATATGATTCCGCTGCCGCCCTCCCCTGCCCTGCCTCGATTGCTAAGAGTTTCGCTTGCACGCCGAAGATTCTAAAAGTTCCGGAAAGAAGAGCCGTTTTCTCTATCACACCTGCATAGTCCTGCATTGCTGATAAAATCTGAATGTGTATTGCGATCAGCTCAGCAGACGACGGACCACGAGAAGTAGCCATCTCAACAGCTTGCTTGGCCTTGGCCAAGTCACCTCGGCTCAATAACAGCGCAGCAAAACCACACATCCCTGCGATCGATGGTTTCTCCGCAGTGACGCTTTGCTTCCAGAGCGGTTTGGATACTGCCGGATCTTCTGTAATCCGAGCTAACAAGTAAGCCGCATCGCTGTCGCCAGGAAGTTGGCTAAACAGCAACTGATACTCCTTCATGAGTTCAGCCTCGTTGCCGTTCTTACCCATGGCGTCCTGATACATTTTATGAATTCGTACCTGAAGCGGACGCGTCGCGAGCATTGGCTTCAAGAGACTAGTTAACGCTTCGGAAGGAATCTGATTAATCAGTAACGGTAGATCTAAGTTTGATGGAAACTTGTCTCGGCAATCTTGAATAAAGCCATCAAGATCGCGAACTCCGTTGTTTGTAAATATTGCAGACAATAGTTCCGTGGGTTCCGTCTTCCCTGATGACTCCGCACGGATGGCTGACTTTCGTATCGACTCCCCTTTCTTGACTTCCAAGCTTTCGGGAAAGCTCCTGAACGGATAGTCAACGGGCTCCATCTCGTAAAAGGTCTCATAAAGAAAAGCTTTAGGTTCAGCCACATCATCCAGATTCGGATTCTCCGAATAAACCATCTCTTCCCGGGTCAGCAGTGCCATCCGGTCGGGATTAATAATCCAAAGCTTTCCCGAAAACGGACGTGACCAAAACGAAGTAGTGATTTTAAAGCTTGAAGTGATGCATGCCTCTGGATTTTCAGGATCTGGAGCGACCGTATGATTACCTTCGGCAACAAGGATCTTTGCAACAGCTCCGGGATAAACAAGATGGGATTGGTCATCGACGAGAAACTTGCTAGGGTGATCCAGACCGTTCACCAAGTAGACGTCGTGATTTTCTCCGTAGTAGAAAGCCGCCCCGAGGTACCACAAGACAAGTAAAGCAGCAATGGCTGGTCCTATTAGCAAATCATATCGACGCGTTCGTACGTTCGTCTCCGAAATGCGTACGCCCTTATTGGTAAGAAATGCTGACGCGACAGCCTTGTTTTTTTTGGCATTTTTCTCTGCCGTTTTGCGTACCGTCGAGAAAAACCCCTGGGTGGTTTTTTCCGGAAACGCATCTTCAGTTTTCTTTAGCCATATCAACGATTGATCATGTTGGTTGTCCATTTGAAACGCTTCAGACATCATCAATCCAACCCATAATCGGCCTTCCTCTTTAGATGCGATTGCTTCCTGGGCAAGCGGCACAGCGGCCGACGTATCGCCCGTTCGCAGCAAAGCTAAAACCAACCTATCGCTCACTTCGGCCTGATGCTTTGCCTTTAGCGAATACCTATATGCGGGAACCGCATTTTCGTTTTTGTTGAAGTAGCTGTAGGCATCACCGAGTAAAGCTTGTACCTCGCTATCGTGGATCATCGGCTTGGCAAGATGCTCCGCGACGTCGGATAAAACCTTCGGATCTTGGTACTGAATCGAAACGATCAGTGCTTGCTTAATTGGTTCAGAACTTTGTTCGTCTTCGATAAGAGCGGATTGAAAATTAGCAATCGCAGCTTTCTTCTCTGCTTCCCAGTCCCTTAGTGGGAGAACGCGGTGTTGCTTACAAGACGAACACTCTTCCAGAATACGGAGCGTTTTGAGCGGAACCAGCGGGATGAAGAACACCACGATGTAATTCGTTGTGTCGTAAGAAACTAAGTTATCTGATGCGTTACAGAACGAGCAGACACCACGTGATGTATGTAACCGTTGTTTGCCTGTGTACCACGTACCGCAACCATTCATTACCCAAGGCATGATGAAAAGTTTCCTATTGAATGCAAACCAATAATTGAGTAGGAGCGACGCAGTTACGAATAGCCTAAACCTTGTTGAGGCTATTCGCTACTAGTTCTACCGAAGAAACTCCGAGGCGTGCCGCGAGCCTAAAATAGTTGGCTGAAGGGCCTCTACGATCCAACTACTTCAACGTCCGCGTCAGAAAGGGGAAAAGCAAACCGTGACTCTGATGGAGTAGCTCGGGATCATAACGAGGACCTTCATCCCGGAGGAAAGCGTGCTCGCCATTGAATTCATGCCAAGTAAAGCAAAGGTTTGCTTCCGTCATCGCATCGTAAATGATTCGACGGCCTTCGCGAGGGATATGTGGATCTTGTCGCCCCCAGATCATCATCATTTCGGCTTGAATATCGCGTATACGACGGAGCGTGTTATCCGATTTGCCGTGACCTAAGCTCCCCTGATGAATATCGGTTGCATAGAAGCATACGCCAGCCGAAACATCGGGATTCATAGCGGCTCTAAACGCCAGATGCCCACCCAGACAGATGCCAACCGTCCCGATCCGGCCACTGCATCGAGAGTCCGCTCTCAAAAAGTCGATGACCGTTTTCGCGTCGGAGTCATAGCTTGCTACCTGTTTGGTTATCTTCAATGCATTTCCTCGATCGGTCCCCTCCTTGTCGTAGCCGAACACCTCTCCGAGACCCGTATACTCGTGATAGACTTCCGGGACAGCGACGATATAGCCCTGCCCCGCAATCATCGCCGCAGTTCGAGCGATGGGGGCAGTCATCTGATATATCTCCGAATACAGAATAATGGCCGGCATGGGGCGATCCGTAAGCGGAACGAAGAGATGGGTTCTCATCGCGCCGGTGGGTGTCTCCAGATCAACAAATGAATTGGGTTGCAGTCTCAAGGCTGGTTACCTTCTTGTGGAACGCACGAAGTGTTGTCGCATTATTTTTGTTTGCCCCAATTGTAACGAGATTTGGGTGGAACGCTGGCATTGCCCGAGTAGCAGAAGTCGTAAGGGGCAGTTTGGGGATAACTTCCCAGTACCAACACGCAGCGCAAGCTAGAGAATCGACTAAATGTAAAGATTCACTAATGTGAGATGCTTGTTGGTAATTAAAAGGCGTTCGCCTTGGGTGCTATCGGGCAAACAGTGGCAGAGTCAAACCTTGGGATTGCGCCATCGGGTCAGTTTTCAATAGGCCTGACTTTGAGGGGCTATGTAGGTCCGATGTCGCCTCAAACCAGCCATAAATGCATGGAAACCTTGCATGAAAAAGTTTCGAATCTTGGCAAAGTCGTTAAAACTGAGGCATTTTGCCATATTCAACCTTTCTCAGTTTTGCCAAAATAACTGGATCGTCAAAAGCAACCTGATCGATATAGTCGATACACATTCACACAATCTGCGGTTAGAGAATCTAATCGCCCAAAACCAGTTCTTAAAAGTTTGAAATACGATATGTCCATAGAAACAAAGTCGCTCGGGACCGCAAAACCTGTACAAAACGTAAGCGGAATCACTGTCCGTTTGTGCGGAGATTCGGGTGACGGAATGCAGTTGCTGGGGACCCAGCTTACCAACACGTCGGCACTCGCCGGGAACGACATTGCAACGTTTCCAGACTTTCCGGCGGAGATTCGAGCTCCACGCGGTACTCGAGCTGGAGTTTCAGGCTTCCAAGTCCAATTTGCGTCGCACGAAGTTCACACGCCTGGCGACACTCTAGATGCACTGGTGGCGATGAACCCCGCGGCTCTCGTAACCAACCTTGCCGACCTTCGCAAAGGTGGCCTGCTCATCGTTAACGAAGATAGCTTCGACGATAGGGATTTGAAGCTAGCCAAGCTGAAGACGTGTCCTCTCGAAGACCCTTCGATGGAAAACTATCGATTGGTCAAAGTGGCGATGACACGATTGACGAAGGAGGCCGTTGCTGAGTTTGGGCTGGGGGTCAAGGAGTCGGATCGATGCAAGAACTTCTTTGCGATGGGTCTGGTCTATTGGCTGTATGGCCGTGGGATGGACGCGACTCTGCGATTTATTCACGGTAAATTTGCTGCAGGAGCGCCAATCGTTGCGAAAGCCAACGAGAAGGCACTCCAAGCGGGTTGGTCGTTCGGCGAGACGATCGAAGCTCTGGGACATTCTTATCAAGTAGACGCGGCAGAGCTCCCTGCAGGTCACTACCGAAACATGATGGGTAATCAAGCGATGGCTTGGGGGCTACTCGCCGCGTCCCATCGTAGCAAGAAAGACATCTTCTACGCTTCGTATCCAATTACGCCCGCAAGCGATATTTTGCATGAAATGGTCAAGTTCAAGAACTATGGTGTGATGACATTCCAAGCGGAAGACGAAATCGCAGCCGTTTGTTCGGCCATCGGTGCTGCATACGGTGGACAGATGGCTGTTACGACCAGTAGCGGACCAGGAATCGCGCTCAAGGGCGAAGCCATGGGGCTAGCCGTAATGCTTGAGTTGCCGCTCATCATAATTAACGTTCAGCGTGGTGGACCGAGTACAGGACTACCGACGAAGACTGAGCAATCCGACTTGCTCCAAGTCATGTTTGGCAGGAACGGTGAAGCACCGATTCCAGTGATCGCAGCTCAAAGCCCAGGCGACTGCTTCAATGTTATTCAAGATGCTTGGATGTTGGCAACACAACTCATGTCGCCGGTCATCGTTCTCTCGGATGGATACATTGCCAACGGCTCCGAACCTTGGGCAATTCCTGACGTCTCTCGAATGACTCCGATCAAAGTGGAACATCCGGGCCCTAAGACTGACGACAATCCTTTCCTTCCTTATTCTCGTAATGAATTGTTAGCACGACCTTGGGCTATCCCTGGAACCGAAGGTCTGATGCACCGGATCGGTGGCTTGGAAAAAGAAGATGGAACAGGAAACATTTCTTACGATCCAGATAACCACCAAAAGATGACGAACATCCGTGCTCAGAAGGTTGAGAATGCTGCAAAGCTTCTGCCACCGCAGCAAGTGTTCGGGCCGGAAAGTGGGGAGCTGTTGGTCCTGTCATGGGGAGGAACCTATGGATCGTGCTTGACTGCAGTTCAACGAGCCCAACGCGATGGCCGCAGCGTTTCACATGTCCACCTCCGCTATCTGAACCCAATGCCAAGCAACTTGGGTGAGATTCTTTCGCGTTTCGACGAGGTATTGATGCCCGAACTCAATCTCGGACAACTTCGGATGCTCATTCGAAGCAAGTATTTAGTCGATGCAATCGGATTGAACAAAATGAAGGGTAAGCCGTTCAGCGTGGGCGAAGTTTACGAGAAAATTTGCGAGCATAGTTCGATCGGTGCAGCACCCGCTGCGCGACCCCATGTTGTCAAAGTTGGCTAATAGGTTCGCCGACCATGCACACGTCTTGCTCATTCAACCAATCAAGTTCCAGTTAAGATAAAGATAAATTATGTCGACAGCTCTACCAGTTCTCACGTCCAGCGATTTCACGAGTGACCAGGATATCCGCTGGTGCCCTGGATGCGGCGACTACGCCATTCTCGCTCAGATGAAAAAGGTTCTGCCTGAAATAGGTGTGCCGCCTGAGAAAACTGTATTTATTTCCGGGATTGGTTGCTCAAGTCGATTTCCCTACTACATCAACTCTTACGGTGTTCACTCGATTCACGGTCGGGCTCCCGCACTAGCGACAGGTCTTCGCGTGACGCGTCCAGACCTCTCTGTCTGGGTTATCACTGGCGATGGTGACGCACTAAGCATCGGTGGCAACCACTTCATCCATTGCCTCCGCAGGAACCTGGACGTCAATGTGATTTTGTTCAACAACAGAATCTATGGGTTGACGAAGGGGCAATACTCGCCAACGAGTGTTTCCGGTCAAATTACCAAAAGCACGCCGATGGGTGCCGTGGATCACCCGCTCAATCCGATGATGATCGCCGTAGGGGCTGAAGCTACTTTTATAGCTCGTTCCGTTGACTCCAACATCAAGCATTTGGCATACACTCTCAAGCGGGCCGCTGCCCATAAGGGAACATCCTTTGTTGAAGTCTACCAGAACTGTAACGTATTCAACGACGGTGCTTGGGCTTATGCACAAGACAAAGCAACTCGCGACGACACGACGATTGAGCTCGAGCATGGCAAGCCTATGATTTTTGGCAAGGATCGCGATCGAGGAATTCGACTCAACGGATTGACTCCCGAGATCGTGGATCTAACTACGTCAGGAGTCAAAGAAGACGACCTTCTTTTCCATGACGAACGTGGGGACGCGATGCACGCGTTCCTATTAGCTCGTATGCGTCGCCCGGACTTCCCCGAGCCTATCGGAGTGTTCCGAGATATCCAAAGAGAAACTTTTGACGAAGGAGTGCGACATCAAGTCCAATCCGCCGTCGAGAAAAAGGGGCGAGGCGATTTGCAAAAACTATTTTCTGGTGGCGACACCTGGAAGGTTGCGTAAGCTGAATCACTAGCTTACGCTTTTTGAAGTTAAACATTTTTAGTCCCGAAGGCATGATAGCTGCCTGCCTGGGACGATAGTCCACTGCAGCATCATTTGACTTGAATTTTAAGCCTCCTCAGGCGTGCCATTAGCGGCTCGGGGATCCTAATATAGAACAACCGGGGATTTTATCCCCGTCAATAGGTTGCCGCCCCTGTTGGGGCTAAATAGTGCAACTTCAAAACTTAAGCTGCGTGTGGGTCTTAGGAACTAATTCAGGACAGTTCCTAAACGCGATTCGTCGCTGTGTATAAAGCAACCGCAAGTAGCGCGACGATCGCGACTAAGGCGCACACGACGATCAGTTGCATGTTACGCTCGTGCATCCTCTTGTTTTGGGAGGCAACGAGAGGACGCTTGCCACCCGTGACTGGACTCCGACAAACTGGAACCTCAGCCAGAAGCGACTTACTTGCTACTGCGTCGCCTGAGGGATTTTGATTAGATGAGGAGGATAGCTTTACTCCTGGACGAGTGTGGTTAAAAAAATCAACCAGCAGTAATTCAGCTCTAACTCCGCGATCAACGGGCAAATCGGGGCTTCCTGACTCGACAGCCTCCCCATTCGCTTGCATGGGGACTTCATACAACATGCTGTCTTTGGTAATGCGAGCTTGTTGAGCCCATTCCGTCAACAACGTCATGTTGGCAGGGCCATATCTCCCGCCGCTCGGTGGACAAACCCAGAACAAGCGGCTGGTTGGAACCTGGCTTTGGATCGCGTCGGAAGCCACAGAATCTGATTCCACCGGCTGAGAATCATCCGATGACGAGTCAGAAGTTGATTCGAGCGGGATACGAAATCGCCCATTGCAATAGGGACAAATCCCCTTGCGACCCGCCAAATCTGCCTTGAGATTGAGTGGACGTTGACAGTGCTGGCATTGGAAACGGATTCCCATGACCACTCGAGATTGTTAGCGGCAAGTATCAGTGAGGCGGAAAGACGATCCAATGATCGCCAAACCATTATCCTCAGATACTCGCTTATTCCATGAAGAAGTTCTAGTCCCCGCCGCGAGCTTCCTCGGAAAAATCTCGGAGGGTTCTCGCCAGATTTCACTTTAAGTTCCCCCCAAATTTGGGGTAAAACTGATTCGAATCCTAACTACGCCCTGCCGTTCTAGATCGCTTTTTCACGGCTTTATGTTGGCTTGCCATCGATGCCGATGCGTCTGGTAAATGTGGCTCAATCTCCGCTTTTACGGCTTGGTTTGAGTATAATGAGTCGGTATTTAATGGGCATAACGCTTATGCCTACCTGATCATCATCGATGAGTACTCACACGAGACAAGTATAATCATGGTCTATGTTTTTTATCGAACCGTGTATGGTCTAGGTCGTAACAAATTTTTTGGTCAACCTATTATCCGTACTCTTTTTATCCGTACTCTTTTTTGCGTAATAGCTACGGGTTATCTCTGTTCAACGAATGGAACTGCGAAAGGAACTGCCGCCGAAACGGAAACAGAGAGAAAGCTTGCAGGGATTGCCGAGATCCGTAAACGAACCGACTCGAACGCCGCTTCTGATCGACAAGCGTCTCAGTCTCACTTTGAAAAATTGCGAAAGGCGGCGTCTTCGAAAGGTCTCTCGGAACTAAGGCAACCATTGCCAAAAAATAGCGATTCTAAAGACGACGTCAGGATTCCAGAGAAATCGTCTACCTCAGAACAAACCCCCGAGTCCTCGCTCACACCCGCGAAGGACTCTCCGTCGAAACCCAGCTCTCCCGATTCGATTAGTAGCCATGTCTTACATGAAGGTCCGTGCACGCCTTGCGACCTTCAATTGCCTTATACGACACTAGAGCCACCACGATCGGTCACCCTGACTCCAAGCACCGAGCAGCGTAGTCCCAAAGGTAGTTCTGTTCCTACGGACGTCGCTCATGCCGCCGTCGAATCATCCGATCGCTCTCAACGTGCTAGCTTGCACCAACCGAGCGTGCGATCATCATTTGACCGTGAATCGACGACGAAGCCCTCGCTCCCGTCCAAGCGTTCGCTCTCGCCCGCGCTTGGCAAAGCTCAAGAACCTTTGCGTATTGGAAACTTAAAAGGGACTACTCCAGCCGAGTTGATTTCCACTTCGGAGGCGCCAATCCCCACCGTGACTTGGCTACCCCCGCCCAAGATATCTCCCATCACTCCTTCATTGAATACACTCGCAGCAAATCGAACGGCTTATCGAGTCATGCAGACACAACCTGCATTTGCACCCCCCGAACCACGAAAGCTTGGATATGTGTCACGAGTAGAAATGAAGCCTTTGCGAATAGGTTCTATCGGTCCTGAGAAGTCAGAATCTTACGACTACACCAGCAACTTCGCTCAACAAACTCCGCCTCTTATCGATCAAGAGTCGCTCGCCAGTCCCTCACTTTCGGATAGTACACCACCGAGAACATTCGCACCAGAATCGGCCGGAGACATCCTAGATCGCAGCGTGCAGCCCGCTGCATTTCAAGGCCCAGAGAATAATTTTGGTGCACCGCCGATCGTCACCGCTCCGATCTATCCACCCTCGCCTATTAACCAACCTTCGCTGTCAGCAGGGCAAGTTTATCCTGCTCCTCCTGTGAGTGCGTCAAACGTAGGAAACTTCACTGGAAACCCGTCTGTAGGGCTGACTCCGCAATCGAGTTACGGGCTCCCGAGTTATCCTGGTCGAGGCATGAACACCGTCGCTAGTGGCGAACCCTACGTGACGCCAGCTCCTAGGCAGTTTGATGCCTGCTACATGGTTGAGCCATACCAAGCCAATAGCGGTTGTGGATCGCCGCCCATGGCGAACACGCCCCCTTACATTGGCCTACCAGGAACGTTCATTCCGCCAACTTTCATGCCTAACCAAGTCCCTCAGGGCAATGTCTCAACTGGTAGCGTTGGTTTGCGACCACTCATTGGCCTAGGTCAACAGAACACGAATGTCCAGTTTGGTAGAGGCATCATCGGCCAACCCAAAGCTTACATTCCCGGCCAATACGTAAGAAACTTTGTACGCTACCTAACGCCCTAGCGCCCAAAGTCTTAAGTCCCTTTGTTTTTTGCGTATGTCCACAAGATCAAGTAGTTCCCGCCCATCAATGCCTTTCAGGCAGACACTTGAGCCGATGGCGCTAGCCACGGGTGACGCGAGGCGATTGTCTTGATTGGTTGTTTTACCGGGGGGAATCCGAAGCTAGCGCTCACGGCTCAGTAAATACAACATTTCATTCGGCCACCCTGCTCATCTCGCCACACTGCGGCAGGGTCGAGCGAACCGAGGGTAGACTTTGCATGTACGTTCCGGTCGCATCGCGAACGGAAGTAGCTTCCGGTTTTTGGCACTACCGCCTTTTCTATAGAAAGAATGCCAATGGTCTAAATCGATTCTTTACAGGCCAGTGTAGCGTTCCAGGACTTCGATCGTCTTTTGTAAATCGAGCTTGGCTTGTCCAACCTCACCATCAGCCAAATCGACAGCTCCCGAGATGGTGTTTTTCGACTCTTGAACGAATTGTTCCCACTCTTGCTGCGCTAACTTAAGTTGCTTGTTACGAACTTGGCATAACTCGAGTCTGCGTTTCCAGATATCGACCTGACGCTGCTGGTCTGTACATGCCTCGTAATCTTCTTCGCGTACTTTGGATCGACACAAGGCAAGCGCCATGCGTGCCTCCGCGAATCGCTGTTCTGCCTTAGATGTCTCTTGCCGCCAATAAGCAGGCGCTTCCGCGTTTACCCAGTTCGTGACACGGGCAAACTCCGTTCGAATCTCGTCGTTACGATTCGTCATCGCGTCCTTGAATCGATTAAGAAACGAATCAAAGCCCTTCAATGCATCTACATCACGTACATCCGCCGAATCAGCCACGCTTTTGGTACTCCTCGATCAACTCGGCCTTCTTGATTAGATAAGGAATGTGACGTTGACTTGCCTCGATCAGTCGTCCTAGCTGTTTGACTTGGTCTTCAAACTCCACGCTAAACTTCTGATGTTCTTGGTCGCGCCACGTGCTGGCAAGTCGTTCCATCTCCTGTCGCAACATGCCTGAAGCATTACCGAGCGTCTCATTGAAACGCTTGAGCATCATTGCAAACTGACGTAACTGTTCGGGGTCGACAATAGCTTGTGACATAGCGTAATACCAGGTCCGGATGTTTGGTGATTTAAGCCTAAGGACGGAATGACTAGAGCAACTTTTTCTGAAGGCTTTCCAGTTGTTGCTGAAGTTCTGGGGTATCTTCAACGTTGCAGTCAATGAGCATCACTGCATAACGCTTGGCTGAATCGATCATATTCAGTTTATTGGCTAAGCGAAATGCACTGCGAAGAGATTCTACTTTCACAGTCTTCTCGGCTGCCGGATCTCGGAACAACGCAGCCATTCGATACGCGCTCAAAGCCTCGATCGGTTTACTTGCTTCGTCAAAACACTGCCCCAGTTCAAGTGCGGCTGAAGCACGAAGTTCTGGTACTTCGACCGATTGCGTCAAGAGGGTCAATGCCTCCTCAATCCTTCCCAGCGACCTGAGAGCGGAAGCCCATGGTACGAACAGAGCTTTTTGGTCGGGATGTCGCGAATAGCGGGCCTGACAGAAGTTGATTTGCTCGTTAGCCAAACTGACTTGAGCTCTTTGCCAACCGAGTTCATTGTCATCGGATTTATCTTGCTGATACACCCGCCACGCCTCCTCAAGCGATTGCTGAGCCGCACGAAGAATGAGTTCCTCCCGATAGACAACCAACGGCTCATACTCTGGATTCTGTTGGACACCGGCATTGAGGACTCGCATCGTATCCTTTGTTCGGAGTTGCCGATCGTAGATTTGCGCCAGCTGCATATAGGGTATTGGATCAGCAGGGGAGTTCTTGATCTTTTGCTCTAACTCTTGGTAGTCTAGCAATAAAATCCGTGAGGCAACGGGTTCGCCCGGCCCGTTCAACGCGACATTCAAATCCGTAAACTTTGGGCGAACAAATAAGTTTTCAACCGATTGAAATCTTGCCAATGCCTTTTGGACACCTTCGTTGGACTTGTCATGTTCAAAAGACATGGAATTAATAAGAATCCTAAAGGTAAAGAACTAGCAAAAGATATCAAAAGACTAGCGTAGTTCGGAATGACCGTTAACATACGGAGGACAACTTGACTCCAAGCTCGTCGACTTACCCAAACCGTCAGTCCTCATCCGCCCGATATTAGTTTCGCTGATTATGTCGCACTTGCCCACTACCCATGCCCTAAGCTCGATTCGATCCGTGGCATGGGCCGGTGACTGGCGTGGTAGCCTTCGCCTGCTGGATCAAACCTATCTACCGGGAAAAGTTGAAATTCTCCAGTGCCGTTCGGTCGCTACAATTCGTGAAGCCATCGTTCAATTGCGAGTACGAGGAGCTCCGGCAATCGGAATTGCAGCCGCCTACGGAGTCTTGGTTGCATTGCAAGAGTCAGTCACGTCTGAAAAAGGATTTGACGATGCAGCCAAGGTACAGCTCGACTTGAAGATCGAGGAGTTGCGATCCTCGCGTCCTACCGCCGTGAATCTCTCATGGGCACTCAACCGAATGAGGAAGTCGATCGAAGACTTAGCCGTCCCGTGCGAGGCCGATTTAGTGGGCGAGCTGCTGCTTAAAACCGCAATGGAAGTTCATGAAGAAGACAAACAAATGTGTCACGACATTGGCCGTTTCGGAGCCGAACGTATTGCCGATCAATCAGGCGTTCTGACTCATTGCAATACGGGTGGGCTAGCAACATCGGAGTACGGGACAGCGATTTCGGCCATGCTGACTGCGCAAGACCAAGGAAAACGCTTTCATGTTTTCGTTGATGAGACAAGACCACTCCTACAAGGTGCTCGACTTACCGCTTGGGAGTTGATGAATCGCAAGATCGCTTGCACCCTTATCTGTGATTCCATGGCGGCGCAAGTTATGCGAGAAGGTCGTGTACAAGCCGTATTTGTTGGTGCCGATCGCATCACGGCCCGTGGTGACGCGGCCAACAAGATCGGGACTTACGGTCTCGCAATTCTTGCCAAGTATCACAAGATTCCTTTTTATGTCGCAGCTCCTAGTAGCACTTTTGATCTTTCGCTCGTCAGCGGCTCCGAGATACCGATCGAACAACGTAAAGAATCGGAAATAACGGAAGCTTTTGGTAAACGGACTGCCCCAGAAGGTGTTCCTGTTTACAATCCTGCTTTCGATGTAACTCCAGCTGAATTGATAACCGCGATCATCACAGAAAAAGGTTTCATTGAACCAGTCAATGAAACCAATGTCAGAAAAATTCTTGATTTATAAGGCCAGCAGCAGCTTGAGTTTATCATGAGCCGATGGCGCTAGCCACGGGTTCCCCCCGGTGAAACATGCCATCAAAACAATCGCCGCGCGTCACCCGTGGCTAGCGCCATCGGCTCAGATTTCATCAGACCACCTCTGGTGGCATAAGTTTCCAGTCTGAGGTTCACGATAGCTTACCCGAAAGTTTTTGCGACCGCGTCATTCGTTATCTTCCCGTCGCGGATGTTCAGAGCCGTTTGAAGACTTAACGAGTTCCTGACCGCTACATCAACTCCCTGTTCGGCGATCTGCAAGACCCAGGGTAACGTCACATTACACAGCGCGTAGGTACTGGTCCGTCCAACTGCTCCGGGCATATTCGTCACGCAATAGTGGACCACATCATCCACCATGAAGGTCGGTTGTTGATGCGTGGTCGGTCGGCTTGTTTCGATACAGCCGCCTTGATCGATTGCAACGTCGATAATGACGCTGCCCGGCTTCATGATTCGCAGATCGTCATGATGCACTAAATGAGGCGCTTTGGCTCCTGGAATCAAAACAGCCCCGATCACTAGATCAGCTAACCGCAATTGATCGCGAATAGTATGACGGTCGCTGAAAAGGGCGTTCACATTGGGTGGCATTACATCATCCAAGTAACGAAGCCGATCCAGATTGACATCAAGAATGGCTACGTCCGCTTGAAATCCGGCTGCGATCTTGGCTGCGTTTGCGCCGACGACGCCGCCGCCAAGAATGGTAATGTGAGCTGGAGCGACCCCAGGAACACCGGCTAATAAAATTCCACGCCCCATCTGAGGACGTTCCAGATACTTGGCACCTTCTTGAATACTCATGCGACCAGCCACTTCGCTCATGGGTGTAAGCAGTGGCAATCTTCCGGCAGCATCCTTAAGCGTTTCATAGGCTAGGCACGTGGCGCCGGACTTCATCATCGCCTGAGTAAGAACGCTGGAGGCTGCGAAATGAAAATAGGTAAACAGGCATTGCCCTGAGCGAATGTACGGCAACTCCTCAGGAAGCGGTTCCTTGACCTTTACCACCATTTCGGCCACCGCAAAGACATCAGCCCCTGTTGCGACCATTTCGGCACCCGCATGAAGATACTCATGATCAGCCAACCCGGAGCCGACTCCAGCATTTGCCTGCATAATCACTCGATGCCCTCGACTGACTAACTCCTCGACCCCTACCGGAAGCATTGCAACACGGTATTCGTCTTCCTTCACTTCCTTGGGAACTCCAATAATCATCTTTCGATCCTAATAGTCTTTGGGTAGCGAATTTAGTCCTTGGGAGCCTTTGATTCGCCGAATCCATTAGTGGATGTCGTTAATGGCTCACGGCACCATTGTATCGATTGCCCTAGTGATGAAATGCTCCCCATTCGCTAACCTTTACCAATTCATTCGAATTTAAACCCGATAGAAGCCAAAAATGAGTTCCTCTCAAATTCGACCAGCACCGACACGCCCCATTGAAATCGTGAAGCAACTAGGGCCTGGGCTAATCATCGCAGCTTCGATCGTCGGTTCAGGTGAACTGATTGCGACGACTCTTACGGGTGCCAAGGCGGGAATCTCACTTTTGTGGTTGATCGTACTTGGCTGTGTGATCAAAGTGTTCGCTCAGATCGAGATTGGCCGATTCACCATCACGACGGGTATACCGACGCTTTCCGCGATGGCGATGGTGCCAGGGCCTCGAATTCGCGGGCGAGGTAACTGGCTGGTTTGGTACTGGTTCTTCATGTGGTTCTGCAGTATCGCTCAGCTCGGTGGAATTGCTGGTGCGTGTGGTCAAGTCCTTGCACTGTCTATTCCACTAACGCAACAAGGTCAATCCTACAACGAGATTCGTGGAAGCGAGATTCGGACACAGATCAATCAGTCGACAGGTAAAGAGGTTGTCGCTCCAGGCCTCAACTCGCAAGATGTCGCGACCGCGAGAGAGTCTTACAATGAGCGATATCGAACTCAACACTCGCCCAGCAGCCAGGCCACACCTGAGACGCTTGAGAAACCATGGGATGACCGATTGTGGGCTGTCCCGATCGCTGTAGTCACCGCCATCATGCTCGTCATCGGTAAGTATGGAATGATCCAAACCATCGCGACGATTCTTGTGGCGACATTCACTTTTATCACAATGGGAAATGTCCTTCGCCTTCAAATGCTTCCCGATTGGCAAATCACGACTGCCGAAATTGTTTATGGCCTGTCGTTTCACTTGCCACAAGCCGACGATTGGAAAACGAGCTTGTTGATGGCCCTTGCCGTCGTTGGAGTGATTGGAGTCGGCGCCGCCGAATTGGTCCAGTATCCCTATTGGTGTCTAGAAAAAGGGTATGCAAAATGGACTGGCCGTGACGACGGTACCGAAGATTGGGTTATTCGAGCTCGTGGGTGGCTGCGAGTCATGAAAGTGGATGCTTGGGTATCCATGATCGTCTATACCGTTGCGACGATTTGCTTCTTCTTGCTCGGGGTCGCAATCTTGCATCGAACGGGGATCGTACCTCAGGAGTCTACATTGCTGCAGACGCTTTCGCTCATGTACGAGCCAGTCTTGTCTTCGTGGACGCCGATTGTCTTTATGCTGGGTGCCTTCGCAGTTTTATATTCGACTTTTTATGTCGCAAATGCGAGTCATGCACGAACCTTCACCGATGGTTTGTGCGTAATGGGAGTGATTCCAGCAACCGAAAAATCCATTCAGCGTTCTATCAAAATCTTGTGTGGTCTATTTCCATTTTTATGCCTTAGCGTGTACTGGGTCGTTCCCGAGCCGGGTTCTTTAGTCTTTCTCAGTGGCGCCGCGCAAGCCATCATGCTTCCAATGATGTGTGCAGCGGCGCTTTACTTTCGTTACTACCAATGTCATCCAAGGCTTCGGCCAAGTCGATGGTCGGATGCTGGACTTTGGTTGAGCAGCGCCGTCATGTCGATTGT
>Ga0105045_10001210_pt1 | contig 20870 bp, 14 predicted proteins | sample MAT02_FD_78089 | JGI IMG/M metagenome (GOLD analysis project Ga0105045, IMG submission 78089) | Freshwater microbial communities from Lake Fryxell liftoff mats and glacier meltwater in Antarctica - MAT-02 (megahit assembly) | ecosystem: Environmental > Aquatic > Freshwater > Ice > Liftoff... | reverse complement strand
CTGTCGGAACTGCCCGCGTCGATGCTGGTACTGCTGCCGCTCCTACGCTTTCGTTCACCGGTGACACGGATACTGGTATCTACAGCATCGGTGCTGACCAACTGGGTATCTCAGTAGGTGGCACACTTCGGGTAACGGCTTCGACCACTGCGCTGACGTTGGCCAGTGGTATCAACCTCGCTATGTCCGGTGCTTCAACGCTGGTCAGTGGTACTGGTGTGGTGACTCTGAATGGCGCAACGACGATCAACTCCACGCTGACGACAACGGGAATAGCTATCTTCCCCGCTACCGTCGTGGGAGCAGCTAGTATCCGTCTACCGCATGGTACCGCACCAACAACCCCTGTTAACGGCGATCTGTGGTCCACGACTGCTGGCTTCTTCGGCCGGGTTAATGGCGTTACCGTCGGTCCCTTTGGGTCCGGTACTGTTACCGGCAGTGGAGCCGCTGGACAAGTCAGTTATTGGAGCGGAGCAAGCGCTCTCGCGGGTGAGGCCGCATTCGCGTACAATGATGCCACGAACGTCCTGACTGTCGGAACTGCCCGCGTCGATGCTGGTACTGCTGCCGCTCCTACGCTTTCGTTCACCGGTGACACGGATACTGGTATCTACAGCATCGGTGCTGACCAACTGGGTATCTCCGTAGGTGGCACACTTCGGGTAACGGCCTCAACCACTGCGCTGACATTGGCCAGCGGTATCAACCTCGCTATGTCCGGCGCTTCAACGCTGGTCACCGGTACCGGGGTGGTGACTCTGAATGGTGCGACAACGATCAACTCCACGCTGACGACAACCGGAATAGCTATCTTCCCCGCTACCGTCGTGGGAGCAGCTAGTATCCGTCTACCGCACGGTACCGCGCCAACAGCTCCTGTTAACGGTGACCTGTGGAGCACGACCGCGGGCTTCTTCGGCCGGGTCAATGGTGTTACCGTCGGTCCGTTCGGATCAGGTGCTGGTACGGTTACCGGATCTGGTGCCACTGGTCAGATCACCTATTGGAATGGAGTGAGCTCTATCACGGGTGAGGCTGCATTCGCATACGACGATACCACGAACGTCCTGACTGTCGGAGCTACTCGCGTAGACGCCGGTACTGCTGCGGCTCCTGCGCGTTCGTTCACCGGTGACACGAACACGGGTATCTACAACATTGGCGCCGACCAATTGGGCATTAGTGCCGGTGGCGCGCTATCGTTATCGGTATCGACTACGCTGGTAACTTCCGTGGTACCGCTGCTCGCGGGCGTACTCACTGAAAACGTGGCCGTCACCAGCACTCTCACGCGGCAGAACCGGAAGCGGGTCAGGGCTACCGTAGCCGCCATTATTGTCAGTGTGTGGGCTACCCCAACCGATGGCGATATTGTAGTGATCCGCAACTCCTCCGGTGGAGTTGTGACCGTAGGCCGCAACGGGGAGAACATCGACGGCGCTGCCGCAAACCTCACGCTGGCGAATGGGGAATCGATCGAGCTCACCTACTTCAGTGGATCTGGTTGGTGGGGATTCTGATCCCGGTTCGCCAACTCTAACTCTAGCATTAAGGATTACACATGGGACTTCGCCGCTTATGGGACGCTCTTGCAGGTGGAACTGGATTCCAGCTCACGACACAGGCGTCCAATCCATCGGACGCAAACACCCTCTGGAAGCGTACCAGTGATGGCGGCGTGCTCGTGGGCGCTGACCAAGTTGGATTGCTCTCACGAATGAACGCTGGTGTAAGGCCATCAAGATTTGCGAGTTACTTTCGCGACGATTGGCGTGGAACAAATATCGCGGGCGACACCGGAAGCTGGACCAACTCGCTCATAAACGGTGCCGGGAGCAGCGTTTCGGACACCTATGCTGATGCCAACCATTTCGGCATCGCATTTTATCAGACCGGCACCGCAGCTAATGGTGCGTGCAGCGTCCGGCACGGCAACAAAAGTGTGGTCTTCGGAGGGGGAGAGACATCCTGGGAGGAGCTTGTTCTGGTCGTAACTGCGTCTACCGGCACAGAGACCTATGGCGACCGTAGAGGCTATGGGGACTTACTCTCGGCCGCAGCGACGGACTATAGCAATGGAATCTACTTTGAAGCGCCAGCGGAGAACGCACCAAACTGGCATTTGAAAACGGCCAAGGGCGGCGTGCGCACGGATCTTGATCTGGGTGTTGCCGTGGTGTCGGGCGCATGGATCAGCCTGGGCTTTGTCTGCAACGCCGCGGGCACCAGCGTGCAGGCGGTCATCAATGGTGCGCCTACTGGTGCGCCAATTACGACCGACATCCCGAATATTGCGCCAACTAACTCATGCGCGCTCATGCATAATATCTGGCGCACGGCCGGCTCCGCGCAGCGCCAAGTACATTGGGACTACGTGGAAACCGGAACGGTCTTTACAACTCCGCGCTAATATGTTACCCCGATCCGATTACTTCCTGGCGGCTGGTGACTCGCAGGTCACCCCTACGACGACCGAGGTCATGTACCCAGCACTGGTCGCTATGGAGTTCTACGACCCCCGGCTAGGGTGGCTCCGGCTTGGCGGGGCGGGGCAGAGCAGTACACAGGTCGCTGACGCTTACCTTGCCGCGCAGTCATTCCTGCGGACTGGGTGTGATGTCATTTTCGATATGGGCATCAATAACTTCAGCAACACAGAACCGGCGGTTCAGCTCATCAAAGATGATATTGCCCGTGCGGTTGCCGGTTGTGTGACAGGCCGCTACCGGGTTATGCTCATTCTCCCACGTGCTGACGGGACGACCAACATCGGCTCGCCCAAGCGGACGACCCTGAACAACCTGAATGCCTTTCTCGTCTCAACATATAACACGGTGGATCGCCTCCCCGCGTTCACGGCCGCCAGCGATGGATCAGCCGGTGACATAGCGGACGTGGCCATTGGGGTGATTCCCCGGTCACTGCGTAAACCATCGGACGCTATCCACAGGAATCAGGCTGGCGAGCGGGTGGAAGCCACCGCGCTGGTAACCAGTATAGAAAACGGGTGGGGATCCTAATCCCCGCCCGCCAACCCTCTCTCTAGCATTAAGGATTACACATGGGACTTCGCCGCTTATGGAACGCTGTTGTAGGCGGAACTGGATTCCAGCTCACGACACAGGCGTCTAATCCCTCGGACGCAAATACCCTCTGGAAGCGTACCAGTGACGGGGCTGTGTTAATAGGGTCCGCTCAGCTTACACAAATAAGCAATCAGGTACTCAACGTCAAAAATTATGGTGCGACCGGGAACAACAGCACGGACGACACCGCGGCGATAACCGCCGCGATCACAGATGCCAACTCATTAAGCGTCGCTGGATGTCTGATTGGATTATATTTCCCGTCTGGCGTCTACATGACCACATCCACGGTGTCCATGCGCTCTAACGTTGCGCTGCTTGGCACTGGGTTCTTAAAGCGGAGGGATTCAGACGCTCCTCTGTCAACCGCCATGTGGACGCTCCTGTCGGGGTCGGGGCTGAGTAATTTCCTAATTGATGGACTTGGTTTTATAAACGTAGGTCCTGATACAAAGATCGCGTACTCGATGATTGACACCTCAGAGGCACTGGGCGCCATGGACGGGGCTATAGACTTAGACAACTGCTCTCAATTCGTTATTCGGTTTACCAACTGTCGTCGAGGCATGGAAGGTATCAGCGTATCGAATAGTGATCATTTTTCCTTCCACCATAACGATGTTAACTCGCTGTCGGCAAAAACACTGGCCAGCTTGGACAATGGGTCCTACGTCCCTTACGTCTTTGCTTCGGGTTCACGTGGTACGGGCATTGCGCTGCGCGGCAACAGGAATGGAACAATTCAACTTCCGTGCGAGTATTTTTCCCTCAACGATAATGAAGTTGAATGTGTCGGCCTCGATACCGGCATAGACGTAGGCTCTCAAGGCTACTACCAGTGGAAAGGTAAGTGCCAGAACAATAAGGTTCGCGGGTTCAATGGCTCAGGCATCGCGGTATACACTGGTTCAATCGCTGACGTTGGCGCGGGCGACACTACCGACAGAGGTGTTCTTGTTTCTGGCAATCAGGTGCTCTGGTGCTATGACCAAGGCATTTACATCAGGTCTGTGGCCGGCGTGCTCGTGACAGGTAACTACATAACGCGCTGTGGTCTGACGGGCATTGCTAGTTCGGGCGGCACGGCGAGCGGTGGGATCGTCAACCGGATACCCACGAGCCAGAGCTACACCCTGTCCTCGATATACTGGGATCATGGAAATCAGATCCATGACAATTATGTTATCGACTGTGGTAATCCTCTGACTGGCACTTGCGAGAGCGCCATCCGGTGCGATACGTGGCATACGTCGGTCAGAGGGAACTACGTCCTCCGGTCAAAAGAGCGATTTGGGGCCAATATCAACGCATCACCCAGCGCCGGGGTACGCATGCTTGCGGTGGGGGCGGATAGTTACCCCACGAACAACGCAATCGCTGGGAACCACATTCGCGGGTATGAATATGGCGTGACAATCGGGTACGCTACCACGCGCGTCAACCGCACCACGATATCCCTTATTATTGAAAACAACCCCATCAGCTTGTGTACATTCGGCGTGAATGTCGAGTCGTTCTGCACTGGGGTTGACGTGCGCGACAACGACATCTCCGAGACCACGACCACCGCAATCCGGGTGCGCAACTCCCCCGGCACTCGCATCCGCCGGAACATGATCGATTCAGGCGCCACGGGGATCGACATCCGCAGCGGCAACCTGCAGTCAGATCTGGACGGAACGGCCAACCGTGGAGGAGCGACGCTGGTGATCACAGAGAACCGGATTAATAACTGCACCACCCCGATCGCTAACAATGAAGTGTCTGGCACGGATGGCACGAGACTGAATCGGTGCCTTGAACTGTGGGGCAATGTCGTTGACGGAAATCCTGGGGATACTACCGCAAACGCGCACTTCACGGCAGCGCCTACGTCTGCCTCGAACATGCGGACGTGGCAGTTGGGCGAGCGTGCGCCTAACCAGATCCCTGCAGCTGCGGCAGTTCCCGGCTGGCGCTGCACGACGGCTGGGACTTTTGGTACCCTGACCGGCGTCACTGCCAGTTCGACATCCGGCACGCCGGTCATCGTGGTCAACACCACCGCGGGATTGTGGACGGGCGCGTATCTAACCGTCGTCGGCGTGACGGGGACGAAGCGGGTTGTCAGTATTGCAGGCACTTCGGTCACGCTCGACTCGAACTCAAGCGCGACCGTCGCAGGAGCTGCCGCGGCATATGTGGCTCCGGTCTTCAAAGGCGAGGCGGCCCTAGCCGCATAAACCGAGAGGCCGACCTAACGACGACACTAGAACCATAAGAAAGCCTGCTGGGATCTCCAGCAGGCTTTCTTCGTATGTGTCCGGATGAACAGTCTATTCCGGGATGGTTACAATCGGCAGCGCGCGATACAACGCCTCCGGACTGAAACCGGCTCCCCGTTTATACTTGCCGTAGCGGATGATCCCGACCTTTTCCAACGCCGTGGCACATATCTCAGAGCAGAACCACCGCTTCTTCGACTCCCAGCCGATCGTGAACACGTGGGAGAAGAGCAGCCCTTTCCAGTCATAGCCACAGTCTTTCTCCCCATCGAAGAACGCACGTATGGTTTCTTCGTCCTGGGGAGTGACCTCCGGGAGATAAACCGATTCCCAGTAGCTGGCGTACTCCGGTTGAATACGTCCGTGTTGAATCACACCAATCCCCGGGGATGAGGTTGCGCGCGTGCCGTTGGAGAACTGCAGCTCGCAGTGGCAGTATTTCGATTTCGTCCACCAGCGGATGAGGGCGCCGAAGGCACCCCCACCCTTCTTTTGAAAAATGATATACATTGTAGTTCTTATACCTGCGGTTGAATGGCGTGGAGGAGATTAAAAGCGGAGTGCCTTCGACAGCAGGCGTTCTATCCGCGCAAGCCGATCTTCTACCGTGTCGACTCTAACATCGCGCAGGTCCAGGAGGTCCTGCTTGGTTTGCAGCTCCTCGGCAGGAATGTCGAGGATCTCATAGCCGCGCTCGGTTTGCGAAATCGTTTGGGTCGCGACGTCAATTGTTGGCCGCGGCACTGCGTCAACGGGGATCTCGTCTCCAGCGTCGTAGGTGCGATGGCCGAGGCCGGGAAGATAGTGTGTGCTCATGAGGTGTTCCTAAGGAGGTGCGTATAAGGGGTGGTAAGTGTATTACGGTGAGGTCATGACGCGAGTACCAGTGCCGGTGGTAGCCACTGCGGCGAATAATTCAGCGCCGTAGGCTACTCCACGCCAGGATTGATTTTGGGCCGATGTTCTTGTCGTCCAGGTAATGCCATCCGGGCTGGTCATGACACGGTCGTTGGTGCCATTGCCGGAGACAGCAACAAATATCCCGCCGGCGAAGGTAACGTCGTTCCATTCATTGGCAACCGCCGCTGTTCTTCCAGTCCAGGTAATTCCATCCGGACTGGTCATCACACGGCTACCTGCGCCATTGTAAGCCACCACAACAAATATTCCATTGCCGTAAGCGACTCCTTCCCACCCGCTATCAGCGGCTGATGTCCTAGCAGTCCAGGTAATTCCATCCGTGCTGGTCATCACTCGGTCGCCGGTGCCCGTGTCCGACACAGCAACAAATATTCCACCGCCGAAGCCTACAGCGTGCCAATTTCTGTCTGGAGAGGACCTGTTAGTCCAGGTAATTCCATCAGGACTGCTCATAACCCTACCCGTGCCGCTCTGAGCTACGGCAACAAATATTCCATTGCCGTAGGCTACGCCACGCCATTCTTTATCTGCGGATGATGTCCTGCTAGTCCAGGTAATTCCATCCGGGCTGGTCATCACGCGGTTGCTGGAGCCAGTCTGAGACACTGCAACAAATAACCCAGCTCCGTGGGTTACGTCGAACCATTGATTGTCAACGGCGGATGTCCTACTAGTCCAGGTAATTCCATTCGTGCTGGTCATCACTCGGTTACCAGTGCCGGTGTCCGACACAGCAACAAATATTCCACCGCCGAAGGTTATGCTACGCCAACCATTATCCGCGGCAGCAGTACGGCTGGTCCATGGAAAGCCAGCGGCAGCAGCCGGGCTTGCATAAAATCCTATGGGGAAGAACATATCAGGCGAACGCCTTGTTCATGACCGCGCGTAAGAAAGAGCCAGTAAAGACCGCAGTAATAATATCTACGGCATTTGCTGCCGTCGATAACACTGGAACAACTCCACCGGGCCATGAAAAATTGCCTCCGTAGGATAACGTTCTGCTTCCAGTTGCATCCTGCCTAATCTCCCAGAAGTAGGTAGACCCGGATACCAGGTTCGTGGGGTTCGACAACGACCGATTGCCAGTGAGCGTAACGGTGAAGGTATTCGCCACGGCAGCGTCGGTTGTGATCGCGGCCGCATCCGTGAGAGCGAACTGGTGACCGTTTACTGCGGCATTGAATTTTGCGCGCGGTATCACCGTCATTAAGGTCGGCGCAAGCGATAGGCGTAGGTTACCGCCGACAACAATACCCAGTTCATCTACATTGCTTCGGAAGAAGCCGGTGTCCGTGTCCGAGGAGAACGAAACTGATAGGTTAGCCTCGGTACCAACGTCCAATCGGACCCTACCGGCCGTCAGGACGTTCGTGGCGTCATCGTAGGCGAATGCAGCTTCGCTTGTGATAGCGCTTGCACCACTCCAATAACTGACTTGTCCAGCGGCACCAGATCCGGTAACAGTACCGCCACCTGCACCGAACGGACCAACGGTAACACCGTTCACCCGGCCGAAGAAGCCAGCTGTGGTACTCCACAGGTCACCGTTAACCGGGGTTGTTGGTGCGGTACCGTGCGGTAGGCGGATGCTTGCTGCTCCCACGACGGTAGCGGGGAAGACCGCTATTCCCGTTGTGGTCAGCGTGGAGTTGATCGTTGTCGCACCATTCAGCGTTACGACGCCGGTACCGCTGACCAGCGTGGACGCACCGGACATAGCGAGGTTCTTACCGCTGGCCAATGTCAGCGCGGCTGACGAGATGGTGGCAACGATTTCGTAAATATTGACCAGGCTACTCGCCGCCGCCAGTTGGAGCGTGCCGGCAGTGCTGTCGTCGGGGCCAAACGCGATCAGCCGACTGGTGGAGGCGTTGAGCTGGTCGAGCGTACCTTTACTGGCGCTGGCTGCCAGAAGCGCACCGCTGGCCTCTATCGAGCGAGACGACGACACGCCCACGCCGGAGATCAGGCCGGTAGCTGTTACGGCGCCATTGCCGTACACGAAAAATCGATTTACGGCAGCAGCGCGACCGCGAATCAGGATGTCAGTTGCTGCGCCAACGTTGGCCAACACTACATCTAAGACACCGGCTGTCGTCTGCGCCGAGGCACTAGAAACGACGCGGAGAGCCGGGATCGTTGACGCGCCTGCGTCTGACTGCGTGACGTCGAGGCTGATGACGCCAGCGGTCCCCTGCGCTGCGTCGAGCGTGGTGAATCGGCCAGAGCTTCGCGTGGTCGCGCCGACGCTGGTGTTGTTGATCGTGCCGCCGATTATCGTCGCGGTGTTTATCGCCGGGCTGGTCAGGGTTTTATTCGTCAGCGTTTCCGCGAGTGCCAGCGTCGCGAATGACGCCGTATCGGCGGGCAAAGTGAGGGTGATATTTCCGGCAAGCGTCGGCGTGGTAAGGGTCGACACGAATGCCGACGATCCACCAGCGCGGCCGAGGATGCGGATGGCGTCCTGCGTTGCGGCTTGTAACGATGTGATACCACTTGTGGACGTCACGGTCGTCGCACCGTTCAGCGTCACTACTCCAGTACCACTGACCAGCGTTGAAGCACCGGACATCGCGAGGTTGATACCACCGGCCAATGTCAGCGCGGTGGTGGAGGTCGTTACCCGAAGCGCGCCACCTACGGAGATACCCAGTTGGTCAGCGCCAATGCTGTAGATACCAGTATCCGTGTCACCGTCGATTGCGAGCACAGGAGCCGCGGCAGTACCTGCTCCAAGAAGAACCTGACCTCCAACAGTGATACCGAAGGCAGTCGCACCTAGGCGGTTGATCGATTGTAACTGGAGAGTCGCTGCCTCCGCGCCAGACCGGGTGTCGCTGGAGAGAACTAATGCAGCGCCTGAGCCGTTAAGTTGGTTCCTTAACGTCGCCGCGTGTATCCCGGAAGCGGCGGTGGCAAAGATGCGGTCGGTCGCTGTGGGGGCTGCTCCGGCACCGATGAACGAGGTCGATATGGAATCCACTGAGAGGATGTTCGTGGAGTCGTTATAAGCGAACGCAGCCTCACCCGTAACAGAGCTCGCTCCGTTCCAGTAGGTGATCTGACCAGTGGCACCAGATCCACTAACTCCGCCGCCGCCTGATCCAAAGGGACCGACGGTAACACCATTAACCCGGCCGAAGAAGCCAGCGGTGGTACTCCACAGATCGCCGTTAACAGGGGTTGTTGGTGCGGTACCGTGAGGGAGACGGATACTAGCTGCTCCCACGACGGTAGCGGGGAAGACCGCTATTCCAGTCGTGGTCAGCGTGGAATTGATCGTTGTCGCACCATTCAGCGTTACGACGCCGGTACCGCTGACCAGCGTGGACGCACCGGACATAGCGAGGCTGATGCCGTTGGAAAGGGTAACGGCTGAGGCTTCCCCAACCAGATACGAAGCGCCACCAACCACGAGGCGGAAGGAATTTGGCGCACTGGCGTGGGTGCTACCGTAGATCTGGAGGCCGCCGCCGTTGTTTGCGCTGCCACCATGGAAGAAAAGCGCACCGGCATTGTTTCCGCTGGCCACATTCGCAGAGCCAACGCCGCCGAGATAAAGGATGCTATTGCCCCAGCCGAGAGCGCCACTGGTGCCGGGTGGGGTTGCGCCGCCGGTGACGGCTATTCCGGTATTGGCGGTAACTGCACCATTTAATGAGATTGCGCCGGTTCCGGTGACCAGCGTTGAAGCACCGGACATAGCGAGGTTGATACCACCGGCCAATGTCAGGGCCGTGGTGGAGGCAGTTGCCCGAAGCGTGCCACCTACGGAGATACCGAGTTGGTCAGCTCCAACGCTGTAGATACCCGTATCCGTGTCACCGGTGAACGAAAGCGTAGGAGCCGCAGCACTACCGGCGTCTACGCGAGTAGCTCCAACAGTAAGGACGTTCGTGGTGTCGTCATAGGCGAAGGCCGCTTCACCCGTAACAGAGCTCGCTCCGTTCCAGTAGGTGATCTGACCAGTGGCGCCCGAGCCACTAACTCCGCCGCCACCTGATCCAAACGGACCTACGGTGACGCCGTTTACTCGGCCGAAGAAGCCAGCAGTCGTACTCCAGAGATCACCATTAACAGGAGCTGTGGGCGCGGTACCATGAGGTAGGCGGACGCTTGCTGCTCCCGAGGTGGCAGCGGGGAATATACCGATGACGCTGGCGGTTACTGAGGTCGTAGACAGAACAAGAATGTCCGTACTACCGCAGCTAATAGCCACGCTATCCCCACCGGGGAAGTACATTCCGGTGTTGGTATCCGCTCCCCGGCTATACACGGGCGCTCCCGCGGTACCGTTTATGCCTGCGTGATAGGCGGTACTTGCAATAACAACGGGTGCGGTGGTGTTTACCACGCTCGTCATCAGCACGGCCGTGAGTGTCAGAATGTCCGTACCACCGCAGCTAATAGCCACGCTATCCCCACCGGGGAAGTACATTCCGGTGTTGGTATCCGCTGTCGCGCTATACGCCGGGGTAGCAGCCGCGCCGTTACCAGTGCGGACAATACTGCCCGCGGTGAGCGTATCAGTGGAGTCGTTATAAGTGAAAGCCGCTTCACCCGTGATAGCGCTTGCTCCGCTCCAGTAACTGACTTGTCCAGCAGCACCAGATCCGGTAACAGTACCCGCACCTGACCCGAACGGACCAACGGTAACGCCGTTTACCCGACCGAAGAAGCCAGCGGTCGTGCTCCACAGGTCACCGTTAACCGGGGCTGTGGGTGCGGTACCATGAGGTAGGCGGACGCTTGCTGCTCCCACGGCCGTAGCGGGGAAGATACCGATTAACGTACTGGTCAACTCCGTGGTGGATACCGTTACGCGCAGGACGCCATTGGTAGCGATACCCAGTTGGTCAGCACCAACGCTGTAAATACCGGTATTCGTGTCCCCGGTGAAGGAGAGCGTAGGAGCGGCAGCAGTACCGGCATCGACGCGGGCAGTTCCGACAGTCAGGACGTTCGTCGTATCGTCGTATGCGAAAGCAGCTTCACCCGTAACAGAGCTCGCTCCGTTCCAATAGGTGATCTGACCCGAGGCACCAGTGCCAGTAACAGTACCGCCACCTGCACCAAAGGGACCGACGGTAACACCGTTCACCCGGCCGAAGAATCCAGCGGTCGTACTCCAGAGGTCGCCGTTAACCGGGGCCGAAGGTGCGGTACCGTGCGGTAGGCGGATACTAGCTGCTCCCACGACGGTAGCAGGGAAGATACCGATCACCGTACTAGTCAAGGTGGTTACAGTCAGTACGAGCTTGTCCACACCGCCGCAGGTAATAGCCAGGCTGTCCAGTCCGGGAAAGTATATCCCGGTGTCGAAATCCGCCACCGTGCTATACGCCGCGTTAGATGACGAACCAGTACCCGTACGAACAACGCTACCGGCAGTGAGCGCCTCCGTGGCGCTGTTATACGCAAAGTTAGCCTCACCAGTAATAGTGCTAATTCCATCCCAATAGGCGACATAACCGGAGACAGCGGAGCCCCTGACGGTTCCGAACGGACCGATGGTAGTACCACTCACCCGGCCGAAGAAGCCAGCGGAGGTACTCCAGATGTCTCCATTACCGGGGTTATTGGGTGCGCTACCATGAAGGAGTCGGATACTGGCGTTGGCAATGGTCGACGCGGGGAAGATACCAATCACCGTACTAGTCAGTGAGTCTTCCTCTACAGTTACTCGTAGGATGCCGGTAACAGCAATGCCCAGTCGGTTAGCACTAATGTTGTAGATACCCGTATCCGCGTCACCGGTGAACGAAAACGTAGGAGCCGCGGCAGTACCAGCATCGCCGCGGGTAGCTCCTACGGTCAGGACGTTCGTGGTGTCGTTATACGCGAACGCAGCTTCGCCCGTAACAGAGCTTACACCATTCCAATAGGTGATCTGACCCGAGGCACCAGATCCGGTAACAGTACCGCCACCTGCACCGAACGGACCAACGGTAACGCCGTTAACCCGGCCGAAGAAGCCCGCGGTCGTGCTCCACAGGTCACCGTTAACAGGGGTTGTTGGTGCGGTACCGTGCGGCAGACGTACGCTTGCTGCTCCCACGACGGTAGCGGGGAAGATACCGATGACGCTGGCGGTTACTGAGGTCGCAGACAGCACGAGACTGTCCGTACCACCGCAGCTAATAGCCACGGTATCCCCAGCGGGGAAGTATATCCCGGTGTTGGTATCTGCTGTCGCGCTATACGACGGGGTAGCAACTGCGCCATTACCCGTACGGACAATGCTACCGGCAGTGAGCGTATCAGTGGAGTCGTTATAAGCGAATGCCGCTTCACCCGTAACAGAGCTCACACCATTCCAGTAGGTGATCTGACCAGTGGCGCCCGAGCCACTAACTCCGCCGCCACCTGATCCAAACGGACCAACGGTGACGCCGTTTACTCGGCCGAAGAAGCCCGCTGTCGTGCTCCACAGGTCACCGTTAACCGGGGTTGTTGGTGCGGTACCGTGAGGGAGACGAACACTTGCTGCTCCCACGGTGGTAGCGGGGAAGATAGCGATCAAGTTCGTGGTAAACGAGGCACTCGTGAATCGACCGACCTCGGAGTTATTGATCCCGAAGATAATCGGTCTATCGATGCCTACGCTACCCAGCATCAAGCCGTTGGAGTCCGCTCCGTAAGTACCGAAGGTGGTATAGTTCGCGGCCACAATACCGAACTGCAGGCCGGTGTAGCCACTGCTGTAAGCGGTAGCTACGGCGACCGCATTAACGTCATTCCGCCAGGTGGTGTACGCGTAGGCCGCGACCCCCGCGTTCGTATTCCGGATAGTCGTACCATAGTCACCCGCAACGGATGCCAGGGTTTCCGCCGCCGGGATCCCGATACCGCCGCCATTGAGAGACAGCGGCCCGCCAAAGCGAACAATGCCCAATCCAGAGTATATAGCGTAGTCCGTAGTACCGCGAGTGAGGTCCTCAATTTTGATACCGTAGTTCGTCGTGATCGGACCGGCGCCAGTGGGGTCCTTGACCCACGCCCCGATAGCGTTTGCGACCGTTCCCGCGCCACTGTGATTCGTATGGGACAGGAATCCGACCAAGTCCGTTAGGCTGGTAGCTCCAGTGTAGGAGTTCCGAGCCTGATACCCGTGAAGATGAGAGAAGGCCGAAGCCCCGGCATAGGCGACTGCGGTATCGAAGGAGGTATACCCACCGCCGCCGGCTGCAACCGTCCACACGGACTCATCGCGGAAGGCATGACTGCTCAGGACCGCCACCGATTCCCGGCGAACCAGGACCACGGCATCCGTCACACTATAAGCACCACCACCGACGCGGAGGAAGTCCCCCGCGGTTAACAGGTTCGTGGTCAGGTTATAGGTGAACGCAGCCTCCCCACCAAAGACACCGGCGTTGTTGAACTGGACATTGGTGTCAGCCCCGCCAGGAGAACCAGCTCCACCTACGGCACTGATAGTGATTCCACCTGCGGTGTTGAGGATTGTGACGTTTGCTCCCGCAGTCAACGTCGTCGCCACCGGACCAAAGCCCGAGCTCCCAATAAGGAGCTGACCGTTCGTCAGCGCGGGGGCGGAGGTAGCTACGCCCGCGCCGTTGGAGATCAGAATACGATTGGCGGAGAACCCGCCGAATGCTACTGGATTAGCAAAGGTTACATTTCCATTTGGATCGATAAGCAGGGCATCGATATCCGTCCCCGCCACATTGCGCACGCTCAAGGTCAGTCCGGTATTGTTCTGCGTACCATCGGCACCATAGCCCGCCTGAATACGAGAGTTCTGTGCCGCACCATAGCGCCCGAGACCGAGGAAGGCCGCGGCGTCGTTGTCCCCGACCAAGGTTGAGTTCGTGCTTCGGACTCCCAGTGCTTGGATGGAGTCATCAAAGACTGCCAGGACTTCGGTACCAAGGACTACGACTGCCATCTTCTCAGCTGAAACAGTTCGGTCGAAGTAGATACCAATACGGCTGGCGGCCGTCCCGGCGTTGATAGCCGTACCGCCATCAACTAAAGGGGCTGCCAACGGGAGGTCAGAAACCGTTCCCAGTTGGACAAAGCGGATACCGTTCTGGAAGGCTTGGGAGACAGATGACATTAGGCGCTCATAGTACGGGTGTAAGCCACGGCCCATCCGGCGGCGGTAGCAGTGGCTTCAAATGTTAAGGTCTGGGCAGGTCCGACGCCAGCGAGAGTCGTATCGAAGGTCACTTGCGGGATTCCGAGCGCGACCCCGATCACCTGGCCGATTTGACTCACGGTAGCATCCCCACCGGTGGAGCCATTGTGGCCGAGCTGAATAGTACCGCCCTCCTGCGCCCCGGTGGTAGCGTTGTAGGCGGTGTACTGGTAGACGGCGAATCGGGTGTTATCGACAATCAGGATGTCGAGAGCCACGGCCGGACCAACGGGGACGAAGATATCGACGGAGATGGTTGAGATCGGGCGGATACGTTGGGCAACCCCAGCGGAGTCCACGAACACCCACCAGTCGACTCCGAGGTAGGTCTCAACAAAGAACTGTCCAGGAACCAGGACTCCGGGGGTAAAGCCTTGTACCGGGGTCCAGTGGCGACCGTCTCCGTAGACCCGCGCGCGATCGCTGCCAGCGTTTCCTACGAGCGTGATAACACCGTCGGAGGCGATAGCGTTCTGAGACTGGAACTGATCAGCGGGGCCGGAGGTGGTTCCGCCCTTCCGCCGCATAGTACCATTACCACGGATATCGTTGACAGCATTACTCGGCATTGGAGAAGCCCTGGGTTAAAACACACACACTCGCGAGCGCATTCTAAGGGCGACATAGCTCTCCCGCAATCAGCGTTCCTCGGCCTACAGGGATTGTGAAGCCGTCTGCTTTACGTAAGGTACTCCGACACCAACAGGTAAACTAGAGACAGATGAATCCCGATCCCAACCTAATTACCACCCTCCAGACGGTATCCCCTTGGATAGCTGCGCTAATGATAGTGGCGTACATCTTTGACCGGGTCTTGAAGTATCTATCTAGTCGGAATGAGGCCGCGACCATAGGCAGGCTCAGTTCCGCGGTAGCGGTTGTGGGTACGAAGGTTGATACCGTGACCGCCAGCCAGTCCCGGTTTCGTGACGCCCTCACCCATATTGAGCACGAGCGTAATCGGGTAGTCGGCGAACAGCGTCAGCTTTTCGATCGAATGGCCATAGCTACCGAACGCATGGTGAAGGAGTTGATCTCGCTGAAGGCTCTTCAAGGAACGTCGACAATGGCTTCGGAAGAGGCCAAACTCCTCATCGAGTACCAGTGGGCCTGGTGCCGGGAGGAGGTCGCCAGAATCATTACAAGCTCGATCGACAACAACCACTTCCGCGGGAGCGAAGAGCGGGTCACGCGGATTGTGCAGCGCGCGTGGGCATCCGCTAGCGCCAGCGCCCAGGAGTCCCTATCTCGATTTACCAGTTTGAAGTATCCCTTTTCACCCTTGTTCGAAGTCATTCTCCCGCTGTTGCTCGAGCGCATCTGGAAACAGGCGGTCCCGATCTATCACGCTGATCGTTCGAACCGGGCATACGCCCCCCAGTTGGAAGACTTGCGAGATCAGGGTAAGGAGCTGTTCGAAACCGCTATCTCTGAGTACTTCCGCAGCGTTGAAGATGTTGAATCCGGACCGCTCTACAACTCCTGCGCCCCGGTCGCGGTTAACGAGGCAGTGACCAGTTACCGTTCGGAATTGCTTTCCTCGTATAAAGAAGATGGACGTTCGCCAGCGTCGGGGGAGTTTGATATGCGGAAGGAGATCCGGAAACGGGCGGATGAGATCGCGTCCCTCACCCCGGCTCTGCAGGTCCCGGCAGTTCGGCTTCCAACGAAACCACACGGTTGACAGTGTTATAGCCTACGTTAAACAGTGCTATGCAATCCTATTCCATATTCTTCCAGGCCGCGGCTGAAGCCACGCCGGATGTCTCCTTCACTCCTGAGGCAGCGGCAACCACCGTTACCCAACCTGTTACTGCTCCGGCGGTCACTCCCGATGGCACTCCCGAGGTCCTGACCGGCATCGCTGGTACCGCGATGGTCATCATCACGATGTTGGTGATGTTGATCACCAACTGGCTTCGTACCAAGTTCAAGGTCGACGCTGAGAACACGCAACTGGATTCGACCAAGTCCCTGATGGAACAGCGGAACTTCCTGATCGATCACCGACTGATCCCGTTTGCGATCTCCACCGCCGAACACTGGCTGCTGACCCAGCTCCCGACGATCTTGAGGGATCTGACCGACGGCGACGGTTTCGAATGGGGCACCCATTGGCGGCATCTCCGGACCTACACCCGTCAACGTGTTCTGGCTAAGTTCTTGGCTGAGAATATCGACATCGTTAAAGTATTGGGCGAGAAAGAACTGGACGACATCCTGGACCGTTGGTTGTTGAAGCTGGTGAGCAAACTGCCGCAGACTGTTCAGGCTTACATTCCCGAAGGCCTCCTGAGCAAGTCCACAGACATCCTGACAAAGAAACTGACAGAATTTGTCATCAGTCACGGCAACTCCCTGTTAAAGGACTAATACCATGTGGAGCCAGTTCCTGGGGATGCTGATCAAAAACGTCTTAGCACTTTTCCAGGACTGGATTAAGGCAGAGAGTGAGGAGAGCGCGAAGTGGGCTGCCGAATCCCGGAAGTCGCAGTTGGAGTCTTTGAAGTCCGGCCTGGAGCTGGAGAAGACCCTGCGGAAGGCTATGGAAGCCCGGGTGAAAGCGTCGGAGCAGTTCTTTGCCGATGACTGGGCTGCGGGGAAGACCCTTCTCCTTTGCCTCGCACTTCTCCCACTCACGGGCTGTTTCCGCTTCCACATCTACACCAAGCCCTACCGCGCAATCCCGGCGCCATTGCCGGAGCGCCCGGCGTTCCCCGCGGATGTTGACGGGGATGGGGTGGATGACCCCGCAAGTGAACGGGAACTAGGTGTTATCCGGTATGCCGCGATAGCTGAGAGCTCGTACAACAAAGTCCGAGCTGATATAGCGAAAGAGAACGCGGAAGCTGGGTACGTCGATAACTCGGAATAGTGTTGGCGCGGACACCGTTGTTGCGAGCGCCTAAATAGACAGTAAAAGAGGGGAGTCAGCTTTACGCTGATTCCCCTTTTCTTATGGAATACTCCCATGCCTATTGTCGGTGATGCTAAGAAGGTACAGAAATCAATGGACTCTCAGTACGGAAAAGAGGAGGGGAAACGGGTGTTCCACGCTACCGCTAATAAGCAGGACCGTAAGCCGGAGACGTGGAAGAAGAAGGAGAAGAAGACAGCTGCCGTCGAGCTCCTGGCTCAGATTCTGAAACGGAACAAGTAAGTCCGATACTGGACTCCGCGGGAAGCTCGTAACCTTGCTTTAGCTGCGGGCGGGAGTATTGCTGGAGCTGGAGCAGGAGCTGTCTTAGGATACCTCCTCCGCGAACGACGTCGCAAGCAGCTCCTGGCAGTGATCGCTGCCGATGCCGGACGCGCGAGCCTGTAACCCTATGAGGTAAGAATGTCCCAGTTTCCTGGCAATCCCGTACGCAATGGCCCGACTGTCGCGGGGGCTCCTCCGTCTAACCCTGCGAGCTCGTCGAATGCGGCGATGATGCGGGGAGCGACGACCGAGCAATACAGCGGCGGTCGGATTGCTCGCCAACTTCCGGCAATACAGGCCGACAGCCGACCGGACTGGTTTTCAGGTGGGGCGCGGGTGAAGAACGCGGTAGTCACCATGCTGTCCAAGATCGCCAGCGCGCAGTTGGCCTTGGAAGCGGATAAGCTCGTAGGAACCCCCCTCCCGCTATTCAAGCTCGCTGCCGAACGCGAGCCCCAGCCCGAGGCTACCGATCTCGCACAGCAGCTCCGCCCGCGGGCGGAAGTCATCATCGCGGGGAAGGACGGAGACACTCCCTACGTATGGGCCATTGATAAAGGATCCTACCTCCTTCTTTCCGGCGGCGGGATATCTGATGGGGAACAACCGCGGGATGCGGGAGTAAGAGAAACTTTAGAAGAGAGTCGGCGGAACGTGGTCCACCTTGAGCCACTGGAAACGGTGTCTGCCATCTGGCCGCCCGACGCTCCCTTCGCTGCCGCCGGATTTGATGGCGAGCGGTCATACTTCTTTGGTGCGATTGATGCCGGCGAGAGCGGGATGACGCACACGGATAACGAATCGTTTACGAAGATGCCGGTTCCGGACATTCTTCGGCGGTTGGATGAGTTGATCACGGACGAGGACGAACACTGGGCCGTACGGAATAATGAAGCTCGTCGGGATGGGATCTCTAAGATGGTAGATCTTCTGGAGAAGCCGGGGTTTGGCGTGAAGAAGCTGGCTGCCGCGGCTTCGGTTATTCCCAAGCTTTCAGGTATACCGTTAAAGCCCGCTCAGAAATTCGTGAATGACTTAGCGCGTGACCACGCCTCCCCAACTTCAGCAGCCGCTACTCCAGCAGCCGCTGCTCCCGCGCCTGCAACGAAGACCGCGCAGTCGCTGGGCTATGGCGCCAATCCAGCGTTTAACGTCCCCCCCGCACCCAAGACCGCACCCATAGCTCCCACCGTTACCCCGGACGAGTCCGGCCTGGTTCCTGGTTACGCACATTCCCGGCTTATGCCGGAGGTCAACAGTAACTCCCTCATCCAGGCGCAGGCGGACTCGGACAAGGAGTTCGCTCGGGATCAGGCGTATCAGGAAAAGGTCCGCCAGAGCACTCAGCGTCGACCAGCGCTACCCCACCAAGCCAAGCTGTTGAAGAAGCAGGGGGACGCAGCCGTCCTCCAACCGCGGCAAGAGCACGTACTCTTTACTCCAGATGGGAAGATCGTTCTCCGTCGGGGTGAAAACCGTCGATTCCAATTCCCTACCGAAGGTCGTGGTCGTCCGGCTCCGTACGAAGACCCAGTGACCTACGTCCCGGAAGAAGGGGTTCCGGATGAGGGCGTACACGGATATCGTATTGGGATGCATGTGGGTGACAGCAACGAGCTGCCCGAGGGGTATGAGTCCGAGGATCCGGAATCGGTTCTCAAAGAACTGTACGCATCCATGGGGTTGGCTAAGAACAAGCCATTCCGCGGTATCGATCGCGCACGCGCACGGGTTCTCCTGCGTGCGTTAAAGACTCGCAAGCCCAAGGCCCCTCCTGCGGAAGCTGCCGCTCCTCAGGCTCCTTCCGCCCCCATCGTCACCAACGGTACGATCGCGAATGCGGACGGGATGTCCGCCACGGCCGCGGTCTAACATGCTCGCACGTGGCACGAATGGGACGATCTTAGTCAGCGACACGGATAAGAGCCGGAGGCTGTACATCAACGGCGAGCTCCAGGGTGGGGCGTTCCTCTCTCCCGGGGCGGATACCGTTGATCCCAGCCTCATAGGTCCGGGTCCGGTGTCGGAAGCGAAGTATGCGTTGGGATGGCTGGTAGCGGGATTCATGCATCCCACGTCGGAGATGGTAATGGTCGGCCTAGGCGCTGGTACGGGGGCGGTGCAGCTGTTGGAGAACTTCCCTCAGGTTGTGCTGACGGTGGTAGAGATCGATCCCCAGATCGTTGACTCCGCGTTCAAGTCCTTCCCCCTCCTGGATTACTTCAGTGATCTCGGCCGCCTCCAGGTCATTACTGCGGACGCCGCGGAGTTCTTTACCCAGCGCGATTGGCGGTGGGAAGTGGGGATGGCGGATGCCTACACAGGGAAGTCGTACGATCTCGAGACCAGCTACTTCCCCCAGATGTGCGCTGCCTGCGACAAGCTCTACGTCAACGCCATTGATACCTTCGCAGGTGAGCGGTTTGTTGCCATCGCCCACCTCATGGGGAAGAACGGGCACTTGCCTAAGTTCTTCTTCCAGCCGAATCAACTGGATGACTCCGGCACGATTAACACCACGGCGGTGAGCAACTGGGTCATGACTGACGACGCCCTCGACCTCCAGCGCCTGTTGCAGTGGGTACCATTCCCGCGCTATACCGAGGGAGAAGTGGACGACACCCGGCAGTTTTGGAAGCAGATGATCGCTTCTGCCATCGACCTCCAATAGCTTGCGAAACTAAACACGTCGGTTACAGTCCGCCGGAGGACACCATGGGCGACTATATTCAGGTTTGCAAAGACGTTTCCAATCTCCCGGCCGAGCTCCGTGCTACGCGGGTGGATAACCGGGATGGTATGCCGTCGGGGGCTGAGATCATCGGAAGGAACTCCCCCATCGCCGTTGCTCGCCGGGGAGACGATAACTTTGACAACCCCGAGATCGATGGCCACATCATGAGTTACTTCAAAGACCCGCTTTCTGAGGAGGAAGTAGCCGCCGCCCCCCGCCTTTCATCCAGGGAAGAGGGTATGGGAGGTCCGAACCCAGTATCTGATTCCCGAGTGAAGTCCGTGGCCATGGGTGCGAACGTCGTTGTCACAGCCGCGGCGCAGGCGGTGAAGACCGCGTCCGTAACGCCAGTGGCTAGACCTATACGTACAGCCGGTGATCGGTCGCGCCCGCAGCCTACCGGTAGCTCGCAGTTTGTGCCCGTTGGGCAGGAAACAACGCAAGCCAGCGCCCCGTCGGCCGTAGCTCCCGTAGCCGCAGCTCCCCGCGTGCGAAT
>Ga0105045_10001208_pt1 | contig 20881 bp, 19 predicted proteins | sample MAT02_FD_78089 | JGI IMG/M metagenome (GOLD analysis project Ga0105045, IMG submission 78089) | Freshwater microbial communities from Lake Fryxell liftoff mats and glacier meltwater in Antarctica - MAT-02 (megahit assembly) | ecosystem: Environmental > Aquatic > Freshwater > Ice > Liftoff... | reverse complement strand
GTTTTTTTTTTATTGTTATTTGTTTTCTGAGGTGATAGGTTTATCTTGGTGTTTTTTTTTTTAAGATTTTCTCAAAAAAAATTATAGGAAAAACACCATTTTTTTTGTTAAATTTTTTTTATATTTATTCCATTTCTTATTATTCCACACCTATCCCTAAACCACATGACACTTTGTATACCACTGAATTATAACAACTTACACTAAGTTGATGCCTATAGGCTTTCGCACTCCAAATTGCTACTTAACCAAGTTGTATTTTATTAATATGTTTTCTAGTTTCTGTGCAACGCTCTAGAATAAATTTGAAAGATCTTTATTTGGAATAAGAGCATCACCTGAGAGTTTTGATTGTATTATTAGATAAAAAAGATATTAAAAATATTACAAATTAGAAAAAGGATTACTGCTAAATTCTTTTTTGACTACTTTTCTATCCTGACCTTTTTTTTCTTTAATATCTGGTAAATGTCGTTTTTCTGCACCAATGCGAGCTGTCAGAGAAATGCGTTTTCTTTCCACATCAACTTGTAAGACCTCTACGTTTATTTTATCTCCTGCACTGACAACTTCGTCAGGATGTTTAATGTAACGATCAGCCAATTCAGATAAGTGGATTAAACCATCTTGATGCACTCCGATATCTACAAAAGCTCCAAAGGCAGTAACATTGGTGACAATTCCTTCTAATTTTAAGCCAGGCTTTAAATCATTAATACTGTTGATATTCTCTTGAAAACAAGGTGGCTCAAAAGAAGCGCGTGGATCTCTGCCGGGTTTATTCAATTCCTGAATAATATCTTGAAGAGTTAATTCACCCACAGTACTACTTAAATATTTTTTCGCATCAATTTTTTTTATCAATTCCGGTTGATTAATGATTTGCGCCAAACTTACACCTAAATCCTTTGCCATTGTTTCAACTAAGTCATATCTTTCCGGATGGACTGCAGAATCATCCAAGGGATTATTACCCTGACGAATACGCAAAAACCCAGCTGCTTGTTCAAAAGTTTTAGCTCCAAAACCGGGAACTTTTTTTAACTCATTACGATTGGAAAAAGCCCCTTTTTCATTTCGATAACTAACAATTTTTTGTGCTAATGACATGCCGATTCCGGATACATAAGAGAGCAATGGCGAACTTGAGGTATTTAAATCGACGCCGACATGGTTCACGCAACTTTCTACCACATCATTTAATTTTTGCTGCAACAGTGTCTGCTGGACATCATGTTGGTATTGTCCAACTCCAATCGATTTGGGATCGATTTTCACTAACTCTGACAAAGGATCTTGCAAACGGCGCGCAATAGAAATCGACCCTCTAATCGTTAAATCTAAATCGGGAAATTCCTCTCTAGCCACGTCTGAAGCGCTGTAAATACTCGCACCTGCTTCATTTACAGAAATGACTAAAATATTTTGCAAGGCGTGCTCTTTTATCAATTGACGCACAAAAAGTTCCGTCTCACGTCCTCCTGTGCCATTTCCCACTGCAATTGCATAGGGATAAAATTTATTAATAAATTTTAATAGATCACTTTTGGATTGTGTAAGTGCATTTGCACCTTGCGACGGATAAATAGTGACTGTATCCAAAAATTTTCCTGTTTCTGAGACGGCTACACACTTACAACCTGTACGCAAGCCTGGATCTATGCCAATGACATTTTTTCCTCCTAACGGCGCAGCCAAGAGTAAATGACGCAAGTTGTTTGCAAAAACATCTACTGCTGCACGATCAGATTGCGCTTTTAATTCTAAGCGCACATCCGTTTCTACACTGGGCTTAATTAAGCGCCGATAGGCATCTTCAATGGCTTTAATGAGTTGTGCTGCAAAGGGGGATTGATTTTTTACGGATATAAGATGAGTAATTTGCTGTAATACAGGCTCTTCTTCAATCTCAATGGAAAAATCAATAATTTCTTCTTTTTCTCCACGGCGAATGGCTAAATAACGATGAGAGGGAATCGTCTTAATTCTTTCTTTGAAGTCATAATATTGCTCAAACTTTGAGGATTGACCTACTTTATCGGAACGCACTTTTGAAATAATAATGCCCTCAGCTGCAAACTCATTACGAATTAATGCTCGCACTTCTACGTTTTCAGCAATTTTTTCAGCAATGATATCGCGTGCGCCTTGCAAGGCTACTAGGGCACTGTCAACTCCTTTTTCAGAATTGATATAGCTTGCAGCGATCTCTTCCACATTTCCATTCAAAGATTGAGAAAAGATTAAATCTGCTAAAGGTTCTAAGCCTTTCTCGCGCGCAATCATGGCGCGTGTTCTTCGCTTGGGTTTGTAAGGTAAATACAGATCTTCTAAGGTCGTTTTAGCTGTACACTCTAAAATTTGTTGTTTCAATTCAGCTGTTAATTTTCCTTGAGAGTCAATGGAAGTTAAAATGGTTTGTTTTCTCTCTGCCAATTCTTTGAGATAGTGGTAGCGCTCCTGAATGAGTCGAATTTGCACTTCATCCATATTACCTGTGACTTCTTTACGATAACGGGCGATAAAGGGGACTGTATTTCCAGAATTTAATAATTCAATGACGGCATTTGCAGATAAAAGGGGAAGGTTCAATTCTTGAGCAACTTGAATTAAAAAAGAGTGGGAATCTTGCATATTTTTTCCAGTATGTTTGTTTGTAGAAGAATGAGAGTAATAAAAAGAAAGTAAAATCACAAGGAAGAGAATCTAGAAAAAGATTTTATCTAATCACTTACATTTTTTCCGGCCATGCGAGCCAGCTCTTTCTTTTTAGTAGTCGAATTCAATTCTCTAATTTTTGTCAAAGTCCGTCCATCTAATTCCTCTTTAGAAATTTGTAAATGGTGATCTGCACAAGTGGCAACTTGCGGAAAATGCGTAATACAAATGACTTGGTGGCACCGACTAATTTCTTGTAATTTTCGAGCAATAATTGTGGCTGTTTTGCCTCCAATATTAGAATCTACTTCATCAAAAATTAAAGAAGAAGGTTTCTCTTTTTGCGCTAGAATAGTCTGCAAACCTAAAAGAACGCGAGAGATCTCCCCACCACTTGCGCCATCTTTAAGGGCAATGCGATTTTCACCAAAATTTGGACGTAAAAAAAACTCCACTCGATCATCTCCTTCTAACGTTCTTTTTTGTGGACTGATTTCCACTTCAAACAGAGCTTTAGACATATTTAAATCAACCAGTTGAGCAGTTAGATCTTTTTCAAGTTTTTCAGCATGGATTTTACGTTCAAGAGAAAGTTTATTTGCCAATGCATTGGTATCGATTTCAGCTTGAGCCAGCTCCAGTTTTAAACTTTCAATTTCTGAATCTGCATTACGCAATTTTTCAAGCCTTTCTCTTAGCTCTTGCTGATAGCTTTGTACCTCTTCGAATGAAGCCCCATATTTTCTTTTAATGCGATTGATGAGTGTTAAACGTTCATTGACCATATTCAAGCGATTCGCATCATAGTGAATACTTGCTTGATAGTTTCTTAACGTCCGGGCAATTTCTTGCATTTCAGTTAAGGCGCTTTGAAAAGCTTCGGCTGTTTCTTTCAAATTTTCATCAAAAGGAATCAAAGAATCTAATTCCTGTTTTTGACGATTCAAATTTGAAACAATTGCCTGACGTTCTCCAGTCAAAGCCTGGTTGATCCCATTAATCTTTTGCGCAATTTCCTCAGCATTCACTAAATAGGTATATTCAGCGAACAGCTCATCATCTTCCCCATCTTTGATTTGAGCTTCGTCAAGTTCTTCCAGCTCTTTTTCACAAACGTCAATCTCTCTAATCCGTTGCGCCTCTTGCTTAATCATTTTTTCAAGTTGATTTCTCAGATTTACTTCATTCTCATGACTTTCTTTATACTGTCTCAATAAGGCACGTAGATCCCCATAAAGATCGAGAATAGAACGTTGGTATTCAATTGCATAAAGATTTTGATTCGCTTGTTGGCTGACAATTTTGACTAAAAATTGACCCAGCTTTCGCAAAAACGTGAGTTGAGCGGCTTGATTATTGATAAATACACGATTTTTTCCGGAGATAGACAGCTCACGACGAATAATCAGCTCTTGACCAGTTTCATGATCGATTCCCCCTTCTTTCAGTAGCTGAGAAAAATCAGAGTGATCGAGATCAAAAATAGCTTCAACAATTCCTTTTTCCGATCCTTTACGAATAATACTTGTATCGCTACGTTCACCGATTGCTAAACTTAAACCATGCATAATTGCAGATTTGCCCGAACCTGTCTCCCCCGTTAAAATATTTAAGCCTTGTAAAAAATTAATCGAGGCGTCTTCTACAAGGATCACATTTTGAATGCGAAGGTGTTTTAGCATGAGAATTTAGGGGTCGTAGGTTTGAGCTAATAGTTTTTGTACACGGCCATCGTTAATTTCCATCAAGTAATTATCTTCATTCCAATCCGGAGCTGAATAAACGAGATTTTTATTAACATAGGCAACAGGTGTAATGACTATATCAGGTTTGTCTTCAAATTGATAAATAATAATTTTGGATATTTCGGGCTTTTTGCGTTTGTCTGGCTTAACTCCCACAACACGCACAGAATGATTTAATAGACTGACTAAATCATTTTGTTGTTTAAAGTTGAGAGTGTACAGAAGGTCGTTATACTCAACGGCCATTCCACGTACATGGTTATATTTTAAGTATTTTTCATCTAGAGTGTGTTTTGCAAGAATCGTTGATAAATTCATAGCAAATAACGCCACAACACCTAAGACAAAAAATAAAGCAATTGTAAATGCTGTTCGATTTTTCATAATTAACCAAAATAATTCAGGTTTAGTTATTTTCGTGTTTTTTCTAGAATTGCGTCAAGATTTTTAAAGTGATGCTTACATAAACTTAATAATTTTTCTAGCCCTTGTTCAGCTAAAATCTTTTTTCCAATCTGCACTGTTGCACTGGCACCGCCTTTAGGAAGGGTTATTTCAGCTTCTAAACTTAATTTTTCTAACCCCTCTAAAAAAGCATCGCGCGCCAAAATTGAAGCTGCTGCCACACTTAAATCTTCTTCTCCTCGATGACGTTGGGTCAGATCCAGTTGGATATTTTTTCTTTTTAAAGCATTTAACACCACCCACTCACTTGCAAATTGGTCTAAAATCACTTCGCGGCATCCAGATTTTTCTACAAGTTTTTCTATTGTCGTTGCATGCCCCCAAGCTAATAATTTATTTAAATTCAAGAAATTCGCATAAATTTCATTATATTTTGGAGGATTGATGCGAACAATTTGATACAAACAAATGTTTTTAATCTTGGCTGCAATAATTCGAATATTTTTATCAGAAATTGTTTTCGAATCCTTCACGCCTATCGACTGAATTAAAGCAAATTGATCTTCTTTCACATAAACGCCGGCTATGCAAAGAGGACCAAAAAAATCACCTTTTCCCGACTCATCGATTCCAATACGTGAGCTTTGCTTGACTTCTGCCAGCGGATGGGTCTGAGTAAATGTTTGAAGCAAATGAGGCTCTAAGTAAAATTCAATAAATTCTGCACTTTCTTTTCCTTGAACAACTAGCTTACCGGAAGCGTACAAAGTACAACTCATCCCCTTCTTCTTTCCAGAAAATAGAGTGTGCGGTGGAGAGGAAATCTCAAAATTTTGTTTTACAAGCTCTTCTTTTAATTTGTCAGCTAATGTGATGTCAAGAGTTGTAACAAAAGGATTTCCCATTTCTATTTCCATTAATTATAAATACATTGAAAGTATATACTCCATAAGGCTCAATCCTGGAATTTTTGGCTGCATCAAAGCCTCGGAATTGCAAAATCTTTTCGAGGATAATATTGCCTAAATATTACTCTCGAAAAGATTTATTCAATTGCGGGAGCTTTCATGCTAACCAAAATTTTCCAGGATTGAGCCTTATGGAGTATAGATATCTATTTGCTTAATTTCAATTAAACTCGTAGTATATGACATAAGAAATTTCTATTTTTTTTTAAAATTATCGCTTATGTTTAACTTTAATGGAGAATAGATATGTCGATATTTACTTTAGCGCTTACATTTTTTATTGTCACTAATCCAGTAGGCAATTCCCCCGCTATTATTTCTCTGATTAAAAATTATCCCATTAAAGACCAACAAAGAATTCTATTTAGAGAATCTATTTTTTCACTGTTAATTGCTTTGTTTTTTCTTTTTTTAGGTGAAACATTAGAAACGCGGCTTGCTATTCAAGATTATGCCTTGGGAATTAGTGGAGGGATTTTATTAATTGTCATCGCTTTAAAAATGATTTTTTCAGTATTTGACGAACCGGTTGACGGCAAACCAAAAGAAGAACCCTTTATTGTCCCTATTGCCTCACCTTTGATATCCGGAGCTGGATTATTAACGATGATTATGCTTTACTCTAAACAAGAAAATAATAATTTAAATATTTTTTTTGCTCTCTTACTTGCCTGGATTGGAATTACTGCTGTATTAGTTAGTGCACCTTATTTGCAGGTGATTTTAGGTAAACGTGGCATGGCCGCTTTAGAACAATTTATGGGCATGGTGCTCACGTTAATTGGCGTAGAAATGATATTAAAAGGCTCTGCTTTATTCTTAAACATACTCATGCAAAACTAATTAAGTCGAGATATAGAAATGAATTTGATCAATCTCAGTATTATCCTTTTTTTTATCATGGATTCTTTTGGAAATATCTCTTCTTACTTGACCCTTACTAAAGACCTTGCTCCAGCCAGGCAACGCTATATTATTTTTAGAGAGATGTTAATTGCTTTAGCAGTCATGCTTCTTTTATTTTTTATTGGTAGTTACCTTTGCTCTTTTTTGACGCTATCGCAAGCTTCCCTAAAACTATCCGCGGGTTTAATCCTTTTTCTACACTCCATAAAAATCTTGTTTCCTGAACCGACGAACTTACGTTCCAATTTACCGCGCGGTGAACCTTTTATTTTTCCTTTAGCTGTTCCTTTAATTGCAAGCCCGGCTTTAATGGCTTCCATCTTACTTTTTTCAAACATTCGACCCTACCGTTCGATTATATTAGGCGCTATTTTATGTGCATGGCTAGCCTCAGTCCTCATCTTGTATTTTTCTCGTACTATTTATAAATTAATCGGATCAAATGGTTTAAGAGCAAGTGAAAGGCTCTTGGGTATGGTCTTAGTCATTATTGCTGTGCAATTTTTCTTAGATGGCATTTTAACTTTTTGGACGAACTATCAACTTGCTAAACTATGAAAAACATCAAAATTGTTATCGCGTATGATGGAGGTAGCTATTTAGGATGGCAAAAAACTGCCATGGGTCCGAGTATTGAAAATACGGTTCAATTGGTTTTAGAAAAAATTTTACAACATTTAGTTACTTTACAAGCTGCCAGTCGAACCGATGCAGGTGTCCATGCAGATCATCAAGTTGTCAACTTTTTCACAACTAAAGATTTACATTTAGAGCGTTTTAAATTAAGTATGAATGCGCTTCTGCCCAAAGACATCGTTGTACTAGATATAGAACAGATGCCTTTTCACTTTCATCCAACTGTCGATTGTAAAAATAAAACATATCACTATTGCATCTGCTCTGGACCCATACAAATGCCACAACACCGTCATTATTCTTGGCATTATCAATACTCATTAGATCTAGAAAATATGCGGCGGGCATGTTCTTTTTTAATAGGGACGCATGACTTTACTTCTTTTTGCAATGTTAATCCTGACCAAATTTACAGTCATTACATGCGCACGATTGATTTACTAGAAATCGCTGAAATCCATCCACAACGCTTGCAAATCAAAGTTAAAGGTTCCAATTTTTTATACAAAATGGTGAGAAATATTGTGGGTACGCTTGCCTACGTAGGCACAGGAAAAATTGATGACTCTCAACTCCCAAAAATTTTAAATAGTAAAGATCGCAAGGCAGCAGGTCTTACAGCACCAGCTCATGGCTTATTTTTACATCAAATTAACTATTAGGTGGCGCTTGTTTACGTTTGGCTAGAAATTCAATTCCCCACAAAACATAAAAACCTACAAATAACCAAAATAATGCAAATAGACTTTGAAATGACCAAATAGTTGGCCACATGGGATTTAAGGGAACAATTTGCAAACCTTTTTCTAATTTTGTAGGTAATAAAGTATAATCATAAGACCAAAAAGGCCACACAGAACGAATAGCTCCAATCATAAATCCGGAAAGAGTCGCTAGAGTCAGATCCGGATAGCTTTTAAGTAACCAACTGAGTAAGCGAGAAAAAAGAGCTATGCCCATTAAAATCCCTAATCCTAAATTCATTAAGACTGTAAATGATTCTAGATCAAACCGCCCTTTTTGCAAGTGGAATACCCAATCTGCCAAGGAGCTAATAATCAAAGGATAGGCGCCTAAGAGTGTCAAAATGTAACTTCCGGAAATACCAGGTAGTAATAAAGCGCAAATGGCGATAGCCCCACAACAAATCAACCAGAAATTTAAATAAGGCCTGTGATAATCGGTTACAAAATCTCTTGCTCGACCAAGTGGTTGACCTTCCCCATCATAAACTCGTGTATTTAAATGGATGACTTTTTTAAGCAGCAGTAAACTCAGATCTTCAGAAGAGAGGTGTGTTAATAATTTTTGATCAAAGCGATAATTATTAACTGAAAAAAGAGTATCGGGTATATCCATTTGAATAGCATAAAAATGCTTTTGCTGGGTTTTGAAAGACGTGGACAACGAAGTTAAGGTAAACGCTGACAATAAACCAAAAGTTAAACCTACAACATTTTTAAGGTTCCAATCTCTCACTTGCCTCATACAAAAATAAAAAGAAGCTAAAATCAACCCAAAAAAAGCTGAATATAAATAAACGCGATACGCCGGATGATTCAATAAAAACTGGATGGTGTTGACCATAAGCACAAAAGAAACTAAGATACCGGCTAACAAAGTAAAAAGAAATTGACCTTTTGTTTGACTCAAGAATTTTTGCCATTGTCCTGTCAATAGGAGTTTAAAAGCCTGAAAATCAAAAGATTTGAGGCTTTCTAATAAAGGTTTATAGAACCCCATGACAAATGCAATTGTTCCACCAGAAATACCTGGAATCAAATCAGAGGCGCCCATACACATTCCACAGAGAAATAAATAGAAACCTTTGAAAGTTGACTCCCTTGTCACTACACAACTCCTACATATTTTGCTAGATACCAACCCGCTAAACAAATAACAATAAATGCAGCAATCCAAATGAAGTTAGGAAACCATTTAACACCTGCACCTGGATTCCCTCTGACTTCTAATGTTCCTATTCCATAGCTAAATTCTTGATTTTCTGGTCTTATAAACATATTGGGATTATCGCGAATCATTTTATCTCCATCCAGACCTAAATAAGAAGCATATTGCCTTAAAAACCCTTGTGCATAAATAGGAGAAATAAGCTTATTCATTTCTCCATCTTCTAAAGCTTGTAAATAGGAAATTCGAATGGATGTGGCATTTTCTGCTTCTCTAAATGTTAAATTCAACTCTTTTCGTTTTTGCCGTAAAGCCTCCCCAATAATTCCCACTTCCCCTCTAACCGCTGAATCACTATCCAGACCCACTTTTTTTCGATCCACCCTTTACCCCTTGTTGACACAATTTGACTAAAGTTATACTTAAATCCTATTTTTTCTGCATCTTATTATATTGATATGATTTAAGTAGAAAAAATTATTACCTTAATTAAGAGAAAAAAATTTATAAAAGGAAAAAAACTATTTATTTAAAATAAATTTAATAAATTTTTCAAAATTAATAAGCTTCATTTTCGAAAAATTGCCCATGCATTCCTGCGGGAATCACATGAGGTACTTGAGCTCTGCAAATTTCTTTAAAGGACATGGCATCTAAAATTAATAAAAATGATTGATACTTTTCAGCATCGATCACAATGGATAAGACCACGCCTTCATCTTCTTTTTGAGCATAAGGAGACTTGATAAAAAATGGTTCGCCCGGATAACATCCTTCTTCAGACCATTCTAGATACTGTTTCGTTTGTACGTTTACTTTATATAAAGGTCTAATTTCATTGATTAATAAAGTATCTCTTGCATCACATAGATAAACAAATTGATAGTTTTTCTGCTTATAGTGAGGATTAATACACGGAAACTCATTAAATTTTTTAAAAAGAATATTACTTGTTATCTCTGCTGAAACAAAATCAAGAGTAAAGCGTACCAGGCGGCTAACCGAATAATTTTCTAATTCAGTTGTGGGCCTGGCGTGGTCTGCCAGCCGAGAAATAATTTGGGCATCCTCGTAACAAATTAAATCTAAATGAATTTTGCCTTCGTTTTCAAAAGCATTCACATGGTGAAACGCAAAAAATGCCATTGTTTTATAATTACCAACAAGTTGACCATTTTTGCGATCAATCACCAAAAAATTTGTTCCTTTTTGGGGTATCCATTTAAATTGATCAATAAATGGCAATTCAGTATTCAATCGATTTGTTAAAATTAAGGGAAATTCTGTCAAAATAATAAAATTTTCTGTCACAGCAAAACTGTGCATATAAGAAGGATTTGAAACCGGAATTTTTGCAATTTGTTGAAATTGTTCTTGATCACCTTGAAGTGAATATACTAAGTAAAAATTTGTTTCAGCAAACTCTGTAAAATAATTAATATAACGTTCCGCACACACCTCATCATGCGGGTGCGTGGACTCCCAACAACACTCCGCATCTCTTTTTATGGGAAAATCAAAGGCTTTTAAAGAGTTTAAGGTATCGATATTAATCATAACCTGGGATATTTTTTCTCCTAAAGCAACAAAACGTTTGTTAATACGTAAAATATTTTGATTGGCATTACTAATAATCGGTTGACGCGGAAAATTTAACCATTTTTTAACTTTTTCATACCAATTAAGAGTAAATGGTGTGGCAAAGCCTAAATAATTAAAAGAAGAGTTGTTGAATACCTCTGTATGAGCTTGGGTGCGCAAAAACTTATTAGTATAAAAGATAGAGCCCTTGTCTATTTTAAAAGCATGCAGCATTGCTAACCCATCAAACCAGTGACGGTTTTTCAAATCATCGATTGCCACATTAACAGGCCCATTACGACAATACGTTCCTGACAACCAATGAGGAACTTCACCTTTAATTTGTAGCAACTGGTGAGTTAACTCTTCATTTAAATCGACGAGTATTTTTGGTTTATTAACAAATGAAAACATGCTTTTCCAAATTAAAAGATTTAACCCAATTTTAAGTACAACGGGTTTTTAATCTAGTGAAAAGTTAGAAATTTTTATTGAACAAAAAAAACGGGTTTTAAAAACCCGTAAAAAAACGCAAAAGTGTGGACTTTTATTAATCAGAGCTAGGTTCAATCACTCCGCATCCGATTTTGACACCAGAGGCACCTGCAGGCTGGGTTTTATAATCATCTCTATCAGCATGGATGACTATTGAACGCCCCATTACTGAGTTTCGCCCTTGGAGTTTAATAACTTTATTGATGGCTTCATAATACGCATGACCCTTTTCATCAGCTAGAAGATTGCCTAAATCTCCCACATGCGAATCCTCACCAGGTTTCCCATGTTGATGGTGAGTCGGATTGTAATGTGCGCCTATTGAATCTGAATCTTTTCCTTTGCACTCTCCAAATTCATGAATAAAAAAGCCATGTTCTCCAGGAGTCAAACCATCAATTGTAGCGATGATCTGTACGCCCTGATCAACTTTAGTAAATCTGACAGTTCCTCTAATATCATTCCCATTGGTTGAGGAAATGACAGCTTTGGCTTCTATTAATTCATGTTCAGAAGGTTTGGCTATTTTAATTTTTTCAAGGTCAGCAACTTGACTTATATCTTGGTGAGAGTCGGAAACAGTATTTTGCGTTTTTTCGTTTAAACTAGGTTTAGAAGAATCTTCACAAGTACAACTTGTAAGAAAAATCAAATTAAAACTGAAAAAAAAGACTATCTTGGGAAGAGGAATTTTTGTATTTTTTAGTAGTGAAAGCGCCATGCTATTTTCTCAATCTTATTGGGCCTAATAAATTCAGATTAATGAATCAACTTCAATAAAACAATAAAATTTTGAAAAAAAGTGATTTTACAGAAGAGAAATAAATTTTTTTTCATCCAAAATGGGAATATTTAAACTTTGAGCTTTGTCAATCTTACTACCTGGATCCAAACCTGCCACCACATAATCTGTTTTTTTGCTAACCGTTGCAACAACCTTTCCTCCTCTTTCTTTGATAAGTGTCGAGGCTCCTCCACGTGTGTAAGTTTCTAATGTGCCAGTTAAAACAAAGTTTTTTCCATTGAAAAGATGCGATTCATAAGTCACAGCATCTTGCGCTTTGGGATTAAGACCTAACTCTTGTAATTCTTGAATTTCTGCAACATTAAGAGGGTCTTGAAAATGTGCAACAACAGCTTGAGCTACCTTTTCACCTATCCCTCCAATTTGCTGAAGCTCTTGCATACTCATTTGCATTAAGTTTTTTAAATTTCCTGCTTTAGTTGCCAATAGTTCAGCAGTTCCGGCGCCTACATGCTTAATGCTCAAGGCCATTAAAAAGCGAGTCAAGGTCGCGTCTTTAGATTTTTCAATACTTGTGAAGAGATTATTGATTGATTTTTCTTTAAATCCTTCAAGTTGTGCAATTTGATCCTTTGTCAGTTTAAAAAAATCAACAAGATTAAGAACAAAACCTTTTTGAAAAAGCTGAATAATGACTCTTTCACCTAAGTGATCAATATCTAAAGCATGTTTGCTCGCAAAATAAATTAAACGTCGAATTTGTTGCTCTTCGCACCCTTTTTCGTTAGGACAACGCACTGCGACTTCTCCCGGAATACGCACAACGGCTGTTTTACAGGCCGGACAGACAGTTGGCATTGACCAGCTTTCTGAAGTCTGTGGGCGCTTGTCTAACTCTACTTTGACAATTTTGGGAATGACATCTCCCCCTTTTTCAATTAAAACAATGTCACCAATGCGAATATCTTTGCGGATAATTTCTTCTTCATTATGTAAAGTGGCTCTTGAAATCGTGCTGCCAGCTAAATTGACAGGTTCTAGTTCGGCAACGGGAGTTAAAACGCCTGTACGACCCACTTGAACTGTGATCTCTTGAATACGCGTAGTGGCTTGAAGGGCGGCAAATTTATAGGCGATTGCCCAACGAGGATTTTTTCCGGTTACGCCTAATCGTTTTTGTTCTTTGAGCTCATTTAACTTAATCACAACGCCATCAATATCATAGGCCAGCGAATAGCGCATTGCGCGAATTTTTTCGATAAACATCCACAATTCGTCTAAAGAGTGACATAAAGAAAATTGAGCTAAAACAGGCAAACCTAATGATTTAAGGTAATTAAAGATTTCAAACTGTGTTGTGATTTGGCCTGAAGATTCTTCTGCAATCCCATAAAAAGCAATAGACAAGTTTCTTTTAGCAGTTTCTTGTGAGTTGAGGAGCTTTAAAGAACCTGCGGCAGCATTTCTGGGATTTGCCCAAACGGCTTCTCCCTCTTGAATTTTTTGTTTATTCAGCTCCGCAAAAACTTCGTGCGTCATATAGACCTCACCCCGAATCTCTAAATAATCGGGAACATGTTCCCCATATAATTTCAAAGGTAAATGGCTAATTGTACGCATATTTGCAGTAATGTCATCCCCTTTCCAACCATTTCCACGCGTGACTCCGCGTGTAAAAACACCCTTTTCAAATGTAGCCGTAACAGCGATCCCATCCATTTTCAGTTCAGCTGAAAACTCGGCCTGGTCTTTACCCATCAGCTTTTGCATACGTTTAATAAAATCGACAATCTCTTCTTTAGAATAGGTGTTTGCTAACGAAAGCATGGGAATTTTGTGCTCAATAGATTTAAAACCAGAAGTTAAACTTTCAGAAACACGTTGTGTAGGAGAAGAAGGGATAATCCATTGCGGATTATCCCTTTCTAGTTGTTCGAGCTTTTTGAAAAGAAGATCATACTCTTCGTCCGAAATCTCAGGCGCATGATCGGTGTAATAGAGACGATTATGATGCCAAATAAGTTCGCAGAGTTGTTCGTATTCATTAGTAAATATTGACATCTAATTATTCTCTCAAATCTTAATTAATTTTGAACATTAATTTATAACCGAATGAATACAAAATGTAAAAAAGAAAATCGAGAAAATTTAACTTAAAATCCGTTTGGTTAATATCAAATTGTTTACTTAAAAATCAGGATGAAGAAAATACTGTCCAGCAGCATTAGCAGTAGTTGTAATCTCATCCATTGTGGCTTGAACAGGATGGACCATACCAATAACGTTATATCTCTCTTGAATAGTCTCAGGCTGAGCATACCTGTTAGTTAATGCATTCAAAAACTCGTCGGTAATTCTCTCTGTTTGTTCTCTAGAAGCTAATTCTTGACCTGGTATATCAAAATTTAAACGTCTACGAGCTTTGGAGCGTCGACCTTGTAAATTATCTACACCTCCAATTTCAGCCCGTCTATCTTCTCTAGCAATTATTTTTCCTGGATTTGCGTAATTATTAATTTTACCCATTTATATCTCCTAAAATTTTTTCATTAAATAACTATTTTTTCATCATTTCTGCAAAAATTTTAAGTTATTTAACAATTAAAATCAAACAATTTGTAAATTTTTAGTTAATTAAAATTAATAATTATATTGTTTATTTATTTTTTAAATAATTTTTTACAGATTAAATAGATATAAATTTTTAATTTATATATTTATATTATATTTAAAATTTTATCTAATTATAATTTTTAAATAAATAGATAAATGATTAAATTAAAAAATTTATTAATAAAAAAACTTTAACTTGAAAATAAAGAGAATAAGAAATATTTTTTTTTTGAATTAATAGATATTTTTTAACGCAATGGTATTGATTAAGACTTTTATTAAAAAATAAATATAAATAATACCAAACCCGAGAAATAAAAGCATAAATTCATGCAAGATAATGAGGCTGATTTTGACAATCGTTTCGAAGTTGATAGTCTTAACTATCAATGGGAAACGATTGATCAAAAGATGCCCATTAGGTTGGATGAATTTATGCTTTTATTTCTCGGGTTTGGTATAAAAACTAGAAGTTTACAAATCGTTTTCCACATGGTCGAATTGGTTTTATATTTATCATATAAATCCAATGATTTAGCTAGTTTCTGTAAGGAACTCTATTTATCTTAATGCTTCAATATGCTTCAATTTAGATAGACACTTTAAAAATCATGGTAGCTAATGGGGCGACTTCGATTCGCACGCCCTGAATATGACCGTTAATATCTTTTACAGTTTCCGGATAATTATTGTTTTTACCACTTCCTCCATAACAAATGGAGTCGGTGTTGAATAATTCTTCAATATAATGAATATTGAAGGAGCTGATAAAATAGTGTGAGTGGTATTGAGGAGTAAAATTATGCACGCATAACAATGTTTCCGCAATCCCTTTGCGCAGATAACAGATGATGCTATTTTGCGTATCTTGAAAAGTAATCCATTCGAAAGTTTGGAAATTGGAATCTTTTTCCCATAAAGCTGCATGTTGCAGATAAAAATGGTTGAGGTCTTTAACAAGATTGAAGATATTTTTGTGCACAGGAAAATCAAGTAAAAACCACTCCATCTCTTTTTTGCAATTCCATTCCGTCCATTGAGCTAATTCTGCACCCATAAATAAAGATTTTTTACCCGGCTGGCAAATCATATAACTCAGCAGAAGTCGCAAGTTTGCAAATTGTTGCCAGGTATCTCCAGGCATTTTAGAAATTAAACTTTTTTTGCCATGTACAACTTCATCATGGGACAAAGCGCAAATAAAGTTTTCAGAAAATACATAAATTAACCCAAACGTTAAATCATGATGATGATAAGTACGGTATAAGGGATCTTTTGAGAAATAGCGTAAAGTGTCATTCATCCACCCCATATTCCATTTAAAATCAAAACCCAAACCACCAAGCTCTGCAGGTTGGGTAACGCCTGGAAAAGAGGTCGATTCCTCTGCAATCATGATGACCCCTGGACATCTTTGATGTATAACAGAATTGAGATGCTTTAAAAACTCGATAGCGGCTAAATTCTCCCTTCCTCCATAAATATTTGGTATCCATTCGCTTTCTTCACGTCCATAGTCAACATAAAGCATGGAAGCCACAGCATCCACTCGCAACCCATCGATATGCATTTTTTCACACCAATAAAGAGCATTCGCTATGAGAAAATTTGTGACTTCATTGCGACTGAAATTAAAAATATTGGTTTGCCAATGAGGATGAAAGCCTTGTCGAGGATCTGCATGTTCATATAAAGCCGAGCCATCAAACCGCGAAAGCGAAAAAGCATCTGTGGGAAAATGGCCTGGCACCCAATCTAAAATGACACCAATCCCTTTTAAATGCATGTAGTCCACAAAATATTGAAAATCTTGAGGTGAACCATGTCTGCTGGTGGGAGCGAAAAAACCTGATACTTGGTACCCCCAAGATTCATCTAAAGGATGTTCTTGAATAGGCATAAGTTCGACATGCGTGAATCCCATCTCTAAACAATAGCTGGCTAAATTATGAGCTAAATCTCGATAGTTTAAAAAATTGCCATCATATTGATTCCAAGAGCCCGTATGAATTTCATAAATCGATAAGGGCTTAGCCTGAATATCTTGATGTTTTCTGGCTTCTATCCATTGTTGGTCACGCCAATTGTAACTGTCAATTGATGCAATGATTGATGCTGTCGCCGGACGCATTTCACTATAAGTCGCATAAGGATCAGCTTTGATGCAGCGCTCCCCTTGTTGTGTATGAATTTCAAACTTATACTTTTCACCTTCTTTCATACCAGGCACAAAGATTTCCCACACTCCTGTATAGCCTTGCACTCGCATCGGGTTGGCGCGTCCATCCCAATAGTTACAATCGCTCAGTAACGAAACACATTTAGCATTGGGAGCCCAAACAGAAAATTTCACCCCCTCTACTCCTAAATGAGAAGTTAATCTGCCACCCATTTGATTATATAATTCGTAATGAACACCTTTTCCAAAAAGATATTGATCTATCTCTCCAAATGTAGAAGGAAAAGCGTAAGGATCATGTGCTAATAACCCATTTTGATGGTAAACACGATAGTCTAATGCCGTGGTTTCTACAGGAACTCGGTATTCAAAAAAACCCTCATCGTGGATTTTTACAGCTTCGACAATTTCACCGTTTAGCTCTAAAAAAACTTGAAATGCACCGGGACGCCACAGACGGATAACTTTTTGATTTTCGCATTCGTGTAATCCCAACACATCATGGGGGTGATGGTGCGTAATTTGTATGATACGCTGTAAATGCTCGTAAAAAGAAGGCTCTAAAGTAGAAAATAGTGATTGCATAGATCATATACATAAATTAATTGAGAAGATTGATCTTACTGAATCAGCTAAAATTATCAAAGAAATAATGTTGTTTTTTTTCTAAATGTAGGAGCTGACCGGAATAAATGATCCTCCCTTTGTCTGCTCCACCACTACGCAAGCGACATTGTTTAGCATGTCGAAAACAAAATGCGATTTCTGCATTTATTTCGGCATTTACTTTGAATTCACAGCGTCGCACTCTCTTTTTAGTCCATTCGATAGAAAATGTTCCTTCATTCATTTGCTTATCTAGCAATCGACCACAATGAAATTCAGGCGGAAGCGCGGGTAAAAGCTCGACTTGTGAGTTTTGACAACGCACAAATAATTCACTAATGAGTTTTGAGCCTTTCTGGAGCAACACTAAAGGGGAAATAGCGATGTTTTGTTTTGTATCAGGTTTGAGAATCCCTTGATATAAGTGATCTTGGAATTGGGGAACTAAAAGACTTGTAAAACCTGTCAGAAGTAGTTGTGTCCACAAGGGAATAATTTTCTCTGGAGTATTAAAAAACGTTAGCTCTTGGCATTGTTTTAATAGTTGAAAAGTACCAAATGCACTATCAGTTTGTGATAACTCGGGAATAAATTGACCTAAACGATGCCAGACAGGAAAAACTTCGGCTAAATCTTGACGACGTTGAACCATTTCCCAATCTTGTGACTTACTATTACCTAAAGATAACCTTTCTATAAGAGTTGGAACAAATGGTTCAAAAATTTTTTCTTCACAAAAGAAAAAAAGAGTGTCTTTAGCTTTTAAACACCAAGAATCTTTTGCCGTAAATAAGCACAACTTATCTTGTGGGGCTTTTTCAATGTGTATTCTAAAACCACATCCGCCTTGAGAGCTCTTTAAACAATAACGCACAAAACCAAGAGTGGTTTCTCCCCAAATGCGCACTTCCCCTTTTTCCAAATCGTTTTGAACAGTAAACCCTTTGATAGGTCCTAATAATTCAAAGTGTAGCTCCAGCTGCAAAGTAGAGGAGGCATTTGATAAATCAAAAACTTTTAAACACGTGGGAAAAATTTGCAACTGATAAAAGGATCCAGGCAAAATACAACTTGCACCAGGAAGATGAGAAAACGGTTTGAGTCTCTCGGCTATTTTTATATACATATTTTTTAATCAGCCTCAATAAGTCGGCCAATTAAACCTTGTGGTGTATTAGAAAGCAGCTCGACCTCAACCAATTGATTGGATGGAAGCTGTGTATCTGGAACAATCACCTCTAAAAAATTTGCGGTGTGACCAGAAGTGATTTGTGCTGTATTATTTTCAGTCAGAATTTGCAAACGTCTTCCTACATAATTCTCACGTAATTCATAGGCAAATTTTTCAGCCAAGCGCATCACTTCTTGTTTACGAAATTTAATGCTATCTACAGGTACTTTATTTGGCATTAAGATAGAACGCGTACGTGGACGGTCGCTGTAAGGAAACATATGCACTTTTGCAAATTTCACTTCACGCATGACATTTAAAGTGTCTAAAAAATCTGCATCTGTTTCGCCCGGAAAACCAACAATGATATCTGTTGTGAAAGAAAAATCCGGGTCAGCTGCACGTAGACGATCAATTGTTTCTAAGAAAACTTGACGCGTGTATTTACGGTTCATTCGTTTCAAAATGACATTAGAGCCAGATTGTAAAACGATGTGCATGGAGTGACACGTATTTTTTCCATTTAAAATGGCATCGGCTAAATCTTCGTCCACTTCATCCGGATCGATAGAAGAAACACGTAATCTTTCTAATCCTGGTAATTGATCCACTAGGCGAATTAGGCTGGCTAAAGTAATAGGGGGAGTGCCTTTTTCAACGCCGCCATCATAATCTCCCACATTAATGCCAGTGATAACGATCTCTTTAAAGCCACTTGCAATTAATTCACGAACTTCTTGCAAAATATCTTCTGGAACTCTTGAACGAGATCTTCCCCGAACGTACGGGATGATGCAATAAGTGCAAAACGAGTTACAGCCATCTTGAATTTTAACAAAGGCGCGTGTATGCGATTCGAAATGCTTAATCGAAAACTCGGGGACGGAATCCTCTGGAAAAATTCTAGATAAGAGATTTTCTTTTTCAGCATTAGGCACCACATGCGTGACGCCACCCAGCTGTTTGACAACTTCAGGTTGCCTTTCAGCAAAACAGCCAGTGACTAAAAGCTGGCTATTTGTATTTTCACGAGCAAGTTGACGGATTGCATGCCGACTACTACTATCGGCTGATTCGGTTACAGTGCAGGTATTCACAATACAAATTTCGGCCTGCTCCCCTTCCTTTACTTCTTCATAACCTAAAGCAAGAAGTTGATCTCGGTAAGCTTGCGATTCATATTGGTTTGTACGACAACCTAATGTCACAATCTTGAATTTATTTTTTGATTTCTCTTCCATATCGTCTTATTTATTGTTCTTTCGCATGAGTATAGCAGAATTTAAGCGTTTAAGAAAAGAAACCTTTTGAGATGATAAAATCAGAGAACTAGGCAACTCCATAGAAGAACGAGTTGTTTTAGAGCAGGTCTCATAAGCTGACATTAAACGGCATGTTTAAATTTACAGATTATTCCTTCTTCGACAAAATCGACAATCTCTGCATTTTTTTGGACATTGACTACATTGTCTTTCGCCTCTTTTTTTCAGTTCTTGTTCTTCTTTAAAGTCGTCTTCTTTTTTTTGTATTATGGCAGACACTACCTTTTCACCTCCAAAAGTCATCAATAGTCCTCCTGCTACTTGACATCCAGGTACAGGAATGCAGTATAAAAACGCACCACAAAGGCAAATAGTTATTCCTATGTCAACACTTGGACTAATTCCCCAATTTGAACGTGGTCGATAATCGTTGTCATTATTGCCATCAAGCGAGAAATCCGTGGGTAATCTTTTATTCAAACTATATATATAAGCTTTGAAGTTTCTAATGTCCTCTTTACTAAGTTTAATATTAGGATTTTTCTCACATAATTCTTTAATAACATTGTCTATGTGTTCATTCATGCTCCATTTTTCATCTATTCCTTGATAAAGGTAATTGCCCATGTCACGTTTCATAATAAACATTCTCATAACTAAACGCTCTATATCCCCTTTTTTTGCTAAGTCACAAACTATTTCAGCATGTTTTTTCATTACTTTTTCAATTGATTTTTCTGCACAAACTGAATTTGGAATTATTCCAAAGATCAATGTGATAAACAGTGTAAACAAAAAAATACTTGATGTATTGATACTACGAACCTTACAAAACATAAAACTAATCTCTTTTCTTAAAATAAAACTCTCGTTGACAGGAGTGCAATTATTTCTGAGGGAGATCTGAAAAAAGCTTGCGAATAACAATAAATTTTCTAAATATAGATCAAAATATCATTTATATTTGGAGAACTGACAATGGATAGTAAGAAAAAGTCTT
>Ga0105045_10001206_pt1 | contig 20897 bp, 17 predicted proteins | sample MAT02_FD_78089 | JGI IMG/M metagenome (GOLD analysis project Ga0105045, IMG submission 78089) | Freshwater microbial communities from Lake Fryxell liftoff mats and glacier meltwater in Antarctica - MAT-02 (megahit assembly) | ecosystem: Environmental > Aquatic > Freshwater > Ice > Liftoff... | reverse complement strand
TTCGTACCAATGCGTACGGCCTTGCTCCTGCGCCAGTTGATGTTCAGCGTGGCGTTTCCAGTTCTGGACAGCGTCCAGACTATCCCAGTATGAAACGGTAATGCCGGGCGATCCATCGTCATGGTCATTGTGGGCTGACTCTACACCGAGAAAACCGGGCTGCTCATGAGCAAGCGCAACCATGCGTTCGGCGGTGTCGGCGTATCCGTCTGCCACGTTGGTGCGGACCGACGTAAAGATTACGGCGTAGTAGGGGGGCGGGGGGGTGGTGGCAATCATACCATTAAATTACAGACAAGTATCTGTCAGGACCAACACTGTGTTCCGGCTATAGGCAGGATTATACCCCGGCACCTGACAAAACAAGGGCTTCGTTTACGATACCGGCAATGCGGTCTACGTCGGCTTCGGGCAGACCAGGATACAGCGGTAAACACAGCACCCGCCGGGCAACGCTTTCCGAAACCGGACACGGCTGGTAACTTTTCAGGAACGGCAGCGTATTGAGCGACGGGTAAAAATACCGGCGCGCTACGATCTCCTGCGCCTGCAACGCATCAAAGACCAGCAACAACGTCTCCTCCGACTCAAATACAACGGGGTAATAGGCATAGTTGTAATCCATGCCCGGCAACAGGGTGGGGCGGGTCATTCCAGAAAAGTCGAGCCGGACCGTGTACCGCTCGAAGATAGCTTTGCGGGCGGCAATCAACTCCGGCACTATGGGTAGTACGCACAGGCCCATAGCCGCGTGGAGTTCGGAGTTTTTGGCGTTGATGCCAATGCTGCGGTAGTCGTCATTGCGATGACCGAAGGAGCGGTAGAAATGCAGTCTTTCGGCCATCTCATCGTTATCGGTTACGATGCAACCGCCCTCCACCGTGTGAAATACTTTGGTCGCGTGGAAACTGCACGTGCTCAAATCGCCGTAACTCAGAATAGAGCGACCGTTATAACTCGCCCCGAACGTATGAGCCGCGTCGTAGATGACTTTCAGCCCGTATTTATCGGCAATGGCCTGAATCTGATCGATCCGGCAGGCATTGCCATACACGTGTGTGGCCATGATAGCCTGCGTGTTGGGCGTAATGAGCGGCTCGATGGCATCAGGATCGATATTGAAATCATCGGGACGAATGTCGGCGAAAACGGGCGTACAACCCTCCCAAAGCAACGCGTTGGTTGTGGCTACGTAGGAGAACGGCGTGGTAATAACCTCCTTCGTAATGTCCAGGGCTTTAAGGGCCATTTGCAGCACAACGGTGCCGTTTGTGCAGTATTTCAGGTGCCGAAGACCCAGATAGGCCTTTAGCTGGCCTTCCAGTTCCCGCACCAGCGGACCATCGTTGGTCAGGTACACGCGGTCCCAGATTCCTTGTAAGTAAGCCGTGTACTCAGCTAAATCGGGCAGGTATGATTTGGTGACGTTGATCATTTCAGTTAACTGATAACGGGTTCCATCATTTCCATCTCGAACGGAAACTGCGGGCGTACGTAGCCGGGCCATTTGCCGTACCAGGCAATACCGGCGCGGTAATCTTCTACGTCGAAGGTAAGCCCGTCGTCCATCATAAACAGGGGAGTTACCGTATCTTTTACGATCATGACCGAAACTGTGTACGACCCATCATTCAGGAAATAGCCGGGAATGGTACACTCGCCCGCAATCAGCCCTTTGCCGTAGGGTTGCGACCGCGTTCCGACGTTGAAGATGCACTCGCCCGTCAGGGAGTTGAGGTGCATGCTCAGGTTCAGGTTGGCATGGTCCATCATGTTCCAGAACTCAAAGCGGAGTTTCATGGGCGTTCGGACGTCAATGTGGGTCGTATCTTCGGGGTAGTCGGGAATCAGTTCAACACGCCGGAACCGAACCAGATCATTGCCGGGAGCTTCTTCGGGCGTGTCCCACTGCCGCACCAGCTGCGTGCGCGATACTTTGCTGAGGTACGACGCAATCACTTCATTGGTTTCGCCCTGCTCAATGAGCATCCCCTTCTCAAAATACAGTGTTTTATTGCACAGGGCCTGTACGGCGGTCAGGTTGTGGCTTACGAAGATGATGGTACGTCCGCTGGCCGAGTTGTCGCGCATTTTGCCGATACTCTTCTTCTGAAATTCAGCATCGCCCACGGCCAGCACTTCATCGACAATCATGATTTCGGGGTCGAGGTGGGCCGAAATAGCAAACCCCAGCCGCACGTACATGCCTGACGAATAACGTTTCACGGGCGTATCCAGAAACTTCTCCACCCCGGCAAAAGCCACGATCTCGTCGAACTGCCGCTTTATCTCGCTACGAGTCATACCCAGCAGCGCGCCGTTGAGAAAAATGTTCTCCCGGCCCGTTAGTTCGGGGTGAAAACCCGTACCTACTTCGAGCAGGCTGGCCACGCGGCCTTTTATTTTGACAGTACCCGTAGTGGGTTCGATGATCTTGCTCAGAATCTTGAGCATGGTCGATTTCCCCGCACCATTATGACCTACAATCCCGACCCGGTCGCCCTGCTCGATTGAGAAGTTGACATCGCGCAGGGCCCAAAATTCTTCGTGGGTCAGCTCTTGCTGCTGTTTCCTTCCGCCAAAAATAGACTGGATATTGTTCGTCAGGACATCGCGCAGGGTTGTGCCACCCTTGCCTTTTTTATGGTCAATGATGTATTGCTTACTTATATTTTCAACGGTAATGACAGACATAGTGACTCGTTAAATATCATCCACAAACGTACTCTCTCGTTTGCGGAAAAAATACAGGGACAAAACTAAGCAAACGCTGATGATCACCACGGATGCTACCAGACTTTGTGGATTGAAAAAAGACTGCTCGCCCAGCAGCGACCACCGGAACCCATCGATGATACCCACCATCGGATTGAGGATATAGATAGGATACCACCACTCATTGGCTACGGTACGGCTGGTATAGGCAATGGGGCAGGCGTAAAAGCCGATCTGCATCAAAAATGGAATCAACTGCCCCACATCGCGAAAGCGCACGTTGATGGTGGCGAAGAAAAGCCCGAATGCAAAGGCCGCCAGAATAGCCAGCAGAATGAAAAAGGGCAATAACAGCAGATGCCAGTCGGGAAGAAACTGATAATAAATAGCCAACAGAATAAACAATCCCAACGAGACGAGGAAGTCAACAAAACTCACGGCTACGGCACTGATGGGCATAATGAGCCGGGGGAAATATACTTTCGTGACGAGGTTGGCGTTCATGGTTACACTGCTGCTGATCTGAGTGAAAGCAGTTGAAAAAAACGTCCAGATGGTAATACCTCCCAGGATCATGAGGGGATAAGGTACACCCGGATCGCCCGGTAATTTGGCAATCTTTTGAAATACCAGGACCATCACCAGCATGGTACTCAGTGGTCTGATCAGCCCCCAGGCCGTACCGAGCGCGGTTTGCTTGTACCGTACCGACACGTCGCGCATGGCCAGAATCCACATCAGTTCACGGTTGCGCCACAGGTCGCGCCAGTAATGACGCTCCGAGCGTCCCGGCTGTATGATTGTTTCGTACGTTTTCAAAACAGAAGAAAGTTGTAGATGGTCCGCCACTGCGGTTGTATAGTTGTACAGTTGGCTGCCGCCTGAGAAACTATACAACTGTACGATTACACAACTGTATGACTTTATAACTGTACAACTTTTAAAAATTATTCTTCCCGCATAATGCTGCGGTAAGTTTCGCGGAGGAAAATAATGATGATGCCCAGCACAACGCCCAGTGCAATACCCAGGCGCAAACCTACCGGCGTAACACCCGTACGAGTGAGCGGAAACGCGACGGGTTCGATGACCGTAAACAGCGGAGCCTCCCGAATCAGCGACAACCGGATGGCGTCCAGTTGTTGCAGGGTCTGGTAATACAGCGTGGAGAGGAATGTTGAGTTACGGGTCAGTTTCGTTTCAGTAATCCGGCCCTGCGCCACCACCATCTGCTGATTCTGGTCCATGTACCGGGCCAGCTTGTTTTCAGTACCCGTCATTACGCTGAGCAGTGAGTCGGCCCGGCTTTTGGTCAGGTTAAACATCTCACGGGTTTTCTTGGTCTCTTTCTGCCGGTAGTCTTCCTCGATCGTTTTGAGGTGTGTGGTCAGAAAATGGGCCGTTAGCTGTTCATCTTCCATGCCGCAGTAAATCTGCATGAACGACGATTTACGCTCCGGTTGCGAAACGCTTATCTCAGTACCGATGCGGGCGTAAATCTGCGACATAACCGATTGCTCCATCTTGGTGTACTCGCTGGGTTTTTTGGCCCGTGTAAAACGAAAAGACCGGAGCGAATCACTGTCTTCCCATTCTTTGTCGCGAATGCCGCTGTTCTCGATGTAATAGTTGGCCAGCAAAACCGGTTTGCCATAAATCGTGTCGGTGTGCATCAGCGTTTTTTCAACAACGGGCCGGGACTGGGCATAGACCAGAAAGTTGTCGCCCGAAAAAATGTTGGCGTCCGACGCTCCGCCCCCCATACCGAACGCACTGGCCAATGCACCCAGGTCGCCCCCGAAGCTACCTCCTGACGAGCCACCGCCGAGGTTGAAGAGGATTGAAGAGGTGTAGAGCGGTTTGTCTTCGTTGAAATAATCGTAGGCATAGCCGATTATCCCGCAAATGATGACTGAGAGTACCAGGACTTTCCAGTTGCGTTTGGCTATGTCCTTGATCTTAAACAGTTGCAGTACTACCGACTTGGGCGAGAACTGATCGGGCGGCAACGGGCGGCCCGTGTAAGCGTCTTGTTGTTGAGGAGAGGGTATGTTCGTCTGATCCATAAAGCAGAAAGGAATGAGCAGTTAAGGCGTTCTGTTACGAAGTTGACTGAGAGCCACCACAGTGAGAATCAGCGTGATCAAGGATGAAGCGACGCCCGTAGCTGAGCCTAATATCTGCTGCGGAGTAAGCTTAGACGCCGTTCGTTTCGGTACAACAACTTCCGAGCCTGGAGCTACCCGTGGATAGACATTAAAGAACGCAAACTTGCGCGTCCGGTCAACTGAGCCATTAGCATACACTACGAAGGCTTTTCTGCGCTGTGATTTGGTTGTGAACCCGCCTACCTGACTGATGTAGTCCTGAAACGTTTGGCCGGACCGGAACTTCACCGTATTAGGCAGCATGACCTCACCCTGTATCCGCACGGTCTCCAGCCGCTTGGGAATGCGCAGAATGTCGCCCTCCTGTACCAGCATGTCCTCCGCTGAGTTTGGATTGTCCAGAATCTTTTTCAGGTTGATATTGATCGACTCCGGCTGATCGGTTGCAATCTCTTCCGTCTCAACAACGGCCTGGCCAGTGGTTACGTTGTCAGAGACGCTCTCAATAGATTGCTTGCGCCGGGCTAATTCGTCTTCGCTCAGCGTAACCCGCCGAATTAGCGTGGCCCCCTCTACATACGCCTGGGGCGACAGACCGCCCGCCAGCCCAATCAGGTCCGATACTTTCTGATCTTTACTCCGAATGGCATACAAACCCGGCAAAATTACTTCGCCCTCAACGGCTGCGTAGGTCTGAACCAAATAATTGGGCGATCGCCGAACAATGATCTGATCGTAAGGCTGAAGCATAAAATTGTTCTGATCGGCATTGGTCGATAAATCGCGGTTGACGCTGAACCGCTGAATTTCGGCTACCTGCGCCGACGCTGAACGCGGATCGACGTCTTTCTTCCGCCGGACCACCTCAACCAGCGAAATAGCCGCCGATTCGCGTAGTCCACCGGCTTTCAACAGGGCATCGCCCAGAGTCATGTTCGCCATAAACGGCATAAACGGCGATGGATTGTTGACCTCGCCCAGCACCGAAATCTGAGCCGCTTCGGCCAGGTCGAACGCCGATGGGATGATGACCTGATCTTCGCGTTGCAATGCCACGTCGGGATCGGTGCCAGCCAGAATGTTGGCCAGGTTCAGCGTAATATTTTCGATGGCGAGGTCTTCACGTGTTCGGATAATATTGACCCGGCCCCGGAAGGCGTCACCCTTCAGGCCTTCGGCAGATTTGATGAGTTGTTTGAGCGTGGGGTTCTGATCGAGCGAGTACTGACCGGGGCGGTACACAGCTCCTTCAACCGTAACCTGATTCTCGAACCGGTCCAGTAACTGCTCCACGGAAGCTACGTCGCCATCCTGCATCTCGAAGGTTTTGAACTCAGCAGCCGTTACGTCAACAACTTTCCGTTCGCGGTCGGTCAGGCGAAGGACCTTAATGCGGCCTTTGTAAGCACTGGCTGCAAACCCACCGGCGTAAAATAGCAGCCGATCAAGGGTTTCGCTGGGCAGCATCTCAAAAATCTTGTTACGCTTTACGGGACCGGTAATTTCGGTGCGCTCAATGTAGGTTGTGAACCGGATGTTATCATTATCCTGCAACCGGAGGTCGTTGGTCTGGATACCCGTCAGCAGGTAATCATACAGGTCGAGATTCGCTACTACCCGGTTGTTGCGGATAAGCTGCACCTTCCGGAAAGACCCCAGTTCGTTCGGCCCGCCCGCCTGGAAAATAGCATTCATAATGGTCGAGAGCGACGAGAGCGTGTAGGTGCCTGGCTGCACGGCCTCGCCCGTTACCGTAACCCGAATGCTGCGGATGGCTCCGCCAAGCGATACTTCCAGAAAGGTATTTTTTGGGCCGTAGGCTCCGTTGCGCAATCCGGCAAACTTGCTGGCCAACCGACCTTCGATCCGGGTTTTGGCCTGCTCGACACTTAACCCCGCTACCTGAACCGGCCCCACACCCGACTGCTGGGCAAAATACACATATCCTTCGGGAGTCACCTTCTGAGAAAAGTCGGTTTCGGAGTAGCCGTAGATACGGATGTTCAGCTGATCGCCCGGCCCAACGGTATAGTTGCGGGGGGTAGCCATAGTCAGGTTGGGCTGAAATGATTTTTTCAGCTCGGTGTCGCTGAAAACGTCGTAACCAAAAATCCGACGGCGGAGTTGTAACCGTTCGGCTTCGCGGGACTGCTCGTAGCTGTCTTTAACTAAGTTCTCATTCATCTGCTCATTAGACTGATCATCGTCGGCCTGGGCCGCGCCTTCTTCCAGTCCGTTCACGCTTCTTTCTCCAGTAGGGCTATTCGCGTTGGCTGGGTTGTTGGCATTGGCCGGATTGTTGGCGTTACCGCGTCCGTTGGCATTACCGTTTTGCTGCTGGAGCTGATTGATCTGCTGCTGGGCCTGCTGTCTGGCTGCAGGCGGCAGGTTATTGATATTTACCCCGCCCGGTAGGGTCGTATTGGCTGGAGCTGCACCACCGGACCGGGCCGGAGTGGCACCGGGGGAGGCAGGGGCGCCACCCGGTGCAGGCGCGGGCGTTACCTGCGCCCAGACATGACCCGATAGCAACACTACCGTCAAAACAGATAGACCTAACCGGTGAACCAGTCCACCCGGATGGATAGAAAAAGAATTTAGGAGAAACATGCGGAGAATTCGCAGATTTTGCATATTTTTAAGAAGTCGAACAGTTAGACGGCCGTAAAAGTACACAATCACTCGAAGTGCTATTTTAGGCCGTTATCGTACACAGCACGGTTCAGTCGGCAAAGTAAACGAACTTTTACGGGAATCTGAACAGTTTCTGATTCTACGGATATATTTCAGCCCTGCCTGAGCTCGTATGACTTTTCCGATGTTGCTGTGTTAACTAAAAATATCGTTCTTCCGTATATCACCCGCCCACTAATTTTTGTATGGCCGATTTAACGTTAAAACCTGTTCAGTACAACGAAGATAGTATCCGGTCGCTCGACTGGCGCGAACACATCCGGCTTCGGCCTGGTATGTACATTGGTAAACTCGGCGATGGCTCTGCTTACGACGATGGCATCTATGTACTGCTCAAAGAAACGATTGATAACTGCATTGACGAACACGTCATGGGCTTTGGTAAAACCATTGATGTGCGGGTTTCCGAACACCGCATCGAAGTACGCGATTATGGCCGGGGCATCCCACTCGGTAAGGTTGTCGATGTCGTTTCCAAGATCAACACCGGTGGTAAGTATGACTCCGGTGCGTTCCAGAAATCGGTGGGGCTGAACGGTGTCGGTACCAAAGCCGTCAACGCGCTATCGTCGCATTTTCGGGTGCAGTCGTTTCGCGATGGTCGTAGCGTCTGGGCCGAGTTTGTGCGGGGCGACCTTGATAAGAAAGAAGAGGGTGAAACTACCGAGCGTAACGGTACGCTGATCGTTTTTGAGCCGGACAATACCGTGTTTAAGAATTTTCACTACCGTGGGCAGTTCGTATCGGACATGATCTGGAATTACTGCTACCTCAATGCCGGGCTGATCATCAATTTCAACAAACAGAAGTTCGTTTCCCAAAACGGTTTGCTCGATCTGGTTAGGAACCGTCATAAAGAAGAGGACCTGCGCTATCCCATTATCCATCTGAAGGGCGATGATATCGAGATTGCCATGTCGCATGGCAATCAGTACGGGGAGGAGTATCATTCGTTCGTCAATGGCCAGAATACCACCCAACACGGTACGCACCTGACGGCTCTCAAAGAGGCCCTGGTCGATACCATCAGGAAGCACTTCGACAAGAACTACGATACTACCGATATCCGGGCCAGCGTCATTGCCGCCGTCAGTATCCGGGTGCAGGAGCCGGTGTTTGAGTCGCAGACCAAGACAAAGCTTGGTTCGATTAACATGTCGCCCGATGCCAACGCGCAGTCGGTCAACTCGTTTGTCAAGGACTTTGTCAGAGAACGCCTGGATAATTTCCTGCATATCAACCCCGCCGTGCGCGATGCTATGAAAAAGCGCATCGAACAGTCGGAACGCGAACGTAAGGAACTGGCGGGTATCAAAAAACTTGCCAATGACCGCGCCAAAAAAGCAAGTCTGCATAACAAAAAACTCCGCGACTGCCGCAACCACCTGCCCGACGTCAAATCTGACGACCGGCTTGAGACTACGCTCTTCATTACCGAGGGCGACTCGGCCAGCGGCTCAATTACCAAAAGCCGCAACGTGCAGACGCAGGCTGTGTTTAGTTTGCGCGGTAAGCCGCTGAACTGCTTTGGACTGACCAAAAAAGTGGTCTATGAAAATGAGGAGTTCAACCTGTTGCAACACGCTCTGGATATTGAGGACGGGCTGGAGGGGCTGCGTTACAACCGCATTGTCATTGCCACCGATGCCGACGTGGACGGGATGCATATCCGGCTGTTGATGCTGACGTTTTTCCTGCAATTTTTCCCGGATCTGGTGCGTAACGGCCACTTGTACATTCTGGAAACGCCGTTGTTCCGGGTTCGTAATCCCAAGAACCACAAGGAAACGACGTATTGCTATTCTGAAGAGGAGAAACAGGCCGCAATGAACAAGCTGACCAAGGGCGGCAAGAAGATCGAGATTACGCGCTTCAAGGGGCTGGGCGAAATCTCGCCCGACGAGTTTGGCCTGTTCATCGGCGAAGACATGCGCCTGGAGCCGGTTATTATGGAGAAGGAAACATCGGTGGCCAAACTGCTGAGTTACTACATGGGCAAAAACACCCCCGACCGGCAGCGGTTCATTATTGACAACCTCCGTGTCGAGAAAGACGTGGACGAAGCGGCTTTGGTGTAAGAATTTCGGAGTTCGGTTTTTAGTTTACGGTTTTCGGTGGGTCATTTGCAGGGCTTACACCAAATACCGTAAACTGAATACCGCTTTGATGACCCTCGAATCCCTCCGTACCGATATTGATGCCCTCGATGACCAACTGCTTATGCTGCTCAATCAGCGGATGGAGCTGGTTAGGAAAGTGGGCGAATTGAAACGTACCACTAACACTGTTATCTACCGGCCTGAACGCGAAAAGCAGATTCTGGACCGGCTACATCATCAGAACGACGGGCTGCTGAATCGGGCGGCCATCGAAGCCATTTTTCTGGAAATCTTCGCCGTTTCTCGCAATCTCGAACTGCCCGAACGGGTGGCGTACCTGGGGCCGGAGGGCAGCTTCACGCATCAGGCCGCCGAGAGCCGGTTTGGAGCCATGAGTGCATACATGGCCCTGCCCACCATCCGGTCAGTGTTTGAGAGCGTAGAAACGGGACGGGTGCGGTTTGGGGTAGTACCCATCGAGAACAATCAGGAAGGTGTGGTTAGTGAGGCCATTGATTTGCTGCTGGAAAAAGACCTCAGTATTGCCGCTGAAGCCCAGATTCCGGTCCACTTTACGTTTGCCACCCAGGCAGAAAACCTCGCTGACATTACGCACATCTACTCCAAAGACATCGCGTTCCGGCAGTGCAGCAAATTTCTGAACGACAGTTTCGACGGGCTACCCGCCGAACTCGTGCCAGTCGAGTCAACCTCAAAAGCCGCCAAGCTGGCCGGGCAGCAGCCCAACACAGCAGCCATCTGCTCGCACATTGCCGCTAAACTATTTGACGTACCAGTACTGTTTGATAACATCGAGGATTCGGACCTGAACCGCACCCGGTTCCTGATTCTGGCTAAAGACTTTGTAAATCAGCCCAGCGGCCACGACAAAACCACGCTTATTGCCCGGCTCTCCAACACTGAGTCGCCGGGGGTATTGGCCCGGTTTCTTCAGGAGTTCAATCAAAAGGGTATTAACCTGACCAAGATTGAGAGTCGTCCGTTGCGTGAGGGAACGTCGTTTCGGTTCTGGTTCCTGCTCGAGTGCGAAGGCCACGCCAATGACCCGGCTCTGCACGATATTCTGGCCCGCCACACGACTGACGTTAAACTGCTGGGCAGCTACGTCCGCATTGTGTGAGTTCGGGTGTGGTGATGCGCCCGGCCTGTGTCGAACTGCAACAAAAAATCCCCGCCGAAGCCCGGCGGGGATTTTTTTATATGGTAATCGGATAGCTCTATACTTCTTCAACTGCCCGTTTCCGTTCTACAAGCCGGTCGTGACCAACTTCCTGCTGGGCTTTCTGAGATTCGGCAGAAGGGCGGAGCCGGACGATGTGCAGCTTGTGCAGTAGGCCAATCATGGGGTAGGTGGGATCAAACTCGAACCATTTCGCGCCGAAGTTGGCCGAGTTGGGACGCTTGTGGTGATTGTTCTGAAACAGTTCGCCCATCATTACTACGTCGAGAATCAACGAATTCTTCGATTCGTCTTGATTGTCGAAGTTTGAGTAGCCGTACTTGTGGCCGCTCCAGTTAATGATGGCTCCATGTACTGGTCCCATGACGAAGTGAACGGGCAGCAGGAAGAAGAACGCCCAGTGCATGTCCAGATACAGGTACGCAAGGATGTAGAACGCGCTGTACAGCACGGCCCAGCCCGCACGCGAAACCCACGAGTCGCCTACCTTTTCGATGAATTTCCACTCCGGATAATTCCGGTCGAATTGCTTTTCGATAGGTTGGGTACGGTGTAGAACGGTGTTGTAGATGTTTTTGGTCGTCCACATCATCGTGAAAATGTTTTTCGTATGATGGGGCGAGTGCGGGTCACGGGGGGTATCGCTAAAGGCGTGGTGCATCCGGTGCAACACCGCATAGGCGCGGGGGCTGAGGTACGACGATCCCTGTGAGATATACGTCAGGGCGTAGAAAAAACGCTCCCAGAATTTGCTCATTGAGAACATTTTATGCGCCGAGTAACGATGCAGGAAGAACGTTTGGCAGAACAAAGACAAATACCAGTGTCCGATAAAGGCGGCCAGTACAATCACGGGGGTAATGAGTTAAAGGTGAAGATGAACAGGACTAAAAATACTCCTACAATACTAACGAAATTTGGGTTCATTTGGGTTTCCTTCCCAAAATAATACCCAAAGTTTATTCGACCGACGTAGCATATTCTAGTAGGTTGGCACCCATACGCAAGGCCTGCTGCCGTACGGGTTCGGGGTCATTATGCACACTTTGGTCCTCCCAGCCGTTGCCCAGATCGCATTCGTAGCTGTAAAAGCAGACCAGCCGCCCTTCGTGAATCAGCCCGAACCCCTGCGGTGCTTTGCCATCGTGTTCATGCACTTTAGGCAGGCCGTTCGGGAATTTGAATCGCTGCTGGTAGATCGGGTGGTTGAAGGGCAGTTCCACGAAGTTCAGTTCGGGAAAGACCTTTTTCATCTCGCGCCGGATAAACTTGTCCAGTCCGTAGTTATCGTCCACATGCAGGAACCCACCCGACATCAAATACCGGCGCATGTTACGGGCTTCGGCGTCGCTGAATGTTAGGTTGCCGTGTCCGGTAAGGTGTACAAATGGGTAACTGAACAAATCGGGGCTGCCGGGTTCTACGATGTCTTCTTCGGGGAAGATATTCATGCGCAGGTTGGCGTTGACAAACTTGATCAGGTTGGGCAGCGAGGTTTTATTGGCGTACCAGTCGCCCCCGCCATCGTATTTCAGCTTGGCAATTTTATAGGCATACTGAGCCGTTGCCAATGAACAGGTAGCCGCGAGCAGGAAGCAGGAAAGCAGGAATTTTTTCATGGCTGCATCAGAAATTGATAAAGTTTAAGACTTGACAGGCGGTCAGTGCGGCTGTTTCGGTGCGGAGCCGGTTGGGGCCGAGCGTTGCCATCCGAAAACCCGCGTCCGTCGCCTGTTGTAATTCGTTGTCCGAAAAGTCACCTTCGGGACCAATCAGCACTACGTAGCTGCCGCCGGGTGTTGCTGATTTTGACAGATTGACTGGCGGCTCGCTGTCTGGTAAATGCGCAACGAACCGCTGCGGTTCCGAAATGGTCTGGAGCAGTTCAGAAAACGGTACGGCATCGTCAAACTGGGGTAACCACGACTGTAACGACTGTTTCATGGCCGCAACCGCAATCTTCTCGATACGTTCCAGTTTTAATACCCGCCGTTCGGAGTGTTTGCCAAAGAAGAAGCTGACACGCTCCACGCCAATCTCGACCGCTTTTTCGACGAACCATTCGATTCTGTCCAGGCTCTTGGTTGGGGCCACGCAGATACGTATGGAAAACGGGCGGGGTGGAGTGGTTCGCGTGTTGGTGATCCGAAACGTGGTTAGTTTCCCCGTTGAGGGTGTTATGATAGCCGAATGCCGATTGCCGCGCCCGTCCGTCACGGCAATGCTGTCGCCGGGTTTAAGCCGCAGCGTTTTCATGGCATGGCGCGAATCGTCTTCGGTCAGGTGCAGAACGGCATCGGGCAGGGCCACGCCCGGTGTGAACTCGCCCGGCTGATAGAATAGGTGCATATTGTGAAATCAGATACCTGCCAACAGGTTGGTTTTGATGAGTTTGATGGCAATGGCCAGCAGAATGATGCCGAAAATCTTACGAATTACGGATAGCCCACCCGGACCAAGCTTAACCTCGAGCCACTCCGACGACTTCAGCACGGCGTAAATCAGCACCAGATTAATGGTAATGCCGACAATGATATTGACCGTCTGATACTCGGCCCGCAACGAAATAATAGTGGTGAGCGTACCGGCCCCGGCAATGAGCGGAAACGCAATCGGTACAATGTGCGCAGCCGTGTCTGTTTCGATCTCAGCCTTGAAAATGTTGCGGCCCAGAATCATCTCCAGTCCCAGCAGAAAGATAATCAACCCGCCGGCTACGGCAAACGACGTTACATCTACGCCAAACAGGCGTAAAATCCGTTCGCCTACGAACAGAAACGACACCATCAGCACACCCGACACCACCGTTGCCCGCTCTGATTCGATCTTTCCCAACTTCCGGCGCAGGTCGATGATAACCGGCAGTGAACCAACGATGTCGATGACCGAAAACAGAATCAGCGTAACCGAAATAATCTCTTTGAAATTGAACATGAGTTGTCAAGTTGTTACGCAGAGATGCACAGATGACAGGAGAGATTCGCAGAGAAAAAAGAACTTTCTGCGAATCTCCGCGGAACAACTATCAGGAATATGAACTTAAAAATTCTCGTAACCTCCCAATCTCCTCCTCCAAAATAGCCGGAAAGTTGGCAATCCGAAACGTCGTGTTTTTCCAGTCGCCGTAGCCGTTGCCGAGGGTAATACCCACCTGTTGCGCGGCCAGTTTCACGGCCTGGATGTCAGCTTCTAAACCACTCACTGCAATAACCGTGTCAGAACGTGTTGCCATGTCGTCAATCAACAACCGAAACGGCGAGTTAACCACGTCCTGCTCGAAAAAATTGTACCAGTCGGCAGCACGGCGCTTGGTAATGGCGTTGATATCGGTAATGGGCGGCACCTGCTGCAAAACGCGCATCAGGCAGTAAATGCCCATACCATTGGGCGTGTAGGGCGTCTGGAACTTCGAGAAGTTTTCGTGGATAAACAGCAAACTGTTATAATGGTCGCGCTCGCCGATGGCTTCGGCTTTGGCCAGCGCAGCGGGCGAATACACCAGCACGGCCAACCCAGCCGGAAGCCCGAAACACTTCTGCACCGACGCAAACCAAACATCAGCCAGCGTCCAGTCAAAGGCCACGCCCGCCATGCTCGATACCGCATCTACGGCAATCAGGCCCGAAAAGTCATTTCGAAAATTGGCCAGCGCGTTCATGCTGACCTGCGTCCCGTTCGAGGTTTCGTTTTGTATGATACACAATACATCGGCATCGGCGAGGTTGACAGGCGGTCTGATTCGGTACGCATACTCGGCCCATTTCTGGCCAAATGCACCGCCGTAGGGATGCAGGCTCGCTTCGGCGGTGAGCGACTGCGCCACGATTTCCCAGCACTCGGTGGCTGAAGAGACGAAGGCAATATGGTAATCGCTGGGAATAGCGAGTTTCTCATGCAGCAGCCACATCGTTTCCCGGATAATATCCATAAAACCTGCGCTTCGGTGATTCAAACTCACCACGCCAGACTGCACCGCTTCGGCAGCATAGTTGACCACCTGCGGATAGACCTTGGAAGGGCCGGGGTAAAACGTAATCATGGGGTAAAGATAGACAGACTACGGGACTGGGTCGTAGCCATGACCGCCCCAGGGATGGCAGCGGGATACGCGTTTAAGACCCAGCCACCCGCCCCGCGCGGCTCCGTGTTTACCAACGGCCTCAATCATGTACTGCGAGCAGGTAGGCGTATAACGGCAGGCATTCGGCAGGTACGGCGACAGGACGGCCTGGTATATTCGCACGAATCCAATCAACAGGGTCTTTGTCATGAATGGATAAACACCGAAACGGCCAAAAACTTTCCGGCAAACTGTATCTTTGTTCGTCGGGCCGGGTAATTAACTGGTTTTCATTCTTTCATTCTTTATGCTTCAATATATTATCTGGGACGTTGATTCCGAGATTTTCCACGTCGGTTCGTTCTCCGTTCGCTGGTATGGGTTGCTATTCGCGCTGGGTTTTCTAATTGGCGTTCAGATCATGACCCACATTTTTAAAGTCGAGAAAAAGCCCGTTTCTGATACTGATTCGTTGCTGATTTATATGGTTGTATCCACCATTTTGGGTGCCCGCATCGGCCATTTTCTCTTCTACGAGCCATCGGTATTGTTCAAGAATCCGCTCGAAGTTATTATCCCGCCGTATTCGGGGTTGGCCAGTCATGGCGCGTTAGTTGGTATTTTGCTGGGTTTATGGCTGTATTCTCGCCGGAAGTCAAGCCGCGCTACAGGGCAAACGTTTTTGTGGGTCACGGATCGTATTGCCATTCCTGTTGCCTTCGGTGGATTCTGCATCCGGCTGGGCAACCTGATGAACTCCGAAATCGTAGGTCGCCCTACCGACGTACCCTGGGCGTTTGTGTTCATGCGCAATGCCGAGTACGCCAAAATTCCGCGTCATCCGGCGCAGTTATACGAGTCACTGTCGTACCTAATTTTGTTTTTTATTCTGTACTGGTTCTGGAATCGCTATAAAAGCCAGCTACCACGCGGTAGTTCGCTCGGCTTCTGGCTGATCTGTACCTTTGGCCTGCGGTTTTTATACGAATACCTGAAAGAAAATCAGGTTGCTTTCGAGAATAATCTTGCCCTGAACATGGGGCAGATATTAAGCATACCGGCGGTGCTGCTGGGGGTTTTTCTTGTGTACCGGAGCTATCAGAACCTGGCCGCACTACCCCCGCTAATTGAAGATGATACAGACGAGGTGAAAAGGGTCCGATAGAGTTTAATTCCGACAAAAAAAGGACCATAAGGTCCTTTTTTTGTGCCTTGACCTTGCAGAACGGTACGCTTGCTCAAAAGTTGGAATAGTGGAACCCATAAGGTCGTATATTGCTGATAGTTACGTGTTTCAATACTCCAAACCACAATCCAATGTTTACGAAACCACTTTTGTACCTGACCGCTCTTGCCCTGACAACACTGCTGACCGCCTGCGGGAGTAAAGAAAAAGAAGAAAAAAATGAAGAGTCCGTCTCCATGACCGGGGCTGCCAGTGCTATGCGCGAAATGGCCGCCCAGGCCGAAGAAATGGAAAAAAACGGCCCTGTTGAAACCGTCGATTTTCGATCGCTGAAAGAACTGCTCCCCGCCGATGCCGACGGTCTGCCCCGCAAAGAAGCCTCAGGTGAGAAGAACGGAACGGCTGGATTCACCTACTCAACCGCAAAAGGCGACTACGCCAATGACGATCAGAGCGAAACCATCGAGTTGACGATCATTGATGGGGGTGGCTCACCCATGATGATGGGCCTGGCTGCCTGGTCGATGATGGAGGTAGATAAAGAGTCAGATAACGGCTATGAGAAGACCACCAAAATGGGCGATAACAAAGCCTACGAAAAGTATGATAACGCTGACAAGTCAGGCGAGGTAAACGTGCTGATCAGCAAACGGTTCGTGGTGTCGGCCAAAGGCCAGGGTGTGTCGATAGACAAAATTAAAGCTGCTCTCAATGACATTGATCTGGATAAACTGGCGTCGCTGAAGTAAGTATTGCGGGTGGAAACCCGCCCTAAGCGTCAGCAAGTGTACTGCTGACGCTTAGGGCGGGTTTCCACCCTCGTTACAGTTGATACAGCTCTGTCCGATCTACAGTGGTGGGAAGTGTACCTTGATGGGTTAGCTTCATTTTGGCCAGTATAGCTCCAGCCCGAGCGCAGTTAGCGGGGGCGTAACCATCCAGATATGCGGTTAGGAATCCGGCCCAGTAGGCATCGCCTGCGCCGGTTGCGTCAATCACATCTACTTTCCTGCCGGGAATCCGCGCCTGTTTAGCTCCGTTTTCATACGACACTACGCTGCCATCGGCACCCAGCGTGAGGCAAATCAGCGACGCGCCCATCCGGTGAAAATCGGCGAAGACCGTTTCCGGCTCTCGCGGTTCGGCGTAGAGCCGCTCCACATCATCCATACTCACTTTGACTAAGGCACCGCCCGCAAAATAATCGGTCAGTACGCGCCAGGCCTGTTCGCGGTCGGGCCAGATGCTGGGGGCGTAGTTCGCGTCAATACTGATTCGGCAACCAGCGGCTTTGGCCCGTTGGGCTGCATCAACAATGGTATCCTGGGCGGGTTGTTTGCTCAGGGCAAAGCAGGTGGTATGGAAAATGTCGGCCTGTGCCAGCAGCGAATCGGGTAGTTGACTGGGATGCAGACAGCGGTCGGCCATACGGTAAGCCACAAAATCGGGCGTTCTGGCTGTACGCGATACCACCACTAAACTCGTTGGTTCGTATCGGTCAACAGCTACATTCGATACATCGACGCCCGTTTCTTCGACCTGACGAACAAGGTATTTGCCGATGTTATCATCACCGACACAAGCTACCAATGCCACTCTATTACCCAGCCGGGCCATGTTGGCCGCCATATTGGCCGGGCTGCCGCCCTGATACCGTCTGAAATCCTGTGCATCAAGCAAACTGCCGGAGACGTGGTGACCAATGAAATCAGCTAATAATTCGCCTACGGAAAGCAGCGCGTAGGGGCGGGGGGGAGTTGTCATATCAAAAAAAAAGTTGCGGCCAGAACCAGTCCTGACCGCAACAGCAAATGTAAAAAACCAGCGGGATTATCAGTGTCCACCCGCACCCACTGGCACCACTACGTCGTCCGTAGTTGGTGGGGTTTTAACCAGAAAGCAGGCAGCGGCTGCCAGCAGCAGGCAGATACCGGCCAGTACCAGCGCGTTGCGGGGATCGTTGCCCAGCAGCGGTTTATAAAAAAGCGGTACCGTAAGCATACCAATGAATTGAGGCACACAAATAAAACCATTGAAAATGCCCATGTAAACGCCCATACGCTCTTTAGGCACCGAACCCGCCAGCATCAGATAGGGCATCGACATAATAGACCCCCACGCTAGACCAATAATACTCATGCCCACAAGGTAAATCATTTTGTCATTGGAGGTGAGGGTCAGGAAGAAACCCATAGCACCAATCGTGAGGAACATCGCATGAGTGGCACGGGCACTGCCGATAGCCCTGGCAATGCGCGGAATGAAGATTGAGACTACGGCGCAGGAGATGCTGAACATGGCAAAGCAAAGCCCGCCCCACTTGGTGCCTTCTTCAAAGCCAACTCTGTTCGAGATCGTGTCAGGTGCGTTAAACGCGTATTTAGCCGTTGCCAGTGATAAATACTGCCACATAAGTGGCAGGCCGTACCAGGTAAAAAATTTGACCCACCAGAGCTGTTTCATTACAGTTGGCATGGCTGACAGCGAGGCCAGTATTTCTTTGAAAACAGGAAGAATCAGAAACAGGTAACTGCCAGCGCCCACGCCCGCCCCCCACAGCAAACCCGTTACAAAACCGCCCATGCGCACGGCAAAAAAGAACGCCATAATACCCGCCCCCACAGTTAGAGCCAGATGCCAGAACGAAATCGACTTTTTTTCTTCGTCCGTAAAAACCTCTGGTTTTTTGTGCTGATCACTGACGGGCGGATGCTCTTTAGTCGTACGGATTGTCCAGAGTACCGAAATCAGGATGGCAGCGGCCCCAATATAAAATGGGTAACGGACCGAGTTTGGAATTCCATTTTCCATTTGCCCGCTCGACATTACCATCGATATGCCCAGAATAGGCAAGATATACGGCATCAGGTTGGCCAGGGTCTGTCCAAATCCAACCATAAACGACTGTACGGCAAAACCGGTGGGGCGTTGCTTCTCGTTGAGCATATCGCCTACAAACGCCCGGAAGGGTTCCATCGCGGAGTTGAGACCCGCATCGAGCATCCACATCAGCCCTGCTGCCATCCAGATATAGGATGAATTTGGCATCATTATCATAGCAACACTACCCAGCAGAGCACCCGCCAGGATAAACGGCTTTCGGCGGCCCCAGCGTGGCGACCAGCTTTTGTCTGAAACGGCTCCAATAATTGGCTGGAGCAACAGCCCGGTTAGTGGCCCAGCCAGCCAAAGGCCCGGAATAGAGGCTTCATCGGCACCCAAATAGCGGTAAATAGGACTCATATTGGCCTGTTGAAGGCCAAAACCGTATTGAATGCCCAGAAAGCCAAAACTCATGTTCCAGATTTGCCAGAAACTCAGGTTAGACTTTGTTGTGACGTCTGGCTGTTTGACTTGTTCGGTTTGCATATAAACAGTTGCGTTAACTATGAGCGTTACGTTATTGACAGAGTAACGAACAGACAACAATAATACACGCTGGTTTGCAGGATAGACAGATAATTTTGGCTTATTTTTTTGGTGAGTCGTATTTTTACCGAATGATCCCGAAAACGCCCTCATGGACAGTCTTACTCTTGCTGGCGTTTACGGGATTCTTTCGGCCTGAATTTGCTCACGCTACTATTGACTCCACGCAGTCGATCATTATTGGCTCAATTACTCTAACCGGTAACAACCGCACCCGCGATCGCATTGTGCTGCGTGAAATGACCCTGCACCCCGGCGATACTGTCCGGCTGGCCGATTTGCCCGGTAAACTGGCCTGGGACCGGCGCAATATTAGCAACACCAATCTGTTTATTGCGGTTGAAATACTGACAGAAACAGGCCCTGTTGTTGACAGTACCCAGCGGCTCAGGTACGACCTGACGGTGGTGATGAAAGAACGCTGGTACCTGATTGCCTATCCCGTTTTTGACCCTGCCGACCGCAATCTGAATGAGTGGTGGTACGACCGGGGCCGTGACCTCCGGCGGGTTATCTATGGCGGGCGGCTTAGCTATCGAAATGTAACGGGCAACAATGACAAACTCCAGCTGGCCATCGAACGTGGCTTTCTGTCGCGCATGGTTGTCTCCTACGCCATACCGTACATTGACCGGGCGCAGCGGATTGGTCTGCGGGCCGATTTTGTTTATCTGACCAACAAAGAAATTCCCTACCGTACTCAGTTTGATAAGTGGATTTACGCCAAATCGGAAAACATACTCCGCAAACGAATTTACGGATCGCTGACGACCACCTACCGGCGTGGGTTGTACCAGTATCATTCTGTCAATGCCCGCTACGACCACAATACCATTGGCGACACCATTGCCGAACTCAACCCCGATTATTTTCTGGGTGGTCGAACGCAGCAGCATTACCTGAGCCTGAGTTATAGCTATCGCTACGACCGGCGAGACAACGCGCCCTATCCATTGCGGGGTACTGTGCTGGTAGGTAATGTGGGTGCAAACGGTGTGTTGCCAAACGACGACCTCCGGTTTGTTGAAATGAGCGGATCGGCCACGCGCTTCTGGCCGCTGGGGGGGCGATTCTACGCAGCTGCCAACCTGTATGGTCGCGTCACGCTGCCCGACCAACAACCATACTTCCTGTTGCGCGGCCTGGGCCGGGGTACCGACATTTTACGCGGCTACGAACTCTTTGTCATTGACGGGCAGCGGACCGGTATCTGGCGCAACAGTCTGCGTTATCAGCTTTTCGATACCGTAAAGCAATGGGAGTGGGTACCCCTAAAGCAGTTCAGTACCATACCTGTTTCGGCGTATATCACCGCCTTTGCCGACGCGGGTTATGTGAGCAGCACGGTGGCCGGGCAGTATCAGAGCAATTTGGCCAATCGTATGCTGTTTGGCACGGGCGTTAG
>Ga0105045_10001205_pt1 | contig 20899 bp, 13 predicted proteins | sample MAT02_FD_78089 | JGI IMG/M metagenome (GOLD analysis project Ga0105045, IMG submission 78089) | Freshwater microbial communities from Lake Fryxell liftoff mats and glacier meltwater in Antarctica - MAT-02 (megahit assembly) | ecosystem: Environmental > Aquatic > Freshwater > Ice > Liftoff... | reverse complement strand
GGCGCTTTGCCACCTCGTGAAAAACTGATCGGTATCCCTATGGACTATGAACTCCCAACCGTCGGATCGGTGCTCGTGGGCGAGAAGGGATCGTTGCTCATTCCTCACATTGCCATGCCCAAGCTGTTTCCTGAAGAAAAGTTCGATGTCAATGATATAGAAGTCCTGCCCGATGTAGACCATTACACCCAGTGGGCTGACGCTTGTCGCGGCGTTGGTGAAACCACCTCGCACTTCAACTACGCAAGTCCCCTCACTGAAACAGTCCTACTCGGCACGATCGGAATTCGATTCCCAGGCGTGGAACTTACATGGGATGCAAAGGCTCTCACGATTCCCAATCATTCGAAGGCTCAGCAGTGGCTTACTAAGCCATACCGAAAAGGTTGGGAACCAACTTGGATTTGAACATCGGATCTCAAGCCAAACGCACGATTCGATAATGAATAGCGCATGACACTTTTCAAAGTCGAACTGCTATTAACCCAGACAGAACTGCCGGCGGCCGTCGCTGAGCTAATATCCGAGGCGAATCGACGGGTTTCCAAGTTCATGCTTGCCCGCCCCAAGCCCTTAGTCGGCTTCTTTCCAAGTTGCTTTGAAACGGTTTACCGAGCTCTTCACGATATCTCCACACGTCGATTGACAGCAGGAAATGTCTTTTGTGAATGGGGAAGTGGTTTCGGAGTCACCGCATCACTCGCTGCGATGCTAGGCTTCGATTCCTATGGGATAGAAGTCGATCCAGAGTTGTGCGAAGTATCAAGAGAACTTGCGGAGCAATTCGGTTTATCGGTCAACTTTGTAACAGGCAGCTTCATTCCTGCTGGGGCAGACAAGATGATCGATAGAGCCTACGCGAATTGCCAAGGAGACATGATGCTCGATCCTTATACCGATGAAACCTATGAAAACATGGGGATGGATGTTTGCGATTTCGACTTGATCTTTGCCTACCCGTGGCCAAAAGATGCAAAACTCACCCAGTCCCTCTTTGATCGATTTGCGTCAACGGATGCGCTGCTCCTAACCTTTAACGGAGTAGAATCCGTTAAATTATTGAGGAAACAAGCGTGAAGGCCACGCTCTTTTCGTTAGCACTTTACTTTTATGCTGAAGGTTTTTCATACGGCTGACTGGCATCTTGGGCAGTCCTTTTGCGGTTTCGATCGAGACTTTGAGCACGCTCGTTTTTTTGATTGGCTGCTTGCCTCCCTTGAATCGCATCGACCTAACGCGATGATCGTTTCAGGGGACATCTTTGACACGATTAATCCTTCTGCGGTTTCACAGAAGCGTCTCTACGATTTCCTTGCCAAGGTTTCCCGTGTTTTGCCCGAAATGCAAATCGTGATGATTGCTGGGAACCATGATGCAGCCGCACGATTGGAAGCTCCCGCACCGTTGCTACATTCGATGAACATTCACGTTGTAGGAACCGTTCTCTGGAACGATGACAACGAGATTGATTATCAGAAATTTTTGATTCCCATTCGTAATGACCAATCTCAAATCTCCGCAATCGTTTTAGCGGTCCCTTTCGTGCGTCCATCAGATGTCCCTTTTGTTCAAGATGCGGCGGACCCGTACATTGCTGGCATATACGAGCTCTATCGAAAGGTGACGGCGGCGGCTGTGGAGTTGTCGTCACAACATGCCTTCAACCCTGTGTTGATTGCGATGGGGCATTGCCACGTTAGCGGTGGGGACGAGTCTCGTGATTCAGAACGTAGGATTATTATCGGTGGATCGGAATCGATTGACATTGGGACCTTTGGCGACGATATTTCGTACATTGCCTTAGGACATCTTCACAAAGCGCAGAGTTTCGATCAAGGTCGTATCCGATATAGCGGAAGCCCGATTCCACTTTCGTTTGCCGAGAGTCACTATCGGCATCAGGTTATCAAACTAACCTTTTCCGATCAGTCTCTCGTTATCGCAGAAGAGCTTCTTATTCCGCGAGCGGTCCAACTGCTGCGAGTTCCCGAAAAATCCTCAGCCATTTTAGCAGAAGTTCTTCCGCAACTGGACGCCCTTTTTCTGGACGAATCGCTGCCGCCTGAGCAACATCCTTTTCTTGAAGTCCGTGTCCGCGAAGAAGAACCAGACCCTACTCGGCGAAGAAAAATCGAACAGGCCTTGGAAGGAAAACCAGTCCGGCTAGCATCGATCAAGATCGAAACTGCTCACAACGAAATCGACACTGATCCACTTGATATCAACTTGGATCGAAACGCACTCCATTGGGTTCAACCCGAGGAAATATTTCTCGGTGCCTATGAACAGAAGTATCACTGCGTGCCAAACGATTCCGTGCTAAAGGCGTTTCACGAAGTCTTGCGATCGGTATCGCAAACGGAGGCGGACGAGTAGTGAAGATACTTCGCATCACTGTAAATAACATCGCATCGCTCGCTGGCACGCATACCGTTGATTTTACAAAAGAGCCCCTACGATCCGCTGGCCTGTACTCGATCAGTGGTGCCACAGGTGCGGGTAAGAGCACGTTGCTCGATGCGTTGTGCTTGGCTCTCTACGATGCAACGCCGCGGTTACAATGCGTCGGGCGTTTGGAAGAGTTGCGACAAGGACAAAATAAACAAGTCGAACGACAGGATGACACGCGATCTTTGCTTAGACGTGGCGCAGCCGATGGATTTGCGGAAGTCGCCTTTATGGGAGTCGACCAGCAAGCGTGGACATCTCGATGGAGCGTTCGGCGCGGTCACAAAAAGGCCGACGGTAAACTTCAATCCGTCGAAATGACACTATACCGTGGACACATCGAAGTTGGTACAAACGGGCAAGTGGAAGCCGGTGGAAAAAAACTAAGCGTTCTGGCCGCGATTGTCGAGAAGATCGGCCTGACCTTCGAACAATTTACGCGAGCGGTCCTACTTGCACAAAATGATTTCGCAGCCTTTCTCAAAGCAGACGATCGACAACGTGCTGAAATCCTCCAAGCATTAACCGGCACGGAACTATTCGAAAAAATCTCGCAGGAGATACATCGCCGTGCAACCGAGGAAAAAAAACAGTACGAGCTGATTGATACGCAGTTGACAGGAAATTCCCCTTTTTCCGCCGACGATCGAGCAGCGGCACAAACCGCTTTGCAGAGTGCGCAAGAACGACTTGATAAATCAACCGCTGCACTAAAAACCTTTGACACGTTCCTGGAATGGTTTCGAGTACGAACGGAACGTGAAAACAATGTTCAAAAGGCCAATCAGCAATTACTGGAAGCTACGAATCGCCGGAACGCATCGGAAACTCAGCGAATCGAATTGCAATCGACAGAGCTCATCGCACGCGAGGCAAAGCCGCTTCGAACGGCTCACGAGCTCGCCCTTCAAGCAGTCCTGAATAGGTCACTCGCTTCTAAAAAAGCAGTCTATGAAGCTCAGAATCTCGAAACCGACCACGAAGATCTATTCCACAAAATTCATCAAGTATCCGAATCGCTCGAACAAGCCAAGTTGGAGCAAATCGCTCTTGAACCGCATCTCTCAAGAGCAAGATGTCTGGACACACTTTTAGTACCTGCTACCACCCGGTTCGACAAAGCTTTAACGCTGTTCGATGAGACTAGAGTCAGTCAAGTCGAAGTCATTTCAACATTTGATGACGCGAAGTTACGACAATCGACGTTGATCGCAAAACAATCGAAACGCGAAAGCTCGAAATCAACCTTGCAACGCTGGGCTCCACTGGCGAAAGAAGCTTCCACGTGGCTCGACCGAATGGATCGCGTAATCGATGGCAAGAAATCCATGGAAGCTTCCCTTCAAAGCTTTGAAGATATCCGCGTTTCTTACTTGAATAGCGAGAAAACAATTCTCCAAGCCAGCTCAACAAAAAAAGAAACAGAAAATGTTTTTCTCGCCACTGATAAATTATTATTGGAATCGATCGATTTCGAAAGGCAGTTCAATCCTGACAATATTGCCCTACAACGCTCGAGCCTCGAAGTTACATTGCAAATCGTCACTGATCTCAAGTCAACACTTGTGGAGATATCGAGCCAACACAAAAAACTATCGGATCTGAAAATCGAACTGGAAACGCTGACGATCGCTCAAAAGCAAGACAACTTCACCCGGGACGAATGGATTGACAAACAATTGCCCGCTTCGGTGCTCGCTGCCGAGGTTTCTGCACAACAATTAGTAGCAATTCAAAACGCAATCGACGACGACGCGAAACGATTGCGATTGGGTCTTCAAGACGGCAAAGAGTGCCCAGTATGCGGTTCGGTCGAACATCCCTATAGCGAGTATGAACCGGACGCAGATGCAACTGCCGTAAAAGCCGCGAAGAAATCGGTTAAGCAATTCGAAAAGCAACGTGATCTACTCAAGTCGAAAATCACGGAACTGGAAGCCGGTATCAAGTATCGCGAGTCGCAGATACTCAAGTGTGAAGCGGACATCCAGCGAACCACAGAAACTGTTGATAGCATCCATTTAGATAATGTCGATCACGCTGAAGTCCGCTTAATTTTGGAATTGCCGTCCCATGACGATCGATTGCACGCGACCGAAATGAGACTTGCAGAAACTAAGAGGTGGCTTGAGCAAATCACGGTGACGGAAAAAGCCTATCGCGAGGCCATGAAAACAACGGCAGAAAGTCGCATCGCGATCGAAGTCGCTCGCAAATCAGCAACAGAAGCTCAGCTGTCTTTTGCCCAAAGCGAGAAATCCCATGCGGTTCTCGAGCAACAGCAAGGTCAAGCGAAAATCGCGTTGAGCAACTCGCAGGCCGCATATGCAGAGTTCTCAAAACGTTTGAATGATGTTTGGGCGATTTTACCCGATTCGCAAGTCGCTTTTCATCACGACCCGGTTCCTGTACGCGATCAATTCGAATCCAATATGTTTGCGTTCAATCATATCGAAGAGGAGCTTCAGAAAGGCAATTTGCAGCTACAGGAACTGGCAACTGAGATTGGTCCGCTGGAAGAGTCCGTTCGACATACTGAAAAGCAGTTCTCTCGGTGCGAGACTGAATACAACGCCGCAAGGGAAGACCTCGAGCGATTGAAGAACGAACGATCGCAAATCTTTGGCGGCGCGTTGGCGTCAGAGATTGAATCGAGAGTGATTTTGAAGCGAGCGGAAATCGAAAAAGAATTTTCAACTTTAAGCCAACGCAAAAACAACCTAGAAAAGTTGCTTGCTTCAGCAAACGCCAATAAGGAATCTGCAACGCTCGCTTCTCTGCAAACCAATGATTCGCTTCAGCAAGCGCAATCAGCATTGGATTCGTGGCTAGCCCAGTTTGCAAACCAAACATCGCGATGGCTATCGCTTTTAGATCTTGATGAAATCCTTGCCCGCGACGACTTGTGGATACAAGGACAACGAGAGTCACTAAAGCAACTCAATGATGCGGTCGTAAACACTAAAGGCGCGCTGGACGTATATCATTTACAACTCAAATCACACTTGGATATGCAACCGACCGAAGAAATCGAACCTAACGTCTTCGAGGCATCCCATCGCGAACGAATCGAGCATCAGCAAGCCAAAGAATCTCTTGAAGCCGCTCGACTTGTACTCCTCAGTGACGACCAACGAATTACAACCAACGCCGATCTGGTCAAGCAGTTACAAGAGCGTCGCACAGCAGCGGAACCATGGCTCCAACTGAATGACGTGATTGGTTCTGCCGATGGAGCAAAATTTCGAATTATCGCTCAGCGAAAAACACTTGACGTCTTGCTGCGATACGCCAATCACCAGCTTCGCCAGTTGGCTATTCGATATCGTTTGGAAAGACTACCGGAATCGTTGAATTTGATTGTCATCGATTGTGATATGGAAGACGAACGTCGGTCCATCCACTCGCTTTCTGGTGGTGAATCCTTTTTGGTTTCCTTGGCGTTGGCTTTGGGACTCGCATCGCTCACCTCCAACCGTGTCCGAATCGAGTCGCTTTTCATCGACGAAGGCTTTGGTAGTCTGGACCCATCAACGCTGAACATAGCCATGGGAGCCTTGATGCAGCTAGAATCCCAAGGCCGCAAGGTAGGTGTCATTTCACACGTCGCAGAAATGTCGGATTTGATCCCAGTACAAGTTAAAGTCATCAAAGGCCGTGGCGGGAAATCTTCTATCGAGATCCCCGGAATGACCGCAAGCTGAACGCGACACTGTCGCGGTCGGTCATGACCTTTTATGGCTAGATGAAAGTACGGCGGACTGCGGAGACACGTAAAATAATTGTCTACAGTAGGTAATTTTGATAGCACTAGTAATAAAAATTGTGCGTATCTTGTTGGTCCGCTTCATTTGCGAATACGATGATATAATCGAGACTTCTTGCTCAACGCCACCTCAACAGACAACGATGGGAGGGTAATGGTGGTAGCGATCATCGAGAAGTGTCAAAAAATCTCTTATTTACTTCGAGCGACGATAGGAAATTCAGAATGGCAACTAGCCTTCAGCGGCTTACTAAACTTCCCCAGTGGAAGGCACTTCAATCGCATTATGAGCAAATCGGCGGTACGCATCTTAGGAAGCTGTTTGAGTCTGATCCCAGTCGTGGTGAACGATTAGCAGTCGAGGCGCTGGGAATTTATCTCGACTACTCCAAGAACTGCGTTACCGACGAAACGCTGCGTTTGCTATTCGATTTAGCAGAGCATTCAGGTCTGCGCGAACGCGCGGAAGGGATGTTTCGTGGCGATCGAATCAACAGTACTGAACAACGGGCCGTATTGCATGTCGCGTTGAGAGCCCCAAAGGGGAGTTCTATTATTGCCGATGGAAAAAATGTCGTCCCGGAAGTTCATGAAGTACTCGATAAGATGTCGGCATTTTGCGAGCGAATTCGTAGTGGTGAGTGGAAAGGGCAAACCGGAAAGCGGATCCGCTGTATCGTCAACATTGGTATCGGCGGTTCCGACTTGGGACCCGTGATGGCTTATGATGCCCTTCGGTATTATAGCCAACGTGACCTCACTTTTCGGTACGTCTCGAATGTCGACGGGACAGACATTGCGGAAGCGATTCGCGATCTTGATCCGGCTGAAACGCTCTTTATTATCGCATCGAAAACCTTTACGACTCAAGAGACATTGACCAATGCGCATACAGCCCGAGATTGGTGCTTGAAATCGCTCAAAGACAAATCGGCTGTTGCGAAACACTTCGTCGCCGTTTCGACCAATGCCGAAGAAGTTACGAAGTTTGGAATTGATACAGCAAATATGTTCGGCTTTTGGGATTGGGTTGGCGGTCGCTACTCGTACGACTCGGCGATCGGGCTGTCATTGATGATCGCCATCGGACCGAAGCACTTTCGGGAAATGCTTTCAGGGATGCATGCGATGGACGAACACTTCCGCACAGCTCCATTGACGCAAAATCTACCGGTCCTGCTAGCACTTCTAGGCATTTGGTATAACAACTTTTTTGGTGCTGAAACAGTCGCCGTACTGCCTTACGATCACTACTTGGGACGGCTTAGCGCTTACCTTCAGCAGCTTGACATGGAGAGCAACGGGAAGTCAGTCGACTTCGATGGAAACGCGGTCGACTATCAAACAGGGCCAATCATTTGGGGCGAGCCAGGTACCAATGGTCAGCATGCTTTCTACCAGCTCATACACCAAGGAACCAAGCTTATCCCGTGTGACTTTATAGGTTGCCTTCAAACTCTCAATCCGATCGGCCATCATCACGATTTACTGATGTCAAACTTCTTTGCGCAAACCGAAGCACTCGCGTTCGGTAAGACGCCCGAAGACGTAAAGGCCGATGGCGTTTCCGAAATACAAGTTCCCCATCGTACGTTCCAAGGCAACCACCCGACGAACACGATCTTGCTCGAACGACTTACACCCGATTCGCTCGGCAAGCTGATCGCACTCTATGAGCATAAGGTCTTTGTTCAAGGGACTATCTGGCGTATCAATTCGTTCGACCAGTGGGGAGTGGAACTCGGTAAGGTCCTCGCCAAGCAAATCACCCCCGAGCTTTCGCCCAACTTTGCCAAACCGCTCGCGCACGACAGCTCGACCAACGCGTTGATTCAACTCTATCGAAAAGCGAACTCAATCAGTTAAAAAGTCGTGACTATGGTGCGACGTTCAATCTTGGCTTGCGAGAGCGAATGAGCTCGCTTTCGTAGGCTTCTCGAATGAGCGTCTTCTCGGCGGGTGATCCCGGTGTAAAAACATGTAGCTCGAGCGTTAATGCACCGGTAGCTTGCTCGGCGAGATATTTGGCAAGCTGCTTTCGATCGGACTCTTCTAAGTGCTTTGACAGGCGTTCTCGCAGGTTATTCGATTGCCCGATATACAGATAGCCGGTTGAATCACGAAAGATATAGACTCCAGGTCGCGTTGAGAATCTTGAAACGTTAGCGCGAGCCTCCTCCAGGCTCATCGTCTCAATCTCCCGCTTCCAATCATTTACACGCAGGACAAGTTCTGGTTTCAAGTCGCGAGACTTACGGAGCTTCATGGCTGCTTTACGCAAAGTGTATACGTCGGAAGTTTCGCCACCAATCTCGCGGGCGATCATATCGTACTCGTCCAGCTTCTGGCGATTGACCAGGATTTGATCGAATGGCAATTCGTATTGGTCTTGCATCCGACGCGCGGCGATCTCCGCCGCAGGCAGCGCATCGCCGTAGTCGGTCGTTTCTCGTTGTGTGGTTTTCGACGATAGATTACCTGCCTTGCGAAGTCGTACAAGTCCCTCCCAGATATCTCTCTCTTCAGCAGCCGGTAACCCATGCTCCTGCAATTGCTTGGCGACCGTTTCGAGAAGTTTCGCTCGACGATCGTCGCTTAGAAGTACTTCGTCAAGGCTCCATCCGTCATGCGATTCGGCAAAGACTTTCTGCAGGAGTGACTTGGGGATCTTGAGGGTCGTCGCGGCAATTCGCTCTGTTGCGGGCTCTTGAGCCGTAATTTGTGAATAGCTGTTGAACGCTAAAGTGGAAACGATCCCGAACAAAACGACGTGGCAGCGGTTGCCCACGCTACTAAGACTTCGTTTATGCATTTCTATTGCTCATCTAATTTAAGAGATGATTCGCTTCGTTGCTCGATCTGTGATCCCTTTTAGGAACCAACATTAACGACTACGTCGCGGTATACGATCGCTTAGTTTACGTTTCCCGGAGGAAAGCCGACGCTTTGGTGCCGCCGCTGTTCCAAATTCAGGCGGGTCTTCTTTGATGACACTAGTTGATTCGGGTGTGCTGGAACCGTAAGTAGATTCCGATAAGTAGCCTGGGACAGTCAGGCTAGTTTCGCGAGAGACGCCCGGTGGTAGGTCTCGATGTTGCAATGGCGAGTCAAAGGAGTCACGGATTAAAAGGCGATTGATTCGCAGCTCAATATCGGTCAGTTGGTCACCTTCGTCTTTTGTAACAAACGAGAAAGCGATCCCTTCGCGTCCCATGCGTCCAGTTCGACCAACGCGGTGCACATAGTCATCACAATCTTGTGGTAGGTCATAGTTAATGATGTGCGAGATCGTCGACACATCAATACCACGGCCAATCACATCGGTGGCTACAAGAAGCTGAATTGCTCCGGTTCGCAGCCGCTTGAATACGTCATCGCGTTGCGGTTGGGACATGTTGCCGTGAATCGTATCGAGACGCATCTTGCTAAGGTTAGCGTCGCCCGCGAAAGCTTGCTCAAGTTGGCGATGGAGCTTAGCAGTTCCGAGTTTCGTACGGCAAAAAATAATCGCTTGAGGCGGCTGCTCGCGTTGAAGGAGTTTGACTAGCAAATCAAATTTATCGTATCGCTGTGTTAGAAAATATCGTTGCTCGATCGTATCAACCGAGACATCGTTCTTGGAGCAATCAATGTGCTTGGGCTCGAACAAGTAGCGGTTAGCAATTTCTAGAACGTCTTTGGCGAGAGTCGCACTCAACAAAAGTGTTTGCCTCTCCTCGGGGCATCTTCGCAGCACGCGTTCGATGTCTGGTCGGAACCCGATATCTAGCATCCGATCCGCTTCGTCTAGAACCACACACCATACATTACTCAACTTGAGCGAGCCTCGCTCGAGGTGATCGATCACGCGACCAGGGGTTCCGACGACAACTTGAGCGCCTGCTTTGAGGGACTTTAGCTGCCGATCCATATGCTTACCACCGGCAAGTTCAACGATGGCCGTCGGGCAACCATCGGCAAGCTTCACAAATTCTCCGTAGACTTGATGGGCCAATTCCCTGGTCGGAACCAAGACAATGGCTTGCGGGTGGGGATTCTTTCGTAGCGGATCTAGTTGCTCAAGAATCGGGACGGCGAAAGAAGCTGTTTTTCCTGTTCCCGTTCGAGCCTGTCCGATGACGTCGTATCCGTCTAAGGCGAGCGGAATAATTGCCGCTTGAATAGGGCTTGGTTTCTCAAAACCCATTTTCTTGAGTGCTCCCAACATAATGGGTGAGATGTCAAGATCTCTAAAATATTCGATTTCTTTCGGTTCCATTGATTCCATTTTGCCTGATTGTTGATCGTCTGAGTCGAGATCATCCCTGTCGATATCAGTCGCGTTTCCTTTATTGATAGCGTATTGAAAGGACATCCTCTCCATCACTCGAACTTTCTTCCGTTATTTGTCGATCGGTCGATTCATAAAACTACCACCCCTGCAACCGACGCTAAAACTCTCACTTTGTTACTTATAAATACGGTATCTGTTCACTAAGATAAGGTCAATCAAGATCACCCGATTCGATCGGATAAGACCCAACAAAAGCAGAAAAGAACGTGCCGACCAACCACCCGACCAATTCGCCCAACGATCGAGAAGCCTTTTTATCGGGCGGTGATCATGCCTCAGGTACTCAACAAGGAACGTCTGCGCGCTCACGAGTGAGTTCAATGTCTGCGAGCAAGATTGTCGATGACTGGGTCGCTTGGATTCGGGCCGCGAGCGAAGGTCATTCGCTGAAAGTGGACTTCGAATCCGATGCCGACTACAAAAACTCCAAGGCAACTCCCGAGAGTTTCGACCTGCGTTCGCTCGATGCAACTCGGCTAGTGGAAATCGGGATCGAGCTTTGCTCTAAGAATCCCTCGCTGGACCGAGTCCAAGAATTTCGCCTTGCAGTCAATTCCAGCTCCTTTGCAAGGGCCGAAACGCTGCTGGGGGCTTATGTCAACGCTATTCAAACTCATATCACAAACGACGATGACCTGGGGGGCTTGGAGCAGCAGGGTTTGGAGCAGCAGGGTTTGGAAGAGCGGGGCTTGCTAGTCGCTACAGCGGGTATGATCTACGAGTCGTGGTACGGTGTTTTGATCGGTCCTACCGTGTCGAGGCCCATTTTTGCAATCGAAGGACTGCTCCTACAATGCATTGCCTGGGGGCGGCATCCTGAGGATTTGAGGCGATTAACAACATTATTGGTTACCAAACCACCCTCGAGCTGGATTCCTACAGCCCTTGCGATCAGCCCTCTGATGCGAGGCGGCGATTGGGAACTGAGTTCGGTTTTCCCTGCCCTACTGACTGGACTTCAGCATCCATCGACCGCGGCTCCGGTTTTGGATCTCGCGAATTATTGTGTTCACTCGCAACGAACGACGGAACACCCGGCAAAAGTTCGTCAGGAATCGTTAGTTGCAATCCTTGGCGGAGTCATTTCACGATTGGCCGTTGCTGAAGAAGATCCGACGAGCCTTGGTAGCAATCCCGAAGAAATACAAGGTGTTCTAAGTGATTCTATTGCGCTGGCAGTGGCTCTGTGTGATGCAGTCGGTTTGATGGGTGCTCGCAATGCAATTGGCAAACTGCATCAGGCGATCGAGCTCCAGCATCGACGCGTACAAACCGAAGCAGCAGCATCGCTGGCTCGGATGGGTGAAGAAGTCGGTCGTAAGGCTTTGCTTGCTTTAGCGGCGGAGCCGATCGCTAGACTTCGGGTTATTCAGTACGCGGAAGAGCTAGGGATTGAATCCGAGATTGACGAGTCGCATACGATGCCGCTCGCCATCGCCGAATCGCAACTCGCCCTCTGGCTGTCGGAACCTCAGCACTTTGGACTTCCGCCTCACTCCATGGAGCTAATCAATGTTCGGACTCTCGCGTGGCCTGGTTATGACGAGCCCCAGCAGTGCTATCTGTTTCGATATGCCTATCGGCTTCCACAGGGCGAGATCAGCAACATTGGGATTGCAGGTCCGCTCACACATACCTTTGGCTGCGATCTTGCCGAACTGCCAATTCATGACACTTACGCAATGTTTGCTGGTTGGCATGCCGAACACGAGGAGATCTTCGAAGTCCCCGCCACACATTGGAACTCCGCTCAAAAGCGGGTGGCTCAGCAGTTACTTGATTTACTCGAGGACCAGAGTCACGATTCCATCGAACCGCTATGGCTCGGTTTCTTTCTGAGTGAGATTGCGGTAATAGCAAGGACGCGGTCGGAGAACTCGATTGGGTTCGCAGTGACCGACGGAACGGAACTCCTGTGGTATCCTAGCTCGGGAAGATTGCGGCCCCTGGGTCCAACCGAGGTTTATTCGCTTTACAAAGGGCGTAAAATACTAAAATCCTTTAATGGACACGATGTGTTTGAATCCGTAGATGATTCCTAAACAACTGTCCCGGAACAACTTCGCAGTACCAACACGCAGCGCAAGCTAGTGAATCGGATTAATCGTCAAGATTCACTAGCTTGCGTTGCGTGTTGGAAATATATCAAAATCATCCACCTTTTTTCTAATCCATTCCATCAATAAAATGTTTCTAGGTTACACAATTTCTAGGTTACACAATTTCTAGGTTGCCCAGTTTCTAGGTTGCCCAGTTTCCTGCTCGTTCCATAAGATTATGAGACTAACACGACTAACATTTTCGCTCGCCTTGATAAGCCTGGTCTTGATCGGCTGTTCCCCCAAATCACCTCAGCCTATTTCGTTCGAGCCGAACTACCTATTTGCACATCGGTTGACTGTCAGCCAAGATATCCCGACCGACCAGTTCTTGTCGGACAGCAAAGACCTGTTGATCGAATGGTTCGGTACACCTGATGAGCCCAAGCTACCACCCGCATTAGCCGATTCCGACTACGCGGACCTAATCTCGTTGGAAAAGATGAAGCCAGCCGTTGGCGCAGCCCCTGAATCGATCGAGCCTGGTAATCATGGGCTCTATCGCCAGTTGTGCGTTTCATGCCATGGAGAGACAGGCCAAGGACGTGGCACCGTTGCCGCTTCGCAAAATCCCTACCCACGCGACTTTCGCAAAGGGGTCTTCAAGTACAAGTCAGCACTTCGCAATAGCAAGCCTCTCAAAGGCGACCTTGCACATCTTCTGCGTCATGGCTTGGCGGGCTCGCAGATGCCACTCTTTAACAAGCTAAGCAATACGCAGATTGACGCGCTCGTCGACTATGTGGTCTACCTTTCGATTCGCGGCGAGTTCGAGAGAAAGCTTTTGGATATGGGGGCTGCAGATTTAGATCCAGAACAATGTTTAAATCCCGATCCGTCCAAACGAGAACGAATCTACGACGTTTCGTACAAAGGTTCGACTGTCGAGGCAGAGGCCAAAGCACTCAACGATGAGCTTTCAAACGCAACCGATCTGCTTACCGAGATTGCGGACGCTTGGGTTGAAGCAGAAGATCAAGTTGAAGATGTCGAAGAATCTGAGAATGTCCCTGTGCCTGGATTGACTGACGAAGCAGACGTCGACGCTGATGCACTAGCGGCTTCCATTGCCAAGGGGCGAGAGCTCTTTGTGGGAAGCGTTGCAGCGTGTTCCAAGTGCCATGGCGACACTGGCAAGGGTGACGGGAAGCAGCTTCCAGACTACGACGAGTGGACGAAAGACTGGACTGTTCAAATCAACATTCAGCCAGAAGACACGAACGCAATTCTTCCCTTCCTCGCACGCGGCGGAATGAAACCACAGCCGATCTTGCCAAGAAATCTGGTCGAGGGGAATTTCCGCGGAGGACGTGATCCGATCGCAGTGTATCGCCGCATCCTTTACGGAATCGCAGGTGGCCCGATGCCCGCCGCAGCGATTGCCAGCAAACCCGGTGAACCAGGTTTGACGAATGACGATTTGTGGCACTTGGTGAACTATGTCCTAGCCTTGCGACCGATCGAAACGCCACCTCACGCTACACCTGAAACCAAGGTTACACAACGCTAGCCCTGGCCTAGAATAACTTCCCAGTACCGACACGCTGTTGCTTCAATTTTGCGACCGCCAAGTTAATCCAGACAACCAAGTGCTGCGAGCACCAGATGGTTCACAACATGGAGCGGTTGAGACAAGCTGTCCGCGAGCGAAATCCCATCGCCCCCAGAGACAACCACAGGGACTTCTCCATGACTCCATTGCGATCGATATCGGGTAACTAGATATTGAATGCCGCCCAAAAAACTTGCCGATGCGCCAGCGAGAACTGCTTCTCGGGTGTTTCGGCCGGGAAGCAATGTCTGGCTCGGTCGATCAGGCGGTGCCAGCCATGGCAAGTGAGCCGTTCCCAGGGCCATGTACTTTAATGAGAGTGTCAGACCAGGCATAATTGCTCCACCGCAAAAGGCTCCATTCTCGTTGATCCAATCGATGGTAACTGCTGTTCCAGCTTGAATCACGATCAATGGCTGTCGCCCGGCGATGCCATAATGCTTCCACGCCCCCCATGCTGCTAACAAGCGATCAATTCCAACTCGCTCAGGAGCTTCGACATCTAGTTCAATCGGAATCTGCGATCGATCAATGACTCGCCATGAGTCTTTGGGAAAAAACTCCGCAAGACACCCTTTAAACGTATCAAGCGCTACGGGTTGGACGCTACTTATCTTCCAGTGAATCGAACCGGCATCGAGAACATTCTGGTCGTGGCGAAGCTTTCCAAGTAGCTTTTGAAATGCAGTCACATCTTGAGGAACGACCCAAGTATCAGGATCAGCCATCCACTCTTGCGGAGGTGGCTTGGATGTTTCGCCGCTTGGAAGCCAGTGAAGACTTTGGACGTTTCCGATTAACGCCGGGTTAGAAAGGTAGTCTGTTGATCTATTTCGCAGGCTATCCGCAATGGGCTCGACGGCTGCTTTGAGATTGCTATTGCCAATATCAATTAAGCCCTGTCGCGGATTCGGGGTCGTTAGGCGAGACATCATGGATATGGGGCAACTTTACTCAGCACTCGCTACTCCATTTATCGTAGTGGTTATCCTACTGGAACGTTCTGCTCTTTAAGCATCGCAGCAATTCGGAAAGCAAGTTTGTTCAAGCCAACACCTGTTACCGCGCTGATCAAATGTATGTCATCGCGACCAAGGTTGGCTTGCAACTGGGCGTGAACCTCGTCTGCACCGGGCAATTCAGCCTTGGTGACTGCGATAATTTCTGGTCGCTGAAGAAGCTCGTCACTGTACTCGGTAAGTTCGTGCCGAATCGCATGATAGTTTCCAATTGGGTCAGTGCCATCCATCGGCATCGGCTCTACCAAATGGACCAAGATTCCCGCTCGCATGATATGACGAAGAAAGTCGTGACCTAGCCCGACACCTTGCGAGGCACCTTCTATCAGCCCTGGAATGTCCGCCATGACAAAGGTGCGATCGATATCGACCGAGACTAGGCCCAGGTTCGGGAATTTCGTTGTGAAGGGGTAGTCTGCAATTTCGGGTCGAGCACGAGAAAGGCGACTCAAAAGGGTGCTCTTACCCGCATTCGGTTTTCCGACCAAGCCGACATCCGCGATCGTTTTCAGTTCCAGGACCACACGGCGACGCTCGCCATCTGTACCGTTAGTCGTCTCTCGAGGAGCCTGATTCTGAGCTGCCTTAAAGTGAGTGTTTCCGAGTCCCCCGTGTCCTCCGCGGGCTGCAATCACTTCTACTCCATCTTCTGATAGATCACGAAGGACAATACCGGATGAGTGATCGATGAGTACGGTGCCAGGCGGTACAAGGAGTATCGTGTCGCGACCGTTCTTTCCATGGCAATCTTTTCCCAAACCAGGAGCACCGGCCTCCGATTTCCACTGGCGTTGATGAGCAAACTCCGTCAGCGAATTGACCCCTGCTTGAGCGCGAATCACGACGTTGCCGCCGTGCCCGCCGTCGCCACCATTGGGACCGCCTCGAGGCACGTGTTTTTCGCGACGAAAGGCCATGCATCCGTTTCCGCCACGGCCAGCGATGATTTCAATTTCAACGCGATCGACGAACATGGTATTTGGAAACTCTTGTGAAAAAGGGCGTTGGAACGAAAGCAATGCAATAGCGTAAAAAACAAAAAAGGGAACCTGTTTTCGAGGCTCCCTCTGGATAATCTTGTGCGAAACAACGCGACGCGATGGCGGCTAACGCCGGCAAACCAACAATTGGTTTATCCCTAAGCCGAGACGGCAAGCGATTTGACGTTGATTCGGCGACCTTCACGATCGAAATAAACGTTGCCTTCAACAAGCGAAAAAATGGTGTAATCGTTACCCATTCCGACGTTATGGCCAGGATGCCACTTCGTACCTACTTGACGAACCAGAATGTTACCTGGGATGACTAGCTCGCCGCCAAACTTCTTTACGCCACGTCGCTGTGCGTTGGAATCGCGACCGTTTCGTGTAGAACCCTGACCTTTTTTGTGTGCCATTTCTCAAACTCGATAACTATTTCTTAGGAAACTGCGTTAGATATTTGACAAGAAAACAACGCAAACGCGAGCTTCTTTTCCAACCGGGGTGTGCAGTTTATCGATAAACCCATTGATAATCAAGGCGTTTTTCAATTCCAAATTGCTTGAGAGCGTATGCTTGCTCGTTCGCATCGAGAAAAGCAGGAACTCCAAGCCTTACTTGGTCCTGGGCTTGCGATAGCGAATCACCAGGCCGCCAAAAGTGCAAATCGAGCGATTTGCGGAGGTAGAGCTTCTTGCCTGTCGTCTCGAGCTTAACGCGATAGGCGTTGGTAAGTCCTTTCACTTGAACCGTTAAGAAGTCAGCACTTGGGTCGATATCGGTCCATGTCGCGATGCCCCAAATCGGGTTGTCCCGGTCGGAAGTGCTTGGAAGAATCTCTGTCCTAGAAATCTGGAAGCTATCCAAAACTGGCTTGCCAACTCTCTCTTTCGCTGCAATTTGGGGGATCACAGTAGACAAAACTTGGCTATCTCGAACGATATTTGCCTGAGTATCCTCAAGAGTAAATCGTGGTAAAAACCTTACTGACTTGAAAATTACCGGTTTCGGCTTCTCTGGAACCGCTATTCCAGAAGGATCCGTCGTTAAGTTCGGCTCAAGATCTCCACCAAGGTATCTAATTCGGTAAATCAAATACCAGACAAGCTTCCGTCGCATTTTACCAGAGGCTTGGGGAACATCAGCTTCGATAGTGCGAAGTGGCTTAAAGGCGAACTCTAATGCCCAAATCGGATGCCGGAGCGTAACATCCCGGCTCATGTCCAGTAGCGTCTCGCTTCGCGATGCAAAGTTTGGCTCCGACTTGGGGAAACCTGGACCATTCCATTCAAGTTCCGGATGTTTTTCTACAAAATCCAGGTTCATCGGGCCGATCGCAGTATCGTCCGCGTGTTGGCTTGGAGGGATAATGGTTAATACCCCTTCAGCAAGTTCACGAGCAGGTAGAGGCTGAACGCTTTTCGCTATTGGAACTGCGATTCCTCCGTCTTTGGCGGCAGGACCAGCCGCAACCGGTTGCTGCGCTTCGACTACCGCCGCAACCGTGAACGCGATGAAAAAGAAGGCAACTAATCGAAAAATATCCAATCCAAAGTCGACCTTATCGTGAATACGATGGCTTGCGATGGATGTAATGATTGGAGCCTGTGGGAAGTTCATCGATGGAAGATAAGCCAAAACGGTGAGGAAACGCTATAGCCTTCAACGGAAGTTCATGCGTCATACAACTGAAGTATAATTCCCCAGTATGCGGAAGGTCAACGAATTTGATTCATTTTGCCAATAAAGCAGACGGTCTTTATCCAGGAAAAAAGCGGCCTTTTGAGACGAACGCCGTTGAAGAACGTATCGCCTTTGACATGCACTGCCTCGTTTTTCGTTATGTCAGCAGCGCCTTGACGACGTGACCATGCACGTCGGTGAGCCGAAACCGGCGACCCTGAAAGTCGTAGGTCAGACGCTCGTGGTCCAGGCCAAGCGTGTGCAGGATGGTTGCCTGCATGTCGTGAACATGGACGGGGTTCTCCTCGATGTTGAAGCCGAGTTCATCCGTCTTTCCGTAGCTCATGCCGCCTTGGATGCCGCCCCCTGCCATCCACATCGAATACGCCTGCGGGTGATGGTCGCGGCCCATCGCACGGCCCAGCGCCGGGTTTGTCTCGATCATCGGCGTACGGCCAAATTCGCCTCCCCAGACGACCAGCGTGCTATCCAAAAGTCCACGCTGCTTCAGGTCACGAACGAGCGCTGCCGACGCTTTGTCGGTCTTCTCAGCGTTGTCCGTGTGGTTGCCAACAATGTCGCTGTGGGCGTCCCAACCTTCGTGATAGATATTGATGAAACGCACGCCGCGCTCGATCATGCGACGTGCGAGAAGACAAGCGCGGGCGAATGACGGCTTTTCAGGATCGCAGCCGTAGAGTTCGAGTGTGCCCTTGTTTTCGCTTTTCAAGTCCATGAGGTCCGGAGCGCTTGATTGCAGGCGAAAGGCCATCTCATAAGCACCGATGCGTGTGGAAATCTCTGGATCGCCAGCATCGGCAAGGTGGTCTTCGTTCAGCGACCGCAAGGCGTCGAGGGTGTCGCGCTGGAGTTTCGCGTCCACTCCCGGCGGATTGGCAACGTTCAGAATCGGAGCGCCCTGCCCGCGCAGACGGACGCCCGTGTAGCCAGTCGGCAAAAAGCCGCTCGACCAGTTCGCCGCCCCGCCGCTGATGCCTGCTCCTGTGCTCATCACCACAAAAGCGGGCAGATCTTTTGACTCACTGCCGAGCCCGTAGGTGACCCACGACCCCATGCACGGACGCCCCGGTTGCGAGAACCCCGTATTGAAAAAAATCTGCGCAGGCGCGTGGTTGAACTGGTCCGTTTTTACCGAGCGGACGAGGCAGATGTCATCCGCGATGGAGCCAATATGTGGGAGGATCTCCGCGATTTCGAGGCCGCTTTGGCCGTACTTCCTAAACTTAAAGCGAGGTGCCATCACCGCCGCGTCGGAGCGGATAAACGCATACCGCTGCCCGTCGATAACCGAAGGGGGAATTGGCTTTCCCTCAAGCTTCTCGAGTGCAGGTTTGTAGTCAAAGAGATCCAGATGCGACGGTGCTCCCGCCATAAAAAGGTGAATGACGGCCTTGGCTTTTCCTGGGAAATGCGGCTGTAAAGCTGACGCCTTGGCGGAAGTAGAGAGTGTGTCGGCTAGCAGCGCGGCGAGGCTCATCTTGCCAATGCCGACGCCGCAGTCGCGAAGGAACCAACGGCGGCTGAGCGGCGTGCCACGTTCTCTGAAATATTTGGTTTGGCAATTCATTGGGTTTGGCAATTCTGGGTTTGACCATTCTCTGGGTTTGGCAATTTGCAGTTTGGTTCTTTAGTTCTTCGTAATGGCTTCGTCGAGGTTCAGTACCACTCGCGCGACGGCAGTCCATGCTGCGCGGGCTTTCGCGTCACCTTCGGCCTTGCCCGCAAGCGTGTCTGCATCGAGTTGACCAACTGCGATTCGATTGCGCTGGATGTCGAGGAATGTCAGCAGCTTTTTCGTTTCTCCTTCGGTCGGAGGGCGAGTGATGACGCGGCGGAAAAGGAGCGAGGCTTTTTCGGCATCACCGCCTGGAGCAGCGACTACGAGTGCACCAAGCTTCTGCGCGGCTTCGAGAAACGCTTCATCGTTTAGCAGGGTGAGCGATTGGAGCGGCGTGTTCGACACGTCGCGCCGGGCCACGCACGCCTCGCCCGAAGGTGCGTCGAAGGTATTGAACATTGCAAACGGTGCTGTGCGCTTTAACAACGTGTAGATGGATCGCCGGTAGCGGTCTTCACCCTCGCTTACTTGCCAAGACTGGCCCCCGTAGGCAGCCTCGGTGACACCGGCAGGTTGAGGAGGATGAACGGGCGGGCCAAACATTTTCGTCGAGAGCGTGCCCGCTGCGGCCAGCGTGCTATCGCGAATCACCTCCGCCTCTAGCCGCACGCGCGGCCCGCGTGCGAGCAACCGGTTTCTCGGGTCGCGTGCGAGCTGCTCAACGGTGACGCGTGACGACTGCCTGTAGGTCGCGCTGGTGGCGATAAGGCGGTGCAGCTTTTTCAGCGACCAGCCATTTTTGACGAACTCCACGGCGAGCCAGTCGAGCAGCTCGGGGTGGGTCGGAGCCTCGCCCTGCAATCCAAAGTCATTCAGCGTCGCAACGATCCCCGTGCCAAAAAACGCTGCCCACTCTCGATTCACCACGACGCGCGCGGTAAGCGGATTTTCGGACGACACGAGCCACTTCGCCAGCGCCAAGCGGTCCGCCATTTGCCCGGCGGGAAGCTGCGGAAGAAAGTGCGGGACTGCTGGCTGCATAGGATCTGCGGGCTGAAGGAACTCACCACGTTTGTGCAGGAAAGTCGGGCGCGGGTTTTCATCTGGGCGTTCTCGCATGACGAGCGAAGTCGACGCGGGTTGCGACTTCAGCAAAGAGCGGATCGTCTTCGCCGCTTCGGCTAGTTCCGGAGCTGTAATAAGAAAGTAGGATCGCAATGCATCGAGCTGCGTGGCAGCGAGCCTTGATTCAGGAACCGCGAGCAACGTGCGAATCTGGGCGGAAATAGTTCCCGCGACGACATCCTTTGCGTCGCTGGCCGAGATGCGGAAACGCCCGAGCGAACAAGCGTAGTGGCGCCCAAAGTGCAGTTTCACACGCAGTTCCTTCGTCGCAACGAGCGGCTTTTCGAAGACGAAAACCGCCTCGTGCGTCTCGCC
>Ga0105045_10001204_pt1 | contig 20905 bp, 19 predicted proteins | sample MAT02_FD_78089 | JGI IMG/M metagenome (GOLD analysis project Ga0105045, IMG submission 78089) | Freshwater microbial communities from Lake Fryxell liftoff mats and glacier meltwater in Antarctica - MAT-02 (megahit assembly) | ecosystem: Environmental > Aquatic > Freshwater > Ice > Liftoff... | reverse complement strand
AATATCATATCTAGCACCAGCACGCTAAGTAACAGCAGTGAGACCCGCAATAGTAGCCAATCTTTACCTAGCTTGACTTTTAAAAACCCACCCGCTTTGACTAACCATTTAGCACTCAACAAATAACTTAACGTTAACATTAAGACGATAAAAAACTGTTGCCAGTTTTCAACTCCTACCACATCATCTTTGACCCAAAATGCAGGGATTGGCAAAGCCAGCACATAATAAATAAAGAGCGCAATGATGAGATTAATTGCCGCGGTATAGCCAATAATCACATTGGTTTTACGATACCCCACTGTTTCGGTTAAAAAAACCACGCCGCAGAAAACCAGCTGGATCAAGAATGTGCCTGAAGAGCAGGTAAAGTAAAAAAGTTGTAAGGTTTGATCACCTACAAAATTGGCCGAAACCAAGATCATGCTATAAAAGAAAATGAAGTAATCGATGTAACCCCGTTTTTCAAAAACTGCCCAATTATTTGCTGTTGATAACATTATTATTCCGTTTGCGTGAGCCGAGGGCTTTCGCCCTCAACAATTAGTTCGCTGTGCTACCGTTGCCTTTATGTGCCACATTTAGCAACAACTCGTTAAAGCGTTTTACGAAGGTACCTGGGTCATCTAATTGTCCACCTTCTGCTAAAATAGCTTGATCGAGTAAAATTTCACTCAAATCATGAAAACGTTTAACATCGTGCTCATCTTTCAAACGCAATACTAATAAATGGTGAGGATTCAGCTCTAAGGTAGGCTTATCATTCACCGCTTGCCCTGCTTGTCGCAAAATTCTTTGCATATGACTACTCATTTGCCCATCATCGCTGACAATGCAAGAAGGTGAGGTCGTTAACCGCTCACTTAATCGAACATCAACGACTTTCTCGCCCAAAGCCGCTTTAACTTTAATCAGCAAATCTTTAAACGTTTCGTCATCTGCCAGTTTTTGGCCTTCGTCTTTTTTCTTTTCTTGAGTGGCATCTTTAACGAAGTCAAAATTCTCAAGCTTACCTGAAGCAACTGAATGAAAACGCTTTTTCTCATATTCAGTCAAGTGCGACATTAACCATTCATCGATGCGATCACTTAAAAGCAACACTTCTACACCCTTTGCCCGAAAAATTTCTAGGTGGGGGCTGTTTTTTGCTGCATTAAAGGTGTCGGCAGCAATAAAGTAGATTTTTTCTTGATCGGGCTTCATCCGTGAGACATATTCATCTAATGAGACGGCTTGAGCTTCGCTATCATTATGCGTAGAAGTAAAGCGCAATAATTTAGCAATGGCTTCTTTATTAACAAAGTCTTCCGCCGGACCTTCTTTTAGCACTTGCCCAAACTCACGCCAGAACGTCAGATATTTTTCATTATCGGAATTGGCTAAATCACCCAACATGCCAAGCACGCGCTTGATCACCGATGCTCGGATCGCATCAACCAATTTATTACTTTGCAAAATCTCACGAGAAATATTTAACGGCAAATCATTGCTATCGATCACACCGCGCACAAAACGTAAATAGCTCGGCAGGAATTGTTCAGCATCGTCCATGATGAAAACGCGTCGGACATACAATTTTAAACCACGAGGTTTATTTGCTTGCCACATATCAAACGGTGCTTTGCTTGGCACATAAAGTAACGTTGTATACTCAAACTTCCCTTCTACTTTATTGTGTGACCATAACATCGGATCTTCAAAATCGTGAGCAATGTGTTTGTAGAATTCACAATACGCTTCTGCCTCGATTTCGCTTTTTGGCACAGCCCACAATGCCGTTGCTCGGTTAACCACTTCTTGTTCTGTGGTATCTTCAGGAACAACCTTGCCCTCTTGCCAATGGCTATAGGGCTCCATTTTCATGTAAACGGGGACGTTAATGTGATCAGAATATTTCGACACAATGTTGCGTAAGCGCAAGCCACTTAAAAATTCATCTTCTGCTTCTTTTAAATGCAGAATGATTTCAGTTCCTCGTTCTGCTTTTTCAATATTTTCAATGGTATAGTCGCCCTCACCCATTGACTCCCAACAGACACCCTCATCGGCTGATAAACCTGCTTTTCGTGTTCTGACAGTCACTTTATCGGCAACAATAAAACTGGAATAAAAGCCCACGCCAAACTGACCAATGAGATTGCGGTCTTTCGCTTGATCGCCAGTTAGATTTTGTAAAAATGCTTGGGTGCCAGATTTAGCGATAGTCCCTAAATGGGAAATGGCATCTTCGCGTGACATGCCAATGCCGTTATCACGAACTGTAATGGTATTCGCTTCTTTATCATAAGCGACGTGAATATTTAATTCGGCATCACTCTCATAAAGCTCCGGTGCAGAAATGGCAGAAAAGCGTAATTTATCAATCGCATCAGAAGCATTTGAGATTAATTCTCTTAAGAAAATTTCTTTATTGCTATAAAGTGCATGAATCATCAGGTGCAGCAGTTGTTTGACTTCTGTTTCAAAACCGCGGGTTTCTTTTGCTGTTGCGACTGTCATCGTTAACCTCTGTTTCTTTTTTGTAACTTTTTGGGATTAAACCGTTGCGCGATCGGCAAGGGCTTTAGCTAATGTACCACCATCGATATACTCAAGGTCTCCCCCCATGGGGACACCATGTGCAATACGTGTGGCTCGAATGTTAAAAGATCTTACTAAATCTGCAATGTAATAGGCGGTTGCTTCGCCCTCGACTGTTGCATTGGTTGCTAAAATCACTTCTTTAACAACCCCTTCTTTTAGATGTAATGCCAGTTGATCAATACCAATATCTTCCGGCCCAATGCCATCGATCGGCGATAAACGCCCTGTTAAGACAAAATAAACGCCATGAAAACCACCGGTTTGTTCAATGGCGGCTAAATGCGCAGGCCCTTCAACGATACACAGAATACTGCGATCACGATTCTTATTTTCGCATATTGCGCACAAAGGCTTTTCGCACAGTGAACGACACTTTTCACATTTGCCCACTTGCTTGATAGCTAGCGCTAGTATCTGCGCCAAGCGAGATGCGCCTTCTCTTTCCCGTTCAAGCAAATAAAACGCCATGCGTTGTGCACTTTTAGGGCCAACGCCTGGCAGCACTCGCAGTGCGTCAATCAATTGTTTAACGAGTGGGCTAAAAGCCAAAGTTTCCTCCACCCATTTTCTTCGCGGATTCTAGCATTTCTTGTTTCATGCTTTCTTTGGCATTTTGCAGCGCTGAATTAATCGCTGCCATAATAAGATCACTAACGACTTCCGGCGTTTCAGCAAATAAAGTAGGCGCTAAGGCTAAACGGGTGACCTGCATTTGCATATTGACATCGGCAGCGACTAAATCACCGCCCGCTTTTGCGGTGATAACTTTATCACTTTGACGCATTGTTTCTTGCATCTTTTGTGCATTTTGCATGAGCTGTGACATCATCGTTTTTAAATCAATATTATTCATATCCATTTTAGACCTACCTATACTGCTTTAATATCTTCAACTTTGGCATCAAACGTTGACACCAATGATTGTACAATGGGATCGTCTTCTATTGAGCGGGTTGCTTGGTTGTGACGCTCGACTTGTTGTGTCTGTTCTTGCATCATCGGCGTTGTGCCTTTGACCGCACCCAACTTAATAACCAATTTTATTTCCATCCCTAAATGACTCTTTAGAGCATCTTGAATTTGTGTTTGGCGCTGCACACTTAATAACGTGTTCTGTGATTCCTCTAAGGTAAGCGTCATCACCTTATTCGGTAGATCCCAATTCGCTAACTCGCAATGTTTCACTAACATGCGGCCTAGCCCACTTAACGGTAATTGCATACTCAATGATAGCCAATCTAGGGTAGCGAGATCTGAAATGGGCGCAGGGGCAACAACAACTGGTGCGGGTGCAACAACAGCAGGTGCGGGTGCAACAACGACAGGCGCAGGTGCGGGTGCGGGTGCTGACATCGATAATTTCTGCGCAGGTGTCGGCGCTGTAGGCGGTTGCCCTAAACTGCGTGGTTTAAACATCACCATGCGCAGTAATATCATTTCGAAACCTGTGCGCGGATCGGGCGCAAAACGCAGATCTTTTTGGCCTGCTAACCCAATTTGATATAACAGCTGCACGGCCTCTTCACTGATTTTGTCTTTAATGGCTAATGTAGCTTCATCCATTTCAGCAATCGCTGCAATGGACGTGGTTTCTGCTGGCAAGGCCTGCGCTAGGGCAATCGCATGTAAGCTTTGCAATAATGAGCCCAATATTTTTTCATAATCGACGCCTTGCATTGCGATTTCTTCAACAACCGCTAAGCACTGCTTAATATCTGCGCTTGCCAGTGCTGTTAGCAAAGAAGGTAAGTAGCGATAATAGCTTAACCCAAATAATTCATCGACTTCGGCGGCTTTTATATCATGGTTGCAATACGCAATCGCTTGCTCTAGTAAACTAATGGCATCACGCATACTGCCTTGGCCTAAACGTGCAATGCGCATTAACGCATTTTGCTCATAAGCAATTTTTGCACCAACCACTATCTCTTGTAGCTGGGCCACAATATCGGCAGGCGGTATCGCTTTGAGGCTTAAACGCAAACAGCGCGATAATACGGTGACCGGGATCCGTTCTGGATCGGTGGTAGCCAAAATAAATTTAACATGTGCCGGCGGTTCTTCGAGTGTTTTTAATAAGGCATTGAAGCTGTGTCCTGATAACATATGGACTTCGTCGATTAAATAGATTTTAAACCGACCGACCGTGGGTGCATATTGCACATTGTCTAGAAGTTCACGAGTGTCTTCGACGCGGGTTCTAGAAGCGCCATCAACCTCGATCAGATCAATAAATCGCCCGTTATCAATATCAACACAAGCCGCACACTCACCACACGGTTCTGGCGTAATACCTTTTTGGCAATTTAATGCTTTGGCTAAAATTCGGGCAATGGTGGTTTTACCAACGCCGCGGGTGCCGGTAAAAAGATAAGCGTGGTGAACTTGTTGCCGCGTTAAGGCATTGGTAAGCGCTCGCGTTACCTGCTCTTGTCCGCGCAAGCTTGCGAAGGTTTTGGGTCGCCATTGACGTGCTAACACTTGATAGGTCACAACACATCCCTTTAAGAGGTATTCAGTTTGAGATGGTGGTAATCTCGCCAGCCACACTCCGGCACATGAATCCACTACTACCGTTGCTCCCTTCCGGGCCTGGCGGGGTTCATAGTGTATCATTGCGGAGGGACCGACGAGATCACCATAGGATATACTTCTTAGCCCAAAACTCAAGAGCTCAAAAGCATGCAGAGTCTACCATGCTTATGGCATATAAGTTAAGCGCCTCTGTTTCGCGCGGTGTTCACGGCGACAGATGGTAGGTATTTACCCAGATGCTGCAACACTTTACGACAAAATGACGATGCACTCATGCGGGTTAAACTCATATAGAAGCACAATACGGAAAATGAATTTGTTAGTTTGCTAAAATTTTTCTGGTAAAAGTGGCTCCAGCCCTGGAACGACTGCCACTCTTGTTTGAGCAGGGCTCCAAAGCCCTTAATCGCTGGCTCATGTACCACTAGAACGACCTCTTTAGCCCGAAAAACACTGCCGCCCATCTCATGAACCCGCAAACAAAGATCCCAATGAAAGGCCGTGTGATAGCAGCGCTTATCCAAGCCTTTTAATTCAGCAAAGGTTGGGGTTGGGATCAAAATGCATTGCGAAGGGACCACTTGTGCATAGTGACCGCCGCCAGCTAAAGAAACTTCTGGCACAATATTTTGTGTTAATTTACTAAAATATTTTTTAAAGGTAGGCGCCATTGGCACAAAGCCTGACTGTGTTTTAACGGAGGCAGCACCAACGACCCAAGGTCTGGGTTTTTGCACGCCCGTTGCCAACAAGTGCAGCACGGTGTCTTTGGGTAATAAACAATGGGCATCTAGAAAGAGTAAAAAGGGAGTTGAAGCATACTTCACGCCTAGATTGTAGGCAGAAGCCAAGCTGCTGACACCTTCTTTCGACACCAGAATCGTTCGAGGATGCTGATAAGCGAATTCGGTTAAGGCTTCATCGACAACGCTAGATTGGGCAACATTGACGACAATCAGCTCCCGCACCATCAGCTGTGATAGCGCCGAGTGCAGTGTCGGTATAAAGCTGAGATCGTTATTTTGAACAGCAACGATGACTGAAACCACTCTTTGCCTGGGATCTAATAAAACGTTAGCAGCAGCCTGATGCTGGCTTTCTGTGATCGGTAAGCGATCATCCCATAAACGTTTTAAGTCTAGAACGTAAGTCAAAAGTGCAACTCAACTTCAATCTAAGCAACTACAAAGTTCTGCATTATAAGGCAATCGAGCGCAAATGACAGGACTCACGCTCACTTTAGTCGTTAGTCACCGTCATCTTAAGCGCATCTGCCACCTTGTAAGGAGGCTGCCAATTCAGCAGACGCATCGATTTTTCAATATTGACCTGTAGCGAATCAGTGATCCGCTCGACTTGACGATGTTTACCCGTCAGTAATCCTAATAATCTGAGCACAAATAACGGAAAGGGAAACAAACCGCTTCGTTTACCCAATGCTTTGCGCAAAGCCTTAATCAACCCGGGGGTCGATAAATCTTCATTGTCTGAGACTAAAAAGATTTCACGATGTGCGTTCAGGTTTGATAGACAACATTCAATAAAACTGACCAAATTGAAGACGCTCACCATGCTGCGCTTGTTTTTAATGGAGCGCAAAGGCAAGGGGAAAATAGATTTGGCTAAGGTAATTAATTGTTTAAAGTTGCCTTTTACGTTGGGGCCATAGATCAACGGTGGACGAATAATGACCCATTCCATCCCCTGGCGTCTGGCTTCTTCTTGCAGAATTTGCTCGCCCTGAAGTTTCGATAAACTATAAGCATCTTGCGGTTGTGGCTGATCATCTGCACGAAAAGGCATCTCGAAGGTTTTTTCGCCATTCACTTTAATCGTGCTGATATAAATGAATCGTGCTACATTCGCCTTTACGGCTTGGCGCACTAGTTGCTGTGTACCTCGGACATTAACTTCTTGATAGGCGCTTAAGGCTTTCATTTTACGATCATTCATTTGATGTACACGTGCGGCTAAATGAACCACAACCCCCACACCGTCTAACAAATCTCGCCATGAGGTTTTACCATCAATATGGTCTACTTGATGATAGGTTAAATTAGCATCGGTGATTTCAAAGGCAGCACTTCGACCCACCGCTCTCACGTGATAACCTGTTGCCAATAAATGCTGACAAAGGTGCAACCCTACAAATCCGTTTGCCCCTGTCACTAGTACGGTTAAAGGGCTAATTGGCATGTTGATGATCTCTTTTGGGTTTACTCAACCACTGGCTTAACCGCGACAACACTTTATGAAAAAAGAACGACAGTGGCGAAATCGCAATACCTAATTTTTTGGCAGCTTGCAATATTTGTCTATTTTGTTCAATGATCCCTTTAATACTATTGTTAGAAACGCCGCCCAAACGCATTTTAACCATCACTTCTGGTAAATAGCGGGTGGTGATATGATGTTTTTCCAAAAAGCGCATCATCAGCTCAACATCATTTCCGCCTTTAAAGCTGATATCAAAGTGGCCATAACGATCGTATAAGTTACGACGCACAAAGAACGTGGGGTGCGCAGGGCACCAGCCTTTAGCAAAAAGGCCTGGCTTAAAAGCGTTCGAACGCCAGTAACGCAATACTTTATCAGGGGTATCAGAGGCAAAATAAATTAAATCCCCATAACAGGCATCAAGCGGTTGTTCGGCAAAGGCCTCGGCCACTTTCGTGAGTACATCCGCATGCGCGTATAAATCGTCGGCATTTAACAAGCCAATCACATCACCTGTTGCACGCGCGATACCTTTATTCATCGCATCATATATGCCTTTGTCTGGTTCACAGGTGAATACGTCAACCTGTTCACCAAAGGATTCAATAACGCCTTGCGTGCCATCGTTTGAACCTCCGTCAATGAGAATATATTCAACATGGGGATAGCGCTGCGAAGTAACCGATTGCAATGTTTCTTGAATCGTTTTGGCGCTATTATAGCAAACGGTAATAATTGATATTTTCACAGGTCTAAGCATGGGTGTTTTCTTGTAAGAGTGTTTGGTAATGATCCATTTGTTGGTGCATAACAGGCTCAACATAAAAAGGTTGCGCACTGATTTGTGCGCTCAATGCCATTTGTTCATAGTCTTGATAATCGTATGAAAACAAAATCATCTCACCTAATGCTACCGATTCACATAAAAAGCCATTTTTGCGATGCGCAATCATTTCTTTGCGCGTACCATGATTCAGACCAATCACTGGGGTTTGGTGGGCCAGCGCTTCTACCATCGTTAAGCCAAACGTTTCATAGGCCATTGATGTGTGCATCAGATACTTTGCTTTGGCAATGTATGTCAAGGTTTGCTCGTGTGGCAACTGCCCTAAAAAAGTGATGTTCGAACGACCATAGCGGGCTTTGAGATTGGCCTCATCAATTCCCTTACCAATCACGGTCAGTTCAAAGTGCGGTGGGAGTTTTTGCCAAGTTTCAAGCAGTAGCTCAATACCTTTTGCGGCTTCAAGTCTACCAACAAACAAATAACCTCTTTTTTTCGCAAGGGGCAAAAGTTCGTTAGCGGGCATTATCGAGTTGGGTTTATAAAATAATTTAGCAGCACCTAACCACGGGGTTATTTTTTGCTGCTGGAAATGACTCAAACAAAAATAGGCATCAATAAATTGCTGGTAGGCTTTCAATCGATACCAGGCAAAAGCGAGCGCACTGGCCGCACTTTGTACATAAGAGCCACGGTAACAACGATGCACAATGCCTGGCAGCGCCAAAGGCTTGCCCACGCAATCTTCGCAATTCCCTTTGCTCTCACGGTAAAACGTACCGGCCAAGCACCACCAGCGAAAATTATGCAAAGTGTGGACAACTTTTGCACCCGAAGCTTTGGCACCCGCAAAAACACTGGGAGTCAACAAAGGAAAAAAATTATGAACATGGACAATATCGATATGTTCTTTTTTTACCAACGATTTTATCGCTTGATAGTGATGGCTATTGCCCCACATATTTTTGGCAAGCTCGGCTAAGTTAATATCATCATTACTAACCGTGTATTCAAAAACATGAGAGGCTCCCAACCTCGCTTGTAAAGCAGCCACTTCATTTTTGACGACAATGTCTTCTCCTCCAATTAGATGCGATTGATAGGCATTATGCACAATTAATATTTTCATAGATATTGGTTCACCTGGGCTTTGTCGCGCACTTTAAAATCGATTTTCTGCACATTTTCTGCTAATCGTGCAAAATGCTCGACACACCCGCTTAACGCGTCCTTAAATGATTGCTCGTTACCTGGCGAAAACAACTGCCCTGCCTGATAATGCGTTACTAATTCTTTTGCGCCGACTTGTTCTGATGCAATCACCGGCAACCCATAATAAAGCGCCTCTTCAACCACTAAGCCCCAAGGCTCTTTCAACGAGGGTAAAATAAAAATATCATGACTTTGATACCACGCACCCAACGCCTCATTGGGTACATGCCCCACGAGGGTGACATTGGCTGGCAATATTGCTTGCAGCTTTTTCTCTAATGGCCCCTGCCCAATCAGTGTTAAATGGTAGTCAGGGAAACCTGCAAATAGGCGGATAAGCGCTTCTAGGTTTTTTTCGGGTGACAAGCGCCCCACATACAGACATTTTCCCTGAAAGGTTTTTTGCAAAACCATTTTAGCCGTATAATTAAAAATACCCACTCCGAGCGTTTTCTTGATCTCGCCTTTGAAAGAAAGCGCTTCAATCAAGGCAAGTTGTGCCTGCCCTGAACAATACACGCGAGCAATGCGGCTAAGAAAACTGCGCTTGATCAACCCCACCAGTCCCTTGGTATTGCTTTCATAGACAGAAGACTCACAGGCTAAGGCATTACTTTTTTTAGGAAATAGCCATGCTATCAACCAAAACTCAATTAAGTCCCAACCGCCGACTACAACCTGCCGATAACGGATCGTTTTCAACCGCTGATAAAGTCCTAACACGCTTTTTAACTTCGATCGTTGCTCAAAGGCACCTTCATTCAAAACACAATGATCAAAGGCAAAGTCTGTGGGCGTAAAGTCTTTGGTTCTGATCACGGATGCGCTCGCAATAAAAATGACAAATATCTGGCGCTTTTTTGCAATTTCATTGTACAAATTGACTTTGTAAAAAGCCGGTAAATGGGTGACAAACACGGTGTCATATGATTTCATCAACGTTATGGCTTCGTGCTAACAAATAAAGGGTAGGCACCAATGCGCCCCATCAATGCTGGGAAGCGGCTCTCTAAAGCGTAAAACACTTTTAATAAGGCTGCGCCCCCCCACTGTTTGTGGATAAAGCACTTTAAAAAGGGCACGTTGACACTGCGCCAAGCGTAGAGCTTACAGTCATAAGGTAATTGAATGCTTTGACGAAACCATTCGTATGAATGCGCATGAAAATAAAGCGTTTGACCGGTCGCCTTTGCAGGCAGTAAGCGCTTTAGTAGCGACCAGGCTTTCATCGGGAACATCAATAGGTTCATCAACAGTGAACGCCGCCCCCAGCTGTAAATCACCACGGAGACACCCTTGGGTTTTAGCACCCGTTGAATTTCAGTATAACCCTGCAGCTGTTGATCTTGGGGAACATGATATAAGGTGTGTAAAGAAATCGCAGCATCGAGCTTGGCCGATTGTAATGGCAAGCACGTAACATCACATAACAAATAAAGACCCTTCGCCCCTAATTTTTGTTTGGCAGCCTGTAAGGCACGCAAAGAGATGTCTGCACAAATGCGATACTCGTAATTCTCGCTGTAAGTTAAATAGGCGTCATATTGTATGGGACCTGAAGCCACATCGAGTAAATAGCGACCTTTGACTGGCAAATGCTGCTTAAGGCGCGCATGACAGTTGGTAATGTATTCTTGTGATACTTCGCGTAAATCTTCAGAATCAATGGCATCTTGAAACACACCATTATCTTGCTGCCAACCAAAACTATCGTAAAATTGCTTCACCGAGCTTATGGTCGCATTGTGATGATGCAAACTATTTTGTTGGTTTTGTAAAGCAAACTCAGGTAACAAGTACACAATGTCATCGATCATTAAATAATAAATATCGTGACTGTCTGCTTTTAGCATCCCTTGGTAAGGACTTTGATCAAACTCAGGATGCTGAGATTGGACTTCACCATTCGCAATACGCAAGGCTAAGGCTTGTTGCCGATCATTAGCCTGCCAACTCAAATTTGCATGCGTCAGCGGACATCTAAGTATACTTTCCAACTCTTTATGGTTTGTCATTGAGTCCATTTATCTACATGAAGCGGATGAATGGGCGTATTCTGCCGTAATCGCCCTATAGAGGAAAGACTAGCTCTAGCAATTCAATTTCGTTACACTTTTTCACCGATCGTCCGCATCACGGGATCCTATCGATGGACGGAAATATAAAGGAGTTCTTTTGAGTACCACAATCCTGGGCATATCTGCTTTTTACCACGACAGTGCAGCCGCCATTGTACAAGATGGCAACATCATCAGCTGTGCACAAGAAGAGCGTTTTACCCGTAAAAAACACGATCCTGCCTTCCCTGCTCTGGCCATTGAGTATTGCCTTAAAGAGGCAGGTCTCAGCTTGTCGCAGGTTAACTATGTTGTCTTTTATGACAAGCCGCTGGTCAAATTTGAACGTCTTTTAGAAACTTATCTAGCTTTTGCGCCTCGGGGCTTTCGCTCCTTTTTGCAAGCCATGCCAATATGGATGAAAGAAAAATTATTCTTAAAGGATCTACTCAAAAAATCGTTGGCCAAGCTTGGCCAGATTTCCGTCAAGGCTTTGCCCCCCTTGCTTTTCACCGAACACCACCAAGCCCATGCGGCTTCTGCCTTCTTTCCGAGTCCTTTTGAGCGCGCGGCAGTGCTTTGCCTTGATGGCGTAGGCGAATGGGCAACCAGCTCAGTTTGGTTAGGTAATCAAAACAAACTGGAATTGGCGTGGGAACTCGACTTTCCTCACTCATTGGGACTTTTATATTCTGCTTTTACTTACTATACCGGCTTCAAAGTCAATTCCGGTGAATACAAACTGATGGGATTGGCGCCTTACGGTGAACCCAAATATGTCGATATCATTCTCGATAAATTAATTGATTTAAAAGACGACGGCACGTTTCGCCTGGACATGAATTATTTCAACTACCCTACCGGCTTAACTATGACCAATGCGCGGTTTGATGAATTATTTGGCGGACCACCGCGTAAAAGTGAATCTACCCTTTCACAACGCGAAATGGATATTGCCAGCTCGATTCAATGTGTCACTGAAAATATCGTGCTGAAATTGGCGCGCACCGTGAAAAAAGAATTAGACACCGATTACTTATGCCTGGCCGGCGGCGTGGCACTTAACTGTGTGGCCAATGGCAAAATTGCCAAAGAAAAAATCTTTAAAGATATTTTTGTGCAACCTGCCGCGGGCGATGCCGGTGGCGCACTAGGCGCTGCCCTCAGCGTGTGGTATGAATATTTACAAAACAACCGCACGCCCCAAGCTGATGACAGCATGAAGGGTAGTTACCTTGGTCCACGCTTTAGCAATGCTGAGATTGTCGAATATCTCGATAGTATTAAAGCGCAATACCATTTCTTTACCGACGATGCCTTGATGGGGCATGTCGCCGAACTACTGGCCAAAGAAAATGTGATCGGCTGGTTTCAAGGGCGCATGGAATTTGGCCCAAGAGCTTTAGGTGGGCGCTCGATTATCGGCGACGCCAGAAGCCCTAAAATGCAATCGACTATGAATTTAAAAATAAAATATCGCGAATCTTTTAGACCTTTCGCCCCTGTGATCAAACATGACAGCGTTTCAGACTGGTTTGAATTTGAAGGCAAGAGCCCCTATATGCTGATGGTGGCCCCTATTAAAGAGGCCCATCGTCTCGATATGTCACCTGAAGAGCAAAAACTTTTTGGGATCGAAAAGCTCAACGTGCCTCGCTCAACATTGCCAGCCGTTACCCATGTGGATTATTCTGCTCGCTTACAAACCGTCCACCCTGAAACCAATCCTCGTTTTTACGAATTGCTTGATGAATTTGAAAAAATAACGGGTTGCCCGGTGTTAATTAACACCTCGTTCAATGTCAGGGGTGAACCGATTGTTAACTCAATCGAAGATGCCTATCGTTGTTTTATGCGAACCGAAATGGATTATCTGATTTTAGAAAATCTGGTATTGGTTAAAAAAGAACAACCTGCTTGGCAAGAAACCAGACGTTGGCAAGAAGAGTTTGCCCTAGATTAAGGAAAATGGAATGAACATTGAGTTAACCACACAAGATCTACGCAAATTTGGGCTCACCTTGACGTCGGTATTTATTGGCGCTTTCGGTCTGTTGTTTCCGCTTTTGTTACAAAAGCCAATACCGGCTTGGCCTTTTATGGTTGGGACGCTCATTTTGATCCCAACCATGACTAAACCTTCATGGCTCAAATTCATTTACAACCCATGGATGAGAATCGGTCATATTTTAGGCTGGATCAATACGCGCATTATTTTAGGCGTGATCTTTTTTGCGCTGATTACTCCCATTGGACTTATTCGTCGCTTATTAGGTCACGATACCTTAGGTCTAGAATTTGATAAAAAGGCCACGACTTATCGTAAGCACGTGAACCACCAAAGTATTCAACACATGGAGAAACCTTTCTAATGATGGATTTAATGATCGATCTCTGGCAATTTATGCGCGTGCGAAAAAAGTTTTGGTTGTTACCTATCATCTCCTTTTTAGCATTATTGGGTGCTCTGGTTGTTTTGACCCAAGGCTCAGCAATCGCGCCATTCATTTATACACTCTTTTGAACCCATGAAAAAAAATGTATTTGAAAAGTACCCCAAGCTAACCATAGCTTGGGTGCTGGTCGTTTTTAGTATTGCAGGCATTGTTGGCTTGGAGTATACGGCGCGCGCTTTGTTTGGCCTTGGAAAGCCTGTGATCTATTCGAGCCATCCTGTTTATGGCTATCGACCCATACCCAATCAAAGTGTCTCACGCAGACAATATGATAAAGTCATTATCAATAATCTTGGCCTGCGCGCCTTACAGAATTGGGATATTAAAAACACACATCATAAAGTGCTTTTTTTAGGAGACTCGGTTACCTACGGTGGAAGCTATGTCAGCAATGAGCAGCTATTTTCTACCCTTGCCGTGCTACCCTTCACAGGTTATGAAAGTGGCAACGCCGGCGTCAATGGTTGGGGTGTTAATAATGTTTTTGCGCTGGTGAAAGAAATGCATTTCTTACCTGCCGATATCTATGTCAGTGTTTTCCCCGAAGGCGATTTTTATCGTGGCTTGAATCGAATTGGCGGGCAACCTTTTTGGACACGACAACCCCACTTTGCCCTCGAAGAACTCTTTCACTATTTTATTTATAAAATTCAGCTGCGACAAATGCCGGCAACGACTTTTTATCAGTTATCTCTCAGTGAAAAAAATCATATCGCCAATCTGGCGGTGCAGAACTTAAAATCATTAGATGATTACTTAAAAAGCCAGGGAAAGACGCACTTGATTTATATCTCACCGAGTCGTTCGGAAGCGCTCAATCTACAACCCATCGACACAGCCTTAAAACATTTATTGACAGACTCTCAACTAAAGGTCACCTATTTAAAAGACCGTTTGGATAACATGCCACCTGCCGTTATTCAAGAATACTTCCATGATGAAATTCACTTGTCGATTGCAGGTCACAAGCAATGGGCAAAAATGATTGAACCTGATTTAAAACAAGCGCTATCGGCGCAAGAGTAGTTACATGAAAATAAAAATACGAAAAGTTGCCTTATGCGATGTTAAAGCGCTTTTACCTTTAATTGCACAATTGGGCTACCCCATTTCCGAAGAGCAATTAATTGCAAGACTTGCACTCTACCAGGGTTACAACGATGCTGCGTGGGTAGGCTTGAGTGACGATAAAATTATTGGCGCAGTGGCGGTGCATGTTTACGATCTCTTTCATTGCACGGAACGCTATGCCAAGATTGTCAGCCTTGTGGTAGACGAACCTTACCGGCGCCTTGGTGTTGGCAAGCAATTATTAGATTATGCTGAGCGTTATGCCAGAGAAAAAGACTGTGGCGTGTTAGAACTCACCAGTAGTCTTAAGCGTTTAAAATATGGCTCACATGATTTTTACGATTCCCATGGTTATAAAAATGATGGCGAATATGAATCACGTTACTTCAGAAAATTTATAAAGCCCAAAGAAGGGCCACATGTGTAACAGCCAATCTAACAAGTTAGTTAAATTATTAATACAGAATATCGGCTAACCCAGAGCGTTAATCTCTAAAGGCTAGGATCTTACGCAAGGGGCGTGCTATTTCTTCGTCGTGAATTTATAACCATTAAACAAACGAGGTTACCATGAGAGAAACACTAACAAACGCTTATAACGCAGTTCGCACCAATGCATCGATTTATGCGGATTTTGCTAAACGCTTAATGCAGTTCACTTGGCACTTAACGACAACTAACGCAAGCAGCGCTTGGCAAATGGGCAATGCCAATGTCAGTGCCGCATCGCAATTCATCCGCACCCATTCACAAAATGCCTGGGATCGCGTTAGAGGGACACAAGCGACGGCAAATGCATCTGCTGCTACTGCTACTGATTCACCTTCAGCACCATCCGCTGCACAGGAAGCGACCACTGCCAGCTTCGTCTACACGCAAGTCACAAGACCGGTGAATTGGCTGTATCAACGTGCCAGTGTGAATTTGCCATCCTTTTTACGAAGCCAACCTGTTGTTTCTCCTGTAGCTGCGGTGCCTAACGCCGAAACGCCAGTAACCCAACGTTTAGGCTAAAAACAAAGGAAGACACCCAATGCTATTTGGGTGTCAATCTTTTCTTCAAGCTACTCATCCCTTCAAAATAGCCGCCGCTATTTGCGCAGGGAATGTCTTTGGAAGAATACCCTACAGGGTATAAAACTGAACTTGGTTACACATTTCTACAGTGTTAAAATATTTACCCCGTCACCAAGCAGGATAACAAGTGAAATATAACCGTTCTGATTCTTCTGAGGTAAGCCCAGAGCTTATTCCATTAAGCTTATGCTTATCACCAACAGGGCATCTTTATCTTTGCAATGACGCAGAACTATCAGAACGCATATCAACCGCCATTTCTGAAAAAATCCATTCATTTTTTTCTGTCGGCAAGTCTGTTGGTCTTTTACGCTTAGGATTAACCAATTTTGAGGAAACGTTACCGGCCAGTTTTACATTTTGGCAACAGTTTTCGAAGATTTTCGTAACGGAGATCTGCAAACATGCTGACACAGATGAGCCATGGTCAATTCCACAAATTGTATTCCCCTCTGAAGAAATAAAGGAACTTATCGCGGAAGCGCCTTTTATGCGTGGCATGGAATATCTTAATGACGAAACGGCCCGTATCATTTGGCAAGCGTTACAATCTGCGGTTTTAAGTGAATTGACTGCATTTAGTGGAAATGTAAGTGAATATATGTCGTCATTTCATACCTCGTGGAATACGATTGGGAGAGTCTGTTTTCATCTTGCTGAGAATAAAACGAACGCTACTTATCCTTTTGCTTTTATGGCAACTTACACCACGGGTTTATCTAATACCGCCAATACCTTGCATTTACCTTTAGGGAAAGCACTAGAAACCTATGCGGGAAAAAGTAAACAAGCGCTATTGCTTTCATTGCTGCTCCCCGTACACCGAGCCACGAATAAAAGTAATTTTCTTAAAGCATTAGTCGACACAGGTAAAATTTTTAAACCTCTTGCCTGGAGTGCGCATGAGGCACACCTCTTTCTTAAAGATATTCCTGAATTTGAATCAGCCGGTATCATGATCCGTGTCCCCAAGTGGTGGAATGCACACAAACCACCTAGACCCTCGATTAAAATAACTATTGGTGAAAAAAACGTCAGTCAACTTGGCCTAGATGCATTGCTAGATTTTGATGTAAATTTTTCATTGCCAACTGGTGAAACGTTAACATTGCCAGAGTTTAAACAATTATTAAGCACCTCAGACAATTTAGTTAAAATTAAAGGTCAATGGGTTCAGGTCGATAATGATAAGTTAAATCAAGTTTTATCACACTGGAAATCCATTGAACGAAAAGTCAAAAAAAATGGCCTGTCATTTGCTGAAGGTTTACGTTTAGTCTCTGGCGTCGCTCATCTTCATTCAGATGACGCTTTACCAGAAGAGATCACTGCATGGTCGACCGTAATTGAAGGCGATTGGCTTCAATCAACGCTTTCGCGACTTCGAAACCCCATTGAAACGGATGAGTTCAATACTCATGCCATATTAATGAAATCACTTAACGCAACATTGCGCCCTTATCAAGAACGTGGCGTACAGTGGTTATGGTGGCTTTACAATATCGGTTTAGGTGGGTGCCTAGCCGATGATATGGGCCTTGGTAAGACAATTCAAGTTATCTGTTTATTATTATTAGTAAAATCAATATTTAAAAGACGCCCCCATCTTTTAATTTTACCCGCTTCATTAGTCGGTAACTGGCAAGTAGAATTGAGTCGATTTGCACCCAGCTTGTCACTATGGGTAGCTCACAACTCCGCCAAGCGCGTTAATATTTCGCCTGATTTATCAGATGTTGATTTAGTCATCACCACCTATGGCACCCTAAGCCGCTCGCCCTGGTTGAATGAAACAAACTGGAACAAAGTGATATTAGATGAAGCACAAGCCATTAAAAACCCAGCAACAAAACAAACGCGCATCGTTAAATTACTCAAAAGCCGAGTTCGTTTTGTATTAACTGGTACGCCAATTGAAAATCGATTGCTAGATTTATGGTCACTATTTGATTTTGCCGCCCCGGGTCTTTTGGGCTCGAGTCGTGATTTTGCCGATTACAACAAAAAAACATCTAAAAATGCCATGGGGGATCATAAAGGACCCTTTTACGCAGCGGTACGGCGACTGACGAGTCCTTATGTTTTAAGGCGTTTAAAAAGTGATAAGCAAATTATAGGTGATCTGCCTGATAAAACAGAAATGCAAACGTATTGCACATTAACGAAACCACAAATAAGCCTCTATCAACAAGCCGTTGATGAGCTCACACACAAACTCGTCAATCAAGGTGATAATATTAATCGCCGCGGTTTAGTGATGTCTTATCTGCTACGACTTAAACAAATCTGTAACCACCCCACTCAATGGCTCGGTCATGGACAATATGGTCACGAGCTTAGTGGAAAATTTATTCGACTAAAAGAGCTTTGTGCTATTATCGCAGAGAAACAAGAAAAGGTATTAGTCTTTACTCAATTTAAAGAAATCATTCCAGCACTGTGTGAAGTTCTTCAGCAGGTTTTCAAGAAAGAGGGACTCTTTTTGCACGGTCAAACAACCATCAAAGACCGTAGCAAGCGCGTAGACGAGTTTCAACAAGATCAAGGCCCACCCTTTTTTGTTTTATCGCTAAAAGCGGGTGGAACAGGAATTAACTTAACTGCCGCATCGCATGTCATTCATTTTGATCGTTGGTGGAATCCTGCTGTTGAAAATCAAGCAACCGATCGCGCTTACCGAATAGGACAGCAGAAAAATGTCTTAGTTCATAAGTTTATTTGCCGGGGCACAATTGAAGAAAAAATTGACAGCTTGCTCAACGCTAAAAAGGCATTATCAAATGAAATCATGGCTCAAGATAAAGAGATAGCTCTTACGGAATTATCGGATACTGAATTGCTCAATATCGTTACACTCGATATACATCGTGCGTTAGGAGAAGCTTAAAATCCCCTTAAGCGCCTCTCATTCAACCAGTATGTCGTCCAATAGTCGACATACTGGTTGAATTAATTGACAACTTGGCCAGTATGTCGTATATTAAACGACATACTGGCTGATTTAAGATCCCTTATGGCTCGAGCAACTGCCCCCATTGATATTATCCGCGAAAAAGCTGTTAACGAAGAAGTTGACTATAACCTGGTGCTTTCATGCCTGCAAAACTACAAATCTCCTCGAGATGTCATTAGCCGCTTATTAGATCAAAAGGAACTTATTAGAGTTAAAAAGGGGTTATATGTTTTCGGAAAACGCCATCGTCAACGTTTAATTAGCTTAGAGGTGCTAGCCAATCAAATTTACGGTCCATCTTATATATCACGCGAATATGCGCTTCATTATTATGGCTTGATACCAGAAGGGGTTCATGAAATAACAAGCATGACCACTAAAAAGAACAAACATTTTGATACGCCCCTTGGTCAATTTAGCTATCAGCATCTAGCATTAAGTAAATTTCCAATCGGCGTTACATTGAAAAGATTTTCTCAGTTTCATTGCGCCCTCATGGCTACCCCTGAAAAAGCGCTGGCTGATTTTATTTATTGCCGTAAAGAAGTTATAACCACCTCACAAGAATTAATCAAAGTGCTAATTGAAGATTTTCGTATTGAGAAGGAAGCACTTAGTAAATTAAATTTACATTTAATGCGAAATATTGCAAAAGAATATAAATCTCCAACAATCAACTTGTTACCATTGTCAATTCAAGAGATTCAATATGAATAATAGTATAGAAGAAATGCTCAGCCGGTATCAGCCAAAAACATCCGCCGACAGCATTCGAGCATTAAGAGAAATTATACAAGAAATTGCTTTAGTCGGTTTATGGCGAGCTAAATTTTTTGAACATGCGGCTTTTTACGGTGGAACAGCGTTACGGATTTTATACGGACTGGATCGTTTTTCTGAAGATTTAGACTTTTCGCTATTAGCACCGTCTGATACATTTTCATTAGCACCTTATAACAAAGCAATTAGTGAAGAACTTAATTCATTTGGATTTAATGTGACTGTAAGCACCAAACTAAAAAACGTTGAAAGCAATATAGAATCCGCATTTATAAAAGCGAATACTCAACTTGAATTAATGAATATTGGTTTTAAAGCTTTTACCGTGAGTGGCATTCCAAAAGATGCTAAAGTTAAGATAAAAATTGAAGTCGATGTAAAGCCACCGATTGGTTTTAACACAGAGGCAAAAACACTAATGGAGCCTATTCCCGTCGCCATTAAAGTTTATGTTCCTTCGGATTTATTTGCAGGAAAAATGCATGCCTTATTATGCAGGTTATGGAAGGAACGTGTGAAGGGAAGAGACTGGTACGACTTCGTCTGGTTTATTAGAAAAAAAATCCCGCTGAACCTTAAGCACCTTGAATTGCGCATGTTAAAAAGTGGACATCTTCAACAAGATGAAACCTTAACAGAGAAATTATTCCTGGAAATGCTTAAATCCAAAATTAACTCACTTAATATTGATAATGCGTTAATAGACATACGCCCTTATATTACAGATCCCTCCCTATTAAATAGTTGGTCAAAAGAGTACTTTAAAGAGTTTGCTGGAAGAATTATATTCTCTAAATAGAAAGTAACTATTCAGGTGGGTCGATGTATGAATTCTGTCGTTGCGAGCTTTTAGCGAAGCAATCCATCTGAAAAAATATGTCAAAAAGCACTTGACATGAAATAGCCGTAAAAAAGAGCATCCACATTCTATTCCTAAAGCTTATTTTATCCGTATTTAAAACTGCACTAAGGATAGCCTAAGAGCTTGAAATCACTTTATCCCAGAGGGCTGAACCCCAAAAAAAATAATTGAACCATTCCCTACTGGCAAACGAAAAATGCATCTTAAAAAGTCATGTTATCCTATTATCAATTATTTTAAGGGTTACCTTGACTTGAAAGTTGATAACAAAGATATTGCTGCAATTCGAGAAAGTGGCGAAACAAGAGCTTATTGCTT
>Ga0105045_10001203_pt1 | contig 20908 bp, 16 predicted proteins | sample MAT02_FD_78089 | JGI IMG/M metagenome (GOLD analysis project Ga0105045, IMG submission 78089) | Freshwater microbial communities from Lake Fryxell liftoff mats and glacier meltwater in Antarctica - MAT-02 (megahit assembly) | ecosystem: Environmental > Aquatic > Freshwater > Ice > Liftoff... | reverse complement strand
CCGTTGCCGAAGGGCCGTCTTTCGTGCATCTGTGCTTTACCGAAGAGAATGGACAGTTAGTATTTCAGGCCACCAACTCAAAATCAGGGCGGCCACCGACCGCTTCGCGGGGGGAATTGGGCTGAAAGCAGTCAGCGCCGGTTGCAATTGCTCTATCCTGACCAACACACCCTGACGCTGACAAACACCAATATACAGTTTTCGGTAAAATTGGCACTACAATTATGACCTGCATCCTGATTGATGACGAACCCCTGGCCCGCGAAGGACTGGCCGCCCTGATCGGGGAAATTCCCGCCCTGACGTTGTTGGGGGCGTTTGGTAATGCCCGCGAAGCCACTGCATTTCTGACGACCAACCCGGTAGATTTTCTCCTGCTGAATATTCAGATGCCCGAACTGAATGGCCTTGACTTTGCCCATTCGCTGACCAACCGACCGATCCTGATTTTTACCACCGCTTACCCCCAGTTTGCGCTCGACAGTTACGAGTTGGATGCCGTTGATTATTTGTTGAAACCGATTCGTCAGGCGCGTTTGGAGAAAGCAATCCAGAAAGCCGATCACTATCGGCGGCTGTTGCAGGAGGTTGAGCAGCAGGACGATAGTATGCACAGCGACCACTTTTTTGTGCGGGCCGACCGTCGATATTACAAAGTAATGTTCAGCAGTGTGCTGTTTATCAAGGGATTAAAAGACTATGTGATTATTCATACGAAGGATAAAAGGCTGATCACGGCCATGAATATCAAAACCGTGAGTCAGCACTTGCCAACCGCTCAGTTTGTGCGGGTCAGTAAATCGTTTGTGGTCAACACCGCCTGCGTCACCGCCTTCGATTCGACCCATGTTTATCTCGGCGACGAAGAGATTCCGTTTGGGGCCGTCTATCGGGGTAGTTTTTTAGAAAAGTACCCACACGGTGCCGCACCAACAGGCGGTGTACCTGGCTTTGGTTGAGGCCATTGCGCCACAAGATCTACATCGAGTGGTGGGTATTAGCTTTGGCAGGTACGTTGGCAGTGAGCATTACGCTCTTGTCGGTCGTGTTTCAGGCGTTGAAAGTAGCTTTGGAGAATCCGGTGAAGAGTTTACGGTCAGAATAAACCCTCAACTATCGTGTGCCGCAACTACCTCAAAATCGAGACCGGCACGCACGTTCAACACTTGAGTGACCCCTGGATCGAGTATCGCGGCAAGAGCATCCAGAAAGCGACGAGCTACGTGGACTCGACGTTTTTTCGGGTCTTCACAGTTGCCTTCAACTACGGAGTGAGTACGGTTTTATACCCGCCAGAGTCAGCGCAATTGCGGCAGGTAGGTTCGGCCGCGCCAGTGCGTGGGTACCCGATAGGCCGACAGGAAAATGCGCAGCACGGCCAGTGGGTCCAGCAGGGGCGACAGCCAGTAGCCCAGGCCAACGCTGGCCCCGGTCCAGTCGTAGCAGTGGGCGGTGGCTACGTGCAGGATCAGCCGCAGACCCAGCAACAGGGCGTTCAGGCCGAGCAGGGCAAGCCCCACCCACGAGTAGGTCATGCCCGTCAGGATTCCCAGCGCGAAGCCAGCCAGCAACAGGATGGGCAGGGCCTGAACGGTCAGCAACAGGTGCAGGTCGCTGCGAAGTTGGGGGGCAGTAGAGGCATCTTTCAGGTCGAGGGAGCGGCCCCACTCACGCCAGGTCTCGGCCACGCCCTCATACATCCGAACCTTGATGAGTTGCGCCCCGTCGAGCATTTGCACCCGGAAACCGGCTTTTGCTACGTGGCGGGCCAGCGTCACATCGTCGCAGAAGGAGTTGCGGGCGCAGGCATAGCCACCCACTGCGTCCAGAACCGCCCGCCGACTCAGGAAACACTGGCCGTTGGCCAGCACCTGCTGCTCTGTGGCCGGGCCGTTGCCCCAACTGTTGGTTCGGTAGAGCAGCGTGGTGAGCAGGGCCGAGTGCAGCCCCGCTTCGCCCGCCGACCGCACGATGAACCGGGGCGACAACGACACCAGGTCGCAGGCATCCTGCCGGGCCCTGGTGACGAGTGTTTTGACCAGACCCGGCTGCGGCTGAGTGTCGGCATCGATGCCCAGCACATACTGGCTTTGGGGCGAACTCTGCCGGTAGCCATAGTGCAAGGCCCAGGGCCGCCCAACCCAACCCGACGGCAGGGGCGTGTCGGTCAGGAGTTTGATGCGGGCATCGCGTTGGGCGTACTGCCGGACCAATTTGCGGGTGCCGTCCTGCGAATTACTGTCGATAATGAGAATCTCGCGCACCTCGGGGCCTTGCTGCATCAGACCCAGCAAGCAGGGTTCCAGCCGATGCACCTCGTTCAGGGTGGGCACCAGCACGCTGACGCTGCCCACGAGCGAGGGGTCGAGGGGCAATTGGTTCGGCTGGAGCGGGGTGGGGCCGACGGGCGGATTCCGAAACACGGTCTGTACCAAATGCACCAGCAGACGAACGGCGGCAGGAAGCTGGAACACCAGCAGCGCGGCAAACACCAAATCAAGCAACGACAACGTGGAAGAGACAGACTGCCAATTCATAAGAGTTGAGTATAAAGCGGTATCGACACCCTCAGCGCACCCATGCCGGTTGGTAGGCGCAGCCAAGCAGCCGACTGTAATTGAACTGATGGCAACGAGGTTAGGTTTATCGGACCGGCAGACCCCTACCCTACGGCCTGGTTGGGTAGCTCACGGTGCTGCTCCTCCCACTGAAACAATCGTTTATCCGGTATCCGCCAATGATGCCTGATTATTCTGCATTATTCTTTCACTACTTTCAGCACAGTGCGCTGCGTTCCCAGCCGAACGTCCAGCATATACAACGCCGTTGGCAACGCCGACATGTTTAGTCTGGATTAGATACGAAGAGGGGCAACAGATTCAGGCACTGACCCGATTACAGGATGTCTTCAAAAAACAATTCGGCGATTACGCCTTCCAGTACAGCTTTCTGAACGACGACAACGCGAATCTGTACCAAAACGACCGGCAATGGCAACAGATCATTCCATACGCAGCAGGGTTGTCTATCCTGATTTGCTGCATTGGCCTCTTTGGACTGGCACGGATGACGGCTTAACAGCGCACCAAAGAAATCAGCGTCCGCAAAGTGCTGGGTGCGAGCATAGGCAGCATTGTTACGCTGCTTTCCAAAGACTTCCTCAAACTCGTACTCATTGCCATCGCGTTGCCCATTGCGTGGTGGGCCATGAACAAGTGGTTGCAGGACTTTGCTTACAAAATCGACATCGAATGGTGGGTATTCGCGCTGGCGGGTTTGCTGGCGGTGGGTATTGCACTGCTGACGATAAGTTTCCAGAGTATCCGGGCCGCGCTGATGAACCCGGTGAAGAGTCTGCGGAGTGAGTAACTAACGGCCTATTTCTTCGAAAACCGCCAGTTTTTTAGCCAGATCAGCCACCAAGCCCGGTTTTTGCCCAAAGAGGTTGGTCTGTTCCTTCGGGTCGTTGCGCAAGTTGTAGAGTTGCCCGGTTGGACCACCGGGCTGGGGAACAACGTTCTTAGGCGTTGTAAATCCGCCCGAACCCAGCGAACTGACGTATTTCCAGTCACCCTGACGGATAGCAAATTTCCCGTCGCCCGAGTGGTGAATAGTGAATGGCCGGGTAAAGGCACTGGATTTTTGGGGCGTCAGCAGCGGCAACAAACTGTAACTGTCCTCGGCGGTTCCGGCGGGGATGGGCTGCCGGGTGATGTCGGCGAGGGTGGCCAGTATGTCGGTCAGGCAGACGGTGGCTGTCTGACGGCTGTTGGGCTGAACATGGCCGGGCCATCGCACTACAAACGGCACCCGGTGGCCCCCTTCAAAAATATCGGCCTTCATGCCCCGCAACCTGTTGTTGGACAGGTGGTCGCTTTCCCGAATGTCGGCTTCGGTCCAGTACGAGCCATTGTCGCTGGTAAACATAACGATGGTGTTGTCGGTCAGGCGGTTGCGTTCCAGAGCCGCCATTACCTGCCCGACGTAGTGGTCGGTTTGCTGCACAAAATCGCCGTAGGGACCAATAGCCGATTTGCCCCGAAACGGTTCCTCAATGGCCCAGGGCGTGTGGGGCGACGACAGCGGCAGATACAACAGAAAGGGTTTGTTTCTATTGCGGTCAATAAACCCAACGGCTTCCCGAACGAAGCGGGGTAGAAAGTCCGTCATATTCAGGTCGGTGGAGATGTGGCCGGTGCGGTAGAAAAGCTCCCGCACGCTCATGTCATGCCCCTGAATGGTGCGCGTCTGCGGGTTGACCACCCGGCCATTCTCAACGAAGCAGTAGGGCGACATGTCGAGCGAAGCGGGCAGCACAAACGAATAGTCGAACCCCAGCCGGTTTACGCCCGCCACGGGTTTGGCGTACTCAACGTTGACGTGGGTGGGAGTCATCGGTTCGCCCACAAACAGCGGCTGTTGGGGGTCTTTTTTTTTCCAGTCCAACCCGAGGTGCCATTTGCCAATGCAGGCGGTGGTGTAGCCCGCCCGCTGCGCCAGCGAAGCAATGGTGGTGCGACCCGAATCAATCAGCGGGGGCGAGTACCCCTGCAACACGCCCCGCTTCATGGAACTGCGGAAACTATACCGTCCCGTCAGCAGGCCGTAGCGGGTGGGCGTACACACCGCCGACCCCGAATGGGCATCCACAAACCGCATCCCTTCTTTAGCTAACCGATTGACGTGGGGCATCTGGATTTTGCTGGCCGGATTAAACGCGCCGAGGTCTCCCTGACCCAGGTCATCGGCGAGGATAATTACGATATTAGGCTGGTTTTTCGGCGGCTGGGCGGTAACGACAAAGAGCAACGCAGCGAGCAGCGGAAAAGCAATGAGTTTGAGCCACATAAAACGGGAGTTATCGAACACACACAGATAAGTCAGTGTACGGCAAAAACTAACCCCGCTGATGGCCGTCTCCGGTTAAAGCCGCGCTGATGAATCCGATAAAGTCGGTACGCAACGGGCAGGGCGATAAGTAGCGGGCATGGGGCGAATGGACGGTTGAGTTCCCATCCGTCCCAAAGGCGTGTCAAATGCCCCAGTATCTCCCAAACGCCCCTTCTTCTGATATGGCTGACAGACAGTAGCTTACTTTTGAGCCAGTCAAAAACCGAAAGAAATCATGAGAAAGTCCCTGCTGCTTCTGTTCCTCTACTTCGCTATGGCCATCACCGCGATGGCCCAGGAAACAACTACCTACCTGCAAAACCACCACAGCGTATTTACGCCCGACCAACCCGCCAGTTATTCGCTACTCGATTCGGCTTTCTACCAGCACGATGTGTTTTTGCTGGGCGAAACGCATGGGTACGCGGCTCCGCAAGCCCTTGACCTAACCTTACTGAAACACCTCAACCAGCGCATTGGACTCCGGTACTACGTGGCCGAAATGGACGGTGGTCAGGCCGAATTTGTAAACCGCTATCTCGTTAGCGGACAGACGGTTTGGCTCGACTCCCTGTTTCGCGGGTTTCTGCGCCAGACAATGGGTGGCACCTCGCAGTGGGGTAATCAGCAGTTTTACAACAAAATCGTGGCGATTCGCACCTACAACCAAACCCGCCCGGACTCGCTCCGAATTCGGTTTTGGGGGATCGATTGGTTTCAGCAAAAGGGAGCCTACGCACTGGCCGTACTTCGGCAACTCGTGCAGGAACGCGTACCGGCTTCGGGAGCGGGACCACTGCTTGATAGTCTTCGGCTTTTAGTTGGCCGTTCTGACGTATCGCTCGGGAAATTACTACCGCTGGCTCCGCGTCTTAATGCCGATTATCAGGCCAATCAGGGGCGTTACAGCACACTTTTCGGTGAGCAGTTGCTCTTTTTTCGGCAAGTGTTCGAGATGATGACTTACGCTAATTTAGGCATCAGCCGCGACGACGTGGCCACCCGCCTGACGCAGTTTCTGACGACGGAAGGGCATCTGGAGCACGAAAAACTCTACGGACTCTGGGGCTACACCCACGTCATGCGGGCCAATGTAAATGGGAGTGCTACGCTGTCGGGACTGCTGCAAAAGGCGGGCCGGAAAGTGGTTACGATGCCCATAATGACGAAAGACAGCCGGATGCTCGTACACCGCGATAACGTGCCGTTTGTATTCAGAAAAGCAGGGCAAACGTTTGTTGAAATGACCTATTTGGATGCCGATGGGCGAGTATTTGGCATCGACGGGTTCAGCGAGTTGCTGCCCGTTACACAGGCGAACCAGACTACGCTCATCAAACTCAACGCGCCTGGCTCTCCTTACGCGCAACAGCTAAAGCTGGTGAAAATAGGCGGTATGACCGGGGTTAAAATCAAACCCGACGACCCCAATACAGTTACGACCAATTATTTCCAGTACGTGTTCGTTGTCCGCAATTCACCGGCAGTAACACTCTGGACCGATCCGCAAAGTCGGTGAAACCGCACGATTCCAACCCGTAAGTCTAAATCTGCGTCTATGGTCAGATTACTCAACAGCAGACTCAAAGAAGCCGGAACGTGGCTCAACTCATAATCTGAGCCGTCTCAACTTCTTTTTGAGTCGAAACAGGGCTGGTTTCCCCTCCACCTTTGTCACACCGTCCGGCATAAGTCGGGCTGGATTAACGAAACAAACACAAGTCGAAAATCAAATCGTATGCGCACTTCACTCCTTGTCCTTTACCTGCTGTTGACCCATGCACTGTCGGCACAGCAACGTTTCACGGCGCAACAACTACAGGCCGATTTTGCGGTGCTGCAAAAAGCCTACAAAACCCTGCATCCGGGTCTGTACAAATACGCCGACTCGGCCACCATCGACCGCTATTTTGCTGAATGCCAAGCCAGCCTGAACCATGACCAATCGCTGATGGAAGCGTATCTGACCATGATGCAACTGACCGCCAGCTTCAAATGCGGCCATTCATACCCCAATTTTTACAATCAGGAGGGCGACGTGAAAGCCCTGTTCGAGCAAAAAAACTGCCTGCCGTTCTGGTTTAAACTCATCGACAACCGGATGCTGGTCACTAAAACTGCCGATGCCGCCGTTCCGGTTGGCGCGGAAGTATTGACCATCAACGGATTACCGATCAAAACAATCATCGACACCATGCTGCCGCTGGTCCGGGCCGACGGCTCGAACGATGGCAAACGGCGCAACCTGCTCAACGTGGGCGGGCAAAGTCACGAATATTTTGACGTGCTGTTTCCGATGCTATTCCCGAAAGGAATGCCCGCGTTTACGGTGAAAATGAGCGATTTACGGACAAAAAAAATGACTACGGCCACTGTTAACGGCCTGCGCCACATTGACCGCGATGCCCAGATCAGGCAACGATACGCCATCGCCAAAGACACGACCGCCACATTCGGCTGGCTCAACGAAAACACCGCCCTGATGCAGATCAACACGTTTGCCAACTGGGATCGGTCGTTTAAATTCGGGAAGTTTTACGATGCCGCCGTGACCGAGTTTACCCAGAAAAAAGGGCAGAATCTCATCATCGACATCCGCAAAAACGAAGGGGGCGATTTGTGGGAAGGTAAACAACTCATTCGACATTTGCTCACCAATCCCATCGTCATCAACGAGCAACAGGATTGTTGGGCCTACGTCAGTATGGATTCGAGCCTGAGCCAATACATTGACAATCAATGGGCTTATCAGTGGCGATACCGAAACGCCAACGATTTTTCGCGGCTCCCCAGCGGGCAGTACCGGGGCAAAAAAGACGGCAAAGGCCAACGGCTCGACCCCAGCGACAACCACCTCACGGGTACCGTTTATCTGCTTACCAGTGCCACCAACAGTTCGGCGGCCTGGCAGTTTGCCAGCGCACTCCACGAGCACAAATTAGCGACGCTGGTGGGCCAGGAAACGGGCGGCAATCAGAAAGGCATTACAGCCAACGCGCTGTTTTTCATGGTACTGCCCAACACCAAAATCGAAGTCGATGTGCCGCTGATGGGCATGGACTATGCCGAAGCCGCCAAACGCCCCGATGCCGGTATTCAGCCTGATGTGTATGTAAAACCCAGCGTACAGGCCTTTGTGCAAGGCACCGATCAGGAACTGGATGCGGTACGGACACTAATAGCCCGGAAGAAGTGAGCAACGTATCGCTACGTCAACGTCTGGAGCATCCGGGCCGCACTGATGAATCCGGCGAAGTCCTTGCGAAGTGAGTGAACAAAAAAGCTTAACAAACTTTAACAGCCTGTCTGTTAGCACTACCCGTACCTTGATGGCCCAATCAGGTACGGATATTTATGCTTAGAAACTATCTCAAAATTGCCATCAGGCAGTTGCGTAAACGGGCGTTTTATTCCTTTCTCAACATCGCTGGTTTAGCCGTTGGTATCACCTTTTCACTGCTCATTGGTACCTACGTCTGGGGTGAATTACAGGTAAACCGAACGCTGCGCCGTGCTGACCGGCAATACATTTTGCTCAGCCGCTGGAAAGACCCCAACATGGGGCAGGAAATAACCACCCTGGCTCCGCTGGCCAAACGACTAAAGGAGGAATACCATACACTGATTGCCAACTATTACCGGTGGGACGGCCTGACTTCGGTGGTCTCCAAAGGCGATAGAAACTTCCGGGAAAGTATTCAGTTGGGCGACAATACGTTGCTCGCGATGTACGGGTTTGAAATACTCCACGGCGATGCAAAAACAGCGTTACAACGCCCGTATTCGGTGGCGATTTCTGCCGAAAAAGCCCGCATTTATTTTGGCAAAACAGACGTAGTTGGTCAGACCCTAACCGTTCAGAACTTTTCGGGTGGTACGCACCCGTTCCTGATTACAGCCGTGCTGAAGGACATTCCCGAAAACTCAGTTACGCAAATCAACGCCACCATCAAAAACACGTTTTTCATCCCCACCAATACCTATACCTTTTTCAACCGGAGCGATTTCGATTCGTGGCAAAACGGGGTATTACCTTCCTACATCGAACTGAAAGAGGGCATTGCTCCCGCTCAGTTAACCAAGCCCATTCAACAACTCATCGACCAAAATACCAGCCCGCTCGTCCGGCAAAATCTGCAGGTTAAACCCGTAGCCCTGACCGATTATTACCGACAAAAAGACAATGGCCTGGTAAACCGAATGTTGCTCACCCTGTCGTTGGCGGGGGTATTTATTTTGCTGATGGCGGTTATCAATTTCATCAACCTTTCCGTCAGCCAGTCTACTACCCGGCTACGTGAAATTGGCGTCCGAAAAGCACTGGGAAGTCTTCAGAAACAGCTTATCAGGCAGTTTTTAGCCGAATCATTATTGCTATCTGGTCTGGCTACAGTGCTTTCTTTAGGTCTCTATTTGGCCACTAAACCATTTTTCGAGCAGGTTGTCGGGAAGTCGCTGATGCCGCTCACAGCTTTCCCACCCAGCATCCTGTTTGTACCCGTAGCCGTGGCTGGATTGGTTGGTTTGCTGGCCGGTGTGTACCCAGCGTTTGTGTTGTCGTCGCAGAACGTAGTTGATGCGCTCAAGAGCAAACTCCAGTTTATGAATCAGAAAATTCAACTGCGCCAAGTATTGGTTGGGTTTCAGTTTCTCATCGCAACTGTAGTGCTTATCGCTGCCGTTCTTGTGACACAGCAAATACATTATTTTTTTAGTCAGGCGTTGGGCTACAGTCAGGCGTATGTAGTCTCGTCGCAGGTACCGCGCGACTGGTCTCCGGCGGGGGTGCAGAAGCTGGAAGGTGTACGTCAGGTTTTTGCAGCCATGCCCGAAGTAGCCAGTGTAAGTCTATCGCACGAGATTCCAAATGGCAACAACGGCGGGCAACCTATGGTCTATAAAAATGAAACAGACTCTACGCAGGCGATTGCTATGCAAGCCCTGATTTCGGACGAGAATTACCTGAAAACCTATCAGATTCCGCTGGTCGCCGGTCGTTTTTTCGGTATTCGCGGTCTTGACTCACTGAATGTAGTCCTGAACGAAAAAGCGGTTCGGGCCATGGGGTACCAAAACCCAAACGAAGCCCTCGGGCAACAGGTACGGACGGTGGGCGACCCAAGACGGTTTACGGTTGTGGGCATCACGCAGGATTTTCATTTTAACTCGATGCAGCAGGCCATTCAGCCGATGTTATTCTTCTCGGTGAAGGGGGTTCCTATCTACCGTTACCTGTCGTTTAAGCTGTACCCCGGCAACATCGGCCACAGCCTCGACGCTATTCAAAAACAATGGCAGAACCTCTTTCCCGACTCTCCGTTCGACTATGCCTTCATGGATCAGACACTTCAGAAGTTGTACAGCACTGAATTGCAGTTGGAAAAAGCAGCTTACGTATCCACCGCGCTGGCCTTAGTAATCGTTCTGCTCGGTATTTTCGGGCTGGTTTCGCTGAGTGTAGCCCGTCGGAACAAAGAGGTAGGTATTCGGAAAGTGCTTGGTGCGACGGTACCCGGCATTGTGGGGTTGTTCCTGAAAGAATACGTCTGGATTTTACTGATTGCCAACGCCATAGCCTGGCCCGTAGCCTACTGGTTTATGAGCGACTGGCTGGCCAGCTACGCTTACCATACGCCGTTGACCTGGTCTCCCTTCGTGCTGGTCGGAACAGGGCTGGCAGTGCTTACTATGTTGGTGGTCAGCGCACAGGTCATCAGAGCCGCGCTGATGAATCCGGCGAAGTCCTTGCGAAGTGAGTGATATGGTACGCCACAAACTCCTCACCGGATAGGTAACTTGCTAAAACCCAATCTTCCCCTTACGGCTGCTGGGCTTTTGCTCGGCGGCCCACTCGCGCATTTCGGCGAGTTCCTTCTCGAAACCACCCGACAAAATGGGGAAGCGGAGCCACGAACGCGGGTCGAGGTTATGGTCGTCGAGGTGGAAGCTGGGGGCGTAGCGTTCGCGTTTCCACTGGTTACGGCTCCATAATTTGAAGAACCGCTCTACCCAGATCAGCAGTTTTTCGCGGTCATGCTGCCCGGCAAAAGCCACCTCCATCAGTTTCAGTACCTCTACCGGCGCCTGCTTGTCACGAATAGCCGCGAGTTCAATGGCATTCAGCACGTCGTAAGGCATCAGGTCGTCTTCATCGGTCTGTTTTTTGTCCAGCGGGCGCAGTTCGGCGGTGGGCTGCAGGTTGTTCACGGCGTGTAAGCCCTTTACCTTGATGAGTTCGTCGGGGGCAATAGGGCCGGTGGCCAGACTGGTACGGTCGGTGGGTTCGGGGGCGTTTTTCACATTCAGGCCAACGGTTTCGAGCCACCGCAGCCAGCCGCGCAGAAAATGCTTGTCGATGCCCGTAATGGGCGAAATACTACCCGCCGTGTCGCCGTCCATCGTAGCGTAGCCCACGGCAGCTTCGGAGCGGTTGGAGGTGCTGAGCAGCAGGGCATTGTTGATGTTGGCCAGCATCCAGATACCCGGCGCCCGCACCCGCGCCTGAATGTTCTGCAAGGCTATATCGTCGGTGTCCCACGACAGTTCGCGACCCAGTTGCCCTTCAATCAGCCCCCGGTACGTCTCTACCAGGCCGTTGATGTTAATGTTCATAAACCTTGCGCCAATATCGTCGGCCAGTTCTTTCGCCGAGTTGAACGTGGCGTCCGACGAATTTTCGGTACCCTGATACATAACCGTCAGCAGTTTGCCGATCATGGCTTCGGGCGTATTGCAGTCCTGAATAGCGCGGATATAGCTCAGCTTTTTCTTGACTCCGTCGATGCCAATGTTCTCAACCGCCATCCGAATCATCAGAAACACCAGCGCGGCAATCGACGCCGAGTCAGCCCCGCCACTTAAACTCAGGACGTAGCCCTGCGAGCGGCTTTTGCGCAGGTAATCGAACAGGCCGAGGGCTACGGCGCGGGCAAACTCTTCTTCTTTGAGGTAGCCACCCCGCTCCCAGGCTTCCAGTTCGGCGCGTTGGATGACAGGCGCGATCTCGGGCCAGTCGAACCGCTCCACCACGCGCAGGGCGGGCAGAGCAAGGGCCAGATTACCCCGGTTCTGCACCTGATTGAGCCGCGTAGCCTCTACGTCGATCACGGCGGGAACAATCACAAAATCTTCGTAGCTGAGCCGTGCACCCGACACCAGTAACTCACCGTTGACCGCCACCATCGCGTCGCCGTCAAAGATAACCCGGCCCGACTCGTTGCCCAGCAGATTGGTATAAATGTAGCTGACCCCAAACGTCCGGCTGGCATCTACCACAAGCCGCTCACGCGTTTGCGACTTAAAAAAGCCGAAGTGGCTCGCCGATGGATTCATGATAATGTCAACACCCCGCTCGTACAGCGACCGACCGGGCCGGTTGGCAATCCAGGCATCTTCGCAAATCTCGAACCCAATGCGGACCGCACCGGCAGACCCTCCCGACAACTCAAACACCAGATCGCCGAATGGGTAGCTGAACTCGCCAATTCTGGTCTCGTCGCGCAGACCGGATTGCCAGGGCTGGAACCAGCGCGTTTCGTAATGCAGGCCGTTGTTAGCGAGGTATTGCTTGGCCACAAACCCCAGAATCCGCTTGTTGGCCATCAGACACACTGCATTATACATCCGATTGTTATACCGCATGGGCAGACCCACCGCCACGGCAACATCACCGGTATGAGGAACAATCTCCAGCAGTGCCTCAATAGACTGGTCGATGGTATTCTGGGCGTAGAACGCATCTTCGCATCCGTAGCCGGAAATAGCCAGTTCGGGCAGGCACAGCAAGCTGACCTCCTGCCGCTGGGCCTCTTCAATGGCATTGATGATGTTTCGGGTATTGTGGTCCCAGGCAAGCGGGGTCTGGTTCAGCACACCAGCGGCAACTTTGAGCAATTTCATGGATCAATTATGAATGAGTGAATTGTGAATGAGTGAATATCCAAACATCGACCAGGAAAATGAATCATCTCATGCACTACTGATAAATCAACAATGATGCGGTAAAAATAGATTTTCCAAACAACAAAAAAGCCCCGCCAATGCTGACGGAGCTTTCATTTATAAGTAGTTTGAACCTACCGGCTTTCGGCGATGGCTTTGAACTCATCGAGGCTAATCTCCTGTGAGACAACAGTCATCTCCGATTTAGCGTGTGTCAGCACCTTATCATCCAGCACCCGGTTAAAAGTGGCGGTATAGTTCTGACCGTTGTTTTTCTCGTCAATCAAGTAATTCTGGGCAATACGGTCGATAGTCGAGTTCATCTCTTCGTTCTCACCGCCCATGAAGCCGAACTGCTCGCGCACCATTATCCGGGTGGCTTCCAGCACCTCTTCGTCGCCTACTTTCAGATCAGCCTTTTCGGCGATTTTGTTCTTGATGAGCTGAAGTTTTACCGACTTCGTGAAGTCATCATACTGCTCGTCAATTTGCTCCGGCGTGAATTTACCTTCGTTCATGTCCAGCAACCAGGCTTTCAGGAACTCGTCGGGCAGCATAATCGGCGTATTGTCGATCAGCGTTTTTTCGATATCGAGCCTCAGCATCTGATCGGCTTCACGGGTATAGTTACCCCGAATGATCTCGGCCACTTTCTCGCGGAACTGCGCTTCGTCTTCCACCGCACCTACGCCCAGCACCTTATCGAAAAACTCCTGATTGAGTTCGGCGGGTTCGTGGCGGGTGATGTCGTCAATGGTAAACGTGAACTCGCCAGTCAGTTCGGCGGCTTCTTCTTTCTTTACGCCAGTGGCATTGGCACGGGCTTTCTCATCAGGAAAAGCGTTCTCCAGCACAAACGTCACGACATCGTCTTTTTTCTTACCGATGAATTGCCCTTTGGCATCGTCGGCCATTTTGTCCATCGGGAAGGCGGTCTTCGCCGAGAACCGGGACGCCAGACCGAACTCCGAACCCTCCGGCGCATTTACCTGTACCAACTCGCCGTAGATCGTATCGGTTTCAGCCACTTCCTCACCGTGCGTATGGCCGTGGAACCGCTGCTGCAAATCGCTGATGGTGCTGGTTACTTCGGCATCGCCCGCCTGGATTTCATACTGCGTTACGCTCGGCAGATCGGCAAAGTCAATGTCGAATTCCGAGGCCAGGCCCAGCGTGTAGCTAAACGCAAAATCGGTCTGATTGTCCCAGTCGATGGCGTCGGCCTTATCGCGGTCGGGAACGGGGTCACCCACAACGGGCAGCTTATGTTCGCGGATGTACTGGCTTACCGAGCGGCTGAGCAGGTTGTTGATTTCATCGACAAGAATGCTTTTGCCATACATTTTCTGGACCAGCGATGCCGGTACGTGGCCGGGTCGGAAGCCCTTCAGCTGCACCGTGCGGCTGTATTCTTTCAGTTTTTTGTCGATGGCCGGCTTGTAGTCGTCCGGGCTGAGGGTAATGTTGAGCGATGCGTTGGTATCGCTGGCTTTGTCAAGCGTAATATCCACGATTTCTAAAATTAAAGAGTGAAAGAGTGAAAGAGCGAAAGAGTGAAAAAACGCATCGGCCTTCTTGCGTCAGCCTTTCGCTCTTTCACTCTTTCGCCCTTTCACTTTTTAAGCATTCGTACGGGCGGAGGGACTCGAACCCCCATGCCTTGCGGCACCAGATCCTAAGTCTGGCACGTCTACCAATTTCGCCACGCCCGCAGGACCTTTCTGAGTTGTAAAGTTATACAGTTTTACAGTTGGCCAACGCACTGGCTATTGCCACCGGAGGAACTTTGCGACTTTATAACTCCTTTTTCAGCCCGCAAAAGTACGCAAAAACCCCGAATCAGCAAGTGAAAGTGGCGAAGGATTTATTTTTACAGGCTTCGCTGCCGTTTTTTGGGGATAGTTCTATTATCTTGGTAGTGCGAGTACAACCAATAAGAGCCTGCCCCGTTGCAGACACCAACCTGAATGACGACACTGGAACCCCGGACCGAGCCGCTGCCCCCCGCTGCCGGACCCGTAATCGACCTCGAAAAGGAACGGCAGGAGATTCTAAAGCAGTACCGGAGACTGCTCCGCTCAGCAAAGCCAATGCTGAAAGACAATGACGCCAAACTTATCAAAAAGGCGTTCAACACCTCCGCCGAAGCCCACAAAGAGATGCGTCGGCGGTCGGGTGAGCCGTATATCTACCATCCGCTAGCCGTGGCGCAGATTGCCATCGATGAAATCGGTCTTGGCCCCACGAGCCTGATAGCCGCCCTGCTGCATGACGTAGTGGAAGATACCGACACGACCATCGAGGATATTGACCGGGCATTTGGGCCGAAAGTAGCACGCATCATCGACGGACTGACCAAGATTTCGGGCATTTTCGAGTACGGTACGTCGCAGCAGGCCGAGAATTTCCGGAAGATGCTGCTCACGCTGTCGGACGATGTGCGGGTGATCCTGATCAAACTCGCCGACCGGCTGCACAATATGCGAACGCTGGAGTCAATGCCGCGCGACAAGCAGTTGAAGATTGCCGCCGAGACTATCTATATCTACGCGCCCCTTGCCCACCGGCTTGGTCTGTACGCCATAAAGTCGGAACTGGAAGACCTGTACCTGAAGCACGTAGAGCCGGAAGCATTCAAGGACATTGCCCGCAAGCTGCGCGAAACCCGGCTCTCACGGGATCGTTTCATCGGCAAATTCATCGAACCCATCGACAAAGACCTGCACGAAACCGGTATTTCGTTCGTGGTAAAAGGACGACCCAAGTCTATTTACTCGATCTGGACCAAGCTCAACAAATCCAAGAAGCCGTTCGAGGAGATTTACGATCTGTTTGCCGTGCGGATCATCCTGAACGTACCCGTCGATCAGGAGAAAGCGGCCTGCTGGCGGGCGTATTCTATCGTTACGGACCATTACAAGCCTAATCCCGACCGACTCAAAGACTGGATCAGCACCCCGCGCACCAACGGCTACGAGTCGCTGCACACCACCGTCATGAGCAAACTGGGGCAGTGGGTAGAGGTACAGATCCGTACCGAGCGCATGAACGAGATTGCCGAAAAAGGCTACGCGGCCCACTGGAAATATAAAGGCAGCGACACCAAAACCGGCGAGGGCATTGAAGCCTGGATCAGTCAGGTGCGCGACATGATCGAGTCGGCAGGAACGGGCGAGAAACGGGCCGCTATCGAGTTTGTCGATGATTTTCGGAGCAACCTGTATAGCGAAGAGGTCTTTGTCTTTACGCCCAAAGGCGATCTGAAAGTGTTGCAGCGGGGTGCGACGGCCCTTGATTTCGCGTTCGACATTCACACGCAGATTGGCGCGAAGTGCATGGCCGCTAAGGTTAATAACACGCTCGTGCCGCTGAGCCACGTACTGCAAAACGGCGATCAGGTTGAAATCATTACGTCGAACCGGCAGAAGCCCAACGAAGACTGGCTGCGGTTTGTGGTTACCTCGAAAGCCAAGACCAAGATCAAGGACCTCATTAAAGAGGACAACAAGCGGTTCGTAACCGACGGACGCGATCTGGTGCAGAAAAAACTAAAGACGCTGCGACTGGAGATGAGCAATGAAACCATCAACCAGCTCCGGGCATATTTCGGCTCCAAAACCACCGACGACTTTTATTACCGCGTGGGCAAAGGCCACATCGACGTGGCCGAACTGAAGAAGTTCAAATCCGAAAAGGATGCCAAAGAAAACCGCGCCAGCAAGTTCAATACCGATGACGCACCCGATGCGAAGGCCGTTGTTAAGGAGTTGAGGAAGATTCACGGCGAACGCACCGACGCCGACATGCTGCTGATTGGTGAGGACATGGACCGCGTGGATTATACCCTCTCCAAGTGTTGCAACCCCATTTCGGGCGACGACGTGTTTGGCTTCGTGACGATCAACGACGGCATCAAGATTCACCGCGTCACCTGCCCCAACGCTGTAGAGCTAATGTCGAACCACGGCAACCGGATTCTGAAAGCAAAGTGGACGAGTCAGAAGGAATCGGCCTTCTTGTGCGGCCTGCGCATTACCGGCACTGACCGCATGGGGCTGGTCAACGACGTAACGCGGGTCATCAGCAACGAACTGAGCATCAACATGCGATCCGTCACGATTGACTCAACCGACGGAATTTTCGAGGGCAACATCCGCCTGTACGTACAGGACACGAGCCACCTTGAAACCCTCGTGCGCAAACTCGAGCGTGTACCGGGGGTATTTGATGTGATACGGTTTGACTAATTTTAGTGAAGAATGAAGAGTGAAGAACGAAGAACGCTATGATGCGAAGCCGTTTTTCACTCTTCATTCTTCATTCTTCACTAAATTTGCCCTCATGCAACAGGCACCTCCTCAATCCAATCTGGAATCGGCGCGGATGATTTTCCTGGCTTACCTCGAACGGAAGAGCCTGCGGAAAACTCCCGAACGCTTCGCCATCCTCGAAGAGATATACAACCGCGCCGACCATTTCGACGTCGATGAGCTGTACGTCTCCATGAAGAACAAGAACTATCAGGTCAGCCGCGCTACGGTCTATAACACCCTCGACGTACTAGTGGACTGCGATCTGGTGACGAAACATCAGTTCGGGAAAAACCTGGCGCAATACGAAAAATCGTACGGCTACCGGCAGCACGACCATTTGATCTGCACCGACTGCCACAAGGTGATGGAGTTCTGCGACCCGCGTGTGCAGAATATTCAGAACATGGTGGGCGACATGCTCAAGTTCAACGTCATGCACCACTCATTGATCTTTTACGGAGCCTGCGCCCGCGACAACTGCGAAAATCGCCAGACCACGTCGAAAGACGCGCAGGGTGTGCAGAACCCAGTGATATAGTTGCTTTTGTCAGCATAATAAAAAACTGATAATTATGAATCCTTACGCCACTTTAGTCGATTTCATTCTAAGGCACGCGCCGACCGAAGCCGTATTGGGTTTTCGAGCTTCGGAAGAGATGCACGATTACTTTTATACTTTGCTCGAAAAAGAGAAAGATAATACGGCTACGCAAGAGGAAATTGAGCTCATTGAGCAGGTCATGACTGTTGAGCACATAATGCGACTGGCCAAAGCAAAGGCGAAGCAGTATGCTCACCAATAGTGTACGATTCTGCAAGACTACTCCAGATCAGGACTTTTTTAATTCAAACCTTAATACGCAGCATGAATCAGATTGAAATTGGGAGTACCGTAAAGCTAAAATCTGGAGGCCCTATCATGACTGTTGAATCCTACGGTACGAAACTAGAAGCAGGAAGGTTTGTAGTAAAAAACGTGGATGACATGGAGAAAGTAGTATGTCAATGGTTCGAGGAAAATACGCTACAAACTGGTATCTTCCCTATAGCGTCGCTTGTGGTAGCGGACAACTCACCACCACTATAGAGTATGGTAAATTTTCGATTTAATGACCAGATATGACTGCCCGACAGGGGCATTTTTTAATTTTTGACAAATGGTAGATGTTTTATTGGGCCTCCAGTGGGGCGACGAAGGAAAAGGAAAGATTGTGGACGTACTGGCTCCGCAGTATCAGGTGGTAGCCCGGTTTCAGGGTGGTCCCAACGCGGGGCATACGCTCGAATTCGACGGGTTCAAGCACGTGCTGCACCAGATTCCGTCCGGTATTTTCCGGGCCGACATTCTCAACATCATCGGCAATGGCGTGGTGCTGGACCCCATCGTGTTCAAACGCGAGATTGATAATCTGGCCAAGTTTAATCTGCCGCTGACCCAGAACCTGGTTATCTCGCGCAAGGCGTCCATTATTATCCCAACGCACCGGCTGCTCGATACGGCTTATGAGCAGGCCAAGGGCGAAGCCAAAATCGGCTCGACGCTGCGCGGCATCGGCCCGACGTATCAGGATAAAGTAGCCCGGCAGGGATTGCGAGTAGGCGATATTCTCTCGCCCAACTTCGCCGATAAATACCAGAAGCTGGTCGATATGCACAAGGTCATTCTGGCGCAGAACAACTACGACTTTGCCGACGCGCTGCCGCAGGCCGAAGCCGAGTTCTTTGCCGCCGTTGAATTCATGAAGCAGTTCAAACTCACCGACAGCGAATACGCCGTAAATGACGCCCTGACAGCGGGCAAAAGCGTGCTGGCCGAAGGGGCGCAGGGGTCGCTGCTGGACATTGATTTCGGGTCGTACCCGTTCGTAACCTCATCCAGCACGATGGCCGCTGGGGCCTGTACGGGGCTGGGCGTGGCACCTGGGCGAATTGGCGAGGTGTTCGGCATTTTCAAAGCCTACTGCACCCGCGTGGGCAGTGGCCCGTTCCCAACGGAATTATCGGACGAAACCGGCGAGAAAATACGCAAAGAGGGCCGGGAGTTTGGTGCCACAACGGGCCGCCCGCGCCGGTGCGGCTGGCTCGATTTACCCGCGCTCAAATACGCCATCATGATCAACGGCGTAACGCAATTGGTGATGATGAAAGTCGATGTGCTGAACATCTTCGACGAAATCAATATCTGTACGCACTACCAGTTACCAGATGGTACTGTAACAGAGCAAATGCCTTACGACCTTTTGGACACGCCCGTGACGCCGATCTACAAAACCTTCAAAGGCTGGCAAACTGATCTGACCAACATCCGTGCATTCGAGGATATGCCCGGTCCGCTGGCCGATTACGTTACGTATCTGGAAGAAACGCTCGGTCTTCCCATCAGCTTTATCTCGACCAGCCCCGACCGCGAAGCCATCATCCATCGCAACGTAGCGGTGTAGTGAGTAGCCCGGACCGGTACGCCGACGCGGCTCCCGGTCCGGTAGCCGTAAGGCTTACAGGGTAGTTACAAAGTAAGCCTTACGGCTACCGGACCGGGAGGTCCGGGCTACGATTATGCAGAACGTCAATCAATACGAAACGCTTTTCCAGACCGAACAGCTTTACCGCATCCCAAATGAACGATGGGGTGCGGTAAAGCTGCCTGACGCGCCCGCTGCTGACGTTGTGCCGGAGGTTGTCGAGACAGCCGCGCTGCTGAACGAACTGGACGAACTGCTGGCAAAGAACACGGCTGTTGAACCAGAACCGACCGATACGCCGGAAGCAGTTAGGCTGGTTGAAACGTCGGTTATACCCGACCCGGAGGTGGCGGTCGCTGCGGTCGCAGCTGCGCCGGAGCCGCTGCCTAAAGCCCCGGCCCGGCCTACCGTACCGCCCATTGTCAGCCCACAGCCGCCCGTGTCCAAACCGAAATTGAACCATAAAGTACTGCTGCTGGCCGACGAAGAACTGGACCCCAGCAACCTGCTCTTTCTGGAGAAAATCCTGAATGCCGTAAACCTTAATATCGACGGGGTTGACCTGCTGAATCTGAACGGTGTGCGCGACGTGGACTTTGCCGAGTTGGTACACGGCAAGCTGATTCACCACTTCATCACGTTTGGCGTACCGTTCAATCGCATTCATTTAGATATTCAGATGGACCGTTACCAGCCAGTTCGGTTCTTCGGTATCAATTTCCTGATGGCCGACTCACTGCCGACCATCGAGGCCGACATTAACCTCAAAAAACGCCTGTGGGCCGCGCTCCAGCAGGTTTTTGCCCCCCAGTAACGCAATGACCGAACCGCCCGACGTGGCCCCCGCCCCTACCCTACGTAAGGTTATTTCGACTACCCAACTCTGGGCCATTGCCGTGGGCATGGTGATCTCGGGCGAGTACTTTGGCTGGAACTACGGCTGGGCGGTGGCCGGTACCGTCGGGTTTCTCATCGCTACGCTCATCGTGACGGTGCTGTACCTCACCTTTATTTTCAGCTACACCGAACTGACCACCGCTATCCCCGATGCGGGCGGGCCGTTTGCCTATGCGTTTCGGGCGTTTGGACCAACGGCAGGGTTCATTGCCGGTTTTGCTACGCTGGTCGATTTTCTGATGGGACCTCCCGCCATTGCCGCTGCATTGGGTGCCTATGCTCACTTCCTGAACCCGGCCCTGCCGGTACTGGGTGTGGCGGTGGCATCGTATGTGGTGTTCATTGGCGTCAATATTCTGGGCGTTCGGGAATCGGCAAACCTGTCGGTAATCGTCACGGTGCTGT
>Ga0105045_10001202_pt1 | contig 20908 bp, 15 predicted proteins | sample MAT02_FD_78089 | JGI IMG/M metagenome (GOLD analysis project Ga0105045, IMG submission 78089) | Freshwater microbial communities from Lake Fryxell liftoff mats and glacier meltwater in Antarctica - MAT-02 (megahit assembly) | ecosystem: Environmental > Aquatic > Freshwater > Ice > Liftoff... | reverse complement strand
TTAGGTTTATATTATTCCTTTCGGATATTAGGTTAAAACACATCATTAATGCCGTGTATTCCGTTGCTACATTAGCAGCCTAAACGTCGTCAGAAAGACGTGGCACTGAGGTCGAAGGTGCATTGAACCGCAACAAAACGCCGCGTTTGTGGTAAAATTTCGCGATGTTGGTATTATAGTTAAGGTGCTTGAAGCTACGATGAATAGCAATAAATGGTTCTAACGACGTTTTGGCTGCTCAAGTTACAGGCTTGAGGTCTTAATTAAAAACGACACACCACTAAGTAAATATTTCCAGATTGGTTTTGAGCACCTTCTCACTCTTAACCTCCGGGAACAAAAAAAGGCCATGAGTTTGCACCCATAGCCTCTTTTTATGCCTTACTGACTAAACCTTACTTCGTGTAAGTAAAAGTAGCATCATCATACGTTGCATCACCAAATGTAACACGATAAGAACCAGAGATTGTGTTGCCACTGATTGATCCAGTTCCTACAAATACACTACCACCAGGATCGGTGAAACTAATGCTCAACTTGTCCGAATCTTGAATCGTTGCATCAATGAATGAATCAAAACCACCAAAATTTGAAATATTAATAATTGTTTCACTTTTGCGCGTTACGATTGCTGGTTTAGTTAGGTTAATAACACCTAAGGAAGTACCAGCCGTGCTAGCAGTCACATTGTCTGTACCGAGGTAAGAGCCTATGAATTTTGCAGACCACTCGATTTCGCAGTTGGTGCCTTCAAAGCCGTCGCTACACTCGCAAGTACCGTCCAAGCAGGTACCTGTGTTACATTCTACGTCTTTGCATTTGTCGCCGCAAGAAGTAGTAGTTACGGCGAGAAATGCGCCAAAAATAAATAAGGGCAGAAGAAAGAGTTTTTTGCTCATGTTTTGGTAATGTTTGTGAATGGTGATAGAATGTTGTTAGTTTTTATTTCGCGGCAAAGATAAAAAAAGAGTTGGATGTGCAATAACAAACAAAACGTTATTACCGTCGAAGGCGTTTATTAGACTGATTTCCGAATTTTTGTCACTTTATGACCTGAATTTTAACGCTTATTTGGTTCAAATCACCTCGAATATTGGCCGAGTACCCGCCCGCTGGCGTACCAAAAGGCATCTCGAACGAATATTCCCCGTCCTTATTACTGGGATAAGTTTCCGAAAATATGCGCTTTGATTGCGCATCGAATACCGACAAATAAACCATGTGCGCCTCAAAAGTGAGTGGCACCTGAATCTGAACGGTCGCGCCCGCCTGCACCGGATTGGGCCAAATGCCAAATTCGCCCGCCTTCATAGTGGTCGTAGCCACCGAAACCCCTATTGTTACACAGCCCGATTCCTGGCACCCATTCGCCCCCCTCACCGTGACACAGTACTCTCCCGGTAACAAGTCCAAGAGAACTGCGTCCGTGTCACCATTGGCCCAAACCACGGCGTAGGGCATCTCTCCTCCCATGATTTCCAATATAATTTGTCCATCTGCGCTGGTATCGCTGCTGGCAGGGCTTGGAAAAAACACCCATTCAGGCGCTAAAAACGAGCTCGATACCAAAATGTTTTGATGAGCCAAGCAGCCATCCTGCTCAACAGTGAGGGCGTAAATACCTGCTTTATCGGCGACTAAGCAGGGCACTATGGCGGCGGGTATGCCATTGTACGACCAAGCGTATTGTGTATTTGCCTGGTTCTGAGCACAGAATTCTACCGATGCTTGCGCACAGGTAAGCACCCTTTCAGCAGGAAGCATCGCCAATAGCAGGGAGGGATTCACTTCGTTTACAGTCAGCGAAAGTAGGGTATCGCAAGCACCATTGCCCGCCACCAGAAAAGTGTATTCGCCCGGAGCATCAATCCATGTGTCGGCGACTTGAATCGAATCGCCAGCACAGAGAAAGGCCGTTTCAGCATAGGGGATGGTAGCCCCTGTAGGAATATTTACTGTATTGATTGTCAGACAATTATGGGCATCCAGCACGGAGACCGCGTATAAGCCTGCACTGGGGAAACTATCGGTAACCGAAGTTGCACCATCCTGCCAAGTCACTCGATAAGGGGCCGTCCCACCTACTGGCACTACGGTTGCGGCTCCCAGATTCCCACCACAGTCAATGGGGAAAATATTAGAAAAACTGGCACTCAGTTCTGGGGCTTGCCCTAGGGAAATTTCCTGCGTAGCCGTATGATTTACACCCGAAACCGTGACGGAGTACGTGCCCGCCACCAAACTATTTTGCTGCGGAAAATTCAGATTGATATTAGACCATTGATAGAAAAGTCCTATTTGATTGCCCCAAACACTGATTTTAATCGCCCCATTATTTTCTCCAAAGCAATTTGGCTCCTTTAAAATGGTTGGAATGGCCACAAATGGCGACGCGTCCGGTCCGCCGTATGTAAAACTCAACTGATAGTTTTGTCCGCCGCGATTGGCCAATAAAGTCGTTTCCGGAATAAAGTCATTCCCAACTGTATCAATTTCTGCGATAAAATAAACCTCCAGCACGTAAGTCTTCCCGATTGTCAAGCCCGGAGTTAGGTCGAGGTTGCCATCATGGCTTCGATAACGCGTCGTATAAGTGCCATCAAACGTGAAAAAATCTTGCTGCAACGACCAAGTTTCAAAATTGCCCGCTACCCCACCCTGTTCATACAAACGATACTGCAATTGCACCGCGCTGACATTGTTTTGGCAACTTTCCCAAGTAATAGCGTGGGCATTGGCTAGGCTCAAGGTGCGTAAATTGCCCAAATAGAGGCCGTTGTAGGGAATTCCGGAAGGGCAATCGGCTAGGTCAAAACTATCCAGTGTACCATTGATGCGCAGGTGAATACTAGTGGCGCATTCCCCAATCCAATTATAGCCACAAGCCAGACTTTGGGCCATTGAAAAGAGCAGCAACCCATTGATAATGAGTAGTTTGAGTAATTTTTTATAGCGCATAATCGGTCGTGGGTATTTGGCGGGGCAAAACAAAGATACAGGACACAATTGTTTTCGCTGTGGGGAAAAGCACATACTGTCGTACTTTGGCCGCAACAAATCAGCGCACATGCAACATCACACGATTTCTGTCCAAAAAACGGCGCATTATTACAGCCTCGGCCAACCCGGCCCAGAGGTGAAACAGTTTTGGATAGTATGCCACGGATATGCGCAGTTGGCCGACGATTTTTTGAAAAACTTTGATCTGTTGCGCAATGAGCAGACGTTCGTAGTGGCGCCAGAAGGATTGAGTCATTTTTACCGAAAAGGCTTTGATGGCCCAGTGGGTGCCAACTGGATGACGCGGCACCATCGTTTGTTGGAAATACAGGATTATGCCCTTTATTTGCAGCAGTTATATGACTTCTACATACCGCAACTCCCTGACAATGTGCGTATTGTGCTACTGGGCTTTTCACAGGGCACTGCCACTATTTGTCGGTGGATAATGGAGAAAAAGCCCCATTTTCACGATTTACTGCTTTGGGCTGGTTTGCCGCCCGAGGACTTGGATTACGCGGCTGAAAAGGAATATTTGGCCACCAAAAACCTGTACTTGCTCTACGGCACCCATGACCCATTCCTGACACCCGACCGGATGACGAGTTTGCAGGAAATAGAAGCGAAAAATGACATTGATTTTGGTGAGCAGCGTTTTGAGGGTGGGCACGAAATTTTGCCGAAGACCCTTCGCGAAATGCTTACTAATTTAAACTGAATATTACCTTCGCCCAACAACAGGACGAAACAATTATTTACAAGACATGGACGTAAAGAAACTCATTCCCCATCTCATTGCCATCGGCGTATTATTTGCCGTTTCAGCCGTATTTTTTGCCCCTAATTTCTTTGGGGGTAAAGTATTGCCTCAGCCCGACAATGACAAAGCGCGCGGGATGCAATCCGAAATTCAGGATTATATCAAAAAAGGAGAAGATGCACCGTTGTGGACGAATTCCGCTTTTGGGGGTATGCCTGGCTACCAAATTTACTCGCCTATACAAGGCAACCTCACCAAGCCGCTCACCAAAGCGGCCTTTTTATGGACGGGTGTAACGGGTGTTTGGGCGCAGGTATTGGCCGCCATGTTATTTATGTACTGGTTGGTGATTACGTTGGGCGCCGATTGGCGGGTAGCCCTTTTTGGTGCCACGGCTTTTGGTATCAGCACTTACAATATTGATATTTTGGAGGCCGGCCACTCCACTAAAATGGCGGCTTTGGCATTTGCACCTGGCGTGTTGGCGGCAGTGGTGTTGCTATTCCGAGGGAATTGGCTGACGGGAAGCGGGTTACTAGCCTTACTCACTTCTATGCAGATTTACGTAAATCACGTTCAAATCACCTATTATACCCTCATTATTGCCGGAATTTTTGCGCTAACGCAGTTATCAGATGCCATTGCGCACAAGGCACTGCTTCGTTGGGGCAAACAAATTGGCTTGATGGCTGCGGCGCTGGCCATCGGATTTGCTTGCAATTTGTCTAAATTATGGCCCACTTACGAATATGGCCAAGAGACCATTCGAGGCAAATCAGAGTTAAAAGCCAGTGCAGATAAAGGCGATGGCTTGAGTAAAGACTATTTATTTGGGTGGAGTTATGGCATTTGCGAAAGTATGACCTTGTTGGTGCCGCATTTTGCGGGCGGAGGCGCGGGTGAATCTTTTGGAGATTCCAAACTATTGAAAGCGGTGTCGCGGCAAATGCCGCCCAATACCACCAAGGCTCAGATGCAATCCCAAATTGCGCCCTTATTTTATGCGGGTGACCAGCCATTTGTGGGGACGGCTATTTATTTTGGGGCGATTGTTTGTTTGTTGTTTTTTATGGCGGCTTATTTGGTGCCGGGTTCGGTAAAATGGTGGTTGCTACTGAGTGGCTTGTTTATGATTTCCTTGGCTTGGGGCAAAAACTTCTTTTTGAACGATATTTTGTACGATTACCTACCGATGTTCAACAAATTTCGGGCGGTTTCGATGGCCCTAGGCCCTGCCTTACTCTGCGTGGCGGCATTGGCTGCGATGGGCATCCAGAAACTAGCCGATGGCGATATTCCAGTAGAAAAAAAGAAAACAAGCCTGTGGGTGGGGTTGGGCACCACCGTTGCCCTGTGTTTAATCGGCATGATGTGTGCTAGTGATACGGGGCCGAACGACGAAGCCTTGGGGCAAAATGCACAACTGTTGGCCGCCCTCAGAGAAGACCGCGCTAGCATGCTACGCGGCGATATGATGCGGACTTTGGGCTTTATTTTGGTGGCTGCAGCCCTAATTTATGCCTATTTGGGCGGAAAAATTAAGGCCAGTTGGATGGTGCTATCTTTGGTGGTATTTTCTTTGGCCGACAATTGGTTGGTGTGCTTGCGCTCCTTGCCTTCCAGCAAATATGAATCCAAACAAGCGGCTACAGCCCCCCCCAAACCGGAGGCATACGATTTGCAAATTCAAGCCGACCCTGACCCACACTACCGCGTGCTCGATTTGTCGCGTGGTAGCATTACAGGCAATGCGACTACCTCCTATTTCCATAAAAGTTTGAGTGGCTACCATGCGGCCAAGTTGCAGCGTTTCCAGGAGGTCGTGGACAAGTATTTGTCCAAAGACCTCAGCAAAAACCTGCATATAGTAGGCATGATGAACGGGAAATATCTCGTGGGCGACAAAGGTCAGGTAATTCCGAATCCGGAGGCTTGCGGCAACGCATGGTTTGTGGGCGAATACCAAACCGTGGCCAATGGCGACGAAGAATTGAATGCATTGGGTAGTTTGGACCCCAAAAATATGGCCGTGTTGCAATCTTCACAAGCCAGTACTTTGCAAGGGCTAAACATTCGTCGAGATAGCAACGATTACATCAAATTGACGAACTATCACCCCGACCGCATGACGTATGAGTACAGTGCACAATCGGAGCAATTGGCTGTTTTCTCAGAAATGTGGTATCCGCCTTCGAAGGGCTGGAAATGTTTTTTGAATGGGCAGCCTGCACCTGATTTTTTCAAGGCTGATTATACGCTTCGGGCTATGCGTTTGCCTGCGGGAAGCAAGCAGACACTGGAAATGCGATTTGAGCCTAGGTCGTTTTATTTAGGGGAAAAAGTGGCCTTGGCGGCCTCTGCGTTTACCTTGATTTTGTGTTTGGTTGCCTTGTTTTTCTGGTTCAGAAAAGGAGGAAATATTCAGGAAGCAGGCAACATTCGGGACATAGAGCCGGAAAAAGCGGCCAAAGCGCCTGTGAAAAGTGCTGGTAAGAAGAAGTAGGACTAATCTCGGCAGGGCTCAGGTATTGGTGGGCAAATTGGCTACCAATATTCGACCCCTGCCGAGATTGTAATATTATAATGAGGGTGAGCAACCAGAAGCAATCACCCTACACTTCCTCCGGCCCCTCTCCAACCCAATCTTGTTGCACATGGCCGCCTTCACAATGCTCTTCTAGGTGGTCCTCAATAAATTTACGCACCTCAACCACCACTTCACCTGGGTACAATAAATGGACATTCGGGCCAGCATCTAAGGTAAAATAAACCGGATGCCCCGTATCTGCCCGATATTGACGCACTTTTTCGATAATGGCCAAGGAATCTGGGCGCATGAGGGTGTAAGACGGGTTGCTGCACATCATTAGGGCGTGTAGCGTGAGGGCTTCATCCTCTACAATTTTTCCAAATTCAGTCAAATCACCGGCTTTCATCACCTCCAGTAGCCGCATCAATCGAGTACGGGCTTGTGCGTATCGAGGTTCTGCATAGGGATTACCATCCATCAAAGCATGTCCGGCGCGGCTGCTCACCGATTTTTCTTCACTGCTGACGATTAAAATATCGTCGTGAAAATCTTTAAAGGTAGGGTGTATGATCTCGCCCACTGGTACGGCATATTCGTCGCTGCTACCAGCAACCATCGAAGTAAGGCCCCAAACAGCGGCCTGTGGAAAAATACTTCTACACGCAGAGCCACTCCCCAAACGAGCCAAATAAGACGCTTTTTGGTCAAAAGCATCGGCGTCTTGGAGGGTTCCAAAAAAACGATCTTCTATTGAACAAAGACACAGAGCCAAGGCACTCATAGCAGAAGCCGAGGAGGCAATTCCGGCCGAATGCGGAAAAGAATTACCCGTTCTGATGGTAAATTTTAGTTGTTTCAGAAATGGCATTTCAGGTGAAAGGCTCTCAAGAAATACCACTACTTTTTGTCTAAATGCTACATTTTCAGCCTCATGGAAGAAAAAATCCAAGGCTATTTGACCGTCGTCAGACCCCTCTTTCAATTCATATTCCAATTGAGTATCGGTACACGAGGAAGCCAGTGTCAGGCTCAGGGAAGGGTTTTGGGGCAGTTGAGTGCCGTGCTTACCCCAGTACTTAATCAGGGCAATATTACTGGGCGAACGCCAAAGGACGCTGCCTGCTTCGGGTGGGTTGGAGGAGTCGAGAATTAGACGAGACATGTGCAAAGGGATGATGAAAGTATGGTGCTTAAAGTGCAAAGAAAAACAAGGATTCAAAAACGAGCGCATTTTTTTGGCTGGGCTGCCTACTTTTGCCCACAAAACCTAGCAAGTTCTTAGGAATAAAGGTAACACTCTTATCCATTGACTCTCCATTCTCCTACAATATGTGGCAAAAAATTCGTCGTTTAGGCGTTGAACTCTATGCGTTTTTCACCACACCTTTCGTGCTGAAAAACTGCCTTAGCATGGTTGTTATGCTGGCTTTTTTCTTGATGCTTACTTTCTGGTGGCTCAAGTGCTACACCAATCACGGGGAAAGTGTGCAGGTGCCCAGTTACAAAGGTATGAGCTACCGCGAAGCAGCCAAAAAAGCCCGCGCTAGAGATTTTGGTGTGTCCGTTAGCGACTCGATTTATGTGCCTGGCGAGCCGCCCGGACAAATTGTCTCTCAGGACCCAAAACCCAACAGTCGGGTGAAGGAGGGCCGGACCATTTATTTTACGGTAACCAAAAACAACCCAGACATCCTAAAAATCCCCGATTTAAGAAGTGGGGATGATTACGAAATTTATGCGCGCCGACTGTCGCGTATTGGCCTAAAACCCCGCATTGTGGCCCGTTCCGCCGACCCAAATGTAGGCCCCAATACCATTATTGACGTGATTTACAAGGGCGATACCATCACCGAAAAACTGCGCTACAACTCGTTTCCGGTAGAAATGGGTGCAACCATTGACTTTGTAGTCAGCGAAGAAGTGACACTCACCGTGGTAATGCCTGATTGTGTATGCCATACCTTGAGTGAGGCTAAATTTCTGATGCAAACAGCCGAACTGAGCATCGGAACCATTACCCAAGACGCTTCGGTGGCCGACGAGGAAAGTGCCTATGTGTGGCGACAAAGCCCCAAATTTGAGCCCGATGGCATCATGCGAAAAGGAGAGAAAATTGACCTCTACATCACCCAAGAGCGTCCGGCGAATTGCGATTTTTAAAAAAATAGGGGGCACACCGAATTGGTTGTGCCCCCTATTTTTTTACTAAAAAGTGCATTCTGTTAATTACACCCCATTTCTATGGTGGAAAGTGGGTCATTATTGGGGAAACAATTGCCCGACATGGTGTTAACTGGCACGTAACGATCCAAATTCGGATCAAACAAGCCGTATGCCAAAAACTCCACCAGCTCATCTATTTCCGTGGCCGTAAGACCCAATGGGCGAATAAAGCCTGAAATCTGGCTGGCTGGCACCGTTGGGTTTTCAGAAATGCCTTCGTTGAAATATTCCACTACTTCTTTCAAAGTGCGCTTGCTGGAACCGTGGAAATAAAAGCCCACATCGCGCAAATTGTACAGTTGTGGCACTTTAAATTTATGCATATCTTCTTCTCGGCCTGTAAATCCACCACGACCGAGATTGCGCTTGTCATTTGGGCCAGTTACAAAGACCTCAAAGCCACTTTGATACAAGTTATTGACCCCAATGGCAAAAAATTGGTGGGGCACACTGTTTAAAGAGGGACTGTTGTGGCAGTTTACGCAGCCCGCCTTGCCAAAAAACAACAAGGCTCCTTTCTTTTGACTTTCGTTCATAGCCGAACGGTCGCCTTTCAACCATTCCTGAAAAGGCGCGCGGTTAGTCAAAATCGTGCGGAAATACGCCGCTATGGCGAAAGATCCGGTCAGACGATTGTATCGCTCATTTTCTGGAATATCTGGAAAAGCGGAATCAAACAGGTCTCGGTATCCCAAAGAATCCACTACATCTTTGTTAATTACCTGACGGTGAACCGCTAATGCGCGGGCATTATTGGCTTCTAAGCCCATGAAACCTTTATGGTTAATGTTGATCAAGGTGTCTTGATCCCAGGCGGATTCCGTCCCAACATTGACATTGAAAGAACCAAAAGAACCCGCCCAAAGGGCGTTGGTCACATACGCAAGGTTAAGCATTGGCAAGGGTCTGGCACCTTGTGCATCCACCTCATCACCCAAATAAAGCGGAATTTTGTTGCGACCTTCCCCACTTTGCCCGAAACCCCAAGCACCATCCGCGATGCCTTGGAAACGACCCGCTGTAAACCCCCGAGAAGGCACGTGGCAACTGGCGCAAGAAAATGAATTTTTGGACTCCGGATATCTATTTTCTAAAGCCAAACCTGTTTCAAAAAAGAGCATTTTGCCCAGTTCTACTTTCGCTTGGGTTACTGGGTTTTTAGGGTCTTGATTGGGCAAATTAGCCAAATCGGTCTCACTTGGAAGAATATACCCCTCGTAAGAACCCGTCACCGAACGACGATCGAGTTGATCCTGAAGTAATTTATCATAATTGAAATCTGGCTCATGTACACAAGACAAAAAGTAACTTGTGAATGCCAGTAAAAGGAAGATTATACCTGTTTTTTTCATGAATGGCAAAAAATAGTTATAGTTACGATAGGATTTTATACAAGCGCATTGCCGGACTTGTCCAAGTCCTAACGCTTAATATGAACAGAATAGCGGGGGGGAAGTTAAGATAACACCTTATTAGCAAAAGAAGTGCCAAATCGCCCTTTGAGCCTGCTACTTTAGAAAATTGTAGTAGAAAAGACAAAGTAATTAGGCACTGTCAGCCCGCACAAGTACTTGCCCAGATTGTTCGGTCACTTCAAAAATTCTGTAATCTGTTGAAAAAGAAGCAATTACCGCTTCCAAACGCTCTCGTTGTGTGTCTGTAATGAAGATTTGGCCGAAATTGTGCTCAATTAGTAATGCCACCAACTGATGTACGCGCTGGGCATCCAGTTTGTCAAAAATATCGTCCAGCAACAGCAAAGGCGATACCCCTTTTTCCTGCCTCAAAACTTCGTATTGCGCCAAACGAAGTGCCAATAAATAAGATTTTAACTGGCCCTGAGAAGCAAATTTTTTCACCGGCTGACCGTCCATGAACAAGGCCAAATCATCTTTATGCGGCCCTGCCGTACAGCGCTGCAATACTTGATCTTTCTCCAATGCAGCCGACCATATTGCCTCAAATGAGCCTTTATGTAGGTCAGAATCATAGGCCACCGAAACGGTTTCTTTACTGCCTGAAATGGCCGCGTAATACTCGAGAAACAGGGGCTGGAAGCGCTCCACAAACGCTTTTCTGGCCTCATAAATATATTGTGCTGGGATCGGAATTTGCCGATCCAAACTTTCTAACAAGACGGAATCAAAGCGTCTTTGCTCCGCAAATTGCTTGAGTAAGGCATTCCGATGTTTAATTAAAACATTATAAACCAATAAATTTTGTAAATATTCAGGCGAAATTTGCGACAAAGTGGCATCCAAAAACCGCCGCCGATCTTCCGAGCCTTCTTGCACCAAGGCAACGTCGTCGGGCGCAATCATCACCACCGGAAATTGACCAATGTAGTCTGCCAAACGCTCAAAAGGAACGTCGTTGCGGCTTATTTCTTTGCGCTGACCCAATGGGTACTTGGCCACCATTTTAACCGCTCCTTCTGGCGTTTCAAAGCGAGCTTCTAAGCGAAAAAAGCCTGACCCGTGCCGCACCAAATGCCGGTCATTCAAGCCAGCGTGGCTCCGGCACAAGCATAAAAAATAGATTGCGTCGAGCACATTGGTTTTGCCTACGCCATTCAGGCCCGTCAGACAGTTTAATCTGGCAGAAAAGTCGAAGGTTTGGGCTTCGTAACTTTTAAATTCGCTAAGTTTCAGTTGTTGTAGATACACAGAACGACAATGTACGGCTTTCTCATTTCTAAATGGGTGGGGCAGAATAAACTGATAGAATTATTCTGCCCACCTACTTATTGCGCAAAGAAACCAGTAAATAACGAACTTTGCCCCATGGATACCATTCAAATTACGGTAATTGACCGAGAAGGAGCCCCCCATGTACTCGACGCGCCGACAGATATGGCAATGAGCATCATGGAGTTATGCAAAGCCTGCGAACTCCCCGTAGAAGGAACCTGTGGCGGTATGGCCCTTTGTGCCAGTTGTCATGTATATGTGAAAACAGACCACGTACTCTCAGAGCCCACCGACGATGAATTGGCCATGCTCGACTCTGCTTTTTTTGTACAAGCAAACAGTCGTTTGGGCTGCCAACTCAAAATAAAAGAGGATATGCAAGGCTTGGAACTCGAATTGGCTCCGGCAGGAAACTAGTCGGGCCTCAGAGCGAGTTTAAATTTTTATTTTTAAACAGATAACCGAAGTACACCACACTTTTTGAATACAAGAAAACGGTGGAACCCTAGCCTTTGAGCGGGGCCGCCGTCATTCCATCCCGACTTACGTGCGGGATGTCTGCATATACGGGGCGAGCGGCATATTACCGTTCGCCCTATTCTTGATTCCAAATAAGCTCTTATGGCCCATACCGCACAGCGACTTCTCATAACACCCGGTTTTGCCGCCCATGAACAAGATCATAATTGCCTCCCTCCTTTGCAATCACTGGTGCGTTGTTTTTTGAATCAAAATATTGATATTCAAATCGTTGCGTTGGATTACCCTTTTACAGAAAAAGCCTATTCATGGCACGGCGCTCCGGTATTTCCCTGCAACGGACAGAACCGGCGTTGGCTACTGGCCCGTACGCTTTTGCGCGCCCGAAACCATTGTAAACGAATCTTGGCCAACGCTGCACCTCCTACACTGACCATTCATAGTTTTTGGCTCGGTTGGGCAGCGCAACTCGGTGAAATATTCCACCAAAAAGGCTCATGGCCACATATCACCACTTTAATGGGGCAAGATGTACTACCCCCCAATCAATGGCAACTTAGGCACCTAAATTCTGAGCGGTGCGAGCGCCTAGTGGCCGTTTCTACCTTTCAAAATGATGTGCTAGAACGACACAGCGGACTGCGAGCCGCCCATACCATTCCTTGGGGATACTCAACTGATTTTCAATCTATCAGCAAGCCAAAATCCACGACTTTGGATATCTTGGGGGTGGGTAATTTAATCGAGATAAAAAACTGGGAAAAGTGGCTGCGGGTCGTCGCTGCCCTGTCCCCTACCCTTCCGAATTTGCGGGCCGAACTGGTGGGCGATGGCCCCGAACGGGCCAAATTAGAAGCCCTGAGCCAACAACTTGGCCTAGAAAAAACGGTGCATTTTGCCGGACAACTGCCCCGAAAGACCGTGCTTGAGCGTATGCAAGCAGCCCGTTTGCTGCTCCATACCGCCGACTATGAATCTTACGGATTCGTGTTTGCCGAAGCCGCCGTTTTTGGCCTGCCCATGGTGGCTACACCCGTTGGTATCGCGCCCGAAACCCATGCTTTTTGCGCAGTAGAAGTATCGGAACTGGCCAAAAAGGTGCACATGGCTTTGAATGGCTCTGAACCAAGCTTGCTTTGGCAACCGCCAACCATGCAATACGTAGCCGAAAATTATCTAAAAATTAGCGCTGTTCGGAATCGAACAAAACACCTCAAATAAGTGGTTTTGCACGATTCCGAGCACCTAAACCTGTTCTTAGCTTTTAAAAACCTGTTTTAAAGTTGTCAGACCACCCAATTGAACACGCAACCAGTATGCTCCGGCTGGCAATGATTCGGAAGAAATTATCCGCGATTGCTGTACACTACGCACTCGACGGCCCCAAACATCGTACAACTCCATTCCATCGGGCACTTCGGCACTTTCTACCTGCCAATCTGCCTGCGTAGGATTGGGAAATACGCGCACCAAATCTTGAGACGACTCCAACACCTGAGTGCCCACCATGGCGCAATCCAACTGGTTGAGTTTGGTCCACAGGTCGTTGTCGAATATAATGGGCACGACTCCTCCACCGGGCACGCTGGTGGCTGAATTACCTTGTCGTACCACTACCCAGCCTTTGGAGGGTATCACGTGAATTTTTTGGTCATTTTTACCCAACGCCGCGTACATATCGTCGGGGGCATTGGGGATCAATTTGGCATTGAAAACAAATTGGAGGGTGGGCAACAGGTAACTTTCTTGTCCATTGAGCCACCAAAGATAGCCGTAACTTTTGTTGAGTTCTTGCGAACGATGGGTCATATCGTAGATATAATCTTGGTCGTGCAAAATTGTATCGCCATTCCAAACACCCTCGGCGAGGATCAGTAAGCCGTATCGCGCCATATCCCTGGCTCGGCCGTACAACACGTGGTTGAGCCAAAAGCCTTTCATGCCGACGCGGTCAAGCAACCTAGTTTTGGTAAAAACATTGATGGATTGTCCGCTGGCCTCCTCCAACACATCGTGGATTAAATGATATGGTGCGTTGTGATACGCCCAACGAGTGCCCGCATCGGCTTTGTATTGTAGGCAACTGGGGGTGGTACAATTGGCATCACCCGTGGCATCATCCAAGCCATTTGTCATGCTTAATTGATGCCAAATGGTGATTAAATCTTCTTTTTCTGGAGGGGCTGAGGTCCAGCCTGTCCCAAGATAGTCACTGGTTTTGTCTGTAATTTTTAGCAAACCTGCTTCTTGCGCCTGCCCGACTAAAAATGCGGAGAGGGATTTACCCGCAGAAGCCCAATACCAGATGGAATCTGGCTGAAAGGTGCCGAAATACCTTTCTAACACAATTTTTCCATCTTGTAATAAGATAAAAGACTTGGTGTCATTTTCTTCCAAAAACTGGTATAAACTATCAATCCTTTCCGGACAAAAGCCCAAAGTACTGGGGTTCGTTGTTTGCCAAGCATTCCCAACGAGTGGCGGAAAGTAAAAATCGGAGGGTTGTGCAAAAAGGGAGATACTGGTGCATATCAGCGCAACAATAAGCGCGGGAGTACGAAAAAATGCCATAAGAATCCGTTTGAAAGGTGTAGAAAAGGTTTGTGCCTTTCTCAGACAGTTTAATCATGCGAAAGTTAAGTCCCAAATCCAGATTTTTCAAAGTTTATCGCCGAAAACGAGCATCAATCTAGTAGAATCCCGATTTTTTTTATCAGGTTTGCAACTGAAATTTTCGGGTAAATTGCCCTTTTGGTTTTCTATTTTCCATAAAATTCATCTGATATGTCGTACATCCTATCCATTGACCAAGGAACCACCAGCACACGCGCCATTGTTTTTGACAAAAAGGGCGATACCATCGCGGTAGCGCAACAAGAAATCACGCAGTATTTCCCCAAACCGGGCTGGGTGGAGCATAATCCGATCGAAATTTGGGAAACGGTACAATCCACCGTGCAGGAGGTCGTGGAAAAAGTAGGCGCTCAAAACATCGCCGCCATAGGCATCACCAACCAACGCGAAACCACGGTGGTATGGGACAAACGCACCGGAAAACCCGTCTATAATGCCATTGTGTGGCAAAGTCGCCAAACGGTAGAAATATGTGAAGCCTTGAAAGCCCGGGGCTTAGAATCAGCCGTACGATACAAAACAGGCTTACTGATAGATGCCTATTTTTCGGGCACTAAAATCAAATGGATACTAGACCAAGTACCCGGCGCACAAGCCGATGCATTTGCCGGAAACCTACTTTTTGGCACGATTGATACTTGGATCCTCTGGAATTTGAGTGAAGAGCGGACGCACGCGACCGATTACACCAACGCTTCTCGTACCATGTTGTACAATATTCGGGAGTTGACTTGGGATGCGGAATTGCTGGCTGCTTTTGATATTCCCGCTTCGCTGCTGCCCGAGGTGATGGATTCCTCTGGCGTGTTCGGGCATGCAAAATCTAGTATTTTGGGCATAGAAGGAATCCCGATTTCGGGCATTGCGGGCGACCAACAAGCGGCTCTTTTCGGACAAGGCTGTTTCATCTCGGGCATGGCCAAAAACACCTACGGAACCGGGTGTTTTATGTTGATGAATACCGGAAAAGAGGCCGTAGCCTCCCAAAATGGGCTGCTCACTACCATCGCTTGGGGCCTAAATGGCCAAGTAGAATATGCGCTCGAAGGATCTATTTTTGTGGCTGGATCAGCCATAAAATGGATGCGTGATACCGTTGAATTAGTGGCAGATGTGGCCGACACGGAACGCCTTGCATTGAGCCTAAAATCTTCGGAGGGCGTGTATGTAGTGCCTGCATTTGTGGGTTTGGGCACCCCTTACTGGGATTCTGAGGTTCGGGGCGCGATTTTTGGCCTCACGCGGGGCAGTTCACGCAGCCACCTCATACGCGCTACGCTCGAAAGTGTTGCGTATCAAACCAAAGACGTGCTTTCCGTGATGGAAAGAGATTCGGGCATTCAACTTAAAACCCTGCGCGTGGATGGCGGGATGGTACGAAACCAGTTTTTGATGCAGTTCCAAAGCGATCTTTTAGGCGTACAAGTAGAGCGACCCAAGGTGCAAGAAACCACCGCACTTGGGGCGGCTTATTTGGCCGGTCTGGCGGTTTCATACTGGAAAGACAAACAAGATATTAGCCAATATTGGCAATTAGACACCCGTTTTTCACCTAAAATGGAAGAAAAAGAAGCCAACCGCCTGTATAAGGGCTGGCAAAATGCCGTGGCAGCCGCAAGGATGTTTAAGCAGGTTTAAGAACTTATTTGGATTTCTACTTTCGCTCCAAAGCGAAAACCCAAACAAAATCTAATAGTGGGGGTATCACATCGCTCATCTTCATTTAGCGATGTGATACCCCACTTTAAAAATCCACTTTATCGAACGGAAAGTACCCGCCGCACCGTGGTTCCGCTTGCAGATTGCAGGCTCAAAAACAATACACCACTTACTTCTTGTTGCAAGGTAACTTGCTGATTACCAGCATCATAATAGGATATTTGTTCGCTGATTACCCGACCGTTTACATCGCGTAGGATGAGGGTAGCGGGGCCTGCTTGCGGCAAATAGAAAGCCGCCGTTACTGGGCCATTGGTTGGGTTGGGGCTTACTTGCAGGGTTTGCGGCGCATCTTGTGGTAGCGTTGTCATTTCCGAGCGGTTGGTCATAGTACCGAAGCCCAGCACAGCGGATGATTTTTGCAGCGTTTTATCATAGGCTTCAGCAGCTGTAACAGAGGCGTTCATAAAGAGGACTTTATGCAAAAAACCAGCCTTTAGTGTTTTAAAACGAAGTATTAAAGCCGTTTGAGGCCCCGCTACACCCGTTAAGGAATACCAAGAACAAGCCACACGATTGGCGACCTCATCCACCCCCATTCGTGGGGCAATGCTACCGGGCGTCACCTCCAACAGGCTCAAATACTCAGCATTGGCTTCGAGCGTAAACTGAAAACCCACCCATTCACTCAAATCAGGGGTATTAATTACCACTTCAATTTCATCGTCGGCTTCAAAACGCCGACGGAAAGTATGAAACAACATCTTATTTTCATTTTCCAAGCGACTGGATGCATTCGGCCCCCAAGAGCCATCTACATCCCCCGTTTTGATGGCGATGAAATGTTGATGTAGGCCAGAGGGCACGGGGCAAGTGGTACTAATTTTTTCAGGAAAAACGACTGAAAGTGGTTGATTCGGGCTGGGAAACACAAAATTAGCGGGCACAAAACGCCAAGCAGTATTACCGATAAAATGATCCGACAAGCCTAAAACCAGATCACTCATCGCATCCAAATCGGCCTGATTGACGACATTATCTTTATTGACATCGGCCGCAATGATTTGGTAAGGATTGGTCAATGCCTGCGTACCTAACAGGTGCAGATCTGCATGAATTATATCCAAGGTGCTCACGCCTGCTCTCGCCAACGTATCCAGCGAGGGAATCAGGCTGTAGTTGCAAGTACCGGGAGCGGAAGGGAAAACAAATTGCCCCTGAGCATCTGTGATGGTACTGGATTGATTTTGAACGGTTGGTAAATTGCTTTTGAGCAATATTTTGGCCCCCATTAGCGGCTGGTTGGGTGCGGTGGTAACCGTTCCTGTTACGGGCCCTACGGGCGAGCAAGCCCCCATATTATCTTGCACGTTCACGAAAGTGGTACAATAGTCCGCATTTCCATAAGCATCTACGGCCCAAATTTCGACGAATTGTTGGCCCAATTCATTGCAGTCAAAAGTTACAGAATTTTGTCCCGTTGGGAATCCAGTACCCGTGCCTGCTTTTCTTGTGCCCAGTTTAATTTGGGAGGTGGGGGTGCAGTTATCCTCGGTATAAAGCAAGAAATCGGTATCCCAGAGGGTGATCATCCCCGTTTGCATAATATTGATACTCAAGCCATTGATACATACAACGGTGGGTGCTTTGCAGTCGCGGACTTCAAATTCGTATTTACAAAGGGCGTCATTTCCGCAGCGGTCGCTGGTCACCCATTCGATTTTGTGCTTGGCATAGGGCAGCCCGACTCCAGCAGGCACCAGCACTTTAGCACATACGGTATCGCCCAAAAAAGTCTTTTCTATTGGCCATGCCCCCGCATCGCTGCTGCTTCGGAACGTTTCCATCGTGCCATTACAATCCAAGTCGAGGTATAAACGATACGTCACAACTAAATCTGTACCGGAGCAATCGTCCAAGACTTTCGTCTCCAATTGGAAGGGGCCTTCACATTTAGTGCCGTATTGGGTGGGGTCATTGTTGGTGTAATCACAAAACAGCAGGGGCGAAGTGGGGCAATCTGTGTAAAGAGGTGCCACATTATCCACAATTTTAATAATTTGGGTGTATTGTAAATAGCCGTGATTTTGGCTGTTGCCTATCACGGTGGGCCCTACATTGGTGCCGCTGGGGTTATTGACAAAAAAAGGTTGATCCGTATTAGGGTCATAATCGCACCACCAGAGTAATTTCCAAGTGCGCAGTATTTTTTTACACCCGCCTGTATTGTTGAGGTTGAAAACTTGGTCTTTGACCGAGATGCCAACATTGAAATTACAATGGTTGATGTAAGTGATTGCTGGCCAAGTGGTGTCGGCAGTTCCCCCGCAACTGATGATAGTCTGGTCGTCGGGGAATTTTACGGAGTAATAGTTCTGCTGGGCAAATACCCCTGAACTCAGGAAAAGAAGTGCAGAAAAAACGATGATTGGTATGGATTGGCGCATAATTAAACCGATTTTATTGTTTCGGCAAAATTAGAAAAGCGCGCCGTAGGGGCATAGCGTAAACTGCCGCATGCGCGACAGTTGGCCTGATTTAACAACAAAAAATGGGTCAAACAAAGTGGTTCTAGTCCACCAACATGGTCTCGTAGTTGAGTTCTTGTTGGGCCATTCCTATAGGTAAATCCCGGAATTCGTATTGTTGATTGCGCAATTGGGGTACAAATCCGGCTTCCCGAATGGCCGCTTGAATGCCATCCGCTGTAAATCGGAAGCGCGCACCGGCCGCTGAGACCACGTTTTCTTCAATCATGATGCTCCCAAAATCATTGGCGCCTGCGTGTAGGCACACCTCTGCCACTTGCTTTCCTACGGTGAGCCACGAGGCCTGAATATTGACCACATTTGGCAACATAATACGGCTCATTGCAATCATTCGGATGTATTCGTCGCCAGTAACGGCATTACGTGCACGTTTTATTTTGCGTAAAATGGTGTCTTCGTCCTGAAAAGGCCAAGGAATAAAGGCCAAAAAGCCCTTTGCATGAGCGGGTTTTTCGGCTTGAACCTGGCGAATCGCTGCAAAATGCTGCATACGCTCCAAATTCGTTTCGATGTGGCCAAACATCATCGTCGCCGAAGTGGTCAGATTCAGTCGGTGTGCAGCGCGCATCACATCGAGCCATTCTTGTCCACCACATTTTCCTTTAGAAATAAGTCGGCGAACTCGGTCGTCCAAAATTTCTGCACCTGCTCCGGGGAGTGAGTCTAGACCCGCAATTTTTAGGGCCTTAAGCACATCGTGGTGACTCATGCTTTCTAATTTGGCGATGTGGGCAATTTCAGGCGGCCCCAGTGCATGGAGTTTGAGGTTTGGATATTCTGATTTTAACTGCCGAAACAAATCTGCATAGAAGGCCAAGCCTAGGTCGGGATGGTGCCCTCCTTGCAAAAGCAATTGTTCGCCACCAAGCCGAAAAGTCTCCTCGATTTTCACCCTATACTCCTCTATTGAAGTAATGTAAGCTTCTTCATGTCCTGGCCGACGGTAAAAATTGCAGAATTTACAGTTGGCAATGCAAACATTGGTGGTATTAGAGTTTCGGTCAATAATCCAAGTAACGGTATTGCCGGGCACTTGGTATTGTCGAATAGCGTTGCCCACGTACATCAATTCAGTGGTTGGTGCATTTTCAAATAAAAAGACACCTTCTTCAGGACTTAGCCATTCGAGGCGGAGGGCGCGTTGGAGGAGGTCGGAAATTTGCATAGTAGTAGATTCTACAAGTAAACAAAAAAGCAAAGGTAAGGTTGGTGGGAATGAACTTTTTTAAAAATGGGTTTTGACCAAAACAAGGTGGGTTTTTGCCTTAAGCACGACCGCTAAGTACTTTGGAGGAGAGAAGCACTCATTTTTTTTGGCACAGTAATTGACTTAATAACAATTAGGCATTACCTTTACGCCTTACTTCTCCTCCTATCTCATGGACTGGCTGTATCTCGGCTGCTTTTGCGGTTTGTAGATCTGTTTTTCGTAGTAATATATTTTCAAACCCGTTTACATCGTACGGTCTCTTTTGACTTGTTATAATCATGGCTTTTGCCATGTAAGTGACAAATTAAATGGTTGATAGTCTAAATCTAGGCATCAATTTTGTTCGTACCTTACTTTGACGTCAGAATATTAAACAGCATGCTTGTGAACACTACTACGCTATCTTTTCTCTTGCGCCCATTCCTTGTAATTGGGCTGCTTGTCTCGGTTTCGAGTCTTAGTGCGCAGGACATCCACTTTTCTCAATTTGGCAATTCTCCCCTCAACCTTAACCCCGGCTTAGCAGGTGTTTTTGGTGGCGACCTACGCTTTGTAGGTAATTATAGAAACCAATGGCGGAGGGTTCCGGTACCGTACACTACTTTTTCTGGCTCTGTGGAGAACAAGGTATATTTGAAACCTGGTCAATACAGAAAATTCGTTACCACTTCGCTGCTGGTTAACTACGACAAGCAAGGTGACATTTCCCTCAATTCTCTGCAAGTAGGCATTCCGCTCGCTTTGACCCTCCCCATTGGGAAAAACAATTTCATTTCGTTGGGTGCCACGCCTATGTTTGGGCAACGCTCTTTTAGTACCGACAAAGTCACCTTTGGTGAGCAATATATTGATGGCATGTACGACCCCAACGCAGCCATTTCAGAAAATCTGAACGCGACAAACCTTAAATATTTTGACCTCAGTGCGGGTGCTAATCTTCGTTTGCAGTCTCCCAAAAAACGGACGCGCATGGATATAGGGGGTGCTATGCACCATATTAATCGGCCTTCCCACGACTTTTGGGCTTCTTCTGTGACGGGTGGCGATGATGTTCGCTTGAATAATAAGTTGACGCTCTACAGTATCGGCCTTTTCCAGTTGACTGAAAAGTTTGATTTCTTAGCACAAGGATTGTATCAAAAACAAGGTGAATTTAGCGAAATCGTGTACGGC
>Ga0105045_10001201_pt1 | contig 20914 bp, 14 predicted proteins | sample MAT02_FD_78089 | JGI IMG/M metagenome (GOLD analysis project Ga0105045, IMG submission 78089) | Freshwater microbial communities from Lake Fryxell liftoff mats and glacier meltwater in Antarctica - MAT-02 (megahit assembly) | ecosystem: Environmental > Aquatic > Freshwater > Ice > Liftoff... | reverse complement strand
GGCGCCACCGTTGCCCCAGTTGTCCAGCAGGGTGACGCTGATCTTGTTGACCTTCTGGATGTAAACCCACGAACCGCGCCCTACCCAGCAGCGAACCGCACCGCCCTTCTCTGGTCCGGTCTTGTCGGCGATGGTGCCGCCGGCGCCGGCCAACATGGCGCGCTCGTAGGCCAGGCGGTTGTCGAATTGGTCGATCCAGCGGCCAGAGAATGCAACCACCTGGCCGTGCATTTCGCGGGCGATGTTTCGCGCTTGGTCGGCATCGATGATGCCTTCCGTGAGCACGGACCACAGGCTTGTCTGGCCTTCATACTGCGATGCCGGTGGATCGCGCGGGTAGTCGGTCAGCGCTTAGCAGCGGGAGCAGTAGTCCTGGTTTGGAATGGCAGTCGCGCGCTCCATCGTCATCGGCTCAGCGTCCCACTGCGCCAGAAAATCCACCGAGTCGGCACGGGTGCGCTCCTGCTTGCGCTTGTCGGCCTCGATGGTCTTGATGCGCCGGGCCCGGACGTCAGGCCGCTCCTTGTACTTGGCATACTGGATCGCAGCCACCGCGCGGCGCTTCCAATAGTCGGCAGTGTCGAAGGCTTGAACTGCCTTGCGCATGCCGTTCTGGATGCGTTCGGCGTCTTTGCGCGCGTAGCGCTCGAAATGGTGGCCCACCAGGATCGGCTGACCGAAGGGGATGCCGTCGGCAACCCGGCGTGCCTGCGCGGTGGCACGCTCTGCCTCGTCAGTTCGCTGGTCGCGGTAGTCGTCGAAACGGTCGGCGCGATCTTCTGCCCGGTCGATCAGGCTGGAGTCGTCGTCGCCGATTTCGCCCGCCAGCTCGATGCACAGGTCGGCTCGTGCCGGCGTCCACATCGACGCGATGAATTGATCCTGCTTCGGCGCCCACGAGAAGCCGGCGGCCTTCACGCGGTCGTAGACATCGCGGTCCAGTCCGGTAGCGCTGCTCAGGCGCAGCTTGTTGTCGTCCGGTGAATACGTCGCCGTCAGGTCGTAGGTCGGTTCTTCAGACCCCCTACCTGTTGACCAGCCTCGGGGCCGAGGAACTGCGGATCGGTGGTGTGGGTTTGGGAAGTACGGATGGGGTGGTTGGACTGTGCGTTCATGCTGGTGGCCTCGTGTAGTGGTTGAAGAAATCTGCCCGTCGGTTTCGCCTCGACGCATGAACAGCGCAAGCCAGGCAGGACACAAGGGCACAACCGCAAGCCGCAGCTCGAAGCGCAGCGCAGCGCAGAGACCGGGTGAGGACCGTGGGCGCCAGCCTTCACCCTTGAGGAATGACTGGATGTCGCTATGCGTCGGAAAGAGGCGGAACGACTGACAGATCAACCACCCCGAGCACCCGAACGCACAGACCGGCTCACCACCCCATCAATGACACGCGCGAAGCTTCCCAGCTGAGCTATCTATCGCCGCACCGCGGCACACTTCAATAAGCGCAGCGCACGCCAGAAGCCGACCGCAATGCGCTGGGCTTGCCTTTCGGGATTTAGGCCAGCGCCGAAGGGGTGTCTCGCGCCTGGGCAGCCCGAGTGCAGCGAGATGGCGACCAAGTGCGAGTCGTCCCTGCTTGAGCTTTTAAGAAACACACTTGAAATGGTTGGTTTTAAGAGTGTTTTTTCAGGCTGCAGTTCAGGGATGAACTTTATCCCAGCTCGCCGGCGCGCCGGAAAAGCTGGCAGAGCACCACACCCAACACTGCCACAACACAGTCGGAAGGTGCTTCTTCGGGGCGATTTGCGGCTCCAGGGGATTATTTCGCTAACCCTCCCCACAACTGGCGCACTACGCCCTCGATGCATGGTGCCTGTCTATACTGTATTTGTAATCAGTATGGATAGGCAAACTGCCGAGCGTGGACGGCGAGACGGTCCTTCCGGCGAAGACAGCGCGTCAATTAGATTAAGCATTCCCCGAACTGGTGGAAGTCACCAGTTTGGGCACCTCAGCACTAGAATGGGCTCGATGAAAACAAGAACACGCAAAGGTTCGGGCGTACATTTCTCCGGGCATGAGACCTTCCCGTTGCGACAAATGTGGCTCAAAAAAGCTTTCGATCAAGCGGAGGCCGGTGGGCGCGTTTCGAAAGCTTCGTTTTCCGACGACGACGCTATCGCCTCATTTGGCGTCGGCAAAAACATGGTCAGCTCTATTCGCCATTGGGCCCTTGCGTGCGACGTCCTGCGCGACTCTGGCGATGACCCTCAATACTTCGAGCTTTCACCCATCGCCGTCGAAGTCCTGCGCGATGACGGATTGGACCCTTACGCCGAAAATCCAACGACGGCTTGGCATGCGCATTGGTGGCTTGCTGGCAAGGGTAACCGTGCCACAACGTGGCGGTGGCTCTTCAACCATGTGACAGCTCCGACTTTCACACGCCAAGAACTCGAAGCCCCGTTGGAGGATTTCGCCCGCGAACTCGACCCCAAGCGCAGGCTCTCGGCCTCCACGCTGTCGCGCGACTTGGAGACGTGTCTGCGCAGCTACGCGCCGCGCTTTGCCGGCGGCTCGCCCGAAGACTTCGCAGAACCACTGCTTGGCGAGCTTGGCTTGCTTCAAGAGGTCCACAAGGGCCAGTACGCTTTCCGCAGAGGCCCTAAGACCTCGCTGCACGACGGCTTGTTCGCCTACGCCCTGCTCGACTACTGGGACAACTCGGCCGATGGCGCAAGTTCAATGGCATTCGAAACCATCGCCTACGGCGAGGGCTCGCCCGGCCGTGTGTTCAAGCTCGACGAGGATTCCGTCGCCGAGCGCCTCATGAGCCTCAGCGACCTCACTGACAAATTTCTGGCTTGGACCGACACCGCAGGCCTGCGCCAAGTGCATAGGAAGTCCGGGGATTCGGCCGAACAGCGCCGAGAAATGATTCGAAAAGCGTATGACTAATCACTTGGGCGAAATGCTTTCCGACTGCGTCCACATCGCGCGCCACTATCAGCGCTCGATTCGCATCGACGCAGACTTGGGGCGGCTTGATGCTTTAACGGGCTACATCTGTCACTCCACGGCCACCTCCATTTTGGAGAACATGGCTAAGCAAGTGACGGAGACCAACCAACGCTGCTTCACTTGGACAGGGCCTTTCGGCGGAGGCAAATCGTCGCTTGCCGTCGCGTTCGCGAGCGCCCTGCACCTTGAGCGGAATCTGCGATCCCACGCGCGAGACGTCCTAAACCTCGGCTCGATGCCCGCCTTCGACAAGGCGTTCCCGAACCGAAAGGGTTGGCTAATTGTTCCTGTAGTTGGCAAGCGCGCAAGCGTGATCGGCGAGGTCAATGCAGCGCTGCGCAAGGCCAAGGGTAAGGGCAAAGACAGCCGCGCGGTCTCGCCTACTTCCCTTATCAATGAGCTGTGCCAAACCGCCGAAGACCGCGAGTACGACGGCGTGTTGGTCATCTTGGATGAAATGGGCAAGTTCCTCGAAGCCTCGGCCATGGAGAACGGCGACGATGTCTATTTCTTCCAGCAACTAGCCGAGGCTGCCGCCCGTGCCAACGGCAAGCTAGTGGTCGTGGGCGTGCTGCATCAATCCTTCGCCCAATATGGCGCTCGGTTGGGCACGGGCACTCGCGACGACTGGGCTAAGGTCCAAGGCCGCTACGTCGACATGCCTTTCGTCGCAGCAAGCGACGAAGTGGTGGAACTCATAGGGCGGGCCATCGTTGCGGAGCGCCGCCCGCCGTGGATGCACGAAGCGTCCACCGCCATCGCGGATTCCATCAGGTCACGCCGCCCCGCCGTTGGCGGCAAGTTCGCAGACTCCTTGGCGACTTGCTGGCCGCTGCATCCGGCCATGGCCGCATTGCTCGGTCCGATATCCAAGCGGCAGTTCGGCCAGAACGAACGCAGCACGTTCGGCTTCCTCGCATCGGTCGAGCCGCACGGCTTCCGCTCCTACCTCCAAGCGACCGATATCAAAGCCGCCACTTGGTATCGCCCGGACAACTATTGGGACTACCTGCGCTCGAACCTTGAGCCGGCGATCCTCGCCTCGCCGGATGGGCACCGCTGGTCGCAAGCTGTCGAAGCCATAGAGCGGACGGAGGCGAAGGCAGGAGACTCCTTCTTAGTCGAGCTGATCAAGAACATCGCCATCATCGACCTGTTCCGAAACGGGTCGGGGCTTGCGGCCGACTCCGCCGTGCTCGGCGCTATTTTTTACAAACGGCCTGCTGCTGATATCGAACAGGGTCTCGAAGCGCTGTCGAGCATGCGCGTGGCGCTCTTCAAGAAGCATATCGGCGCCTGGTCGGTCTTCGAGGGCAGCGACTTCGACATCGACGCCGCCATCGCGAAGGCACTAGCCTCATCGCCTGGCATCGACTACAACCACCTCGCGCAGTTGATGGGACTACACCCGGTCGTGGCCAAGCGTCACTACCACGACACGGGCACCATGCGTTGGATGAGCCTGTCCCTGAGCAGGCTTGACGAGGCCGAGCGCCTCGCTGCGAACTACGTCCCAACCAAAGGCGAATTCGGCTTGTTCGCCCTCGCCCTCCCCGGAAGAGGCGTGGCCGCCAAGGCGGCGCTTCGCAGGGCGCAGGACAGTTCCCGGCGTAGCCCTTGGCCGATACTCGTCGGCATTCCGCGAAACCATGCCCGGATCGAAGCGCTCGGAGCCGAATTGGTAGCCCTCGAAGCCGTCAAGGACCGCCACGAACTCCAAGGCGACGCCGTGGCTCGCCGCGAAGTTCACGCGCGCTTGGCGTCCGTCAAAGCCAACCTGGAAGAGCAGCTCCAAGCAGCCGTAGCCGCAGCCCAATGGTTTGATGGTAGCGACGAACCCGTGGATACCGGCTCCCGACTCACGCCCCTCGCGTCGGAGCTCGCCGACGAGCTCTATTCGAGAGCGGCGCTTGTGTGGAGCGAGTTGGTCAATCGGGACAGCGTGTCGAGCAACAGCGTCAAAGCCCGCCGCGACCTACTGCACCGGATGCTGACGCATGAGGCATCGGAGCATCTTGGCATCGAAGGCTTCCCCGCCGAGCGCGGCCTTTACGAGACCTTGCTGCGCACGACCGGACTCCACCGGCAGGACGGCGACGGGCGTTGGCACTTTTTGCCGCCCGAGGAAGAAGACGAGGCCCATTTCGCCGACCTGTGGCAAGCGACTCGGGAGCGGTTCGTCGACTCATCGTCACGCGTCAAGGCCTCCGACATCCTCGACCTTTGGTCTAGCCCGCCCTTTGGCATGAAGGCAGGCGTACAGCCCGTCGTCCTCGCCGCGTTCTTGCTGGCCCACCAAGCCAATGTTGCGGTCTACAAGGACGGGATCTTCATCCCACGCCTGACCGATGCCGACATCGACGAATACCTCCAAGACGCCGGTCGCTTCTCCCTGCGATGGGTGGTGATCGATGAGGAGAAAACCCGCATCCTCGGCGGCATCGCGAACATCCTGACTGAAGTTGGACACGCCGCCGAATCCCGCGACCCTTTGGAGGCAGCGCGCGGCTTGGTCGCGCTGGTGTTCAACCTTCCTCTTTGGTCGCAGCGCACCAATCAACTCAGCGAGGAAGCCAGAGCAATTCGCGACACGCTGCTCAAAGCCAGCGATCCGCACAAGGTCCTATTCGTCGATCTGGTGGCCTTGCTCGACACCAGCGACGGCGATGTTTACGTCAAAGCCCTACGTGGCCCCGTCACTGAGTTGGCAGGGGCATACGAGGCGATGCTTAGGGGCGTGGACGCTGCGATGCTCGAGGCCCTAGACGCTCCGCCTGCGCAGCTTGAAAGACTGCGCGCTCGTGCAGAGGCCGTCGCAGGCATCACTGGCGACCTTAGGCAAGACTCCTTTGCAACGCGCTTGGCCAAGCACGATGGAAGCCAGGGCAGCATCGAAGGCATCCTGAGCTTGGCGGCCAACAAGCCTCCGCGCGATTGGACCGACCGCGATATCGACGCGGCGACGCTCGAAATTTCCAAGGTCGCCCTTCGGTTCAGGCAAGCCGAGGCGTTCGTCTCGGTCAAGGGCCGCAAGCCCAACAGCGAGGCCTTCGCGGTGGTCATCGGCGCGGGCGCTGGCGGCAAGATGATCTCTAGAACCTTCGACATAACTGACCGTCACCGGCAGGCGGTGGAGACGAAGGCTGACGAGATTGCCGAACAACTACGGAAGCAAGGGTTGGGAACCAATGTCTTGCTCGCCATCTTGGCCAAGGCTGGCATGAGGCTGACGGCCGACGAGGAGCAAAGTCATGGCTGATCGCCACGTTTTAGGATTATCCGGGGGCAAGGACAGCGCGGCGCTGGCCGTACACATGCGGCAGGCACATCCCGCGCTCGACATCGAATATTTTTTCACCGACACGGGCAAGGAGCTGCCGGAGGTCTATGAGTTCCTGGGTCGCCTGGAGGGCTACCTCGGCAAACCAATCGAGCGGCTCAACCCTCGACGCGACTTCGACTTCTGGCTGCGCGAATATAACCACTTCCTGCCTTCGCCTCAAACCCGCTGGTGCACCCGAAAGCTCAAGCTGAAACCGTTCGAACAATGGATCAAGCCAATGCTAGCCGCGGGCGACAAGGTCACGACCTATGTCGCCATCCGCGCTGACGAGGAATATCGGGAGGGCTACTCGTCCAAGCAAGACAACCTGCATGTGTCCCTGCCCTTCCGCACAGCTGGCATCGACAAGGCCGGGGTGATGGACATCCTCGAGTCCTCAGGCGTGGGATATCCCAAGTACTACGAATGGCGCTCACGGAGCGGCTGCACCTTCTGCTTCTTCCAGCAGAAGATCGAATGGGTCCGGCTTAAGGAGCGCCATCCCGAAGCGTTTGAAGAAGCCAAGGCCTTGGAGAAGAACGCCTTGGCTCATGGATCGCCCTTCACCTGGTCCTCAGGCGAGTCGCTGACAGAACTGGAGCAGCCTGAGCGGGTCGCCCAAATCGTCGACGACTTTGAAGCCCGTCGAGCACGCATCCGAGCGAGCATCCCGATCAACCCGTTGCGACCGGTTCGGCCTCACCCCGAAGAAATCGACGAGGTGTATGGAGTGGACGAGGGCGCGGGCTCTTGCCTGATCTGCCACAAATAGGCCCTTTGTAGGCAGAAGTAGACGGTATCAACGCCCGGCACCTCAAATGGAAAGCTTGTCCTCAACATCAGAACGCCTTCACCATACGCTCCCTTTAGAAGTGATCGGATGGGTCCTTTGGGCAAACCGTGACCAAAAATCATCTTCTCGGCCGTCCCGGTAGCTCACTATATGAGCTAGTGTTGGCGCAAACTTCATAGCCTGGCGCTTCTCGGTTAGCCTAACAAGGAGACCTCACTATGCAAAATGTCGTTCACGGTTTGAGCTCAAATACACGTCCGGTTGACACTACACAGAGCCTCGACAGTTCTACACGCACCTTTTACCGCGTGAACGCTGCCAATTACTTCGAGCGTACCTTCCATGTCAAGATGGACCATCTCTACTCTCCGTTCCTGGCTGAAGTCGGTCGGCAGGGACGCATCTTGGATGTAGGCTGTGGTTCTGGCCGCGATGTGAAAGCGTTTAGGGCGATGGGGTACGAAGCTTTTGGTGTTGATTCATCGCCAGAGCTCGTCAAACTAGCATACGAGAATGTTGGGCCGTACTTTCGAGAGGCAAGCATCGAGTCTCTAAAGGTCGATGCACCCTACGACGGCGTCTGGGCGTGTGCGTCTTTACTTCACCTGGCGCGCTCCAAGATCGCGCTCGCTTTGCAGAACCTGAAAGGGACACTAAAGCTTGAAGGCGTGCTGTTTGCGACCGTTCAGCGCGGCGCTGGCGAAGGCAGACTGTCGGACAGCCGGTATTACACCTATTACGGAACACAGGAATTCTGTGACTCCGTCGAATCGGCGGGCTTCAGTATCATATCTGCCTGGGAGACAGCGGACTCGCTCCGGGCGGTTGGGGGCCCGACTTGGATCAACGTACTTGCCCGGCGAACTCAGCCATAACTCAGCAGAGGTAGGGCCGGAAAATTTCTTCCCTGCTCAATCTAATTCTTCTTCCCTTGTATTGTCGATTTAGCCAACTCGCCCAATAACTCGCCCAAGCCAGCTTTTGCGAGACTTTGAATCTTAATTGGGAAGGCTGCGCTTTCCCTCACTACCAGCGGCGTGACCAATTTTGAATCCAATCGCGTCTCTGCTGAACAGCTTGACTGCGCATGAAGCTGCCGAAGCACCCGGTAGTGAGCAAGGTACTGGCTAAACGAGTCGAGCAACTCTCCATGATGAACGAGAACCAGACCCGCCTTATCAGTCACAACTCCTGATATTCGACTCCCAATCTCAATGACCTCGTCTAGATAGGCATCAACACCTAGATTGGACCCATAAACTTGGTCCCAATCAATGATGGCTCGAAAGCGTCGCCATTCGCCGGAAGTGCTATCGACAATCTCGAAAAGCTTTCCATCTAAGTCACCATTAGTGGAGTTGGGGAGAAAGCGAAACCGATTGCTGTCCTGCGCACACAAGACTTCATTCATTAGGCGATAGACATGGTTGGACTGTCCGAGTAGGGTGCATAAGGGACCATACAACTCCGTAAGTTGTTGAATTTGCCACTTGAACCTGGTCTGCTCCGCCTCTGTTAGCGCTTTCTTCTCCGCCAGATTTTCATCAAAGCTCGCCTTTCTGTCAGCCAGCCCTTCATCGAAACTTGCTTTCCTACTGGAAAGCGTTTCGTCAAAGGAGCTCTTCATGGTCAGCAACGCTTCTTCCACTTTCGCTCGATTCTGCGCCTGCACCTCTTGATGGTTGAGCAAGCGCTGCTGAGTGCCATAAGCAACCCGGGCCGATACCAAGCCACCGACTAGGGCCGCCCCAAGTGCCGTGAGTGCCGTTGCCCACCATGGCGTGGAAGGCCTGCCCTCAAGTTTGGCAATGCCAGCGACGATGCCTGAAATTTGATCGCGAATCGCCTGTTGGTCGGTCTGCACTACGGCACCGGCCGAAGTGCCTGCGATCAAGGAGGGAGGCAGCTGGGCCGCTGCGGGAGCTGGAACTGCTTGCGATTGAGGCATAGCAGAGACAGCGGAATCCTGCTGCTTGGGCTGAGCAACTGCGTGCACCGCGACAACGGCCAGAACAACGGCAAATAAGCCGGAAATCATTTGAATAACTCCTAAAAAGACGGAAAACGATATCAGCTGATAAGGGTACTTCAATAATGTCCGTTGCTTAGGTCCTCTACGCTATGGGCAAGCCCTCTCCGCAATCGTCCCGAATTGCCTTTACTGCCAAAGTAATGTCTTCGTCTGACAGGAACGGCGCTTGCGCAAACACGAGGCCTTGTTCACCATTTAGCTTGGTAGCCATATGCCCCCGGCCCAGCAGCAACTCCGCACCGCCACGATCTAGTGCAATCTTGGATGTGGCCTCACTCGCCACTTTGAGAATGAGCCGGTTGCCCAAGTTCTCGCGCAACTGCATAGGCATCACATCCTTGTCTGGCCGTTGCGCAGCAAAGATCAGATGGATGCCCGCCGCTCGCGCCTTAACTCCGAGCCGCTGCACCGCAGCGCTCACTGCTCCCTTGTAGGCTCCGTCGAGCATCCAGTCGGCGAACTCGTCGTGGATCAGGAACACCATGGGCAAGCGCGCTTCAATTGCGGCTTTGGAGTTGAACGTGGCGAGATCTCGTGCACGCGCCAGTGCGAAAGCCTTGTATCGGCTCTCCATCTCCTCGACAACCGCCTCCAACACCTCGATAGAGCGCTCCTTGGTCGTAATGATGGCCTCGCGCATGTGTGGCAAGTCCTCCAAGGCGGCATAGTCCACGCCCATCTTCGGATCGATGAGGATGATCTGGGCGAGCTCCTTCGGATTGGTCGCAGCGATGTCCAGAAGGATTGCCTGGATTAGTACCGACTTGCCGCTGCCCGTGGCACCGGCCACCAAAGAATGAGGCTCATGCGAAGACAGGCCACCGAACTCGCCACTCAGGTTTAGGTAGAGCAGCGAGCCGCTGATCTCTTGGAGCCCAAGCACGAAGGAGGTATTAATACCCGCCACGTTTCGGTTGAGCTTCCGCTTGGCCCACAGGTCCCACAGCGACACCGATTGGCGCTTTGCGCTGGCGATGGTCACGACGATCTCGCCAGGCTTAGGCTGAACCGTCACGAGATTGATCGCATGCGTGGTCAAGAGCTGCGTCCGCCTGGCCTCGATGTCATCGACACGCAACCGATCGGATCCAGCAAGCCGGACAAGGCATCCATTGGGCGTCAGGCGAGTCCCAAGGACTGCCGCTTGAAGGCCATAGCCATTGAGAGCCGCTTTGAGTTTCTTAGTGGTTTCGTCCGCCCAGGCTTCGCGCTCGTCCACCACGTCGCTTGAGCCCGCCTGTTTGGCAGCGATTAATGCCAAGAGGTTCGGTCCAACTGCCGCCACCACGGGTATCACCGGCGCCACGGCAGGGAGTTCGTCGGGGGTCAGCGACGGAAGCGGCCGTAGGCTTGCCACACCCGGTTTAGGCTGGATTACCGTTTCCGGCTGGGCCGTCGGCACCGCGCCAGCTGAACTGTCCGCCACCGTCGGCACGTCTTCAATGGACTGCTCACTTCCGGAAGACAGCAAGTCCATCATCGAGGTCCACGCCACGCGTGCGGCGGGAGGTCGCGGCGTGCAGCTCGTCCATGGTTCTTCAGGCCCGAGCTTGGCGCGGACTTGGACGGGGTCGCTCTTGGCCGCATATGCTTCGACGAGACTTCGAAGTTCTGTTCGCTCGAACACCTCTTGCCAGGCGTGAATCCCATCGGTTTGATCTACGAGGATTTGCTCAGACGCAAGAGAATGGGTGACCGAGGCGTCGGCGTTGTGGACAAAGACGTGCGAGTAGCCGCGAAGCGATATCCGCGCATCGCCATCGCGCAAGGCGGCGCGCGCACGCTCCAACAGACCCGAGCAGCCCGGAGGTATGTCAGCATCGATTAGAAGGTCCGCCAAGCGAGCGAGCCACACGTCCCGGTCGAGCCGCCCTGGATCGCCGAAGAGTGCTTCACGGAAGGTCGACAGGGTCGCCAAAAGCTGCGCTTTCGAAGATCGCTTGGCTTCGGCCTCCGCAGCGCTTGTCACATACTTGGACTCGATCACGGCCACATGAAGATGCGGCACGCCTTCTCGCTCTTCGACGCAAAGGCCCAAGATGTCTGCGATCCGACTCTCACGCTGAGCGAGCCAATCGGCGTAGTCGTCGAGCAGGAAGAACACATTGAAGGACTGGCGCGCGCCCGAACCCGAAAGCTTCTTGAATTCGTGATCAAGCAGGTAGCGGCTTAACACCAAGCCCAGCATCTCGCCCGCCGAAACTCCGCGCTTTGCCGCGCGAAGGACGATGTCGCCAGAGACCGACAACGCATCCTTCTTCATGCGGTCGCCAATTTCGGCGAGCTGATCCTGAGTGAGAGAGAGCCCCAACTCCGATAGGCGCCGGCGGGCCAGCACTCCCAAGAGTCGCAGCTCGGAAGTGGAGCTGACGATCATGTTCCGGCCATTGGTGGATCCGCGTCGATAGCGCACGACTGTGACGCCATTGGCCTGCAGCTGTCGCTTGTCCAGCAACTCATCGTAAGTGGCGACCCACTCGGCCAGTGAGTGCGCGTCGTCGAGCGTCTCCCGCAAGACCTCGCTTTGCAGCGAGATGCGCCGAGCGGGCAGAAATTTCTGCCCTTCAATCAAGTCGCTTTGGCGCACCACCGAGCCCACTGCCCCAACGTATGCCCAGCCCGATGCGGTTTGACGCGGGCAAGTCAGGAAGGTCGTCGATTTCAGCTCGTTTTCGCCAGAGACGCTTCGGTAAGACCAACGCGATGGGGCGTGCTCCAGGCTAGGCCGATCATTGGTCCAGTCCACCGGAATCCACTCAGCGCCAGCCGTTCGCGAGACCACGTCATGCAGGAAAGCGATGTCGTAGGACCGAAATGAATTGTTGGCCTTGACCGGAGTGGCCGACGTCGGAACCACTGAGATGCGAAGCTTGGAAATGAAGTTTTCCGAAGTCTCGCTGACGACGGGCAAATCAGGATCGTCGCCGGCCTTGGTTACCAGCTCCGCATAGACTCGGCGGAGCTTTGCGGGATCGCGATGTCGGACCGAGACGCCGCATTGGAAGTCCGAATCAGCTTGGACTGTCGAAAGCTCTCGCACGACCGCCAAGGGGAGTTCGGCCGCATCGGCGTTGTAGAGCAGGACGCTCAGGTTGCTAGCCTCATGGGGTTGAAGGCCCACATAGCGGCCCAGGAGCTCTTGCACCTGCTTAGCAGCCGCCGACGGATCAACGTCGGTCAGCGTGTCTTCTTCACCCCGAATCGGGCGCTCCATGAGGCTGTAGCCGTTGACGGTGCTGCTCTCAGACACGAGCATGGGCGCGCCATTGCGTTGGATCAGGGCGATCTCGGGATAGAAGGGATGGGCGAGCTCTTCGGAGAACTCGCGAAAGAAGATTCCGCGGTCGCCAAACAACACGTTTTCACCGCTGAGGATGTGCGTGACCAGCCCCGCGACGCGGCGCGTTTTGACGGCCAAGGCCTTCATGCGCTCGGGATGCCATGGGGGAATGATCAAACATGGCTGCTCGCCTAAAACACGCACGGTGCCGATGGTGAGGACTTCGGACACAAGACGCGACCGGCACACATCTCCTCGTGCGTGAATGCCCAGGGCCCTGAGGAACGCGCCAAAGGATTCCGCCTGCCGCATCACGGCCTCGCCGTGCAGGCCTACGCTGATAAAGTCGTCCACAGCCTTGATGTAGTCCTCTTCGAAGGCCTTCCACGACGAGCGCAGGATGTCGCGCTGCTCAGCCGACAAGCGCCCCCCTTCAGCCAGATCCTCGATGCGGCGCTTGATCTCGGCGCGCAAACTTTTGAGCTTGGCCGGAGGCGGAACCAGCGAGCCCGCATCCCGCGAGAATGTCGACTCAAGACTGGCGGTATCTAGAAGCGAGACGCTTTGCACCCCGCCTTTTTTGCTCACCAGCCGACGCGGGACCTCTGTGCATCCCACCGAACCCTTGTCTTTGAGCCGGGCCATGTCATCGACCAGCGAGAGGCCGATCGACTGCGGCTTGTAGGTCCAAAGCAATTGCGTCTTGCCGACGACCTCTTCGTTTTGCCCCGTCTTCTCAACCAAGGCCACTTCAAACTTGATCTGGACGGCCTGCTTGGCGATTGATCCAACGGGCTTGGGCTTGTCCTTCCGATGGGCCCGTTCCCACTTGAAGAACTTTGGATATTGGAAGAGGGGGTCGTGAGGGTTCGACACGCCCAACTTTTCGACGCGCCACTGGGCCTTGGACCCAAGCAGCTCTTTGAGGCCCCGGTACATGGCCGAAAAGTAGGAGCCCACGTCATGGTTGAATCGCTCGCGCCACACTGTTCGGCCCTTGGTGACAACCAAGCGTAGGAATCGCTCTTTGGACGAAGGGGTAGCCGAGGCGACCAGTTGATGGGCGACGCTCAGCATGCCCTCGAAGAAATCCGTGCATTCAATCGGCTTGCCAAAGATGACCTTTTCCCAACGCGCATGGAGCTTGGGGTCTTGCTCGATGTATCGGCGATGGAGCTCGAAGAACTCCTCGTCCTCGTCGTTCCAGTCCGAGCGGCGCTCGCGCGTCTTCAAGTCCTCGAGATGCTTTCGCCAAGGATCAGCAAGAACTTCGCTGTCGGCACAGTCATGTTCGAAAAAGTAGACCGTTGAGTCGGCCAAGCCCTGCTGACGCTCGCGCGGCTTCTCGAAGATGAAGTGGACGCCGTGCTCTTCCCACTCAAGCTGGGCGACATCCCAAGCAATTGAATCATCACCCACGGGGGCATTGATGAAAGCCTCCAGCGTGGGTTGTGCAGCCGCGTCGATCTTGGCGCTGTTTTCGATCAGGCGCTGCCGCATCTCCTCGGGGTCAATGGCTTGGCCATTGGATCTTTGCTTAGCCAGCAGAGGAGCGCGCTGCGTCAACAATTTCTCGAAGGCCTTGCGCCACGGCACGACAGCCTGGCCGTATGTTTTGGCGCTGGCGAAGAACGATGAGTCGCGCGGCAAGCCGACGTAGGGCAACGACCAGCCAATCGCGCTCCGGATTGGCAAGCCCCGCGAAGGAAGCGACGCCTCGCCGATCTTCGAGCAAAACTCGCCGAGCTGGATGAGCGAAAGGTCAGTGACTGAGATGAGGCCCTTCAAGGCCGACTTGAACACCGCCCTGTCTTCATGGGTGGGCGCGATGGAAGCCACATGGCACGTCGCTTCGACCCAAGCATCCTCATTGGCTCGGAGCTCCTTGGCGCCAAGGGCGGTGACGTGCCCCAACGTATCGGCGAGGTTGTGCTCATTCCCATTTGCCGTGAGCAACGACTCCTTGGTCGTCCCGGCATTTCGGACGGCGCCGGCATTCATGGTGGTCAGGGCCTCTTCCGGGAGCCCTTCGCCTTCAACCAAGGCGCCTGGGATTTGCAGGTCAACCTGAATGGAAAGAGTCGGATTGCCAAGGATCTCGCGGACGATCGCGGCGATTTGGCTAGGCGACAGCTTGTCGAGCCTGAACAAGGCCGCCGAGTCTGGGAGGGTCCCGTCAGCTTGTCTCGCGTCGGCCAACCGGCCCGAAAGAATGGATGCGGCGACGCGGCCGATGATTCGATCGGCGAGCATCAAGCGGCACCTTCGTCGACAAACGGATTTTCAACAAAAGAGCACGAGTCGGAGAGGCGCCTGACAAGCCCAAGCCCCACCAACCGCGTTTCGAGGTTACCGCGGTTTTCGCTGAGCGCCTCCTGATCCACCAGCTTCTCGGTGACTAGCCGAATTCCTTCGGCGTCGCCGATCACTAGGCCATAGCGGCAGCGAGCCAAGCTCAAAAACTCGTCGAACTGCATACGGTCGTCGACCATTGCCACCACGAGAGTCTTCAGCAGACGGTCGTTGGGCGCGTAACGGGTCCGGCGCGACAGACGTCTGGAACTCAGGCCAATCGCCCGCGACCAGGCCGCATGGATCTTCCCAAAATGCTGCTCATGGCGCGATTCGGCCTTATCGACCAAGGTTCGAATGAGCTGCTCCCCCGTCAAATTCACCGAATCGCCATCGTCTCCGCCATCGCCAGGAGGCCATTGGAACCGGGAGCGAAGGAGCGCGGCGCATTCCCCATTCGGATCTTGTGATTGCGATGCATCAAGCCACTTGTCACTAAGACGGATACCTTCGACCGCGGACCGTACCGCCCTAAGAGACACGGCTTGGTTGCCTTGATAGGCCTCCCCCGAGAGCGCCCTCACCTTTGTTCGTTCGCGAGAGACGATCTCGCAAATGATCTCGACGGGCTCGGCGTCCCCGGCTTGCGCCTTTCCACATTCGAGAAAATAGAGCAAAAGGTTTAGCCCCGCGCTGGTGATCAGGTGCTCCAGGGCGTCGTAGACGGGCATGTCTCTGGAGAGGATCGCTAGCCAGTCATCGCATAGGCGATCAAAGCGTGGGTGAGTCGCATGGGGAAGGTAGCCAACGTCGCGATGGTCCCCAGCGCGCTGCGGCTCGCCTTGAAGCGCCTTCACCAAGCGATTCATCGGCGCCGAAGCGTCAAACAGACGCTTCACCAACTGATCCCCAAGCTCCGACCCCCTTTTGGACCGGCACAACATCAAGTAGAGCAACTCGCCACTGCGGGCGAAGAACCGCCGGTCGTTTGACGCCCCTCCATCGGCGTCAATGCGCAAGTCCTCATACATGGCGTCGGGCCCGAAGGGGAAAACGAACTTCGAGCTCCACCGCTTGTTGCTCTTTGCTTCGAAGGAAGACGAGCGCAGCAATTCAATGGCTCTAGCGAAGTCGTCGAAGTTGTTGAAAACGCTTCGCAGATACGACATGTCGCCGTCGCCGAGCTGATCGGCATCGACGGCGAAACGCTCCTGCCACGTGGCCCACTTGTCCTCGTCGGATATGGCCCTCTCGCGCACCGCCTCGACATAGGGGTTGTTGAAGAGCAACCCGCGAAGCCTGATCTGTCTCTGCGGGCGATAGCGAACCTTTTGGCCTGGCGCTTCGCGGAGCGGCTTGTCGGCGTTGGAGCCGAGCACGCCAAGGAATTCCAACACGGTCAAATGGGGAAGCTGCTCATCGTAGAGCCGATGGCCCCAGATGTGCTCGTCCACGGCGAATTCGACGCCCTCGATGACTTGTCTCATGCGCCGACCTTTACGGTGACGGGACGGGAAAAGCCATGACCGTTTTGTTCCATTTCGATGAAGTTGAGCGTGAGCGCACCGTCATCCACGCCGGGCTCGTCATCATCTGCAAGCCTGATGGCGCGCAGCAGCTCAGCCTTGCGCAATAACTTGGCCTTGAACGCGAGCATGTCTTCAAGGCATTCGTTGGAGAAGCTGCCTGGGAGCGCACCTTCGGCCACGCGACAGAGGAATTCGAATCGAACCGGCGAGAGGGAGAAGCTTGCCGAGTTGCCCGCGCCCACCGCGAGCGCCACGTCTAGCACCGCCCTCTCGGTTAAGGGATCGAGCTTAATCCGCATGCCGACCCCGCCCGAACGACGGGCCGAAGCCTCGGTGTCGCACAGGACGCTAATCCGGGACTGGGTGAAGCCTCCTGAGCTCGCGACGAATAACTTGTCGTTGTTCTCGATCAGCAGGCCAGTCATCACGCGATTGAGTCCTCGGACCAAGCGCGCCCTTGTGGGCTCTGTGACCCCCTTTCCACCGGCCAAAAGTTCGACCATTTCAAGGTAGTCGCCGGCGAAACGAAATGCGGTCATCAACCAGTGCCCGTAGTCCTTCTCGCTCTCGGGAATGGTAAAGAACAGGCGCCGACGCTGCGCTTGCAGCCGTGCCAGGAACTCTTGGGCGCCGTTGTCGATCCGCGCGGCCTCATCGCCTTCAAGGTATCGCTGCAGCGCGGCCAGGTAACCTTGGGTCGCTCCATAGACGAGATCGCTTCCAAGCACCCGCTTGAAGACCTCCAGCAGCTTCGGATCGTCGGCACCGTAGACCATCAGGCCATCTGCAGCATTGGTGGTCTCGTAACCAACGCCAAAGGCGGCGAGCGCCCTAAAAACGGGCCGACTCATAGCCCGGCGCGTTGGCAGGTTTGAACCGAAGACGTTGCCATAGAGGCTAGCGTCCTCAATGGAGCCCCTCTCTTGAATCTTGGCCACGTCGGAGCAGGCCATCAGGCCTTCCTTGGCTTCTTTGGGATTGGCGTGCCCCAAGATCATGTTGGATGCCAGCGCCAGCAAGTCGCGAACGGGCAAATGCCAGCCATTGAGGCGGGAGACCTCGACGATGTCGCCAAGCCGCTTGGCGAACAATCCATTGTCGAGCTCGCCGAGCACTCGGGAACGGTTCTCGTATATAGGACAGATACGAGCATCGGCTTGGAGGGAGCACCGCTTGCAGTTGGCCCACTCTTGGTGGCCTGCGACCGCTTTGAGGACTTCTCCGAGGGACTCCCTGCGCGTCGTCTTACTCAGGTCGAAAATGGCCAACCCTTGCGGAGCCTCGCCATATTGCAAGAAGGCTTCCTGGATAGGCTTGCGCAGTGGATGGGTTCGATGCTGGCGCTTGCCCAAGTCGCGAAGGCGTTCGAGGATCTGTCCATGATTGGCAGCGATCACGATAAATGAAAGAGTCTCCTCGCCATTGATCGACCTCTCCATCAGAGTAAGCGCTTCATCGCTCTCCTCGTCGTTCAGCTCGCTGAGGTCCTTGACGAACACGGCCAAACGTCCGTCGGTGAGATTCAATTTCTTGACTGGCGTCGTTGCCTTCCATTCCTTCTCAGCCCCACCGAGATGCGTCCAAAGGCTCCGGCAGTGGTAAGTCTTGCCGTCTCCCGCGGTTCCAGCGATCAAAATAGATCCCGATGCACCGGAGTCCGCGCGCTCTTTGATCTTTTCAAGCAGCGGACTTGAAAGCGTGATTGGCTTGACCTTTGCTTTGACCAAGTTGTCGGTGACGAACTCGTCAAACAATGTTAGGTTATTGGGCGTCGGACCGTAAGAACGTAAGAAGCGCACCCACGCACTAGATGGCGGTGCGCTTACTTCGTTGGCAACCATGTTCTGTTGTGGCAATTGCTCACTCCCCTTTTGGCTGCTTGTCGCCGCCTTTGTCGCTGTTTTTGTACTTTCTCATCTCGGCGCGTCAAAACGCTCGGCCATCATGCCTTGCCACGCTTTTTTCCTTTGCGGGTGCAGCTACCACTACTGTTGATCCGGTCTCAGCTACAGGTGCATTCAAGGCGTAGAACTCATGCAGCTTCGCCGCCAGCATCTGTTTGTCCGGCAGTTGAGTCTGGTACTGCGCCACCAACGCCGGCGAGAGCGAGCGGCTTAGCGCGTACTCCACCACCTCGTTGTCCTTCGAAGCGCAAAGGAGGACACCAATAGCCGGGTTCTCGTGCGTCTTGCGTACGTCGCGATCCAGCGCTTCAAGGTAGAAGTTCAGCTTGCCAAGGTGCTCGGGTTCGAACCTGTCGACCTTGAGTTCGACGGCCACCAGGCAGTTCAAGCCTCGATGAAAGAACAAGAGGTCGAGCGCGAAATCACGGCCGCCCACTTGCACCGGGAACTCCGACCCAACGAAGCAGAAGTCTCGCCCCAGCTCGATGAGGAAGGTGCGAAGCTGAACCAGCAGGCCGCTGTGCAAATCGGCCTCGGTGTGGCCAGCTTGCAGGTTGAGGAACTCGACGGAGTAGGCATCCTTGAAGGAGGCCCCGGCGGAAGCACCATGCATTTGTGTCAGCGCTGCTGACACTTTTGCCGGGCTCAACACCGCGCGCTCGAAAGTGCCTAGGCTGTACTGCCGCTCCAGCTCGCGGCTGGTCCACTTCTCCTGCACAGCCATGCGCAGGTAGAACTCTCGCTCTGCCGGGCGCTTGGACTGGGTCAAGATGATCAGGTTGTGGGTCCACGGCAGTTGTGCCAGCAGCGCTGTCACTTTCTTGTCGGCCGCGCTGTAGGCCTCAAAAAGCTGCCTCATACGGAACAGGTTGCGCCGCGTGAAGCCGCGCTGCCCCGGCATCGTACGCGCCAAGTGTTGGGCCAAGCGATTCACCACGCCTTCGCCCCAGACAGCGGAGGCCAATTTGACACTGATGTACTCACCGATGCGCCAGTACAGACCGACGAGCTCGCTGTTGACTGCTTGGTAGGCCCGCTGCCGCGCTTGCTCGATCAGGCCAACGATCTCGGCAAACGAGGTCTCGGTGAGCTCAGTATCAACCTGGTTAGGCGATGACTTCGATTTCAATTTTGGTCTGCTGCCGCTCATGTCCCTGATCTTTCGGGCGCAGGCTCAATGCGCCCTCCCCTGCAACCTGCGGTGCACTGGGCGAATTGGACGCGATTAGGCCGCGGCTCGAGCTCTCTCGTGGCCTGTTTGGGTGCTGCTGGCTGCATGATTGCGGACTATGGTTCCCGTAGTGCCTTATCAACCGTGGCGAGCATCAGAAAAAGGGTCATGGGCTTAACCGGTGACTCGATGAAGCCTCGGGAAAGGTAGAACCGCCGGGCTTGTTCCGAAATAGCATGTATTACCAGCGCGGTGACACCGGCGATCTCGGCGGCCTGAATCGCACGGCAGATGGCGTCGTTCAGCAAAGCCGTGCCAATTCCCTTCAAGTGGTATTCCTTGTGGATAGCCAGGCGGCCGATCACGAGGACAGGTATCGGCTCCGGGCGGTTTCGAGTCATAGGGGATAGCGCGTCCGTTTGGCCGATGGCACCTGCCGCGAGACAGTAGTAGCCAACGACCGCGTCGTCTTCACGCACCACGTAAGTGCGCGAAGACCCACTGGCCTGGTTCTCTGCCGCACGACGCTTTAGCCAGTCATCCAACGATGGTTTGCCGCAGTCGAAATGGGCAAAGTGATGTCGTTCAGTTAGCGGATGAGGTGCCGAGATCATTTGCCCGCTAACTTACCGGTGCGGCTTGCGGTCCTTGCTGCCGGTGCTGCAGTCGTAGCCCAAGGGGCTTGGGCCTTGAGGGTGCGGCGTAGCCGGTCTGTCGGCGCTGGCGGGTTGTCGAGCATGTCCTGGAACGTAGCGAAAGCCATCGCATCAAGCGCGAAGTAAGTTTGATCGAGCAGCACATTCTCGGCCTGTCTGCAGGCAGCTTCAAGCATGAAGTCTGATCGGCTGCGCCCTAGGCGATCCGCCGCTTGATCGATCAGGTCTCGCTGGCCTGCTTTAGCTCGGATGCTGATCGTGACGGGTTCTTGAGCCTGGGACATACAAACTCCATATATATGTTTCATAGTACATTTTTGTATGGCATTTGGCAATACGCTGTAAGCGGCATCAGGCGGGCGATTTGGGATGTTCTACGGTAGAACGGGCGCAGCCAGTAGCCTGGATTCTCGTCTACCTACGTGGCGTTCTACGGTAGAACGGGCAGAGGAAAAGGAGTTGGACGGCCCCTTTTTTGCAGACTTGTTAGTCAATAGCATTAGTCAAACAGCTTCTCCAGAAAGTCGCGCAGGCGCTGCTCCTTGGCGGGTGACAAGCCGCCTGCCTTGATCTGAACTGAGACATTGCCCTTAGGGTCCTTATCCCAAGAGCCAACGACTTTCCCCTTTGACGTGAGTTTCCTCGGAGCCTCTCGCATAGTCGAAGCACCAGCGCCAGTGAGCCGCACGAGTACTTCCTTGGCTGGTAGCTTTGGACTCATCGCAGCCAGATCTCGGGCCTGGGCCAACGTCTCGTCTGGGTTCTTGTCGATTGCAGCCTTCAGAACGACACCCCAGCGAAACTGCAGACTCAGAGGACTCGGGAACGCATCGACTACTTCGGAAGGCAAAGTCGCCAATTGAACTGCCGTGCTGACGTTGCCCACCTGAGCCCCGATAGACAAAGCGAGCCTTCTGAGCGAAGGGAACAATCCGTCATCAATGGCGCGCTTGTACATGACACCCTGTTCC